>Ga0247727_10013214_pt1 | contig 13977 bp, 11 predicted proteins | sample WisWelCaveWW1625_FD_202498 | JGI IMG/M metagenome (GOLD analysis project Ga0247727, IMG submission 202498) | Biofilm microbial communities from Wishing Well Cave, Virginia, United States - WW16-25 | ecosystem: Environmental > Aquatic > Deep subsurface > Groundwater > Cave microbial mat | place... | reverse complement strand
GGACCCCGGTTATTGGTCCACCCGTTATGAGAGTCGGGTTGGTTGGTCCGGGTTGAGGCTGCCAGCGTAGGCGGCTGGGGTTCGCCAGCCCAGACTCGAGTGTGGTCGATAGTGGTTGTAGTCCTCCTTCCAGTCTCCGATCACGGTCTTGGCTTCCAGCAGGGTGTCGAACTGTTCGACCTTCAACAGTTCGTCTCTGATCCGGCTACCGAAGGATTCGACCCAGGGGTTCTCCCAGGGAGAGCCCGGTTCGATGTAGGAGGTGCCGGCTCCTGCGAACCGGCACCAATCTCTCAGGGCATGGGCGGTGAGTTCGGGCCCGTTGTCGCAGCGGATGAACTCGGGTGTTGTTCTCCTTTGGGTGACGATCTGCTCGAGGGTGGCCACCGTCTTGTCCGAGTCGATCCGACGGTCGACGATCACCGCCAACGCCTCTCTGGTGTGTTCGTCGACGATGTTCAACAGTTTCAGGATCCTCCCATCTCTGGTGACGTCGAACTGGTAGTCCAACGCCCACACCTGGTCTTTGCGTTCGGCTCGCAGCCTCAGGGCGGGGACGGTGGAGGTGCCGAGCCGTTGCCGTTTCTTGGCCCGCTGGGGAACCCGGAGTCCTTCTTCCCGCCAGATCCGCTGGATCTTCTTACGGTTAACCGCCCATCCCTCCTGGTTGAGGATCGCCCAGGCCCGCCGATACCCCCAGCGGGGACGGGACCGGGACAGCTCCCGTAGCCGGGCCCGGAGAGCATCATCACCCAGCCCTCGCTGCGGGCAGTGCCTCTGGGTTGAACGGTGTTGTCCGGCTATCAGGCACGCCCGCCGCTCCGACATCTCGAACCGCTCCTGGAGCATCAGGACCGCTCGACGTCGAGACGACGGGCTCACCATTTTCCCCGGGCGATCTCCCGCAACCCCTCGATCTCCAAGGCCTGGTCGGCGACGATCCGCTTCAACCGGCCGTTCTCCCGCTCCAACTCCTTCAGCCGCTTGGCGTCATCGGCCTTCAAACCGCCGTACTGGCTCCGCCAACGCCACAACGTCGCCTCCGACACCTCCAATGCCTTGGCCACCTCAGCGGCGCCTTTGCCCTCACCGGCCAGCCGGTCGGCCTCCCGCAGCTTGCGGATGATCTGCTCAGGCGTATGCCTGCGTCGTTGTCGTGTCACCTCGATGATCCTCCTTCACCCACATTGTGGGCATCAGGACTCTCATCGGAGATGGACCGAAATCAGGGGGTCAGGCCAGATCTACAGGCGGCCGAGCAGGGTGATCTGGCAGGCTTCTACGACACGCGACTGACGTGCCAGATCGTGGCGGCGCTGACCGCATACGGCCAGCTGGCTCGGCGCTTCGGTGTGGTCGGGGAACTGATCGTTGTCGCTGGTGTTTCGGCCGTTGGTCTGCCAGTCAGCTTGACTACCGGTCCGGGGAGATTCGAAGCAGAGAATGCGACGGTCGTAACGGCGCCCGTGCAAACGAGGCTCTCGATCGATGCAGATCAGCTCATGACTCCGACCGGTGTTCTTGAGGCAGCCGCACCTCTGCTCGACGATCTGATGACGGCTTTCGGTTGGCCAAGGTGCGTGCAGCTTGAACGGGACGGAACCATCGTGCTCAAAACATGGGGTCGAGGCTGGGTCCCACAGATTGAGGAATGGGTAATCACCAACGGACTCGCAACCCGACCGGACCCGGTCCGATGAGCGTTGCAGCTCGGCTTCGTGAGGGCATCCTAAGGCTTCAGTTTCGCCAGCTCCTGAAGGAGAGCTACGACCTGATTTAGCGTGTTGGGGCTGTCGCCAAGCTCCGGTGTACCTGATACCCGCCCGTCCCGCCGGGGCTGACCGAACAGGCGTTGTGCGATCGCGGCGAGGAGTTGGTCACGTTGACCAGCCTCAGCAAGGTCATTCAGATACGGCCGAAGCGCGGCCAGTTGCAGAGCGATGTGCTCCGCCTCCCGCTGAGAGTGTCGATGCTCCGACGACTGCCTGGCGGCATAGGCGGCTGCGCCTGCGATTGGGAGGGCGAGCGCCAGTTTGGCAACAACTAGATCCCAGTGCATGCCGGGTGCCGCTGCGGATACAACAATCCAGATTCCCACCCCGGCCGTTGCCGCGACAGCTGCAAGGGCGATCCACCGCCACCTATTCGCCTCGCGGCGATCCTTATCGGCGTTTCGGGAGTAAGTACCCACCAGCGCTTCTTCTCCGACGATCCCGAGGATTTCCTCCACGCGGGTCTTCGCTTCTTCAATCGCCTGGACTTCACTCTGGGTGGCAGCTTTCGTGTGCGCCACCTGCTTGGCGATGTCCTTCTTCATCGCCTCGGTCGCAGTAGCGACCTCTTCGCGCTTCTCCTCCAAGAGGCGACTGAATTGCTCTTGACGATCAGTCTGGGCGGTGGTGAAAGCGTTCTGTTGTTGGTTGGCTTGGTCCCGTGCGGTGCTGGTAATGGACGCCAGTTCTCCTTGAAGCCTGGAGATCTCAGCCTCCAACTCGCTTACCCTCTTCGCTGCCTGCTGAGCTTGAGACTCGAACTGTTCTTTCTGCTTTCTGCTCGCGGCTCGGAGACTCTCAATCTCCCGATCTACCTGACCACGATGCTGCCCGACTGACCGGCGAAGACTCGCGACCTCCGTCGCTGCTTCTGCAGCATCGGTAGGCCCTGGAATCCCGGCGAGCGTGATGAGTGCAGCATCGAACTGTGCCGAAGAATGAGTAACCAGGTGCTCAGGGACGCCCGAGGTTGTCCACTGCGTTAGGTGATCACCAGCCTGTCGAAGCTGGTTGGCCAGCTGGTTGAGCGTTGCATCAGAGATCAGCATCGGATCGCGATTCCGCATATGCCATTCGATAGCATCGACAATGCGGAGCTGGCGGTCGATCTGATCCTGTTCCGCCAGCTCAGAAGCCTCGCGCGACGTCAGCTGTGTACGAATCTCATTGACCAAATCTGGCACGCCAGCTGCCGTGATGCGTTGGAACCAGGGGCCCTCGCTAGTCGCCGCATCATTCATGCGGTCAGGTTAAGGGATGAATGTGACAGGTTCCTGGTCGAACTCTTACTTCCAAAGACGATCTCCCCGAACGCCGAGCCGCGTCGGCTTGCATCCCCGGGAGGACATGCTGGTAGACCTGCATGGTGAAGGCGACGCTGCAGCGGCCGAGTCGTTCGCTGACGACCTGATCGGGACGCCGGCCTGAATTAGGAGAGTGGCGTGGGTATGCCGGAGATCGTGGAGGCGGATCCGGGGGAGGTCGGTCTTTGCCAGCAGCCGTTCGAAGGGTTGGGAAAGAGGTCGGGGTGGAGCGGCTCTACGTCATGCTGGGCGACGACGAAACCAGCAGCGTCGCTTCTGATCCCGGATTGCAGGTTCTGCTCGAGTTGACGCTTTCGCCAGGCTCGTAGAACAGCGACAGTTCTCGATTCGAGGTCGATGGTTCGACGACTGTGAGCGCTTGACGTCCGAGACCTGCTTCCGGTAGTCGGGTGCTGTAACGGCCTGGGTTATGGATAGTTCGGGCGCTCTCGAAGTCGACGTTCTTCCACATGAGTCCAAGTAGCTCGACTGCGTCGACGGCCCAGGATCATGAGCGATTGGGTTGTGACGAGCGTACTCAGTCACCAGGTTCTCTGTTTGGACCACCTGCGTGTGAGGGCTCTCCTCTGCAGAATCAGCAGGCCGCCTGCGGACGGCCTGGCGGCCATCCTCAGCCTGCGTGCTCTCGCGGAACTGGGCGTCACCACGACTAGGAGCGATCGCCGATGCGTGGGGGAGCCGTCTGGGCGACCACGAACCGGCCAACACTGCCCTCGCCCAAAGCGACGAGGGACTTGGCAAAGTCAACCGCTACGCGTCGGCTCCGACGTACTCGCGGGCCACCACAGTGTCATAGAGGCCGTAGTGGGTCAGGCCCGGGTGCGAGTCGATGCCGGTGTAGGCGAGGCTGGAGTCTTCGTAGCGGCGGAAGGCGAAGACCGCCTGGTTCATCTGCTCGGTGTTGAAGACCTTCAGGCGCACGAGGAGGTGGAAGTCCTCAACGGTGAGACCGGTCACCGCGAGGAACAGGTCGGGTTCCAGCTTGGTGATCACGTCCTGGAGCGTGTTCTCGCGGAAGTCGGTGAGGTACATGAATGCCGGGATACGCGTGGCGAACTTGATCAGCTTCTCCTGGACCAGCTTCCGCTTGGACTTGTACTCCCTCTCCTCGTCCGTGAGCTCCTTCTTCTCCTTCGGCGAGAGGTCCTCATCCTTGGCCTTCTTCTTGAGCTCTTTGACTTTCTCGCTCTTGTTGATAATGGTCTCGATGATGTTGTCGCCGAGGGCACGCCAGCCTTCGATGCGCTCGACAGCGGCCATGGCCTCGGGGCTGTTGAGGATACGACGCAAAGTGTCGTTGTCGACGTTCACCAGCAGCGCGCTCTCCCACTTGCGTGCCAGCAACGTGGCAGAGGTTCCGGCCATAGCCATGTCGAGGATGCCGCCCGCGTCGATCTGCGTCATATGGGAACCGTCGTAGGCGAGGACCGGCAGGAACGACACGAGTTCTTGGACTGCTTTCTCGGGGTTGGGTTCGTTCGGAGAGAGTCCGATTGCATAATCGGAGAGCTGGCGCAAAGCTCGTGTCGGAGCGAAGTCGAACACGAAGCAGACCGGTTTGAGGATGGCTTCCTCGCTTGGGTTGTCGCCGTTGGGGTTCTGGATCGACCACGGTGACTGCACCCGGAACGCGGCCTGGAAGTACGTCTCCGGGGACTTGAGGTTGCGCAGCATGAGGATCGACGACCACTGCGGGACGGTGACACCAGTCGTGAGCTTGCCGCAGGAGAGGGTGATTGTCTTGCTCTCGAAGCCGCTGCCCATCGCCTTGCGTACCGGTGGCAGGGCGTCGAGGCCGATCCCGGCGGCTGCGCCGGCGACGGTGAGGACCGTGTAGTCGTGCCAGAAGGTGTTGTGCTTCTCGGCCAGCAGGTTCGCCATCGCGTGACAGGCGGCGACGTTCGGCAGGAACCAGAACGAGTGCTGCAGGTAGGGCAGCAGCCGCACGTCTGAATACGGGAACGGTGGTCGCTGGGAGCCGAGCTTAAGGTTGTCAACCTGAGTGGGGGCGTAGGAGCCTCGGATGATGTCGAGCCACTTTTGGACGTCGTTCTTGTGCTTGAACTCCGCGGTCGCACTGGTGCCGGTGGCGGCGAAGAACTCGTTGAGGTCGAACTCGTCGAACTGCCCGGCGCTTGCGATCGCTAGTAGCTCGTCGGGCATCTGGTAGGTGAGTAGGCGCATTTGCGGCAGCGCGCTGTAGGGGTTCCACTTGCCTGGGTTGTTGACCGCGAATTCCTCTTGGGCGCGCTGTTCGTCGGTGTAGGTCCAGTTGAAGATCTGCTCCTCGATGAACTCGCCGGTCGCCAGCGCTCGGAAGGGGGTACCCGAGAGGTAGAGGTAGGCCTTGGTGGTGATCGGCAGGAACTCGGCCTCCTTCGCCGACAATTCGGTCAGGTCCTCGTTCACAGTCTCCAACTCGGCGGCGTACTCGAGTTTCGTCTCCTTTCTAGCAACCACGTCGTCTTCGCCCTCGAACAGTTCCTTAGCGGTTTCCCGCCACGCACCAAAGTGGTACTCGTCGAACACAACGAGGTCCCAGTTGACGACGTGGACCCACTCGTTCTTCGCTTTGATGTTGCCGATCGAGTCTCGGCCAAGCAGGTCCTGGAAGGAGCCGAAGTAGACGACTGGCTTCTTTGGATCGATCTGGGTCGGGTCGCGGCTGGACGAGCGCGAGAGGTACTGCCAGCAGTCGAAATCAACGTGGGACTCCAGGTCGGATTGCCATGCGTCCTCCACGGCCGGTTTGAAGGTAACGACCAGCACGCGCTTGGCGCCAAGTCTCTTGGCGAGTTGGTATGCAGTGAAGGTCTTGCCGAACCGCATCTTGGCGTTCCACAGGAAGCGCGGGACAGCGTGCATGTCCTCCTTCCAGATCGAGGGGAAGTAGGCATGCGTCTTGTCCACGGCTACGGCCTGTTCGCGGCGCATGAGGAAGGTCTCGTGATGGGTTCCCGTGAGCCATAGGCCCTTCTGAAGCTCGGTCACCGCCGTCTTCACGTCATCGGGCGTACAGCGCATCCACTCCCGCGACGAACCCCCTATGACGACGTTCTCGAAGCCCCTATCGATGAGGCGTTGGCGTACATCGCCGTCACGAAATACCGTCCCATCCTCACGTTCGGCGAGCTCGTCGACATGGAGGGTGTAGGACTGCTGCATCTGCCCTTGAGACTGACGGATGCGAGCGTTCACGTCCTCCAGCGTGGTCTGCCCGACCTTGACCAGACCGATGTATGCAGCCGGCGGATCGCTAGGCGTCCACGCATAGATGCGAAGCCGCGCCTCCGGCTTCGGCGCGAGTATCTCGTCGATCGTGGGCTTATGCACAGTGCCAATCCATCGTCCTGATCATGGTGCCAATGAAGGCGGCCTCGTCATCAATGCCATAGCGGACATATAGATCCTCGTCAGTCCATGCGCGATCCATCGGCAAATCAGGGACAAATGAAAAGTTGTCGGCCTTGTTGTCCTGCGTAATTTTGCGTAGCGATACGAGAAAGCGAAAGAATTTGGTACGCATGTATTGGACGATGCTCTCGGCCTCAGCCTCGTTGGCCGCGAGCGACGCGACCAAATAGGTCTCAGAACACGCTTCGCCAGGCCCTGAAACGAAAGGCCCGGACTGGTCCCAAATAGGGAGCGGGTAGTTCTCGTTCCCATCCGTGGCACGGGGAACCAAGACCTTCCACCGCTCGACCCAGTCCTTGTTGGCTTCGATTTGGTCGATCGAGACCCAGGAGACTGCTCCCGACCCGTAAAGCTTGATGTCCGCCGTTGAGCTTCTCTTCGGCGCACCGTGAAAGTGGGTCCGCAAACCAAACGGCTTGAGAGACGACACGCGATGGTCAAATGTCGGCTCTTCGCGTTGACGCACCTTGCGGAGGATAGGCAAGGCCTGATTACGCCGGACAAAGACCTCGAACTCATCAAGTGGCCGCTCAACCACTTCACCGACCTCCCCGCCGACCTCCACCGTGGTGACCGCGCAGGCACCAGGATTGTCTCGGTTCCAGAGGAAGTAGTTAATACCGCCGTTGACGTTGATCGTTGGGAACGCATCTCTGTCCCGGATGAAGTCCACAATCCTTCGCAGCCGCCGGTCCTTGAGCATCTTGGCTCGAAAGTCGTCAAGGCCGCGCCCACCCTGGAACCACCTTGATGGCGTCACCATGACGACGAACCGCGGGTCAAGCATCAACGCGGCCTCAACGAACTTCTGGTAGATCGGCGTCGCGCTTGCCTGGTGGCCACCGTCCTTCAACTGGTATGGGGGATTCCCGATAACCACATCAAACTGCATGTTGCCTCCAAACAGCTCGGCTATACGAGCCTTGATGTCGTCGGTGTGGATGAACGCATATGCGTGGGTTTCAAGGCCCTCGCCACGGTCGAGGGTCTTTCTGTTGGCCCCGCAGTACTTGCACCTGCGGTCGGTTCCGCGCTTTGTCGACCCAAGCTCCCAGGTGTGCTCAATTCGCTCGAACCAGATGTTTCCGGAGTCGGTCGTGAACGACTTGGCAATGGAGTGGGGACCGTTGGCGAACTTGGTGCAGTAGACGCTCCTACGCGAGAGCAGAGAAGTGAGGTTTTCGGTGGCGATCCCGAAGACTTGCTTGGCCAGGATGTGATTGACGCGTTCTTGAAGGTCGGGAATCTCCGCCCTCAAACCGTCGGTGAGACGGCTGGTGATCTCACGCAGGAACACGCCGGACTTGGTAGCGGGGTCGATGAACGTGACGCTCGGGTCAGCCCATATGTCTGCATCGTCGTTATCCGCGGCCCATGCCCCGGCGAGAGTATCGAGGATCCGGCTGGCGAATTGAGGTGGCGTAAAGACCTGGTCGTTGGAGAGGTTGGCGATGCAGGCAAGGACATCGGGGTTGCGGCCTCTGAGCGCAAAGCCCACCCTCGATGCAGTCACCTGGCCAGATCCTTCACGGTCAGGGGTTGGTAGGTCTTGACCGGAGTGAAGATCTCGTGCTTGGCGAGATCCACGAAGAGGCTCCCTTCCTCGCCGAACGTGGCCGACAAAGTCAGAGTGTCGAAGCGGAAGTCGCGACGCTGGAACTTGCCCTTGCCCAGGTAGCCCCACTCGGCGAACGTAATCGGCTCCCCCGCGTCCGTGACCATGGTGAGGGCGTCACCGTGGATCAGGTTCTGCGACAGGACGTGTGCGGCGGCTCGGTAGAGGTCGTCGAACTCCTCGAGGTTCAGATACTCGGCGAAGGTCTCCAGCAGGTCGTCGTGGCACTCGATGATGTTGTCGGGCAAGAACTCGACGCCGTAGATGCACATCAGGCCGAGAAGGGCGTAGTGGCGCTTCTCGAAGTCGGACTTGCCGAACTTGAGTTCGACGGCGGCGAGCTTGCGTCGCAGCACCTGGACCAGGAAGTTCCCACTCCCGCAGGCAGGCTCGAGGAAGCGGGAATCGATGCGTGCGGTCTCCTCCTCGACTAGATCGAGCATCGCCTCGACCATCCACGACGGGGTGAACACCTCTCCATGGTCGGCCACCCGCTGCTTCGACTTCACCAACTCCACGGTCGTGAGCCTACTTGCGACGCCATGACACGGACAGAACCCGTTCGAGCGAAGGGTGGTTGAGGCCTGGCAGAGGTGGACATCACGCCAACAACGATCCGCCAGGCCGCCTTGCCACGTCACCATCCGAGATTCGCTCCACCACTCGCCCTGCGCCACGAGTAGATGCACTGATATTCGTCTCCAACGGCGACGTGGGAGTCCTCGGGTTCGGCTACCAATTGGATCAAGAGCTCTTGGGCCGGCTCGACGATCGGATCTGGGCAACTCCGATCCCGGCGCTCTGGGGCGGCACCGAGCCGAGCTCCGACGAGAATGGGCCATCATAATTGCTGGGCCAGCCCAAGTCTTCCTCCAGGGAAGTGCCGATTCCTGGAATAGTGGTCTCTCGCCGACCACGGCGGCTACACCGGCCGGAATCTCGGCACCCAGTCCACCGATGCCGAGGAGCTGGAAGCGGCCCTGGCCGAGTTCGCGGAGATCGTCTCTCTCGGATCAGGAGCCCGGATAGACGTTGGGGCGACCCGTCGGTGAGTTGCTTCCAGCTACGCGAAAATCCTCGCGGAGGTGGTCTCCCGTTTTGGCGCGCCGATCACGAATCAGGGGTTGGAGTTGCCGCGCCAGAACGTTCGGGTGGTCTCCCGTTTGGCGCGCCGATCGCGACTCAGGCTGCGTGAGCGCGGGGTAGTGCGATCCGCCAACGCCCCCGGCAGGTGACTACGCCGAGTGGTTTTGCTCGCGTGCCCTTGGTGCCACCCTGATTGGACAACTTCTCGGTGAACCCATGACCTGGTGCTAACTCGTTAGCAGGGGCTGGGCCTTAGGAGCGTCCCTCGCACTTGCACTGTGGCACTGTGCACATGTCCTGGCGGTGCTCCCTGATGGGATGTCCGCATCCGTTGCACCGGTCAGTCTTTGGCTTGAAGTCGCCTCGTTTGGGCTTGGGGACCGCTTTGATCAACGGGACCGCTCCTTGGCCAGATTCACGGTGAGCTGACGCCCGTCGAGGTCCTTACCATTCAAGGCCGCAATCGCTTTGGCGGCGTCCTGAGCCGAGTCCACCTCGACGAAGCCGAAACCGCGCGAACGGCCGGTATCACGATCGGTGATTACCTGCGCCTTGCTCACGGTGCCGTGTTCGGCGAAGAGTCTCTTCAGGTCGTCTGAGTTCGTGTTGAACGTCAGATTCCCGACATAGATGTTGGTTGGCATGTGCTGCTCCTTTCTGAAGCTCGTACCGTCTGGATTGCATACGCCCAACAGATCACCCAGCGAAAACCTCGTTCTGGGGAACGGGGGCTTGCATAGGCCCTGTGGCGTCTTCACCCGACGGAACGACAGGAGCGAAGAGAGGGCGGAGCACGCATCAGGCGTGCGCTGTAATCAACAGTGTAGCCGTTGACGTCCACACACCCTATTCGGGTATGGATGGTTTGTACCTGCTGATCAAAGGTCAAGGGATGAGTTGTCCACCGGCCAGAAGGAAGAAGCTCTTGCAGCCGCATGAAACGAGTCGATGAAATAGGGCGAGCTGTCTCCGGGGCGTCTTTACCGGACAGGGCCTTGCTCGGACCATTAGGAGCACCCGCATCGCTCGAAGAGTGTTGCCGCGGCTGGGCCTTCCCTATCCCTCGTCCATGTCGAAACGACCGAGCCACGACAGTAACTCTCCAGAGCCATGTGTCAACGGCGCATGGCGGGGATGGCGGCCAGTGCTGATGGAATCTGTGGTTGCCATCTGAAATCAAATACGATACGGTACCGTATTGTAAATGCTGCGGATGAGGCTGGAGGGCCGCATGGACGCCGAAACCATATACAGACGACGCTGGGCCACCTTGGGAGTGCTCTCCCTGAGCCTGGTCATCATCGGTCTCGACAACACCATCCTCAACGTGGCCCTGCCCACGCTGGTAAGAGAACTCGAGGCCACCGCCAGCGAGCTGCAGTGGATGGTCGACGCCTACGTCCTCGTTTTCGCCGGCCTGTTGCTCACAATGGGGGCGCTTGGTGACCGATTCGGCCGGAAGTTGGCGCTGTACGTCGGCCTCATTGTGTTCGGGCTCAGCTCGGTTGCTGCGGCTATGGCCGGCTCCGCCGGGACGCTGATCGCAGCCCGTGCATTGATGGGTGTTGGTGGTGCGCTCATCATGCCCTCAACCCTGTCCATCATCACGAACACCTTCGAGGGCCAGGAACGAGGGCGGGCGATAGCTGCCTGGGCGGCCTTCGCCGGCCTGGGGATCATCCTCGGCCCGGTGATCGGAGGGTGGCTGCTCGAGCACTACTGGTGGGGCTCCATCTTCCTGATCAACGTCTTCGTCGTGCTGGCCGCCTTGGTCGCCGGCGCCTTCCTGGTGCCCGAGTCGAAGGATCCCGACGCAACGCCCCTCGATCCCCTGGGAGCGCTGCTCTCGATCGGCGGTCTGGTGGGCCTGGTCTACGCCATCATCGAGGCGCCCTCCCGTGGCTGGACCGATCCCATTGTCCTTACTGGGTTTGGGGTCGCCATCGTCCTGCTGGCCCTGTTCCTCTGGTGGGAGACACGGACCGAGCATCCCATGCTCCGGCTCAGCTTCTTCGAGAACCCACGCTTCAGCGCGGCCAGCGGCGCGATCGCCCTGGTTTTCTTCTCGATGTTCGGCACGGTGTTCCTCCTCACGCAATACCTTCAATTCGTCCTGGGGTTCACACCGCTCCAGGCCGGATTCAGAGTCATGCCGATCGCAACGATGATCATCGCCGCACCTCTTTCGGCGAGGCTTACCGAGCGCTTCGGGACGAAGATGGTGGTGAGCTCCGGGCTCCTCATCGTGGCGGCCGCCATGTCGGTGCTGGCTCTGGTCACGATCGATTCCGGGTACGGGCACGTAGCGATTGCCCTGGCCATGCTCGGGATCGGGATGGGCACGGCGATGGCTCCAGCCACCGACTCGATCATGGGATCGCTTCCCCTGGCCAAGGCAGGAGTCGGATCGGCCATGAACGACACCACCCGTCAGGTCGGTGGGGCACTGGGAGTCGCCGTCCTTGGCAGCATCCTCGCCTCCTCCTACGGAGCCTCGATGGAGCCGGTGGTGGGATCCCTTCCTGCCCCGGCGGCCAAGATCGCTTCCGACTCGATCGGTGGTGCTTTGGCGGTAGCCGCCCAGGTCGGCGACGTCGCCGCACCGCTGGTCGAGGCGGCGAAGTCGGCCTACATCGAGGGGATGCAGTCGTCGGTTTGGGTGGCCGTGGCCTGCGTCCTGCTGGGCGCGGCTCTCACCTGGCTGTTTCTTCCGGCCCGGCCTTTGGGCGAGCATGCCGCTGCGAGGACCGTTGAAGCCGAGTCCTTGGGCAGCACCTGAGCCCGGGACCACCGGTGACCGCAGTCGAGGCAAAGCGGGGCCGGCCCCGGGACCAAGCCGTCGATCAAGCGGTGATGGAGGCCGTGCTCGACGGGCTCGAGGAGGTTGGGCTCGCCTCGCTCAGCATGGAGGCCATCGCCGCCAGGGCGGGTGTCGGCAAGGCGACCATATATCGCCGTTGGAGCTCGAAAGAGGATCTGGTGATCGACGTGGTGGCCGGTCTCGTCGGTGCGATCCCGGTCCCGCTCGACGGGGACATCAGGACCTCCTTGATCGAGGTGCTCAAGCGATTCAGAGCTTTCATGTCGAAGATGGCAGCGGGGGCCGTGTTTCCGTGGCTGGTGGGCGAGGTCGCCGCCGGAACTGAGGTCGGGAGGCACTACGCCGAGGCGGTCATCCTTCCCCGGCAGCAGGCGCTGGCCGGAGTGATACAGGCGGCCGTCGACCGGGGGGAGCTTCGCGCCGATCTCGATGTGAAAATGGCGGTGCAGTTGTTGATGGGCCCGGCCCTGATGCAGAGACTGCTGGGCCCTTTTCTGGAACAAGACGAACAGTGGGAGGAAAACCTGGTCGACGCCCTGCTTCGGGGTTGGGTAGTGGGTCCAGTTTGGCCTACGGGCTGACGGGGCTAGGTAGTACAGGGATCGTGGATGACACAACATGATCCCGACGACTTGAACATGGCACGCACGGGCACTTCGCGTAGCCTCGGATCAGATGAGCGAGGCCGTGCTGCGTTCCAAGGTCGGCGTCGAATCTGCGATTGAGCTTGGTGATGTGCTCAGTGTGCCCATGTTCGTAGTAGTGCCAGACGCTCCAAGCTACGAAGTCGGTGGCTTGGATGACCCTCGACGCCTTCGAATCGACATACAGCGGGACCTCGGCAAAGCTGTGGAGTCGTCCGATGCGTGAGCCCGCGAGCTTCCACACAGGGACGAGTTTCTGCATAAGGGCCTCGTAGCTTGAGTCGTCTGCAACTACGAGGGAACGGTGGGGCCGACCTTCCCTGTAGAGACGAGAGACGAAAGTATCAAACCTGCGGAACAGCTCTTCGTGGGATCGCTCGATGGGGTCCACGGCTGGGAAGGACGGCCTATGCAACGCGACCGCGAAGAACCGAGGTGTCAACACCGAGGAACGCGACCGCTCGGAGCGGTCCAGGTCTGCAGGTATGTTATTACTGATCGGACTAATTTCTTGCGCGTTAAGACTGGCACCCGTGCCCACTCGTGCCGTCCTGACCACATGCGGGATGCATGGAGTTCAAGGTGCTGGTACTTCACGGGTAGGAGCTTGTGGAGGCCGCGCGCGAATGGATAGCAATCATCTTCGTGCAATGCGACTCCCGCGAGCGTGAAGTAGGTGTTATGGGGCGATCGAGGATTACCTGATTCGTCTACGTAGAGCAGGTACACGCCTGAGCCCCCCAGAAACGCACAAAGGACCGGCCGCATACGCAGGCCCGCCCTTTGCGTTCAACAGACAGTAACCGATCAGCGTCATATTGTAAACTCTTTAATGGAAGATGTTCCCAGTCGTTCGGTGACTAGTCCAGCAACCCTGCGATGTCCCAGACGGTCCAAGGATACTCGGCCACGCCCGCGGCCATCGCCGGGGTGACGCCCCTACCAAGAGTCTTATGAGGCCTTCCACCCATGCGCTGGAACCTTCGAGGGCCCCTCGGTTCAACGAGCTCTCTCGAACGAGTGGGCGCCTCTTCGACGATTCCCTTCTCAGATCATTCGGTTCTGACTCGCATTGATGGCTGTCCCCTAATCTGAACTCACTGTGCTGCAGCGTGCCTTTAAGACTGCCCGGCTCGACCGGCGTTCATCAACCGAGGTCGTCTTCGACACCGGTGCGATGGGCGACGCCGTTTTGGTAGTGGCGTTGGTTCACGGTGCGGTCTTCCTTGTCGCCGGCCTCCTGAGTGGCGGTCTGATATCCCGGCCCGATGATTTGGTGCTTGGCCTGATCCAAACCCTC
>Ga0247727_10013213_pt1 | contig 13978 bp, 7 predicted proteins | sample WisWelCaveWW1625_FD_202498 | JGI IMG/M metagenome (GOLD analysis project Ga0247727, IMG submission 202498) | Biofilm microbial communities from Wishing Well Cave, Virginia, United States - WW16-25 | ecosystem: Environmental > Aquatic > Deep subsurface > Groundwater > Cave microbial mat | place... | reverse complement strand
CTGCCATAAATCTTTAATGACAAAGGTCATCCCTTTCTTCGAATCACTTATATCCAGCCATCCATCAAGCCTGGTTCCCTTAAGAACTTCCTTCTTATCCGCTGTGATAGAAAAACCATCGCTTCGAGACTGATAAAGCAGCGTATCCGCGTTAAGCGCTGATTTCATGCTTTTGGAATCTGCCCCGAACGTATAATTTTTGTCCGCCCCCAGGTTATAATCTGTTTCAAGATAAACGGCTTGAATAGTTTCGTTGTCTGGTAACAATTTTCCCCGGTACAAATGAAAAACTCTGTTGGCCGGATATCCCGTGTAAATAAACGTATGCGATACTTTAATAAAATCCTGCCCCTCATAAGCCTTAATACGGACAATAAACTGACAAAATTTTTTCTTTGATTTTGAAACGAACCAGCCCTGCGCCTTCAATGTCGTTTTTACCGGGCCCTTTTCTTCAATCGTTAAACTGTAATTTTTATCTAATGAACTTCTATACTCTTCGCCTCTATGGACAATGACCAGATCAGACCCGTGACTCACGAGTTCTTCATCTGAGAAAGAGGCATCACCGTTTTGATCCACCCATACCTGATCGAAAAGGCGAAACCCTCCTTTTTTGATGTTAAATTTCAAAGGCCCGGTATTCACCGTGATTTCTTTGGCCGAACCCGTCATACGTAAACGAGAAGGCAATGACCCATTTGACGGAATATTTCCATACGTCAATAGGCCCACCTGTTTGGTACGCTCAAAAACGTTGATCAATGTGTCAGCTTGAAGCCATTTAATGCTGCCATCGACCCAATAACCCAAAGGCCTGAATTGAGCCAAAAGCTTATTATTCTGATGGTCAAACAATTGAAGTTCGCCAACGGATTTTAATCCGCCTTTGGGAAACGGAATTCCTCCGCTGACAGGATAATATTCCAATGATCCGGTCGTGGAATTATTGACATACCACGGAATCTCAATGATATTCTGCTTTTGCCATTTAGGCCGATGGCTCTCAAAATTAAAATAATTTTCAGGATATGGCTGCGCCTGTGCCCCAGGACAGACCAACATCATAATTAATCCCAACCCTAAATTAAAAAAGACATCCTGTTTTTTCATAAAACCTCGCCTCTAAAAGAATTATAACTACCTCACTCAGGATTGCTGATTGGAGAAAGTATCCGTCCCCCTGTGAAATGACAAATTACCTCGATGGCCTTACGTCGTTCAATTCTTCAATCATTTCAGCTATATCGCGTCTTCTCTGATAAAAAATCTCCGGTTCACTGGCATAATCCCCCATGGACTTAACCATGGTTTCATCGATGTTTAACAATTTTTCTGCGCGCGCTATAAGATCGCTATCGGTTGTCTGTGAAACCATGTGTTTGAATACATCTAATTTTTCTTTAAGTAAATAGAAATATTCATAATCCTCTAACCCATCCCTGGTGACTTTCAACCGGATCGACGGCACAGGGCCTTCCTTTCCGGGATAATAAAGATATCCGTTCCCATTTTGTTTCCAATCAGTATTGGTGGTAGATATCCACGGATCATCCTTCCAAAAATTGACACACCAAAACAGATATCCCTTGATGTCAAATTTCCAGGCCATCCAGGGAATAACTCTGTATGCGAGGGCAGGATAATCAATCACCAGACTAGGATAAGGCGGCTGCGGTCCAGAAACATAGATCCAAAGCTCCTTGCCCTGCTGACGATAAATTTCGGCGATATTTTTATTAAACATCACATTGCGAATACACCAGATATCCACGTCTTTCCCCCAGCCAGGAAAATTGTCCGGATTATCAAGAAAACTTAAGGCCACCATATTTCTTAATCCTGGATCAGCGCGATGAACCATCGCCGCTACCTGATCAACATGCGGATCCCCATAGGAGGGCTCATCGTAAGTATAAATATATGCCTTTTCAAGCAGCCCGGCGGCTTTAAGTATATTGGCGGCATCCCGATATTTTTCAATTAACCCGTTTAGTTCTTCTTCCTGTCTTGGCCAGTTATTGCCGTGAGAACCTGTATGCGGTCCCAGGGCAAATGAACTTAGGCCCCGGTCAAGGTAATGCAGGATCTCCTTTTTAAACAAAAGATGTTTAACATCAAAATTAAAAACAGGCATGATGCGATGCCCGATCATGTCCAGATAATATTTCTCCTGGAGCGTATTCATCCTATCACCATAATCAAGCTGACTTTCCTGCGGATCTTTGGGGTACATCCCACGCAAACGATTATGATAAAAATCAAACGCTGTCTTAAGATGAGTTTCCTTGGGCAATGTCATATCCCAAACATGGACAGTCAGTCCGATGGTTTCAGTTTGGTTTCCATCATATTTGAGAATAATTTTTCCGCTGTAGTCTCCAGAATGCAGACTTTCAGGAGCAAAGACTTCAACCCATAGAGTTTGCGCCTGGCCTTTTTTAATACTAAACGTATCTGTCTTTTTAAGAGGGTCCGGCCACCACCCGACATAGGAAACATAATATCCGGGTTTAACCGTTTCAACATGGCCGACAAAATAAGGCGTGATGTTGGCCTTATTTAATAAAATTTTCTCACCGTTAACCTGAGCGATGAGATCCTGCACCACGACCTCAATTTCATTGACGTCTTTTCTGGCCAATACGGCCAATTGCACGGCCTCATATTCATTACGGGCCAGAGCGACCTCCATCTGATGGGAGGCTTGTCCCTTGAATTGGCCAGGATCCTGAAAAACCTTGCGCATGGCTGTCTCAACACCTAAGCCCAAAACATCATCGGGGCTTTCAAAATAGAAAGAGGCTTGATTTGGGGACTGGTCAGTTTGGTTATTGACTTTTTTTTTTGAAATTAAGCGTATGTTATCAATGTACACGACAACTTCCTGATCGGGTTTCCAACGAAAAAAATTAAACTGACGGATTTTACTGATATCCAAAACCTCCGCGACCTCTTTTAAATCAATCTCAACTTCCATGGTCTCTCGCGGGCCAATAAAGAAACTCCGGCCCCAATCTTTTTTCTGTTCGTCTTTTAACTTCATGGAAAGCTTGACGATTTTATCATCCGGATTATACAACTCAAATCGCACTTGCCCAGATTCAGACCAATCCCCGAATTTTTGATTCTGTTGCAGAAAGCTCTCCAACAAAACATTGGAAACTTTCGTTTCCGATTGAAAAATCATCTTTCCCGAATATTGGCCGTGCGTGGCATGATCGGTTGAACGTTCCAGCTGAGACTGACGCGTCTCCCATTTGGCGAGATCCTTCTCTGTTTCAAAATCACTGATAAAACCCGCCGGCTCCATTGCTTCGCGAACAACAGGATTTGTCCGTGAAAATAAATCCCGGTCCGCCTTTCGCCCGATGATGATTCCTAAAAAAAGAAAAACGATTCCTACCAAAACCGTAAGACCGAAACCCGGTTTGTAATTTTTACTTAACCGCTTGTAAAATTCTTTTAGCCCATTGAAATACCGACCGCATAAAAACATGGCCGCACCAAAAATAACAATCACCAGCAACGTTTTCACAACGCCCCCTCCCCAAGAGCCTGGGCATATATTTCCTGTGTCGTTTGAACCATTCTTTCTATTGAAAAATATTCTCTGGCCCTTTGGCGGGCGTTTTCCCCAATTCTGGAAGCCAAACCAGAATCCTGGATGATTTTTGAGATGGCTTGCGCTAGCGGTAACGGTTGGTTGACATCAACGATAAAACCTGTCTTCCCATCCACGACCTGCTCACGGTTTCCTCCGACATCAGTAGCCACAAACGGGATGCCTTTGGCCATGCATTCCAGCACAACAATCGAAAAACCTTCGCGGGTTGATGAAAGAACCGCGACATCCACGATATCCAAAATCTGCTGGACGTCCTTTCTTAAACCCGTCAGCGTCAATTTATTTTTGCGGATCAACGCCTGCCCTTGCGCCGTCAACGCCTCTTTAAGCGGGCCGTCTCCGATCATTAAAGCATGAAATTCTACTGCGCGCCGGTCTAATTCTTCTAAAGCCCGGATAAATATATGATTGGCCTTAGCTTCAACAAGACGCCCGATATTCGCCAGGATGGGTGAACCATCCTTAATGTTGAATTCGTTCTTTATTTTTTGAACATGCGCGGCATCAGAATTTTTTTCAGAAAGCTTGATGCCATTGTAAACAACCTGAAGTTTTGAAGAAGATAAATGAACATGATTAATGTAGAACTGTTTCACTTTTTCGCTCACAACACATATTTTGTTCGTCTTGGGGGCAAGACGCCGATCGATCCAGCGGTGATACCACCTCTTCCAGACATCGATATTGTGCTCCGTCACCACCACAGGAACTTGGGCCTTAAAACCAGCCACGCGGCCCCAAACATTGGCCCCCCACAAATGAGTGTGAACCAAGTGGATATTATGGTCTTTGATGATCCGTACGATTTTCCCTATAACTGAAAAATCCAAACCCGCCTTTTTATTTAACTCAAAAATTTGGATGAGGCTGTCTTTAAGCTCCTTGGCGAATGTCCCTTCCTCATTAAGGCAGCAAATAAACGGCTGAAACCTGGATCGATCCAAGCCTTTGGCTAGATCAATCACCACCCGTTCAGCCCCTCCTAACCCTAAACTCCATATCACATATAAAATGTTAATTTTTTTCTCAGACATTTTCATCACCGGGGAATAATTTCCTCAATTGAACCGCTGTTTTTTCCATATCAAAATTGGCTTCGATCCTGCACCGCGCGTTACGCGCCAGTTGCGCGCACAACGCCTGATCTAAAAACAGCCGTTCAAACGCCTTGGCGATCGCTATTTCATCATGCGGAGGCACCAGAATCCCTGTTTTCTGATCGATGATAACCTCTGGGATACCAGAAACCTCGGTGGCAACCACCGGAACACCCCTGGCCATGGCCTCAATCACCACATTAGGAATTCCATCTCTATCCCCATTTTTGGCGATCACGCTGGGAGCGGCAAAAACGGTCGCCCGCTCTGACAATTCCTTAATTTCTTTCTGGGTGACTGTTCCCCGCATCTGAAGCTCTTCCCCTATACCCAAACTGCGCGCCAAATTTTCCAACTCCCCGCGTAACGGCCCATCCCCTACAATGACGCATCGAAACGGAATCTGTTTATTTTTAAGCTGAAAACAGGCCTTAATCAAATATTCAAATCCCTTTTGTTCAACCAGCCGGCCTATGGCAAGGATCACGTTCCCATCTGAAGGGGCCTTCTTTCGCGGCGCAAAATCAGCAATGTCAATGCCATGATAATTCAGATGGATGTCTGCCGCCTGATAATCACTCACCAACTGTTCCAGGTAATTTTTATTGAACTGTGTGCAAGTGATCACAAACTGCGCGTCTCGAACCTTAGCTTTCAGGCTTCCCCGATTCAAATAAATGTCCCAGGCGTGGGCCGTAAAACTAAACGGGACATTGAGTAATTTAGAAACAATCTCCGCCGCCGTGGTGGGCATGGTGGCCCAATGAGCATGGATATGAGATATACGGTGTCTTTTCATGACACGCGCTATATGTAATGAACGGAAAAAAACCGATTGTGATTTCATAAAATCTATTGGCCGCATAATATTTTCCGCAAAACAAAACCAATAAGAGCGACAGAACCCAAGAGGGTTATTGAATAACCAACAAAATACCGACAAAAGACTAAACACACAGGCGTAATGCGTTCTATCTAAGAATGGTTCTGCCTGCGGATGGATGATTTTATCCCTGCATTTTTTTAACGAATAAATTTCAAAATTAAGATTTTGTTGATCCAATCCAATAAATTCACGCAGGATGAAGGTCTCGTGGGTCTCTGGAAACTGGGACAGAATAAAAGCGACTTTTGTTCCAGCCCGAAATTGTTTGTACAACCCCGCCATCTTCTCAACCATGATCTTGACCGTAAATCGGCTGCGGATCCTCTCGCGAGCGTTCTCAGACATCTTCCGGCGCAAATCAGAGTCATCCAATATCTTCAAAATCATCTTTGCGGTTGTCCGCGGATCTCTGGGAGGAATCAATATCCCCGTAAATCCTTCTTTAGGAAAACCAACCATTGTTTCAGCGTTGCCATCAACATGGGTCGCCACCACAGGCACCCCCGCGGCCAACGATTCAAGGATGGCATTAGACATCCCCTCGGAGTAAGACAAGTTCAATGAAAGATCCATGATTTGATAAAGATCCCTCACATCATTGCGTCGGCCCAACAACAAAACATTTTCCGTTAACCCCGCGTTTTCGATATCCGTCTGGATTTGAGCTCTCAATTCGCCATCACCAATTAGCAAAAACTTAATATCACTTCTTTCTCTAATAACCTCCTTGGCCGCGTCGATAAAAACACTGTGACCCTTGATCCAGTTGAAATTGGCCACAAACCCGACCACTTTAGCGCCATGGGTGATGGTAAACTCTTTCAGCAGATCATCCTTTTTTTGATCGGTCAAGAGCGGAAAATCCGCTTGGATACCGTTATAAATCGTTGTCACTTTATGTGGGTTCAAATGCTCATTTTGAATGACAATCTTTTTAATGGAATCAGTGACACAGATAACGCGATCCACCAAAAAATTGGTCACCCAGTAGGCCAGATTATGCCGTCCCTTTCCTTCCCGAAGTTTACCTGTGTCTCTGCGGGAGGTCATAATGCGGGGAGAACCGGCCAAGAAAGCGGCGAGGGCGCCGTAAATATTAGCGCTGAACAAATAGGTATGAACGATGTCAAATCGCCCATTTTTTATAAAATTTATAAGCTGGATAAATTTTCGAAAAGCATCAAGCCCATAAATCTTCTTGATACCTAGAATACGGACTTCTACACCGGATTTCATTAACTCATCAGCAATGGCCCCCCCCTCAAGTAGACAGCACACGTGACCGTCAAACTGAGACCGGTCCATGTTCTGGAGGACTTGCTTAAGATGAACCTGGGCCCCTGCGATGGTTAATTTGTCGATTATATATAGAATTTTTATTTTTTTCATACCGATCCTGTCCACTCTTTTTCGTCTTTGGTGTTAAAGGGGCCTGAGAAGAGAGCCTCAGGTCTTCTTCAAATTTCGCGCGCATCGTCATTCCCAAAAGAATGAAGAAATAAATATTAATAGGGACAAAGGTCAACCGCGTCCCGAAAAAGTTGCACAACGCCATGGCCGCAACACTGCAAACGGAACTGATCGCCAAAATTTTATTCCACGTGTCTTTTGTCCTTAGATAAAATTTCAATGAACTAAAGAATGCCCGATTGAAAAACCAAATCAGAAGCAACAAGGCCGGAACGCCCGATTCCATCGCTATGTCAAAATACATATTATGCGTGTCTCTAGGCAGTAAATATCGGGACGTCAGATATCCATGCCCAATCACCGGCGACTCCACAATACGAGCACGGGCCATCCGCCACATCTCAAAACGCGTGTTCACACTGGCATCCTGTTCAGTATCTTGGATCGATTCAAACCGTTCATAAACATTAGCGGGAAGGATGATGGGGGCAAAAACACCAACTATAATCAGTCCAACCAAAAACAACCTGTTTTTAAATAAGCCGAATATAAATAATACGACACCCAGGGCCAGATACGATTCTCTGGAGAAGGTATAAAGAATCGCCATCGAAGTGATAAAGGAAAACCCTGCGAGTATCAGCTTTAAAAAAATATTTTTTGTAAAAAAGAAGATCGCGACCATCATCGGCAAATAGGCCACCAAGAAAGTGGCCAGCTCATTTGAACGGTAAAACGTCCCTCCAATACGCATGTCATCATCATAATGATAACTTCTGACAGAATAATGTTGAAAGATGGTTAAGATGGCCTGAAAGAAGACACTGAGGATAAGAACGGTTAAGACCCACTTGATCTGCTTTTCACCTTTCACGTTGTTGGCGATCAGCCAGAAAACGAAAAACTGCGTCAAAAATCTTTTATAAACGTGCAACGATCCGGAGAAAATGGGAATTTGGTAATTCACCATCCCGACAAAGATGGATATGAACGTGGTTAAGATCAAAAACATGAGCGGAAGATCAAGAGGTGTTTTAACAATTTTCGCGTCTTTATCGGACATTGCCCCAAAAAGCCATGCCATTGACATGAATAGAAGTAAAAAAGTTGTGAGGTTAAATCCTCCTCCAACGTTAAGCCAGGCGTCTGATTTCTTTATAAGAGGCGTCATAATAATATAAATCGTTAGAAGAAAATTAAACATGACCCGGGGCCTCCTTTGGCAAAAAGAAAATCCGGTTCAAGTCCTCAAGCATTTTTAAAAACATGGCCATAGGGATCAACCCCTTAATGTTGTACCTTAAGTCGGATCCATGGAAATCGATCCAAAACGGTTTCTTGGTTCTCTCTTCTATAATAATATTCCCGCATTTGATGTCTTCCATCATCACCCCATATGAGTTGATCCTTCTGACTTCTCGGAAAACCTCATCAATGTCCATAATACTTTCTAAAACTTTCCTGGCCCTGAGCAACTCTTCAATCGCAATAGACTTCCAGTTTCTTTTCAGATCCACATCCTTAATGGCGATGCCACATCTGACCAATTCATCTTTGACATTCTTGCCATGGATAAATGTCATATAAACAATATTTCTCTGCGAGTCATATTTAATGAGTTTTGGAGTATGACAGGCTTGGAGCCTCTTTAAAATATAAGCCTCATCCACCGCTCCTGTTCTATCCTGCCTGAAATCCTTTTTGACCGCGATTAAATTGTTAAATTGTCTTAAAACGACAATTTCAACCTTATAGCGGATTCTGGGGAAAAATTTCGTTCTGTCGACATTTTCAAAATTAATAAAAGGTTCAAAATAAGGAAAACACCGCCCGTCCTGATCAATATCCGCCAACACACATTCTTCATTATGCTCCAATACATTTTCAATGTCCTTTTTTATTTTTTCATTATTTACAAAATCCTTAAGGTAAATGTAAGAATATTCAGGGACGCGATTAACATCAAACGTCGTCCGTTCCAACTCTTGCCGCCAGCAAGCATATTGTTTTCTGGACATTGAACTTTTTTTTCTTTTATATATCACTCCTGAAAGGATGAGACCAACAATGAGCAATAAAACGATCCATAAAGATCGGAATATGAGAAGTGTGGCTAACAAAAAAATCGCCCCTATGTTCATCAAGACTAAACATCTATTTCTCTTATTATTCAAGGCGAACTTCAAAATCGTTAACAAAATTTTATTTAAAATAAATACGGGTTCATTGCGGGCTATATCTATCCCCCCTTCATAAATTTCTTCCAGATGCCGGACGTTTTTGCGAAAATCAAAATACTCGGCCACACGCTCCCGGCCGTATTTTCCCATTTCCTTAGCTTTTTCTGGATGTTCAAGTAGATCAATGATAGCCTCCGCCATCTGTTGGGGATGACCTGGATCGATCAACAATCCGGTTTTCCGATCAAGCACAACATCCTTTGGACCAGGGATCCTGGTGGCGATGACAGGTTTGCCTGCTGTCATCGCCTCAATGCAGGTGAGCCCAAAACCTTCGGGAAAAGTCGAAGAGGCTTGGACCATGATATCCAACTGCGCGGTGATACTGGCCACATCGTTGCGCCATCCCGTAAAGATAATGCTTTGTTCCATGTTATATTCACGAATGTAATTTTTAAGCTGATTCAATATCGGCTGGCCTTCCTGAGGATCATCACCCACAATTAAAAACCTGGTTTCCGGTGTCTTTTCAAGGACAATCTTGGCGCTTTTAACAAAGTCATCGTGTCCCTTGCCCTCTACTAACCGCCCCACCAACCCGACAAGCGGTGATTGATCCGCAAGACCAAATTCCCTACGGATATCCGATTTTCCGGTTTCTCTTTTAAATTCATCCATTTCAATGCCATCAGCAACTAATGACAACTTATCTTCAGATACAAATGTCTTATAAAATTCAAACATATCTTTATTAATCAAAACAAAATGGTCCACCCACTGAGCAAAGACCCGTTCCCGCCGAAGCGTTTTCTTCTTGGTAGACCGGGCGTGGCAGACACAAGGAACACCGGCCAACTTGGCCGCCAGAATACCGGCCATACCAGAGGTCATATCCGTATTAATATGGATTAAAGAAATTTTGTATTTTCTGATAATTCCGGCCATGCGTATGGCGGCAGGCGCCATTTTAACCAATAAATCCATCAAATAGACCGGATAGGAGGAAGCAAGTTTTGAAACATGTTTTCGCTTTTCCCATTTGTTCATCGGGACAAAAAATACAGGGATCCCCAATCTTTTAATCTTTTCATTCTGTGGCCCCTGATGAGATATGACAACAAAAGGTTCAAAAAGATCTTTATTCAAATTTTTAACGATCATCCGTAGCATATTTCCCGAACCACCGATCCCGGATGAAGATTCATAGAACAAAATTCTCTTTTTATGGCTGTTCGCTTGGCCTGCTTTGGTAACTCCTGTTACCCTATTAGACGAAAAGAAACGTTTAAACAAACAGAGGACAAAAAAAAGATAGGGTTTTGTAAGTTTTACCGTCTTTTTCAAGAAACCATCTGAAGGGTAGAGGAAATGGGTTCCGGCCAATGGATTTTTTAAAAGACAGGCCAAAAGGTTGCTAAACGCATCCGTGTAATGTCCCGCGTCATACTGGGTTTTGCTTAAAAGATACTGATCTTTTTGGATACGCCGGCGTAAAATTTTAACTGATTCCTTAGGAAGCTGGGTGTAATATCCCAAAATTTTTTCCCATAATTGCATCTGAGATTGATACGCCAAAATTTTATTCTTGGATATATTGGTCGCATGTTTACGGTATATCCCTAAAACCTTTCCCTTAATTTCATGGATATCATAAAATTGGGCGATACGCAGCCACAACTCATAATCTTCCATCATAGGCAGGGATTCATCAAAGCTGCCTACTTGATCGATGCATTCCTTGCGAACCATCACTGAGGAAGTTGGATAATCGCCTCCCTTATCAATCAAATCATTAAAAGTAAGTCCAGAATCATGATCCGGTTTGGTTCCATAGTATTGGCCGGCTTCATCAACCACCGGCATCTTGAAATGGACCAGCCCCACCCTCGGATTCTGATTAAAAATTTGGACTTGTTCCTCAAGTTTGAAAGGCAGCCAAAAATCATCGGAATCCAAAAAAGCAATCAATTCTCCCTTGGCCTCTCGGATCGCCCTGTTTCGGGCGGCGGATATCCCCTGATTGCCCTGATACAAATACCGAACCCTGTCTTTATATCCCTCTAAAATTTCTCTGGTGTTATCCTTAGACCCATCATCAATAACGATAATCTCAATATCTTTAAAGGTCTGGTCCAGGACGCTTTCCAAGGCCTCCCGGATAACTCCGGCACGATTGTATGTAGGAATAATAACACTGACCCGGGGCATTATGCTTCACTTGTTTGATTTGAAAGTAATACCACTTTGAGTGTTCTTCTGGCCACTGACAATGTCTTCATAATACTTGATCATCCTTTCAGCTGCTTTTTCGATAGAAAATTTCTGTTTCACCTTTTTCTCAGCATTGGCTGAAATACTTTTCCTAAGAGACTCATTTTTCAACAGACCAATCACTGCCTGCGCCAAAACCTGAGGATCTTCTTTTTCAACAAGCAGCCCATCGGTACGGTCAGTGATAATCTCAACAAAACCTCCCACGCGCGAAGCGACACAGGCACAACCGCTGGCCATGGCTTCAATTAAAACGATCCCAAATGCTTCAAATAAAGAAGGAAAAACACATATACCGCTTTTTTGATAATGTCCCTTCAGCTCTTCTCTGGTGATCTCCCCCAAAAAGACGACATTCTCTTTGGCCACCAATTTTAAAATATGCTCCATCCATGTCCCATCCCCATTAACGATCTTGGTATCCCTTCCGGCGAAAACAAACCGGGCATTGGGAAACTGCCTGACAATTTCGGGCATCGCCTGTGCCCATACACCGATCCCCTTACCTGCTTCCAACCGGCCGACGTACAAAATATCCATGGATGATTGTTTTTCAAAACACGGTTTGAATTGCTCTGTGTCAATACCATTATAAATCACCTGGATATAACGGCTACGCAACTCCCAATTCTTTTGGGCAATATCGGCAAAACTTTGGGAAACCGATGAGATATGATCAGCCCGGTGGGTCGTGGCTTTTTCCATGTGCCAGAAAAATGTTTTTTTAATTTTTTCCAGACTAAAATACGATCCAACATTGGCCCCATAAGAAAGGCACTGCCCCCCATGCAAACGAACAACTAACGGGATTGCCTTGTCCCGAATTTTGGCATAAAAAAAACTCTGCGCGTAAAGGTCTGGGGCCTCAATGATGTCTATCTTATACTTACTATTAATTTCTTCTATTTTATGAACAACCTGCCTGGCATATGTCATATGCCCGATAGGAATGGCCCTGTTTAATCTCCAGGCGCCTGGAAATGGTTCTCTGTTGGAATGGATGGTGTGGATATACACACGCTCGCCAAGATCTTCCAGATTAAACCTTTTCTCATGGCTTTCTTCAGTAATAATATGAACCGTATGCCCTAGTCTGGATAAGGATTTGGCCATATGGAAGGTATAAGATTCAATTCCACCGGCATAAAAATAAAACGTGCGGCATAGGTAACATATATCCATCGTTCAATGATTTCCTTTATTTGCGCCTTTTGACTGGAAGGCTAATTTAATAAGACTGACAGACATCAGCAGATACGGTCTTAATATCCGATAGATTAAAGAAAACTTCATTTTTTTTGAATCCTTGGGCCAATGAAATTTTCCTATAATAGGGCACGCGACAACAGACTTAAAAAATAAAATTCCTGATTTAAGATATTGCCCATCTTCAAAATATTTATTGGCGTAAACATAATAAACCTCCGAAAGACAAATCCGTTTTTTCATCAACGTCATCCCACGGGTGATTTCCTTCTTACGGATTGTTGTCAATCCGGCCTGAAGCATGTCGTCGTATCTGTGGCTTGAATTCTGCGCGTGGATTCTCCTTTTCGATAAAGGCTCCTCATGGTAAAGAAAGCGGTATTTTTTGGCGAGACGCAGCCACATATCCCAGTCATCCGCGATCTTTAAATTTTCATCGAATAACCCGGCTTCTTCCAAATGTTTCTTGCGAAGCAAGATAGACGCAATCTGAATAAAATTTCTTTGAATTAACCCATCGAATCCCCTGGTATTCTTCTTACTGACAATGATCTTACGCAAAACAACGCCATCGGCGTCAATGGCGTAAGTGTCCGAAACCACAAAGGCCAGCGAGTGATCGTTATCAAGCAGCGCGACCTGCTTTTCCAGCTTTTGCGGCATAAACAAATCGTCATCTTCCAGTATAGCGATCAGTTCTCCTGCGGCCTGGCGAACGCCTAAATTTCTGGTGGCGGCCATGTCCAAATTGTCATGATGAACATATCGGATTCTATCACCGTATTTGTTCAAGACCTTTCGCGTTTCATCACTCTCACTGCCATCGATAACGATAATCTCGTAATCCTTAAACGTTTGCGCCAAAACACTGTCGATCGCCTCGCACACATAATGCGGGCGGTTATAAGTTTGAACGAGAACACTGACTTTCGGTTTTTTTGCTGACATCAAATCTTCCATTTAAGGCCAAATCCTATATTGGAATCGCGCCTTGGTCATCCCCAGATAATTGGCCGTTTTTTCTGTCATCGCTAAAAGATGAGACAAGACAAAATGACTGTGGCGATACTTTTTAATAAAAATAAATTTAAATATTCTCACAACAAACCGACCCGCCAACAGACACATCTTCTTAAGGTAAACCACAGTATCGTTGAAGAAAGTCGTTCTGAAATCCAAATGTTTTCTGTACAGGATGACCTTTCCATATCCATAATTGAATTTTTGTCTTAAAATCTCTCTAACTGTTTCTCTGGGCCTGTAATAGACAACAGCGTCTCTTAAATAAATAACAGGGATG
>Ga0247727_10013212_pt1 | contig 13978 bp, 14 predicted proteins | sample WisWelCaveWW1625_FD_202498 | JGI IMG/M metagenome (GOLD analysis project Ga0247727, IMG submission 202498) | Biofilm microbial communities from Wishing Well Cave, Virginia, United States - WW16-25 | ecosystem: Environmental > Aquatic > Deep subsurface > Groundwater > Cave microbial mat | place... | reverse complement strand
GGATTGTTCTGCGACGCGAAATGCGGCAGCACCCTCCGCAGCTTCCGCCTCGTGGCCGATGTGAACCCGGGCAACGACAGGCCGGCGGCGCCCGCAGCCTCCGCGAACAGCGTGCACGCGCCGCCTGACTGCAGGGCTGCCGCAACGCCCCGCGCGCGAAGCCGTCGGGCGTGCGACAGCAGCACGGCCGCTTCGAACATCGTGACCGGGTCCTCCACGAGCACGACCCCATGGCCGCGGAGCCAGGCATCGCGCAGCGCGGTGTCGCCGGCGAGCGCCCCGGTATGGGCGACGATCGACCGCCTGGCCGCCTCGCTCCGTCCCTCCGGCGCGCAGATCACCACGGGCTTGCGCGCGGCGTGGAGTGCGTCCAGCCCCCGGCCGATCCCCTCGACGTCGCGCATCGTCTCGATGTAGCTCGTCACGACCTTCGTTCGCACATCGGCCGCCGCCCACGCGAACAGGTCGCCCAGCCCGAGCACCGCCTCATTGCCGACGCCGAGGATGATCCGAAGGCCGACGCCACGGTCCGAGGCCATCTGCGCGAACGTCCACGCCACGGTCCCCGACTGCGAGATCACGGAGATCGAACCCGGGCGTGGATCGGGTGGCGGCGTCGTCCCGTAGGGCGCCACACGGTCGAGGTAGTTGACGAACCCCTCGACGTTGGGCCCGAGCACTGGGATCCGCACTCGAAGGGCCGCCTCACGCAGCTGCGCCTGCAGCTCCCGGCCTTCCTCGCCCGCCTCGGCGAAGCCCGAGGAGACCACCATGATCCCGCGCACGCCTCGGACGCCGCACTCGTCGATCATCCGCACCACGACCCGCGCAGGCACAACGAAGATCGCCAGGTCGACGCCGCGCGGCAGCTCCGCGACCGACGAGAGGCACGGACGACCCCAGACCTCCGCGTACTTCGGGTTGATCGGGTAGAGCTCGCCCGTGTAGCCCAGATGGCCGAGCGAGCGATGGATCTCCGGCGCCCAGGAGTCGGGGGATTCCGACGCACCGATCACCGCGATGGAGCGCGGGGCAAGCAGCGGTCCCAGATCCCAGCGCGGCGCTGCGCGCACCTACGCGCCCTCGCGGAACCGCGCGTCGCGCCACGCGATCGCAGCCTTCAGCCCCTGCTCTTGCGTGATGCGTCGGAACTCGTCTCGCGCAGGGAGGTTGGCCGTCTCGATCATCACGTCCAGCTCGGTGTTCGCCTCGAGAGCCGCACGCAGACCCGCGATCTCCCACGCCCGGTTGATCGACGTCTTCATCGTCTGCACGACGAACGGTTCGTTCTTGGCGATCTCCTCAGCGAGAGCCATCGTTGCCGCGTCGAGCTCGTCGCGTGGCACCACCCTGTTCACGAGGCCGATCCGCAAGGCCTCCTGCGCCCCGATCCGATCCTCACCGGTGAACACCAGCTCCTTGGCGGCACGCACGCCCACGACCCACGGCAGCAGCATCGTCACCACGCCGGATCCGAACCGGACATCGACGTAGCCGAAGTAAGCGTCATCGGCGGAAACGACCAGGTCGCACGCCAGCATCAGGTCGGTCCCGCCGGCCAGACAGTAGGACTGAACCGACGCGATGACGGGTTTCGGGTGCTGAAGGATCCGCAGCAGCCGCTCGGTATCCCGCCGGATCTCATGGTGCCAGGCGGCAGCGTCCTTCGTCCCCTCCTCGGCGTCTTGAGCGAGGTCGTACCCGGCACAGAAGGCGCGGCCCGTGCCCCGCAGGATCACGACGCGCACGGTGGCATCCTCGGCCGCCGAGGCGAAGGCATCGTCGAGCGCCGTGAGCAGCGAGTGATCGAGGGCGTTCAGCTTGTCCGGTCGATTGAGCGTCAACCGTCGGACCGGTCCGACGTCGTCGATCAGCAGGACCGGCTCGGGCGCTTCGCTCATCGTCGTCGGCTCCTTCTCGGGGCGGCGCCGGCCGATGCTATAGCAAGCCCTGCGAGGGCCTCATGCCTCGACGGCCGGCGCCTCCCGATGCACCAGCTGGTCGATGGCATAGAACACGGCAACGACGAAATGCAGGGCGAGCGTGATCGGGGCGCTCACGAAGGACACGGCTATCGCCACCGGATACACCACCAGGCCGAAGCCGTAGCGCCTGGTCGATGCCCTCGCGGCCTCCAGGTCGATGTGCGCGTGCACGAGACGGTCGTCGTGAAGGATCCATCGCAACAGGAGGTTGAAGCTGATGGCGATCCCGAACCCGTTGGCGCTGTAGACGGCGGCCGCCACGTGGGAGTCGCTCCCGCCCCCGAGGATGTGCTCGGCGAACAACGCCGTCACGAACGGAACCAAGGTGACGAACATCAACGCCAACAGGTTCAGGAACAGCAACGGCCGGTCGACGACCGCCACGAAGCGGAACAGGGTGTGGTGGTTCACCCAGATGATCCCGATTATCAGGAAGCTGACGAGGTACGCGGCGAACTGCGGCCACGCATCGAGCAGCGAAGCCCACAGGCCCTCAGGACCTGTCTCCACATGGATCTCCAGGGTGAGCAGCGTGATCGCGATGGCCAGCACGCCGTCGCTGAACGCCTCGACGCGAGCCTTGTCCATCCCCGACCGACCCTACCCCAGGAGCTCCGATACCTGCCTGGCGGCGCGAACGCCGGACCGCGCGGCTCCCTCCATGGTGGCGTAGTGACGGGGACCCGCCGTGTGCTCCCCCGCGAAGGCCACCCGACCCACCGTCGTCTGGAAAAGCTCCTGCCGATCCCACGACCGGTCGTCCCAGGCCGAGTACGCACCGAGCGTGAACGGGTCGTCTGCCCACGCGTACCAGAGCGGTTCCCCCACCAGCTCGAGGTCGGGGTTCATCGCCCGAAGCCTGTCGAGCCACGGCCCGATGCGACCAGACGTCGTGCCCAGCGGCCCCTGCGCCGGCTCCGAACCGGCGAACGAGGTCAGGCACCGCCGTGGGTCGTCTCCCTTCCCGTTCGCGACCCAGCACCACATCGGGAGCTCCGTTGACTGCCGAGCCCGCAGGGTCGAGCGGCCCTTCGTGGCCACGGCGAGCTTCGACGCCACACCCATCGGCAGCTCGCGCAAGCGCGGTGGAGAGCTCGGGCGGCAGCCCGGGCTCGAAGCGCAGCCGGGCGGCGATCGGGGCCGGCACGGCCACGATCGCCGCAGCGGCCTCGACCTCGAACGTGCCGGAACGCACCGACACGCCGCCTGCTCGCTCGAACACGGCGTCGACCGCGATCCCGAAGCGGACGTCGTCGAGCGAGTAGGCGAGCTCGGTCGCCAGCCCCTGGTTCCCCCTGGCGAGGCGGAAGTAGCTCCCGCCGGGGGGCTCGAACGCGCGCTCTTCGTCGACGACGCGCGCGGCGACATCCGACAGATCGCGGGCACACGTTCCCTGCAACCTCATGCGGAGCGCTCGGCGCCCGGCCTCGGTCCCCGGCGCGCGGTCCAGCAGATTTCCGAGCGACATCCCCTTCACGTCGCCCAGCTCGGCCCGCGTTCGGTTCGCTGCCGCAAGGAAGGACTCCTGTCCCTCGAGCGTCACGCCCTCCGAGGTTCGCCGGGCGTAGTCCACGCCGGTTTCCACGACCGGCAGCTCGAAGCGCTCCGCGAGCCCCAGCACGGCGTCCTCGTCCTTGGCTATCCATTCAGCCCCGAGCTCGACGATGGCCCGGTTCTCGAGCGTGGCTGACCAGACGCGGCCGCCCACGCGTTCACGCGCCTCGACCACCACGACATCGACACCCTCATCCGCGAGCTCGCGCGCGGCGGCGAGGCCGGCGAGGCCGGCCCCAACCACCACCACCCTCGGCGACGTATCCATAGGTTGTTAGCGAACGGAACTACCGTGTCTAGCCCGAAGGGGCTATGGTAGTGGGGCTCTCGTTCGGACGTTCGAAGCACGGTGAGAAGCGCCGATAGAGGAGGAACCATGGTCTTTCACCCCCGCGATCCCGCGTACCGCCGGTCACTGACGCGCAGGGACTTCCTCAGGCGATCGCTCGCCACCGGCGTCGCGCTGCCCAGTGCCGCCGCCATCCTGGCCGCCTGTGGCCCAGGCGGCCCGGGCGGCGGCGCCGGCACAGGCAACACCCCCGAAGTCCGGTTCGGTACGCCCGACAAGCCCGTGGAGCTCCAGCTCTTCGAGGACAACGCGGCGATCGCGTCCGAGCTCGAGCCCGAGGCCGGCCCGCTCGTGATCTACAACTGGGAGAACTACACCTGGAAGCAGGTGTTGAAGGACTTCGGCAAGGAGTTCGGCGTCGAGGTCAAGTACGAGACCTTCTACAACCTGGAGGAGGCGGTCGCGAAGATCCAGACCGGGGAGGTCACGTTCGACGTGTTCTTCCCGACGATGGACGTCCTGCCCAAGCTCGTAGCCGCGAAGCTCGCGCAGCCACTGAACCACGACTACATCCCCAACCTCTCGAACATCTGGCCGTCGCTTCAGGATCCTTTCTACGACCTAGGCTCCCGGTACTCGGTCCCGTACACCATCTACCACACGGGCTTCGGCTGGCGGACCGACTTGCTTCCGCTGGAGGTCGAGGAGGTCGCGGCGATGAGCAACCCCTACGACATCTTCTGGGAGCACGGGCCCGTGGGGAAGACGGCGGTGTACGACGTGCCGCGCGACGCTCTCGCGATGGCGATGTACCACCTGGAAGGGAGCGCCGCGGATCCGAACACGGTCGACCCAGCCAAGATCGAGGCCGCCAAGAACGCTCTGATCGAGTTGGACGATCGGGTCGGGCTGGAGGTCAACATCGACATCGCCTACGTGCAGATCCCCGAGGGACGTATGGCCCTCAGCCAATCGTGGTCGGGCGACATGCTCGCAACACCGTGGTACGCGGCCGACCCCGCGGCCGAGGCTGGGTCGTTCCGCTACTACTGGCCGGCCCGCGACGGGTTCGGCGGCGTGATCGACAACGACCTCTACGCGATCCTGAAGGGCGCCAAGAACCCGGTGCTCGCCCATCACTTCCTGAACTTCATGCTGGACAACTTCAACGCGATGAAGAACTTCAGCTGGGTGGGGTACCAGGCTCCCCTGTCCGCCCTCGATCCCGCCGACGTCATCGCGAACGGATGGCCGGGCCTCGAGGGGTACTTCTCGTGGGAGTACAAGGGACATTGGGACAACCTGTTGCCCGCGGTCGTGACGGATCAGGATCTCGAGGTGGCCACGCGGTTCCACGGCCTCCCGCTCGCGGAGGAGACCCTGTGGACCAACGCGTTCGCCGAGTTCCGGGCGGGCGCCTCCTAGGGGCTAGCACCACCGCATGCCGACACCGACAGGCGACGTCGTCGGCCAACGTCGCTGGTACTACCCCGCGATGGCTGTGCCGGGCATCGCCTGGCTGATCATCCTGTTCATCCTGCCCTTCTACGCGATCGCGGCGGTCGCGTTCGGAGGCCTCGATCCGATCTTCGCAGGGCCCGCGCCCACCTGGAACCCGCTGGAATGGGACTTCACGGCGTTCCGGACCATCGTGGGCGAGCTGGTCTCGGGCGGCCCCGCGCAGATCTTCTTCCGCCGTACGCTTCTGTACATCGCCATCGCGGTGTCGATCTCCATCACCGTGGGCTATCCGGTCGCGTACTACGTCTCCCGCCACGGTGGCCGGCTCAAGGTCCTGCTGCTCACGCTGATGATCGCGCCTTTCTGGATGAGCTACCTGATGCGGATGCTCGCGTGGGTGAACCTCCTGTCGGACAGCCCCGAAACGCCCGGGCTCATCAACCAGCTGTTGGTCGACGCCACGCCGTTCTTCGACTCCCCCGTGAACTGGGGCGCCGGCAACGCCGCGCACATGACCGTGATCCTCGGCCTGGTCTACGGCTATATCCCGTTCTTCATCCTGCCGCTGTACGCAGCGCTCGACCGGATCGACCGCTCACAGCTCGACGCAGCTCGCGACCTGGGCGGCAGCCCCAGGTCCACCTTCTGGCGGGTCACGCTGCCGCTCTCCAAGCAGGGAATCCTCGCCGGCACCGTGATAATCATGCTTCCGATGTTCGGCGACTACTACACGCCGGACCTCATGTCGGGGCAGAACAAGACCCGCATCATCGGGAACCAGATCAACTCGCTGATCCACACCCAGGGGAAGGCGCCGGAGGGCGCGTCGCTCACGCTGCTGCTCTCGGGGTTCGTCGCGATCCTGATGCTGTACTACCTGATCAGCGTGTCCCGGGCGGCTCGGGAGGCGCGGCGATGAGCCTGGCGCGCGAGGTACCCGTCGGCGCCACGACCGCCATTCGAGCGAGCTGGTTCCGAGGCTTCATCAGCAACCCCTGGGCGAAGCCGCGGTTCCTGGCGGGCTTCACATGGCTCTACATCATCTGGTCGATCGCGCCCGTCGTGATCGCGGTCCAGATCTCGTTCAACGCGGGGAGGTCACGAAGCAGCTTCCAAGGCTTCAGCCTCCAGTGGTACCAGGGCATCTTCGACCGGGCGTCGGAGAACTTCGACGCGACGCTCCTGGCCGCGCTCGGTCAGAGCCTGAAGCTCGCCGTCATCACGATGCCGATCGCCACGATCCTGGGTGTCGGGCTCGCGATCGGGCTGGCGCGTTGGCGAGGCCGCGGTTCCGGCTCGGCGAACGCCCTGATGCTCTTCCCGCTCGTCACACCCGAGCTCGTGATGGGCACGGCGCTGTTCCTGATCTTCGCGAACCTCTTCGACACCTTCGTGAAGCTCGGCACCACAGCCCAGGTCCTGGGCCACGTGACGTTCTCGCTGTCCTACGTGGTCATCGTCACGCGAGGGCGACTGTTCGCGATCGGTCGTGAGTACGAGGAAGCGGCGATGGACCTAGGAGCCTCCCCGGGACAGGCGCTCCGGCGCATCCTGTTGCCGCTCCTCGCTCCCGCGATCTTCGCCAGCCTCTTCATCGTGTTCGCGATCTCGATCGACGACTTCGTGATCAGCGCCTTCCTCTGCATAGAGGGTTGCACCACGATCCCGATCAAGATCTACTCGGCTGCGCGCAACGCCGGGAACCCGAGCCTGAACGCGCTGGCGTCCATCATGCTGGTGTCGTCGCTGATGGCGATCACGTTCGCGGTCCTGATCCTGAGAGCCTTCAACCGCAGGCAGGGCAACACGAGGTCGGCGGTCGAGGACTTCGCCCGGCTCGAGATCTGACGGTCCGTCAGGTCGTTCCGGGAGCCGCGGCCGCCACGAACCCCTCGGCGGACACCTCGCCTCGCGGCAGCACCCGGAGCGCGTCGATCGGGAGATGGGCGGTGACGGCGTCTCCCTGGCGGTGGGAGATCCGTTCCCCCTCGTTCTGGACCATGACCTGGATCCGTTCGCCGGGAGCCAGGTTCACGATGACTTGCATCACGGAGCCGACGTACACGACGCGCTCGACCATGCCCGGCACGCGGTTGGGTCCCGTCGCTCCGCCGCTCTCGAGCTGGACGCGCTCGGGACGGATGCACAGCTTGACCGGGCCGCGGCTGTCCTCCTCACCCTCTCCCGCGACGAGGTCGAACTCCCCCAGCTTGACGGAGGCGCCTCCGCTCGTGGGGCCGTGGGCCGTGGCGTCCATCAGGTTGGACACGCCGAGGAAGTCCGCGACGTACGCAGTGGTGGGCGCCTCGTAGACCTCCCGAGGAGGCCCGACCTGCTCCACGCGTCCGTTCGACATCACGGCGATGCGGTCGGACATCGTGAGCGCTTCCTCCTGGTCGTGGGTCACGTAGATGAACGTGATGCCCACCTCCTCCTGAATCGCCTTGAGCTCTATCTGAAGGGCTTTGCGGAGCTTCGCGTCGAGGGCGCCGAGCGGCTCGTCCAGCAGGAGCACGGCCGGATTCAGGATTAACGCCCGCGCAAGCGCGACCCGCTGCTGCTGACCGCCCGAGAGCTGATTGGGCCGGCGCTGCTCGAAACCCTTGAGCCGAACCAGCTCCATGGCTCTCCCGACCCGCTCGGTCGTCTCCGTCTTCGAGACGTCCTTGTACTTGAGCCCGAACCCGACGTTCTTCTCGACGGTGAGGTGTGGGAACAGGGCGTAGTTCTGGAACACCGTGTTGACGTTGCGTCGGTGCGGCGCGGTCTGGGCCATGTCTACGCCGTCCAGAAGGATCTGCCCCTCTGTCGGGCGCTCGAACCCCGCGATCATGCGGAGCGTCGTGGTCTTCCCGCAACCGGAGGGGCCCAGCAGAGAGAAGAACTCGCCGGGCGGCATCCTCAGGTTGAGGCCGTCGACCGCGGTGAACTCGCCGAAGCGCTTCACCAGGTCGATCAGCTGGACCTCTCCCCCGGCCATGATCGGCTGAGTCTATCGGGGGCCGCTTCGCAGGCCAAACTTGCAGCGTCGTTCGACCGTCGCCATGATTCCTTCCGTGGAAACCCCGCGGGCATCCACGAGCGGCGACGGGCGCGCCTCGGTCCGGCAGCGGATCGCGCCCCTGCTCGCCGGTTACTGGTCGTTCGGTCAGTACTGGGGCGTGTGGGTGATCCTCGTCTTCGAGTACCAACACGACCACGAGATCTCGGCGAGCCGTATCGGGGTGCTGTACACGGGGTTGAGCCTTGTGGCCGTCGGCGTGATGCTGCTGGTCGCGCCGCGGATGGCGGGGCTGCGGCTGGGCACGAGTGTCCCGATCTCGTTGGCCTCGCTCGGCCTGGCGTCCCTGGCGACGGCGCTGTTCCCCGACTCCCTGGTGCTGCTCGCGTTCGTGCTGGTCGGGGCAGGCAATGGGCTCATCGATGTCTACGTGAACGTCGCGGCCCAGCGGGTGGAGGTCGAGACGCGGCGACCGGTCTTGCAGTGGCTCCACGCCTCGTACGCGCTGGGCGGCGTGACCGGGGCAGGTATCGCGGGGCTGCTCCGCACGATCGACATCGATTACCGGCTGGGCCTGGTGTACGCGGGCGCGGCCCTGCTCGCGACGGCGTGGTGGAACATGCGGCGAGGTTCGGATCAGCGTGGCGCCGCGAACGCGGAGATGGCCCTGTCGGTTACCGCCTTCCGTCGCCATCCGGCGCTGTGGCTCCCGGCCGCCACCGTCCTGTTCGCGTTCCTCGTCGAGGGGTCGATGGATACCTGGTCGGGACTGTATCTGCGCAAGCAGCTGGGAGCATCGCCGGCAGTCGCGGGCGGCGCCTTCATGGCGTTCTCATCAGCGCTGTTCTTCGGACGTCTGTTCGCCAGCAGGGTCCTGGTCAGCCTGGGACCGCGGGTCACGATCCTCGTGGCGGGAGTCGGGTCCGCGATCGGCGGTGGGATCGCAGCGCTTTCCGACGATCCGGCGGTGGTGGCCGTGGCGTTCCTCCTCATGGGGTTCACGATCTCGGCGGCGGCGCCGGCGGGGTTCAGTCTGGTCCAGGACACTGGCGCCGATCCGACGGCGGGCATCGCGGCTGTTTCCACCGTGGGCTACACGGGCTTCGTCTGGTCCCCGCCGCTGCTCGGTTACGTCGCCGACACGATCAACTTGCGGGCAGCCATGGTCGTCATCGTGCTCGCAACGGTCGGCATCATGGCGACGGGGGTCTTCGCCCGCCGGCGCGAAGTGGCCGCCGGGTGAGGCGCAGGGTTCTGGTCGTGGCGGTCGCTTCGACGGCTGTCGCGGTTGCCGTGGCGTGGGTCGTCGTCCGACCGGACGGGTCCACGTATGCCGCGCTGCGTCAGCGAAGCTTCCAGGAGATCCCCGGAGCGATCGGGTACGCGCTGGAGCCCGCGCCCGAGGACTTCAGGCCGGCCTTGTCACCGCGGGAAGCGCGCGCCCGCTACCCCGCGGACGGCGGGGAGGTGTTCGTGGCTCTGGCCTCCATCCGCGACACCTTCGAGGACAGCTCGATCGGTCCGGCCTGGGTACTGTTCGCGCGGGGGGTGTGCCTGCGCAACGCGAAGGGGGAGCTCGTGTCCGACGCTCGTGGCACCGACCCCAATGACCTCGAGTGCACCGACGCCACCATCTGGGTGCTGGCGGTGGACCCCGGATCGGGGGAGCCTCTCGTTGCCCTCACCGCCTACGACGAGACCCAGGCCTGGGGCCCCGATCTGGCGCCGTGAGTCACGCAGCGTCGAGGAACCGCTGCCAACCGACCCGCCACCGGGCGTCGATCTCCGGCCGGAGCGGCACGAGGAACCGTCCGGTGGTGAGGTCCTCGGGCGCGAGGATCGTCGCCCGCAGATTGTCCGGCACGATCCCTCTCCAGGGCGACGAGAGGAGAGCGCCGAGCTCAGCGGCGGCTACCGGCGGCTGATAGCCGTTCCAGGCGAAGTTCCTGAGCGCAACGTCATCCACTAGGAGATGGTTCAGGAACGCGTGAGCGAGCACCGGGCTCCGACCTCGAACGCAGATCGCCGTGAGGTCGCAGCCGACGATGCCGCCGCGGGGCCAGGTGAACGCGATCGCCCCCGTGTCGTGAGCCGACGAGCCGAAGCGCCGCGCAGAGAGCAGGTCGCCCGACCACGACTGCTGGACGGCGTACTCGCCACTCTGCAGCTCTTCGTAGGCGCCCTCGGCCGAAACCTCGACCTCGACCGCCGTGATCAGCTCGATCAGGTCGTCGACCGCCCCCTCGATGTTGACGGCATCACCCGTGTTGGGATCTCCGCCGCGGCGCAGCAGCGCCATGGCGATCGCCTCGCGGTAGTCGTCGTAGATCCCGACGGCGCCCCGATACCGCGGGTTCCAGAACGCGTCGTAGGGGTTGGCGAGCGCCGATGGCGCGTCGGCTGCCGCGACCAGGTCGCGCCGCCACCCGATCCCGGTCGTGTAGACGGTGTAGGGCACCGAGTGCCGCTGCTCCGGATCGTAGAACGGACCGTCCTGGAAGAACCGCCAAAGGTTCCGCCTGTTCGGCAGCAGATCCGGCGTCAGGGGGAGCAGCAACCCGTCCTTGACGAGCCCGGCCAGCGCCTCCATCGTCGGGAACACCACGTCGAAGTCGCCGTCGGGCGATCGCAGACGCGCCACCGCCTCCGGCATCGACGTGAAGCTCTCGACGGAGACGTCTACGTCGTGGGTCGCGTGGCGGCGCACGAACCTCTCGATGACCGCCGGCGCCAGGTAGTCGCGCCATTGGTACACGCGGAGCGTCGCGCCGCGCTCGATGGGAGCGCCGGGGTCGATCGGCAGGTTGTCGCCGTGGGCGGGTAGGGTCGGCGCGCCGCGTGGCGTCGTGCGACACGCGGCGAGCGTCGCCGCGGCGCCCGCCGCGCGCAGGAATGCCCTGCGAGTGACCCTCGCCGACACGACCGCCCTACTCCGTTGTCTCAGCGCGCGGGCTCGGCCCAGATCTCTCCGTCGTGCCATTCGGGCTCGTCTTCCATCAGGGCCCGGTATGCCACGTAGCGCCCGTGCTGTGCGGGATCATCGGCGTTCTTCTCGTACGCCGCGCGGTCCTCGAACGCGGCGAACAACCAGGCCACGTCGCTATCGTTCTCCCACAGCACGTAGGAGGTCACGTAACCCGACACATCGGTGTCGTACGACTGCGACTCGAAAACCTTCGTGAGCTGCTCGCGGTTCTCCGGCTTGACGCGCGTGCGAGCGACGGTTCCGTACATGGCGCCTCCCGTTCCGATCGGCTCGCTCGAGCCTACGCCGGGACGCGCGAACGGTCGACCCCGTCTCATCCAGACGCCGGCGGCTCGAGGTCGGGAGGCGCCGTTCCCAGACCCCAGGCGTCGAGGCCGCCGTCCACCAAGACGGTCGTGCCGGTGATGTAGCCGCCACCCGGCGAGGCCAGGAAGGCGATGGTCGCGCCGACCTCCTCCGCCAGGCCCGCCCGCTTCATCGGGACCGTCGCCGCCCACTCGTCGAGCACCGTCTGCCCCCCATAGCTGCGGACGCCCTCAGTGTCGATCAGTCCGCAGGCCACGCACACCGCCCGGATGCCGAACTTCGACCACTCCAGGGCGATCCCGGCGGCAAAGGTCTCGAGCGCGCTTCGCGCCATCGATGAGTGCACCATCGAGGGCACGCCGCGTCGAGGGCTGAACCCCACGAACGCCACGAAGCCGGCGCGACGAGGGATCATCCACCGGTTCGCGACCCGTTGGGTCAGGTCCCAGCTCGCGTCGACGTTCAGCCGATGGACGGCGCGTAGGCCCTTCAGCGGGATGCTTTCGAGGGGCGCGGGGAACTGCCCGCCTGCGTTGTTGACGAGGATGTCCACCGGCCCGAGGCGCTCGTCCACCTCGTCCAGCATCGCCGCCACCTGCTCGTCCTCGCGGACATCACAGGTGACGGCGATGCAGTCATCGCCGAGCTCGGCGCGGACGACCTCGAGCGGCTCGGCACGCCGCCCGCAGACCGCCACACGAGCGCCGGTCCGTACCAGCTCGCGAGCGGTGGCGCGCCCGATACCGGTACCACCTCCCGTGACGACGGCAACGCGGCCGGCGTTGGCGTCCGAAGCCAGAGGCGACCGGAACCCGCTGGTACCCATCCGGTTGGGCTCACCGTTCCTTCAGGTAGGCCGCGCCGATCTCCCGCAGGGCCGCGTGGGCCCCGCCATAGGCGTCCGCGCGAGGGAGGTAGCGCTTGGCGACCTTGGCGAGGCAGGTGTAGTTCGGGTCGCACACGTTCGCGAGAGGGCTCTCAGAGACCTGGGTCAGGAGCTGGTAGGCGTCGAGCATCTCGAAGCCGTACGCCTGGCACATCCACTGCACCATGTCGGAGTGAGCGATCCGGAACGCGTCCTCCAACGGACGCGCCGAGCCGGTGGACATCACGTGATCGTCGGTCTCCAGGCGTGGCCAAGGGGTAGCGATCCCTTTGATCAGGTCGATCGCGATCACTGTGTCCATCGAGGCCTCGACCGCCACGCCGCAGGTCTCGCCCTCGCCCTGGCGGCAATGCCCGTCGCCGATCGAGAACAGGGCGCCCACGACATTCACCCCCAGGTAGCACGTGACACCGGCTCGCATCTCCGGCGTGTCCATGTTGCCGCCGTGCGCGTCGGGCACGAGCGAGGACCGCGCTTCGAACGCCGCGGGCGCCACGCCCACCGTGCCGTGCATCGGATCGAGGGGCAGCACCACCTCGTGATCGCCCTCGGTGGCCCGATACCGCACCGTCCGCGCCTTCTTGTCGACCTCGTAGATCCACACGCGCTCTGGGAGCGGTTCCTGGAGCGTGGCCGTCTGGTGCGTGGAGGTGAGTGCCCCGAACAGAGGCACCGTACAGGAGGCCCCCCAGTCCCGATGCGGTTCGATCGAGATGAAGTGGATCGCGAGGGTGTCTCCCGGTTCAGCCCCCTCAACGAGGAACGGACCGGTCTGCGGGTTCACGAACGGGAACTCGATCACGCGCGAGATCAGGTCCTCCGGCCCGCGGACCTTCCCTCCGAAGGCGTCCTCGGTCCACAGCTCCAGCACGTCGCCGGGCTTCACCGTCCGCACGGGCGGCACGCCGCCGAACGTCCACGCGAACTCCGACGGCTCCGGCCGGTAGGTCAGGACGTCCATCGTGCAGCCTCCATGCGCGCGTTGACGGTCCCACCCTAGCGATGTGCCGACTACCATGCGCCGTCGTGAAGGAGCGCCAAGAGAAACAGGTCGACGTCGTGGGTGACGGAGGCGTTCGGCTCGCGGCGAGGACCATCACCGGCCCATCCGCCGATGCGCCAGGGCTTCTCCTGCACCACGGGCTCGCTTCGTCGAGCCACATCTGGGACCTGATGCTGCCGCGGCTCGCGCGAACGTTCCGCACCGTCGCCTTCGACGCGAGGGGTCACGGCCTCTCAGCGAAACCGTCCTCCGGCTACGGGTTCGACCGGACGGTGACCGACGCGCTGGCGGTGATCCGAGTCACGAGGCTGCGGAGACCCATCGTGGTCGGGCACTCGTGGGGGGCGATGGTGGCCCTGGCGCTCGCGGCCCGCCAGCCGCGCGCCGTCGCCGCCGCCGTCCTCATCGACGGCGGCGTCGGCGCGCTCGCCTCGTCGATGACCTGGGCCGAGACGAAGGAGCGCCTCGCCCCTCCTCATCTCGCCGGCATGCCCGTAGACGAGTTCC
>Ga0247727_10013211_pt1 | contig 13979 bp, 8 predicted proteins | sample WisWelCaveWW1625_FD_202498 | JGI IMG/M metagenome (GOLD analysis project Ga0247727, IMG submission 202498) | Biofilm microbial communities from Wishing Well Cave, Virginia, United States - WW16-25 | ecosystem: Environmental > Aquatic > Deep subsurface > Groundwater > Cave microbial mat | place... | reverse complement strand
TCGACATCGGCCTCGACACGCGGTTTCAGGCGCAGGACAACTTCGCGTCGGAGGTCAACTCGATCATGCCGGGCGAGCATCATTCGCCATCGACCGATCGCTTTGGAACGTGCGATTTCCGGCGGGGTGCTGATCAAGGTACCTTGAACTTGAGTACGCCGGTTGTGTCGGGAGACTCGGTGACGACAAATGTTCTGGACTCGCGTCAGGCTGGCGGAATCATATCGGTCACGTGGTGCGGCGCGATTGTCGCGGGACCGCATACGGGGAAGGCGCCGCCACCCTACACCGTCGGCGCGAACGGGTTCTTCGAGGTGACAGCGGATTCGGCGCGCGACGCGACTGGCGCGGTGGTCGCGAATCGCTGGTTCGTCGACCTCGATGATTCGTATCTGCGCGGCGGCGATCAACTCGTCTACTACTGGTACGCGACCGATGCCGGTGGCGGGTCGTCATCGGCCCCGATCGGTCTCACGAGCGCTCCTGCTTCGGTCGCCGCGGCGGAAGCAGCGACCAACGGCTTGTTCGAAATGACCTGTCTACCGGCGATCGACTGGGCTCCGGAGTACTTGGCACGCATCGCAGCGGATCCCAACGGCGACCTTGATCCGACGGCAGAAGAAATCGCCGCGTCATCTCAGCGGAATTGCTTGCTGTATTACCAGCACACGACCAGCAATCGGCGCAGCGGCACGGTCAACCGCACCTCGTTCATGCGCACCTTGGACGCACTCGGCTACGGCGGGGACTACGACGTTTTCGACGTGCAAGGTTATGGGAATACGAACAACCAACTTGCGAGCCGCGCCACGATCGAGCAATGCACCGGCTATCAACTCATCATCGAAGACGACGGCCGGTCGAACTTGACTCCGAACATTCCGGATGGGGGCAATAGCCTCATTGAAAAGGTTCGACAGGCGACGTTCTATCGGAATTGGCTCGATGTCGGTTCGAGCAGCGAGGCCGGGCGCGCAACGCTCTGGATCCTCGGCGAAAGCACGGTGGTGGAGTTCCCCACCAACGCGCTATTCGCGAGTTACTGTGGAGTCGGCTCCGTGGTCCAAAGTCAGGGCGAGACGCTGAACCCCAATGTCGTGGGCAGCGCCTCGCTTGTATTCGCACCGTCGAGTTGCATCGCCAGCTTCGCGAACGACCGCTTCACGCTCAACGGCGGTTGTCCCGCGATGCGCAATTACGATGGCTTCACGGCAACCGGCACCGCGATCGCAACGCATCACTATCAGAATGGCGCGACACAGGGACCGGTGGCGATTTTGATGAACGCGCGCCCCGCGACCAACGCGAACACGATTCTGATGGGGTTCCCGTGGTCGGACATTCGGGACGCGTCGTGCGTGCCGCCGGATTGTCCGGCGCCGATCGTCCCGCCCGCGAAGTTGCTGATGTCGAAGATCCTCGCGTGCACGCTGACGCCCGATTGCCAGGAAGCGCATGACCCGACGACGGTGCCAGGGGACGATGTCGTGGATGTCCCTGCGGTGTCGGCGCTGCATCCCAACGTCCCGAACCCGTTCAACCCGACGACGACGATCGCGTTCGATCTCGCCCGTTCAGGTCACGCGCGCCTCGAAGTGTTCGACGTCGCGGGTCGGAGCGTGCGCGTCCTCGTGGACGGCGAGATGCTGGTCGGCCGCGAGCATCGCGCTGCGTGGAATGGCCTCGACGCCGCCGGCACTCGCGCCGCAGCCGGCTTGTACCTGTACCGGTTGATCGCGCCGGACCTCACGGCGACGCGCAAGATGATCGTGTTGAAGTAAGGGAGCATCATGAGTCGCAGGGACGTGCATCCTGGAACTCGGTTCAAACCGAGTCGGCTTGTCCCTGCATTCCTGTTCGCATTGTCGGCGCATGCATCGGACGAGCACCCGATGTACTCGCCGGTAGAAGACCCGGACGCGCTACCGGAGATCAGCACGACACCTGCCGCCGGCAAGATGCTCGGCGACACGATCTGGATCGCCGACTGGAGTTTCGACGCCGCCGACGGCAGTTGCGACGGCACCGGCTGGGTGAAGTACGACAACCGCATCCTGAACGACGGCTCGAACTACTGGCAGGTGACGACCGACTACGCGCCACCACTCACCGGCTTCGCCGCCGCTCTGCGCAAGCACGACCTCTGCGCCCCATGTCATGGCTACGGTGAGAGTTGGGACTACTCGCTCGTGCTCGAGTACTCAGGTCCCAACGCGACACTGACCTTCACATTCATCGGCGACACCGAGCCCGGGTTCGATTTCTTGACCGTCGAAGCTGATTCGCTTGGTCTGTCCGAGGCGCGGGTGAATTACTCAGTGGATCCAATTGGGACGCCATCCGCACTGCGCGAGGTCCTGCTGGTGCAGAGTGGCGCCAACCTCGCACCCGTCACGGTCGAGTCGCTTGCCCTGCCGGACTACGGCCCGAACACGCACGAGGTCTACATTCGATTCAATTCGGACGGCGCGTTCGATTGCGACGATGGGGACTATCCGAGCGCACTTGCCGCCGCAATCGTGGTGGACGACGTCGTCGTGACCGGCGGCATCGCCTACTCGGAAGACTTCGAGTGCGGTGATCTTTCGTGCGTGAACTCCCATGTGCATGCAATGAACACTGCGCCGGCGACACCCTTCGGCGAATGGGCGCGTCTCTACAAGCACATCACCGACAACGACAAATGCACGGAAAACACCACCTGCGCATGGTTGCAGACGGACCCAGCGCGTCCCGGGGATGACTATTTCGGGGGGGTCATGAGCTTCGGTCCGGGCGGAGCGGTGGTCAACATTTGGTCCGACCAAATCATCGTGAGCCCGTGGGTGAGCTTGGCGAGCACTCCGGCGGCGCATGCCACCATCCTGTCATTCCGCCGCTTTCCCGGCAGTCGATTCACGACTGGCGGCATCGTGCAGGGTTGGCGAGTCCGAGGCAGGACACGGGTCGCGAACACCGATACCTCGACACCAGGTGATTCCATCGATTGCATCACCCCATGGGGTCACGCCTCGAGCTTCAACTCGCTGACGACCTTCGCTTGGGTCACGTCCATTTTCGACGCGACGCCCTTCTTCCCAATCTCCTCTAACGAAGTGCAGGTTAGCTTCCGGGTCTCCAGCTGGGCCTACCTGGCGGGTGCACCTCTGCTGCACGTGGTCCCTGGCCCAGGTCCGTTCACCGACCGCGTTCGCATCGGGCGCCGCACACTCACCGGCCCAGTGTTCGACATCGGCCTCGACACGCGGTTTCAGGCACAGGACAACTTTGCATCGGAAGTCAACGCGATCACACCGGGCGAGCATCATTCACCGACGACCGACCGTTTTGGAACGTGCGATTTCCGGCGGGGGGCCGATCAAGGCGCCATGAGCCTGAGTACGCAGGTTGTGTCGGGAGACTCGGTGACGACAAATGTTCTGGACTCTCGCCAGGTTGGTGGGATCACATCGGTCACTTGGCACGGTGCCATTGTCACGGGGCCACATGCGGGGAAGGCGCCGCCACCCTACACCGTCGGCGCGAACGGGTTCTTCGAGGTGACAGCGGATTCGGCGCGCGATGCGACGGGCGCCGCCGTTGCGAATCGTTGGTAGAGCTCGACGATTCATATCTGCGCGGCGGCGATCAACTCGTCTACTACTGGTACGCGACCGACGCGGGTGGTGGGTCGTCTTCCGCCCCGATCGGTCTCACGAGCACGCCTGCTTCGGTGGCCGCGGCGGAAGCAGCGACCAACGGCTTGTTCGAAATGACCTGTCTCCCGGCGATCGATTGGGCCGCGGAATACTTGGCACGCATCGCGACGGATCCACACGGCGATCTCGATCCAACGGCCGAGGAAATCGCAGGATCTCCACAGCGCAACTGCATTCTGTACTACCAGCACACGACCAGCAATCGTCGCGGCGGCACGGTCAACCGCACTTCTTTCATGCGCACGCTGGATGTGCTCGGCTACGGCGGCGACTACGACGTCTTCGACGTGCAGGGCTACGGCAACTCGAACAACCAACTCGCGAGTCGCGCGACGATCGAGCAATGCACGGGTTACCAACTCCTCATCGAGGACGACGGCAGGTCGAACCTGACGCCAAACATTCCGGACGGCGGCAACAGCGACAACGAGAAGGTCCGGCAAGCCACGTTCTATCGGAATTGGCTCGATGCGGGCTCGAGCAGCGACGCCGGGCGGGCGACGCTCTGGATTCTGGGCGAGAGCACCGCCGCGGAGTTCCCGACCAACGCATTGTTCGCGACCTATTGCGGCATGGGGTCGGTGACGCAGAGTCAGGGCTCGACATTGAACCCCGATGTCGTGGGCAGCGCTTCGCTCCTATTCGCACCGTCGAGTTGCATCGCCAGCTTCGCGAACGACCGCTTCACGCTGAACGGGGGCTGTCCCACGATTCGCAACTACGATGGCTTCACGGCAACCGGCACCGCCATCGCGACGCATCACTATCAAAACGGCGCGACACAAGGACCGGTTGCGATCCTCATGAACGCACGCCCGGCGACCAATGCGAACACGATCCTGATGGGTTTCGCGTGGTCCGATATTCGGGACGCGTCGTGCGTGCCGCCGGATTGTCCGGCGCCGATCGTCCCGCCCGCAAGATTGCTGATGTCGAAAATCCTGGCGTGCGCGCTGACGCCCGATTGCCGGGAGTCGCATGACCCGACGACGGTGCCAGGTGACGACGAGGTCGATGTGCCTGCGGTCTCGGCTCTGCATCCGAACGTCCCGAATCCATTCAACCCGACGACGACGATTGCGTTCGACCTGTCGCGTACCGGCTATGTACGCCTTGAAGTATTCAATGTCGCAGGTCGTCGCGTCCGAACGCTCATCGACGCGGAGGTGGTCGCAGGCCGCAATCACCGCGTCATCTGGAACGCCCTGGACGCCGCCGGCCGCCGCGCCGCGAGCGGCGTCTATCTCGTGCGCCTCGCGGCTCCCGATCTCACCGCGGTACGCCGCGCGGTGCTGCTCGAGTAGCGACTGGGGGGGCGGGTGCGCGTGGTCCCTCTGCCCGTGCGCATCCGCAGGCGGCGGGGCGGCGTTCGCGCCGCCCCGCGCGCCGCACGTCGGCCTCCCCACGCACCGCACCGCCTTCCTCGTGTATCCTGCGACTCGGCCGCTCACTCCAACCATCGGATGCACGATGCCGCAGACTTCGCCGCTCGAAATCGAAAAGCTGGGCGACGAGGCCATGAAGATCGTCTGGGACGACGGCCACGTGAGCGTCTATCCCAATCACGAGTTGCGCTTTCGTTGTTCGTGCGCCGGTTGCGTCGACGAATGGACCGGCGTGCGGCGAACGACCGCGGCCCAGATCGCACCCGACGTGAAACCCATGGGCTTGGAACTGGTGGGCAACTACGCGGTGCAATTCTCATGGAGCGACGGCCACTCGACCGGCATTTATACGTACGAATACTTGCGGCAGATCTGCCCGTGCGCCGCTTGCATGCGCACCGGTGCGGCGCCGCATGAACCGAAGGGAAACGCGTGAGCGAGTCTGCGAAGTTCGTGGGCGTGGGAATCGGGGCACCGGATGACACCGTGGGTCTCACGGGGCTCGTGCCCCTCGAAATCGTGCGCGCACCCGAATCGCGTTTGCGACCCGCCGATGGCATCCTGCGCGTGCACCTGCAACTTCCACCCGGCCGCACGCTCCGCCCCGGCGCACCCATTCGCTATCGCATCTACGGCGGCGAAGCCGGCCTCGAATTCCCGCGCAACGGCCAAATCATCACCGTGCGCGATTTCACACTCCCACTCGACCTCCCGTACCAGCGTCGCTTCTACCCCGAGCCGCCGACCATCACGCAACTCGTCCTCGACCTCACCTTCCGCCACGACGCCGGCTTCCAAGACGTGCAATGGCGCGTCCCCATCACCTGGGACCCCGCCGGCACGACGCAACTTGACCTGCATTTCACGCTGTTGGTTTGAGGACCTCGAGCCCGGTGTTGCGAGCGCCCGGCCGGCGAGTTGAGCGAGCGGGCCGTGATACTTACCATCGTCAAAAATGAAGCCCCGCTCGCTCCTGTCTGAAGCCGGTCGGGCGCTCGCGACGGCGGGCGTGGCAGCTGTTTATGGTTTACCGAGCTTCCACCGGCACGTAAGCCACATCCCGCAGCCCAATGTAGTTCGACCGCGGCCGAATCAGCCGGTTGTCCTCCGACTGCTCCATGACATGCGCCGTCCAGCCCGACATGCGCGACATCGCAAAGATCGCCGTGTACAGCTCCATCGGAATGCCCAGCATGTAGTACGTCGATGCGGAATAGAAGTCGACGTTGGGATACAGTTCCTTCGACGCCCGCACTTCCTGCTCGATCGCCACCGACAGGTTGTACCACTGCGAGTCGCCGAGCGCCGCGCCGAGATCCTTGCAGGCGCGCCGCAAGTGCACCGCGCGCGGGTCTTCTACTTTATAGACGCGATGTCCGAATCCCATGACGCGCTTGCCGGCCGCGAGCGCATCGCGCACCCAGACCGCCGGTTGTTTGCCGCTGCGCTCGATCTCGAGCAGCATCTGCATGACGCGCGTGTTGGCGCCGCCGTGCAGTGGCCCCTTCAACGTGCCGATGGCGGTGACGACGGCGCTGTGCATGTCGGACTGCGTCGAGGTGGTGACGCGTGCCGCGAACGTCGATGCGTTGAAGCCGTGATCGGCGTGCAGAACCAGCGCCTGATCGAAGGTGCGCACCGCGACCGGATCGGGTTCGCGGTCGGTCAGCATGTGCAGGAAGTCCTCGGCGTAGGAACGCTTCGCATCGGGCGCGACCGGCGGATGACCTTCGCGGGCGCGGCCGATGGCTGCGACCAAGGTGCCCAAACAGGCGGTCAGACGGCGTGCCTTGCGCTGCAGTGCGGCGGGCGAACCGTCTTCCGCGTCGGGGTCGTACGACGACAGCGCCGAGGTCGCGGTGCGCAGCGTCGCCATGACGTCGGAGTCGCGCGGCGTGCGCCGCACGAGGTCCAAGACCGGCTCGGGCACGGCGCGCTCTTCGGCCATGGCGGTGGTGAAGCTGGTCAACTCGCCGCGGCTCGGCAGTCGTCCGTTCCAAAGCAGGTACACGACTTCTTCGAACGAGGAATTCTGCGCCAGGTCGTGGATGTCGATACCGCGATAGATGAGCGCACCTTTCTCGCCGTCCACTTTGCTGATCGAGGTGGGTGCGACCACGACCCCCTCGAGACCACGCGCGACGTCCTGCATCGGAACCCCCGAAAAACCTGGATGAAACCATCATGCTCGCGCGGCTTGGGCACACCGCGAACGACTGAGTATAGAGACCCCCGCGCACGACCGGCAAGTGCCGCGCCGAGAACCCGCGAATCCGCCTCGCCCGGTCCCGCACGGTTCTCGCACTCGGCCCCCACGGCGGTGGCCTAGACCGTTTCGCACAGAGAGAAACTCGTCACGAACACTTCGCCATCGCATCGCACTTCGTAAAACTCGTCACGAGCACTTCGCAATCGCATTGCACTTCGTGAAATCCGTCACAAAGTAGGTCCGGGCCAAGTTGGCGCATGAACCCATGTCGCGGTGCTCCATGATCGTCATTGAAATCGCCATCGCACTGCACTTCGTGAAATTCGTCACAAAATAGGTCCGGGCCAAGTTGGAAAAAATCGTCACGACGAAACGAATGCGCTTGACAAGGTTCGCGCAGCAACGCGATCAGGCTTTGGCAAGCTTGTTTGCGATGTCGCTGAACAGCGCAGCGGCGGCCTCCAGCCTGCCCAACTGCGATTGAACTCGCACGAAGTGATTCATCGCCTGTTCGTCACAATGTGCGACTTGTACGCATCGCAGAAATCGGATCGTATCATCCGATCATGAATGCTTCACCGAAGGATCTGACGGATATTGCACTGCTTATCGAGGTCAAGCGGCTCGCGCAGTGTGAACGCGAAACGACCGCGACGTTGGTCGCACACTTGGTCGAGGTCGACAGGCGAGATCTCTATCGCGCCGAAGGCTGCTCGTCCATGTTTTCGTATTGCACCGAAGTCCTGCGTCTCTCCGAGCAAGCGACGTTCTTGCGCCTGCGGGCGGCACGGGCGGCGCGCCAGCATCCCGAGATTCTGGCGGAACTCGCGAGCGGAGCCCTGAGCTTGAGCGCGATCAAACTCCTCGAGCCACATCTCACGGTCGGGAACGCGCCGGAGCTACTCGAGGCTTCGCGTCACAAGAGCAAGCGTGAAGTCGAAAAACTGGTTCGCAGCCGTGACCCGCTGCCGGATGTGCCGGCGAGCGTCCGCAAATTGCCGGCAAAGCAGCCAAATCGGCCAAAGGTTTGCGGGGAATTGTTGGCACCAAGGGCAACGGAGTTGGATGTGCGAGAGGCACAGCAACCGAGCATTGTCGCGTCACTGGCGCCCGATCGCTACAAGGTGCAGTTCACGGCGAACGAAACGACGCACGCCAACCTCCGGCGTGCGCAAGACCTGCTGCGGCATCGGATTCCCGATGGCGACCTGTCGCAGGTATTCGAACTCGCGCTGGGTGCGCTGGTGGAGAAACTCGAGAAGCAAAGACTCGCGGCAACCGAAAGGCCGCGACCGAATCGCGGCTTGAAACCGGGGTCGCGCACGATTCCCGCGGCAGTGAAGCGCGCAGTGTGGAAGCGTGACGGCGGTCGGTGTGCCTTTGTTGGAAATGGCGAGAGACGCTGCACGGCGACTGCTTTCCTTGAATTCCACCACCTCGTACCTTTCGCCCAAGGCGGACATGCGACCGTCGAGAACATCGCGCTCCGATGCCGCGCCCACAACCAGTATGAAGCCTTGCGCGATTTTGGCCCCGGCATGGTGCGAGAGCCGGAGGCCGGATGGCCCGGCGTGGTGCGGAAGACGGAAGTGGAGTGGCCGGGCCGGGTGCTGGAGTTGGAAGTGTGTTGGGCCGAATCCTTGTTGCCAACCAACTCCGAAACAGCCACGGTGAGGAGCCCAGAAGCACACTGGACTGGAGCATGAGGAGGAATGACGAATGAAGATTCTGGCAGCGATCATTGTCGGGGCGGTAGCGACTGTAGCGGTTGGCGGCGGACATCGAAACCCTCAATCGTGATGCACGGGCATATCAGCAAGAAATGATGCATGACTTCGGCGACCTGCGAATCCAGCAGGAGGGGACATTCCTCGCGCTTACGGGACGAAAAAGAACTAGACGCGGGCGTGGCTACAGCTTGCGCTCGAACCAATCGAGAATGAGCCGCAGGCGTTCGATGCGATTGTGGGGATGGCCGGAGCGCGACATGCCGTGGCCTTCGCCTGCGAAGCGGACGAACTCGACGTCGCGACCCAGGATCCGCAGCGCGGTGAAGAGTTCCTCCGCCTGACCGATGGGGCAGCGATGGTCGTCTTCTTGATGCAGCAACAACAGCGGCGTGCGCATCTTGGGCGCGTGTAGGAGGGGTGACACGCGCCAGTAGCGATCGACACTTTCCCACGGCGCTTGCGCTTCGAATTCCTGCGCCGTCGTCCAGCCGCAGTCGCTGGTGCCGAAGAACGAGATCATGTCGTACACACCGCGCATGGCGATGGCGCAACGGAAGCGCTGCGTGTGACCGATCGCCCAGGCGGTCAAGTAACCACCGTAGGATCCGCCCGCGATCGCAATGCGTTTCGGGTCCACGAACGGCAGGCGCTCGATCGTGTCGGCGACGCGCATCAGGTCCTCGTGATCGCGACTGCCCCAGGTGCCCACCAATTGCCGCATGAAGTCGCGCCCGTAGCCGGCGCTGCCGCGCATGTTCACTTGCACGACGTGATATCCCTGCGACGCCAACATCTGGAACTCGTGGAAGAACGTCCAGCCGTATGCGGCATAGGGCCCACCATGAATCGCCAGCACCGTCGGCCCGCGCCCGCGCACGTGCGGCGAGCGCCACACCCACGCATGGATCGAATGTCCCCACACAGTCGAGATGCGAATTTCCTCCGGTGTAATGACTTGACGCGCGGCCATCAATGCGTCGTTGCCGCGCGTCACGCGCTCGACGCGCGCTCCCGGGACGGAGAGCTCGCCACGCGGCGTCGACTTCGCACCGCGTGCGGCCGTCGCCACCACGACTTCACCCGGCGAGGTGGGCGACAACCGCACCATCGCCCAGCGATTGCCGTTCGCCGACGCCGACAGCTCGACCACTTGATGCCGTCCATGCGTCCGTTGCCGTGGCGTACCGCCTGCGAGCGGCACTTCCCAAACGTGCGTTGCGCCGTCGTGGGTCGCGAGCGCGAACAACCGCTTGCCATCCGCCGACCACACGGGTGGATGCGCTTCACCCTCCGGCACATTGCGCGTATCGCCAATGAGCCGATCGTCGAAGGTCAAATCCGTCGTCGCGACCAGATCGCGCGGCGTGCCGCCGCGTGCCGGCACCACCCACACGTGGGCGTTCTCGACCGTATCGGGATGATGGAAGTGGCCGATGAAGGCGACCTGCTGCCCGTCCGGCGACCACGACGGCGCCAACTTCGGCCCCAACTGCCGCGTCAATGGGCGCGGCCGACCGCCGCGCGCCGCGATCACGAACACGTCGCTGTTCTCGATCGCGGTCTCGGCTTCGGCGACACGATTCGACACGAAGGCGAGCCAGCGTCCATCCGGCGACCAGGCTGGCTGCGCATCGGCATACGGCCCGCTCGTCAGCCGACGCACCCGCAGTGTCTTCAAATCGAGCACATATAAATGTGCGAAGGCCTCGTCCACGAAACCGCGCCCGTCGTGCTTGTATCCCAGCGACGTCAGACGCCGCACCCGAGGTCCGACCTTGGTGCGGGCGTGATCCAGCGCGCGCTGGCGCGCCGAGCGCGGCGCATGCAGGAAGGCGACCAATCCGCCGCGCGGCGCGCAGCGTGGCGAACCGACGCGTCCATCGAGCCGCGTCAATCGTTCCGGCGCACCACCCGTGCGCGCCACGCGCCACACGTTCGGGCCGCCGTCGCGATCCGACACGAACACGATCCAACGCCCGTCCGGTGACCAATCCGGCGAGGCATCGGCGTGCGTGCCTTCGGTCAGCGCGCGCGTTTGGCCGGTGCGCACATTCACCAGTTGCAGCGTGCCCAAGGTCGCGTCGCGTTCCAACACCGCGCGGCCCTCGACGTACACGATCGCGTCGCCATCAGGCGACAGGCGCGCGTCTTGCGGCAAGCGCATCCGAGCCACGTCTTCCGGAACGAACCGCGAACGCGCGCGAGCCACGGACGACCTCCAGGCTGCAATGAAGACGGCCGGATGCCCTCCGGCCGACGGCGCACCGTAACGGAGGTGGTGCGACCTGCACAAGTGCTAGCGGGAGCCGATGAGCGCCGCCGGCGATCGATCCACCAGTTCACGGCGCACGGCGTCCTGGACCGCGCGCGCCGCGAGTGCATGGCCCGTCGCATTCCAGTGGTTGTCGCCCGGCAGGAAGAGCGTGTCACCGGCGGCAATGCGTTCACGGAACGCGGCTGCGAGGTCGAAGCACGGAATCCCGGCATTCTGCGCCAACTCCGCCAGCACGCGCGCCGGCCGCTCGAAGTCGAGATCCGCCTCGTGCAATCCGAAGCGCGCGATCCAGGCCGCGCGTGCCGCGGGATTCACCTGTTGCTCGGTCGGCAGCGCGACGATGAGTGCGCTGGCACCGTGGCCGTCGCACCAGCGCCGCATGCGTGCGAGCGCCGCCCGCGTCGCCGCGATTCCGGCTTCGACCGCAGGCGTCGGCGTGCTCTGCAATGCATGCGCGTAACCAGCGTCGTACACGTAGTAGTCGAACGACTTCGGCTCCGCCATCTGCGGTTCGCCCTCGACCCGCGCCCGCACCGGGTGCAGCAGACGCTCCTTCAGCAGCAAGTACAGCTCCGAGTGTGCGTGCAGCCACAGTCGAAAACGCCGGTGCAGGGGACGGAAATGCGCCCGAAATGGCGCCGCCGAGGCTTCCAACATTTGGTAGCCGTCCACCACCGTCATGCGCGTTGCACCCGAGTTGTCGGTGAAGTCATTGCCGAGATAGAACGCCAGCAAGACACCATCCGGCGCCACCTCGGGACCGAGGCGTTCGAGGCGACCGATCTCTTGCACCGTCCCGTAGCCATCGACGCCCGCATTCACGACTTGCGCGGCGCGGGCACCGCTGGGTGATGGATGCAGCGCCAGATCGCGATCGAGCCCGGCCTCGAGTTGTTCGATGAAACAGCGTTCGCGTGGTCCGGCGTGGATGCCGAAAACGAACGAATCGCCGAGGCCCAGGATGCGGAGCGTGTCCGGCGTGTGCGGGCCCAATGCGTCGTCGCGCAGGCCGAGAGCATTGGTGCGCACGTCGGAGATGAAGCCACGCCCACGAACGCGGCGTTGAAACCGCGAAGTGGTCACATAACCGAGTGCAGAATCGGGCACGTACAATCCGCGGAGCGCGACCGAGAGCGGACGATGCCGGGGCGCAACGCGTCGCACGACACCTTCGCCGATTCCGAGGGCGACCGCAGCACTCACCATCACGAGGGACGTGTTGGCGGCGAAAACACGAAGCGATGGGAACCGCGGCATGGGCGTCCTCGGGCGCTGCGATCCTGAGATGTGCGGAGCCTACGCCCCGCGATGTGCGATCACAAGTCGCCTCGATCACGTGCGGCCACGCCAGTCGGCTCTTGACTTCACGCCGCACGAAGCGTTGAATCCACGCCAACAGATCGAGCCGCACAAGGCTCGGACCGTTAGGGGTGGCCGCGAGGCCTGAGAGAAACCCTTCGAACCTGACCTGGGTCATTCCAGCGTAGGGAAACGGGACTCCATCCTGCAGCCGCCCCACACCCTCGGGCGGTTTCGTTGCTTTCAGCGCCGCTCGCCGAGCCATCGCGTGGAGGATGCATGTCGTCGTCACCGTCTTCGGCCCGCGTGCGGGCATCGTTCCCGAAGTCGCGTCGGATTTACGTCGAGGGCACGCATCCCGGCGTGCGCGTGCCGATGCGCGAGATCACGCAGTCGCCGTCGCGCGGTGCCGGCGGTGCGCAGAGCGAGAATCCGCCGGTGCGCCTCTACGACACCGGCGGTCCGTGGGGCGATCCGGAATTGCAGAACGATGTGCAGCGCGGGCTGCCGCCGCTGCGCCGCGATTGGATTCTCGCGCGCGGCGATGTGGAAGAAGTGTCGCTGCCGTCGGCCGCGGCGAATGTCGAACGAAGTCCTGCCGACGCGGCGCGCCCAGCCGCGGCGCGCGTCGAAGCGTTTACCGGCCTGCCGCAGTGTGTGTTGCGGGCTCGCGCCGGCCAAGCGCCGACGCAACTCGCGTACGCGCGGCGCGGCATCGTGACACCGGAAATGGAATTCATCGCGCTGCGCGAAAACCTGGGACGCGAGGCCGCCACTGCCGCAAGCCCGCATCGCGACTCCCTCCACTTCCGACATGCGGGGGAGTCTTTCGGCGCCGCACTACCGGAGTTCGTGACGCCGGAGTTCGTGCGCGACGAAGTGGCGCGCGGTCGCGCCATCATTCCGGCCAACGTCAATCATCCCGAGAGCGAGCCGATGATCATCGGCCGCAACTTCCTGGTGAAGGTGAATTCCAACATCGGTAACTCGGTGGTGGTGTCGTCCATCGCCGACGAAGTCGAGAAAATGTTGTGGTCGATCGCCTGGGGCGCCGACACGGTGATGGATCTCTCGACCGGTCGCGACATCCACATGACGCGCGAGTGGATCTTGCGCAATTCGCCGGTGCCGATCGGCACCGTACCGATTTATCAGGCGCTGGAAAAAGTCGGCGGCAAAGCCGAGGAACTCACCTGGGAGATTTACCGCGATACCTTGATCGAGCAAGCCGAACAGGGCGTCGACTACTTCACGATACATGCCGGCGTGCGCTTGGCCTACATCCCGCTGACCGCGCGACGCACGACCGGGATCGTGTCGCGCGGCGGCTCGATCCTGGCGAAGTGGTGCCTCGCGCACCATCAAGAGAGCTTCCTGTACACG
>Ga0247727_10013210_pt1 | contig 13979 bp, 7 predicted proteins | sample WisWelCaveWW1625_FD_202498 | JGI IMG/M metagenome (GOLD analysis project Ga0247727, IMG submission 202498) | Biofilm microbial communities from Wishing Well Cave, Virginia, United States - WW16-25 | ecosystem: Environmental > Aquatic > Deep subsurface > Groundwater > Cave microbial mat | place... | reverse complement strand
GCCCCTTCTCATTTCTGGCACGCTCGATATGGGTGAAAAGGGCACGAAGATCAAGGCGACTGAAATCTTCCCGCTGCGCGAGGGCGTCGGGGATCGAGGAGGGCCCATCCAAGACGATTCAAGCCGGAACGATGCCCCAAAGACGACCCACGCGCCGGTCTCCCTTGTGGAAAAGGCCCAGACCCGTACCACGCCGATGGCGCAGGCGCGGGGCGCCCCCGCGCAAGAGACGGGCGGGATCATACTGGCGCTCTCGGCGTCCGTCGGGCCCGCCGATCTGCAAGACCTCAAGGCCATTTTGCTACGGCATCCTGGGCGGCACGCGGTGCGACTTCGGATTCAAACCGGCGCGACGTCAGAGACAACGATCGCCATCCCGTTTGGCGTGGACATCTCCGGCCCGATGCGGGATGAGATCGCGCGCCGCTTCCAGGGGGATGTGCGACTGTAACCCCCCCCTGTGCGACTGTAACCCTCCCGTGGGATGGCCGCACGGGAGGCGCAACCCGCGCTTCGATCCGTTTTGCCGCGTCGGTCAGGGCCGCAAAGGCGCGGGGCCTTCTCAAAGCTGGACACCCAGGCCATAGACGGCGTAAAGAAGCGTGCCTTGGCTCGGCAACCGTGCCCAAAATGGGTTGTCAATGGACGGTGCGTTCACGTATTCCCTGCGGATCGCACATGCCTGCCCTCTTGCTGTTCATCGGACTTGTTTCCATCCTGCTCGGCGGTGTGGCCCGCGCGGCAGAATGGTCGGGTTTTGCCAGCGTCGAAGGACGCCTCTTCTCCGAACCCGCCGCGGCGGGTCAAGATGCCTTTCACCCTTCTATCGTTCTGCAGCCCACCTTCCAGCATGCCTGGGAAAATCAGACGCTGGTCTTCGAGCCTTTTGCGCGCTGGGACCCGCAAGACCGTCAACGCACCCATCTTGATCTTCGAGAGATGGGCTGGCTTGCGGCATGGGAGAAGATCACGCTGCGCATCGGCATTCGGCGCGTCTTCTGGGGGGTCACGGAGACGGTGCACCTGGTGGATGTGGTCAATCAGAGCGACCTCGTCGAGGACATTGACGGCGAGGAGAAACTGGGACAGCCCATGATCCATCTCACCTGGGCACACCGAATGGGCACGCTGGACCTCTTCCTGCTGGCTGGCGCGCGCGCCCGGACGTTTCCCGGCGTTTCGGGACGCCTGCGGACGACGTTTCCTGTTGCGACGGAACAGGCGGAGTTTGAGCGGGGCCGTGGCCACATGGATGGGGCCATTCGGTGGAGTGGGGTGGCCGGTCCCTGGGATGTCGGTCTCTCGCACTTTTGGGGCACGGCGCGGGAGCCACGGCTGCTTTTGGGGCGGGACGCCGCGGGTCTACCCGTGCTGGTTCCGTTCTACGACCTGATCCAGCAAAGCGGCCTAGACGTTCAGTCCACCCTGGGGCGCTGGCTCTGGAAGTTGGAGGCCACGCGGCGCACAGGCCGCCCCGCGACCGAAGTGGCCGCGACGGGCGGGCTGGAGTATACGCTGCCCCATTTTTATGGTGGGATTGATCTGGGTTTGATCCTGGAATATCTCTGGGATGATCGCCGCCCGGTCGTGCCTTTTGACGACGATGTGGCGATGGGTTGTCGTCTTGTTTGGAACGATGCCCAAGGCAGCGAAATGCTGATCTCGATGGTGTTAGATCGGGATACCCATGCGCGGCTGCTCCAGATTGAAGCAAGCCGGCGGATTGGGGAAATGTGGAAAATCACCCTTCAAGGACGCGCGTTTAGCGAGATTCCCGCAGCGGATCCACTGTTTGGGTTCAGGAAGGACGACCACCTGGAAATGAAACTGGCGCGCTATTTTTAGACGCATTCAGTTCGGGCGGCAGCGGGGCCAGGTATCGCACCAGGCGCACAAACACTTCGGGGGGCCAAGGCCCCCCGAAGGCAAAGCGGCAGATTGACCCTTAGGGAAACAATTCGCAGCGCACGATCCTATCTTCGGACATCGGGCCTGGAGGATTGGGCGGCCCAACGTCACAGAAGTCAGCACCGTTGCCACCCCTCAGGTTGTCCACACCATTTTCACCATACAGATCATCGTCTCCGTTCCTTCCCCGCCGAACAGGACGTCGTTGCCCTTATCGCCCATGAGGTAATCTAGCATTGCACCCCGTAGGGGCGGTTCACGAACCGCCCCTACGTTTAGGGCAACGCACCGCACGTTATAGGGCGGACACACCGGTCCGCCCCTACCGTGTAACCACCCGTTCCTGCCGTTGTAGGGGCGGTTCACGAACCGCCCCTACGTTTAGGGCGACGCACCGCACGTTATAGGCGGACACACCGGTTCGCCCCTACCGTGTAACCACCCGTTCCTGTCGTTGTAGGGGCGGTTCATGAACCGCCCCTATCGTTATAGCGGTTCGTGAACCGCCCCTACGTTTAGGGCAACGCACCGCACGTTATAGGGCGACGCACCGCATCGCCCCTACCGTGTAACAACCCGTTCCTGCCGTTGCATGGGCGGTTCGTGAACCGCCCCTACGTTGTATAGGGCGGACACACCGGTCCGCCCCTACGTGAACAATTCCGTTAAAGAAATATCAAGGCCGGGGAGAAGGGCCGTCGTCAGTGTTTCGCCGCGCTCCTCTGCCCGTTCCTCGGCTTTGGCGTATCGGCCGTCGGTCAGGCGATAGATTTTTACCAGCGCCAACTCTGGGTCTACAATCCAATACTCCAGAACGCCGTGGCGCTCGTAGAGCTTCTTTTTGACCACCTCGTCCGTCTTGCGGGTGGTCTCGGAGAGAATCTCGATCACTAGGTCGGGCGCCCCCTGGATGTTTTTTTCGGTGATGATTGAAACACGCGCGGCCAGTATCACCAGAAGATCTGGCTGGACAATGTTGATGTCCGACAATATGACATCAGTGGGGGCATCAAAGACTTTGCCGGCTTTAGTCCGCCGTAGATAGACATTTAAGAACGTCAGAAGATTCGCAGAAACAATTTGGTGCCTTGTCCTTGGGGCTGGGCTCATATGATAATCCCCCTCGATGATCTCATACCGCTTCCCGTCTTCCGGGAACAGAAGATAGTCTTCGTATGTCCACGGAATCGTTTGCGCCGGTTCTCCCATTCCTCGTCCCCCGTCACCGTGACCGCCGCACCATAGCAACCACCTTAAGAGCGCGTCAAGACCGCGGCGCCCTACTATTGATCCCCTGCTAGAATCGCCTTGGCGTACCCTCTTAAACCTTTTTCCACCCCCTCCCGCACTCCATTTCAATCTCTGTGTCTTGGGTGGATACCCCAAATTTACACGGGCGGAAGGGGCGTGATAAAATCCGCGTCCCATGAATGAAATCCATATCAAGGGCGCGCGAGAGCACAACCTTCAAAACATTGACTTGGTCATTCCGCGGGATCGGCTGGTCGTCCTGACAGGCCTGTCCGGCTCCGGAAAGTCGTCGCTGGCCTTCGACACGATTTATGCCGAGGGACAGCGGCGCTACGTAGAGTCGCTTTCGGCCTACGCCCGACAATTTCTGGAGCGGATGGATAAGCCCGACGTGGACACCATTGACGGGCTCTCCCCCGCCATTTCCATCGGGCAAAAAATTGCGAGTCACAACCCCCGCTCTACCGTCGCCACGGTCACCGAGCTCTACGACTATTTTCGCCTGCTGTTCGCCCGCGTCGGCCACCCTTTCTGCTACAAATGCGGCAAGGCAATCGTTTCACAAACCATTTCGCAAATGGTAGATGCGCTGATGGCCTTCCCGCCGGGCGAGCGCATCCAGATTGCCGCCCCCGTCATCCGCGACCGCAAGGGTGAATACAAAAAAGAGATCGCCCTCATTCGCCAGCGCGGCTTTTCACGCCTTCGGATTGACGGAGAGATGGTGGACCTGATGCAGGGAGAGGCAACCGTCTCCGACAAAAATAAGAAGCACACCATCGAGGTGATCGTAGACCGTCTCGTTCTGAAGGAGGGCCTGGAGCGCCGGCTCGCCGACGCCCTGGAGATGGCGATCAAGATGAGCGATGGCGTGGTCGTCATCCTGAGGGAATCTGGGGTGGCGCTCTTCTCGGAGCATCGGGCCTGCGTGGACTGCGGCATCAGCTATCCAGAAATCGAACCGCGAACCTTCTCGTTTAACTCGCCGCACGGCGCCTGCCCCACCTGCGATGGACTGGGGACGACGCTCGAGATAGACCCGGAGAAGGTGGTTTATTCCTGGAAGTCGCTTCGGGATGGGGCGATCCGCCCGTGGGCCTGGCGCGCCACTGCGTTTTATCAGGCGCTTCTTTCCGCCGTCGCAGACCACCATGGTTTCGACACCGCGACGCCATTTGACGCCCTCAGTCTGCGGCATCGGGATATCCTGCTCTACGGGTCCAAGACGGAGAAAATGAAGTTCACCTACGAGCAAGATGGGCAGCGTAAGACGGTCAATAAGCCCTTCGAGGGGGTGATTCCCAGCCTCGCGCGCCGATACCGTGAGGCGCGGGAAGACCGCGCGGAACTCGAATGGTATATGAGCCGGACGCGCTGCCCGGATTGTAAGGGCGCGCGCCTGCGACCCGAGGCGCTTGCCGTGCGCGTGGGTGGGAAGACGATTGCCGACGTGGCGGGCCTCTCGATCGGTGAGGCGCTCGCGTTTGTTTCTGGCCTCTCGCTCACCGAGCAGGAGAGGCGCATCGCCGACCGCGCCCTCCGGGAGATTCAACAGCGACTCACCTTCCTTGATCGCGTGGGTGTGGACTATCTCACGCTCGATCGCGCGGCGGGAACGCTCTCCGGCGGCGAGAGTCAGCGGATTCGCTTGGCGACACAGATTGGCGCGTCGCTCGTCGGGGTGCTCTATATTTTAGATGAGCCCAGCATCGGCCTGCACCAGCGTGACAATGAGCGGCTGTTGGCGACGCTGCGTCGCCTGCGTGACCTGGGCAATTCGGTGTTGGTGGTCGAGCATGACGAGGAGACGATTTGCAGCGCGGACTGGGTGATTGACATGGGACCGGGCGCGGGCATTCACGGTGGGCGCGTCATTTCCCAGGGGACGCCGGCGCACATCGCCGCGGATGTCCATTCCCTCACCGGCCAATATCTCTCCGGCGCAAAAACGATCGCGCTTCCGGCACGACGTCGGCAGGCGCTCGGACAAATCGCCATCCGGGGCGCCTCGGAAAACAACCTCAGGGCGGTGGACGTGGACATCCCGATCGGTTTATTCACCTGCGTGACGGGGGTCTCCGGCTCCGGAAAATCCACGCTGGTTCTGGACGTGCTTTACCGCACCCTCGCCCGGCGGCTCAACGGCGCCTCCCAGCCCGCCGGCGCGTGCCGTTCCCTCTCGTACACGGAGCGTCTGGACAAGTTGGTGCACATTGACCAGTCTGCAATCGGGCGGACGCCGCGCTCCAATCCCGCGACCTACGTCGGTGTGTTCGCGCCCATCCGCGATTTGTACGCCGCGCTGCCGCTCTCTCGCACGCGCGGTTACACGGCAAGTCGTTTTTCATTTAACGTAAAGGGGGGACGCTGCGAGGCCTGCAAAGGCGACGGCGTCATCAAGATCGAGATGCACTTTTTGCCCGACGTGCACGTGACGTGCGAGGCATGCGCGGGGCGGCGCTACAACCGCGAGGCGCTCGATGTGTGCTATCGCGACGCGAGTATCGCCGACGTGCTCGACATGACGGTAGATGACGCGCTGGCGTTCTTTAAGGCGATCCCAGCCATCCGCGAGAAGGTCGAGACGCTCCAGGAGGTGGGGCTCGGATACATCCGGCTGGGGCAATCGGCGACGACGCTCTCCGGCGGCGAGGCGCAGCGGATTAAGTTGTCCAAGGAGCTCTCGCGCAGAGCCACCGGGCGGACGCTCTATATTCTCGACGAACCCACGACGGGGCTTCACTTCGCCGATATTCAACGGTTGCTCGATATTTTGAACCGCTTCGCCGAGGCAGAAAATACGGTGGTCGTCATCGAGCACAATCTGGACGTAATCCGCAACGCCGACTGGATTATTGACCTGGGGCCGGAGGGCGGCCATCGTGGCGGCGAGGTGATCGCGATGGGGACGCCGGAAGACGTTGCCCGCGTCGCCCACTCTCATACTGGCCGGTTTCTCCGTGAGAGATTGAGCAGGGCGGTCGTTCCCCATGCGCGCATGACGACCCAGGCGTCACACTAGCGGCACACTAGAAGAGGAAATTCATCCGGCGTGGCCCACGCCATTAGAGATGGATGCGGCCCGCGTTGTTCTGCGCGCGGAAGGCGTGATTTCAAACCGAGGAGAGAAAATGACAAACACGTTTGCGACCCAGATTGATCCCGCACAAACACCCGACCGGGTAAGACAGACGACCGTTGAGAAGGCGGTCTACACTTCGGCCACCCCTGGCCCCGAAATTCGGGAGGCCATTTTGCGTGGGGTCAACACGGAACCCATCCAGTGGATTCGGCAGATGGAGATCCGGCTGCTGAAAAAATGTGGCTTCGACGCGGAGGCATTGGCGCCAACGGCCGCCTTGCTTTCATCGCCCCATCCGGACGTGTGTTGCGAAGTGGCCGCCCTCCTCCACCACACGATCACCACGCTGATCTCCGATAAAAAAACCGACGCGCGCAAGGCGTTTGAGGCGCGGCTCTTGCCTGTGTTGACAGAGCGACTCCAAAACGCACCGGACGCCGTATGGCTGGAGGTCTACAAGACCGTGGCGCGCTTCTCGCCGACGCCGGAAATCAACCGGTTGTTGGTAGACCAGATTTCCCGCGGCGATGAAGAGGCCCTGTACATTTTCGCGCAGTACGCGCAGGGGGCCTATCCGGCGGAAGGGCAGGAGGCGCTGCTTGCCGCCTATCCCACGGTCAAACGGGACGAGACGGCCATTCACATTCTGCGCGCGCTGGGCGTCACCACGCCGAAGGAAGGCCCGACGCGGGGGTATCCCGACACGGAGCCCATCATTCAAACGCTGCTCTCTGGCCTGGCCAGCCCCAGCGAGAACGTCCGGCGAGAGGCCGCCATTGCGTTTGCCGCGCGCGCCCGGGCGGTCAAAAAGAACCAGACGACGCTGCCGCTTGAAAACGAGGTGTGGAATACGCTGTTCCGCCTCTACGAGACGCGCCTGACTTCCACCACGGCGCCCGACCGCGACCATGCAAAGGAGGCGCTGCGCGCCCTGCCCGTCACGCCAGAACGTCTGGGGCGCGTCTTTACGCTGATGCACCGCGTGTCGGACGAGTTGCAGAAGCAGAACGTCGTGGAGCTGATCGGGACGTTCAAAACGCCAGAGACGCGCGCGGAACTGATCAAAATGCTGAAGGTCAATTTTGCGGGGCTTCGGCTGGAGGCACAAAAAACCACGGTGGACGCCGCGTCCGGCTTTGTGCCCGACGCGGAGATCGAGGCCGAGATCGAAAAACTGCTGGAGGGCAAGGGGCTGCACGCCGACATCCAGGCGAAGCTGGCCGACCGGCTTTTCTCAGACATCCCCAGCCTGAAAGCCCGACTGCAACGCTGGCTCCGCGTGGATGACAAGACGAAGCGTCCGGCGCTAGAGCGCTTTGAGTTGCCGGCGATGCACATCAAAATTATTGAGGCGGCCAAAAAGCGCACCGGTGATGCCGACCTCTTTCTGCTGCTCACGGCATTGGCGCCCCTGCTGATGATGAATGACGCGAAGGTGAAGCTCAACGAGGTGTTGCGGGAGTTCCCGCAATCCGCTGGGAAAACGCTCCAAATGGATCAGGTGGCCCCGGCAATCTTGGCCTTTATGGAAAGTCGGGCAAGCGGCAGCCTGGTCTTTAACGGCTTCGCCCTGCCCGCGGCGTTTGGTGGGAGCGAGACGCTGGCGTTTGGGGTGTCGGCCACGGATGCCGTCAAGGGCCTTAGCGTGGGCGCCTCGCAAATGGCGACCGACTTTGTCAAAAAGGCGGTTCAGGATTTATTTTCGGGCGATCTGGGTGAATTTGTTCTGACCGGCACCGCGTTTCGCCTCACGCAAAACGAAAACACACTCACCGTGGCTTCCATTATAGGGGATTCGGGAAGCACGCCTCACGCCCACTCTCCTGGAGGATGAGACAGTCGCTTTGAGCCACTCGGCCTGGGAAACGCCCCCCTCGGCGTCCGTCCCGTTTTGTTGCGCGTCGCCGCAAGACGTGGTCGCGGTCGCAGACGGCCTGCGGCCCACCCAGCAACGCCTCTCCCGCATGCCGCTTGACGACATTGTGGCCGCGCTGGACACGGTAGCCCACGGCTGGCTCGACCCAAAAACCCCATTTCGGCAGGAAGCCGAAGCCCGTCTTGCCGCTGCCGGCCAGGCCGACCCCGATCTGCTGGCACACCTCTTCTCGCAACTGACGCGCCCCGCTCTCGTGCAATTGCTGGAGGAGGAATTGGGCGACCCGAGGGTGCTGGATGACTTCGTGCCCCGGCGGCGTGGCGCGGGACGGACACGCGCGTTTGGCCCGGGCCGGATTCTACACATTCTGCCCAGCCACGTTCCCGATGTGGCCATCCTCGGCCTGGTTTGCGCCCTGCTGACCAAGTCGGCCAGCCTCGCGCGGGTGAATCCGGATCGCGCCGTCCTTCTCACGTTTTTCCTCCGTTCTCTGGAAAGGGTGCAGCCGGCCCTCGCCGCATGCTGTGCCATCGTCACCTGGGCGCGCGCGCGTGTGGACATTACGCGGGCGGCCTTTGAGAACGTGGAAGCGGCCATCGTTTACGGAAACGACGAGACGCTGAACGATCTGCGCCCGCTGATCCCCGCGCGAACCCACGTCCTTTTTCATGGGCACAAGGTGAGCCTTGGCGTCGTGGCGCGTGAGTGCGCGCAACCCGCCGTCGCGGAGGCGACGGCAAGAGACGTGATGGCGCACAACCAACGCGGCTGCCTCTCTCCCCACGTTTATTATGTCGAATCGGGTGGCGTGTGCCCGCCCATGGCCTTCGCTGGGCATGTGGCCCAGGCGCTCGATGGCCTCTGCCGTGCGTCGTCCGCCCGCCGTGCCCCGCTTGCCGTCCACGCCGATGAGGCCGCACACATTTGGCAGTGGCGCGGCGCCCTTCCCCTCAAAGGGGGGCGCGTTTTCCAGAGCGGAGACGGGATCAACTGGACGGTGCTTTATGACCCCGATCCCACCTTCGTGCCCTCGCCACTGGGTTGCACGATTTGGATCAAGCCGATTGAGGATTGGGCGGCATTGCGCCTGCATCTCCAACCGATTGCACCTCACCTTCAGGCCGTGGGCGTCGCGGTCCCAGCGGAAAGATTGGGCACCGTGGTCGCGCACCTTGCGGAGATGGGTGTCTGCCGGATTTGCCCCATTGGATGGATGCAAAGGCCGCCACTGACCTGGCACTACGATGGTCGCTTCCGCCTGCTGGACCTGCTCCGCTTCGTGGATTGGGAGACGGCCTGAAACGCGCGACCTTATCTGGCGTCATTGGGCTTCGAGTGGGTTGGGGACGGCGCTACGGCAGGTGGATTCACCTTGTGCGATTCCTTAAGGTCTAGCGGCAGCGTGACGCGGAAGGTGGCGCCCTCGCCCTCCTGGCTGTCTACCGCGATGCGGCCACGATGGGCCTCGATGATGGTCTTGCAGTGATAGAGGCCAATGCCTAGCCCCTCGCTCTTTGTGGTCTGCATTGGGCGGAAAAGGAGACGTTCGACGAAATCCCGCGACATCCCACAACCATTGTCCGTGACCGAAAACCACACCCGGCCGTCCGACCGTTGCGTGGTCACTTGAATGGTCCCGTCACCCCTGGCGGTTTGCGCGATGGCGTCCCTGGCGTTGAGGATCAGGTTCATCACCACCTTCTGTATCTGCTCCGCATCGAGCATCAGAGGAGGCAGGGGCTGGAGCGTTTTGTGGATCGTGATCGGCAGAGAAAGTTTTATGTTGTCCAACGTTTCGCTGATCAAGCCGTTGAGATCTACCACCGCGGGCTCAATGACCAACCTGTGTCCGAACGTGGAGAGGCGGCTGCACATCGTGTTCATCTTGGCGACGCTCTGGGAAATCACGTGAAGGGCGTCTTGGCGAAACGCCGGGTTGTCGTAGTGCTGGGGCAAATTTTGCACGGTCAGCGAGAGCACCGATGCCAGATTCTTGAGGTCGTGGATAAAAAACGCAGAGAGGGATTGGAACGCCTCCATCCGCTGGGCCTCCGCGACCTGGCCCGCAAGCTGCGCGTTGAGAAGTTGACCCGCCGCCTGCACGCACAGGATGTGCAGCAAGTCGAGGTCTTCGATCGAAAGCGGCTCGTGCGTGACGCGCGCGTCAAGCGTCATCATGCCCAGCAACCTGTCCGCGCTCGTCAAGGGGAAGGCGTAGGCGATGCACGCCTGGTCAAAATAGTCGCGGCGCGCATTTTGGAGTGTTTGCGCGTCGTCGCGCGGCGCGTGGTGAAAATCAACCGGGAGGGGCTGCGCTTCCAGCCACTGAAGGAGTGCCAGCGCCTCTGGCTCAAAGGGTTTTAGCGCGCGCGCGTCCCCTTCTGAAAACCGGGTCGAGCCCCCCAACTCAACCCGTTCTCGGTCTTCGTCCACCAGCCAAATCGTCACGGAAGGCGTCCCGAAAGTCTCCGAGACCCGTTGACAGATGACCGCGCAGAGCGGATGAATCGCGATCCGTGGCGCGGTGCGTTGTGTAAACGCCATCCATTCCTTGCGATAGTCGTATCGGGGCCGGTATAGATTCTGACCGATGAAGCGCTGGACGTTCTGGCGCATTTCGTCCGACAACATGACGATGATCAGTCCCAGAACGGCGAGGAAGATAAACAGAATACCCAACGGCAGAAAACGATTCCCGCCGAGCAGGTCTATCGCCTTGGTCAGGAGACCGACGGCCACCAGATAAGCGCCGACCACCATCACGGTGGTGGACTGGTAGGCCAGCGCGGGGGAGATGTAAATCTCCGTCTCCTCCATGCGGTCGCGAAGGAGGGAGACGACGATCAGGAAATTGGCGGCTAGAATGGCCACGGATCGGATCACCCCCGTTTGCAAATGAAGGGCGGAGAACAGAATGGCCTGACTCGACGTGTAGATCAGGATGGCGAACAGGCTGCCCAGGCCCACGATCATATATTTGATGCGGTAGCGCTTCATCCCCACTGCCGCGCGCAGCGTCGTTTCCAGATTTCTGAGAACGAGGATGGAAAGTAGCAGGAGAAGTAGATGGAGGAGATACCCCGCCCAGCCCAATGGAATGGGCGCGGGAATGGGCGCGGGGAAGACGTCGAACGTCGGGAGAAGCAGAAAATCCCAAAACAGCGCTACAAGGGAAAGCGGCAGGGCAAAGGCCGCAGCCACGGTGCCTTTCCATTTCTTCCAGTCCTCCCGTGGGCGGGCGAAGGTCAGGCTAAAGAGCAACCAACAACCCGGCAAGAAGGCGGTCGGGATCAGCCCAAGTTGCACCCAGCGTAAGGCAGCGCCGGGCGAGACGGCGTTGGCCAGGACCCCTGCGCAGATTTCGGAGAGCGCCAGGGCCATCTGGCCCGCGAAGAAGACGCGGCGCACGAAGGAGCGTCGCTCCTGCGCATAGCCGAAAAGGGCCACGCCGCCGCACAACGCGGCGCTGATGAAGGCAAGCAGGGCCGGAAAGGACATGGCGCATTGTAGGTAAAAACGGTGGGGCGACACAACCCCAGGCGTCCGACCTGTCTCTCGTTATCGGCAGATGTTGCGGATGGGTCCCTCGCTCACGGCGAGGGTAAGGTCGTGTGTGCAGTGGGAGGGCAGGCCCGCGCGGCGACGCTGCCGCGCGCGATCATGCAGCCTCGATGCGCCGCCGTGGATGCGGAGTGAAGTGAACCGAGGGTCTCCTTCTTACCGTGCGGTTTCTTTTTCGATCTGGGCAATCGCCTCAAAATACCGGACGAACATCTTCATGCCACCTGCGGCCTGTCCCCAGTCGAAGTTTTCGTTTGGGGCATGATAGCCATGCTCCGGCAGGCTCAAACCGAGCAAGAGAATAGGCGCCTTTAACGCCTTTTGTAGCGTAACTACCGCGCCGATAGACCCGCCTTCTCGCACGAACGCGGGTTCCCTTCCGAAGGCCGCACGCACCGCCGCCCGCGCGGCCTCGGCATAGGGACCGGTGTGAGGGCCGATAAACGGCTCCAGCGTTTGCGTCGCCGACACACGCACGTCGGGATTTTTCTTCTTGACGAATGCCTGGACCTGACGCGCGATCCTCTCCGGCCGCTGATCCGGCACCAGGCGCGTGCTGATTTTTGCTTCGGCGCAATGCGGCACGATTGTCTTGATTCCCGGGCCGCCATAGCCGCCCGTTATGCCATGCACCTCGAACGTGGGGGCGGCCATGATCGCCTTGACGACGTCGGTCTCGGTTCTCATGCACGCGCGGAGCGAGGTCAGCGCATGGGCCTTTTTATAGCGCGTTGTTTTGAAGCCAGAGCGTATAAACTGTGCGATTTCCCCGCGCGTTGCGGGGCGCACGTCGTCGTAGAAACCTGGAACGTTCACGCGGCCCGTTTTGGCGTCGTAGCAATCCGCGATCAGCGCACACATCTCGCCGATTGGATTGCGCGCCACGCCGCCAGTCAGCCCGGAATGGACGTCCTTGTCGTGGGTTTGGAGCGTGAAGAGAAAGGTTTGCAATCCCCGCAGACCATACGCAATGGCAGGACGGTCACGCGCAATCCAGATCGTATCGGAGACCACCACGGAGTCGGTATCCAAATGCGGACGATGCGCCTGAACAAATTGAGCAAAATGGGGGCTGCCGATCTCTTCCTCCAACTCCCAGATGAATTTGATGTTCAGCGGAATACCCGCCGCCCTGGCCAGGCGCGCGGCAAAGAGCGCCGTCAGCGCGGGGCCTTTGTCGTCGGTCGTTCCACGGCCTCCGTAGCGCTCTCCGTTTCTGTGAAATGTGAAGGGCGCCTTGTTGTCCCACTCCGAGGCCTCCGCCGGTTGGACGTCGAGATGGTTGTAAACGGTGACGGTGGGATGGCACGGGTCCGACCGCAACGCGCCAAAGACGACCGGGTGCCCAGCCGTCGAAACGATTTGTGCCTCGGCCCCGATGGCTTTCAGGAACGCCACCGCCTGCGCGGCACAACGCGCCACGTCATGGGCATGCGTGGGGTCTGCGCTTACCGACGGAATTTCCACCCACGCCGCCAGTTGTTCTTCAAACGCCTTGCGCGCCGACGCGACGGCCCGGTCTATTTGCAATGCGGATATCAAACGTCTGCCTGTAAAATACGCCGTTGAAGGGTTGCCAACATATTACTGTAGTGCGTCTTCCCACGCACCGATCACCGGTTGCCAAGCGCCGAGTAAGTCGTCATTGATCTGCAGCATCATCGAACCACAGCGTCATCAAACCGTGCTGGACCGGGACTGGATTACACCCCGCCCAGTTGCGCACGCGATACTGGGTTTTGGCGGCACGTCTGGCAGCGCCGCGGCGCGCAGGGGTTTTGGAGCGCTTGTTGTGTTTACGAGTCACCATGTTTACGAATCATATCGTGTCGCCAGATTACCACAGGACCATTCATGCAACAACGCCGAAGTGCCCGTCAAGACTCTTGACGGAAAGAGTCTTGGCGGAAAGAGGCTTAGCGGAACACGACCCGAAGCCGGGCGCCCTTCTAATCGCTTGCATCTCTTGGAATGCGCACCCCAGTGCTGGAAAGGCCATTGCGCATCCGGGAAACGCCCTGCTAGAATCCCTCCCGTCAACCCTATCTGGAGGCCTCCCATGTCGTTTGCACCGTCCGCAGAGTCCGCTAAGGTGTTATACGCCGCCATGCCGGCGCGTCTTGCCGCCGCGCGCAAGAAGTTCGGACGCGCCCTGACGCTCACCGAGAAAATCTTGGTGTCCCATCTGGACGATTTTGATGCGCAGCCCTGGCAGCGGGGGGTGGCGCAGCTCGCCTTGCGGCCCGACCGTGTGGCGATGCAGGATGCCACGGCACAGATGGCGATGCTCCAATTTATGCA
>Ga0247727_10013209_pt1 | contig 13979 bp, 13 predicted proteins | sample WisWelCaveWW1625_FD_202498 | JGI IMG/M metagenome (GOLD analysis project Ga0247727, IMG submission 202498) | Biofilm microbial communities from Wishing Well Cave, Virginia, United States - WW16-25 | ecosystem: Environmental > Aquatic > Deep subsurface > Groundwater > Cave microbial mat | place... | reverse complement strand
CTTCGCCTGGCTGCAGTGGCAGCGGCGCCTCGTGACGCGCTGGGAGTACTACGCCGCGAACTTCCTCGGCTTCGTGCAGCTTGCCAGTATCATGATCCTGCTAAGACAGTTTTGAGATAGGTTCTACGCACTAAGTTGGTTAAAAAGTAGTACATGCCTAGCGCACTGATAAGCCACAAAAACAACGTTCAGATTCGAAGGTTGCCATCTAACCAGCCGTTCGAGCGCGACGCTTCGCGCTCGCGCGCTCAGCGCAGGTGAGCGCCGGCGTTAGACGGCATGGCGAGTGTCCGGTACGATGGCCCACCTGTGCGGAGTTGAACATGAAGTTCCATATCGACTGTGAGCGCGAAGAAGACGGTCGCTGGTTGGCGGAAGTTCCACAACTGCCAGGCGTTCTCGCCTATGCCGCAACAGCCGAAGCGGCGATGGGTAAGGCTGAAGTCTTGGCGCTTCGAGTCATCGCCGAGCAACTCGAACATGGCGAAGCTCGCGCCGTGGACATCAGCATCTCCATCGCCGCGGCATGAGCCAATGGCCTTCCTCGAAGGCCGCGAAGGTCTTCGCCGCGCTGCTACGGATCGGGTGGCGCCTCAAACGCCAATCCGGTTCCCACAAGACGCTTTCTCGGGACGGTTGGCCCGATTTCGTGTTCGCCTTTCACGATGGCGAAGAACTCGGACCTCGCATGCTGTCGCGCATCGCCAAGCACACCGGCCTTACCCCAGAGGATCTGTGATCTTGGCGGCCATGCCGTCTAACCAGCCGTGTATGGATTCCTCCACTGTTGTCAATGACGGCACTCGAGATTCTTGCCGGACAGGTTGAGGTTCGCATCCGTGTATTCGGCTACTGAGCTCAGGCTCGAGCCAGCTTGGTGATGCGCACGCGGGGCGCCGATCGCTCAGAGCAGCCACGACTGCATCAACCGGCTGATGAATCTCGATCACCTCGTCGCGCAGCGCTGCGCGCGTTGATCCCCGACCACGCGAGCCATGCGCCGGACAGCGCCATCGCGCCACCGACAACGGTGAAGGCGCTGGCCTGTCCGCCGCCTTCGACGCTGAGCGCGATCGCCAGCGCGCCCGCCGCGTAGCCCAAGTCGCGCCAGAAGCGGTAGGCGCCGAGCGCGGTGCCGCGCTGCTCCGCTGGCGCGTGGTCGGCGACCGCGGCGACCAGCGTCGGGTAGAGCGCCGCCATCCCCAGCCCGCAGAGCGCAGCACAGGCCGACCAGGCCGCCACCGAGCCGAACCAAGGCAGCGCGGCGAGCCCCACGCCGCACAGCCACATCCCTGGCACCATCACCGCGGATCGACCGATGCGGTCGGAGAGCGGTCCGGTCGCGAGCTGAGCCAGTCCCCAGGTGGCGCCGTAGGCGCCGGCGATCAGGCCGATGTCGGCGAGCGCGACGCCCCGTCCGTGCAACCACACCGGCACCAGCAACCAGACCGCGGCATCCACCCACTTCTCGACCAGCCCGGCCTGGTTGAGCGCGAGCGTGCGCGCATCGCCCCAGCTCCAGCGGCTGAAGCCGTGCCACGAGAGCGCCACCGCGCCGCGCGTCGGCGCGCCGGGCGCGTCGCGCACCGCGACCACCGCGATCAGCAGCGAGCCGACGATCAGCGCGCCGCTCGCGCCGGCGAGCGTGGCGCGCGGCCCGAGCTCGGCGGCCATCACCGCGGTCGCCCAGCCGGCCGCGGCCACGCCCAGGTAGCCACCGAACTCGTTCAAGCCCACCGCCAGCCCGCGCCGCGCGGGGCCGGCGAGGTCGAGCTTGGCGAGCTGGCTCGCCGACCAGCACAGGCCCTGGTTCATGCCCAGCAGCACGCAGGCCAGGAGCACGCCGCTCCACTCGCGGGCGAAGTACAGCAGCAGCGGGATCGGCAACGCGACGAGCCAGCCCGCGATCAGCACCCGACGCCGGCCGTGCGCGTCGGACCAGCCGCCGGCGACGAAGTTGAGCGTAGCCTTGACCAGGCCGAACACCACCACGAAGGTCGCGAGCATCAGGAACGAGCCGCGCGCCAGGCCGAACTCCTGCTCGGCGAGCGCCGGCAGCACGGTGCGGGTGGTGCCAAGCGTCGCCCCGACGCCGAACACCTGCAGCACCTGCAGCGCGAACTGCGCGCGCCGACCGTCGGCGGCCATGGTCATGCGTCCCAGGCCCAGGCCGCAGCGCCACGCGCCTCGGCGAAGCGCACCTGGCGGGCGCTCGCGAGGTAGGCGGCCAGCAGGTAGCGGTCGTCGGCCTGGCCGCCGCCGTAACCGGCGCGCACCCGGTGCAGGTCGGTGGCGAGCGTGGCGAGCACCGCGGCGTCCTCGGCCTGGCACAGCATCACCCGCAGCTCGGCACGCACCACCAGCAGCTTGGCGAAGTCATCATGCAGGTCGCCGCTGGCCTTGGCACGGCGCGGCGGGATGCGTTCGAGCTCGACGATCCCCGCGTCGCGCTCCGCCGAACCGCGCACCACGGCGAGGAACGCGTTCGCTGCCCCACTCCGACTCGACCACCAGCGCCACGCCGTCGAGCGCGCCGCCCGGGCCGAGCGCCAGCCAGCACACATCGCACACCCAGCCCGGCCAGTTGGCGCCCGGGCCGACCGTGAAGTAACCGAGTTGCTTGCCGTATTGGACCAGCGAGCCAAGCACCCGCGCGGTCGACGGCATCACCAGGTCGGGCGCGGCGTGGAACTGCTCCTCGATCGCCGCCGCGATCAGCTCGCGGATCAACGCCACCTGGCCCTCGTTGAGCTTGCCCGCCATCGCCCCTCCCTCACGCCGACCAAGTCGGATAGCGCACCCACACCGCAGGATCGACGCCGTTCAAGCGCATCCCGGCCTCGAGCATCGCCAGCGACAGGATTGGGTCGTAGCGCCCGTGCACGGTGCCAAGCAACGGCATCACCAGCGCCCCGATGGCGCGCTCGCGCACCTCGTAGCCGATGCCGTGGTAGGCGGCGGCGATCCACTCCTCGCGCCAGCTCGGTTCCTGCGTCAGGTCGTGGATCACCGCCATCAGGAACAGCGGCGGACCCTCGATCGCGTAGACCATGCCCGGCACGCGCTCGGGCTCGCGCTGCGCCGCCTCGAGCAGCGCGGCGACCGTCTCGCGCGGGTAGCGCGGTTCCTGGTCGAGCCGCAGGATGTACTCGGTGTCCTGCTCGAACACGAACGCGTCGACGCCTTCGGGCAGCGCGGAATCGTTCGGCAGGTCGAACACCGGCACGGCGTCAGCGCGACGTCGGCTTCTTCGGCGCGTAGAGATCGGTGACCGTGCCTTCGAAGGTCTCCGCCGCCAAGCCGACCGACTCGTGCAGCGTCGGATGCGCGTGGATCGTGAGCGCGATGTCCGAGGCACTGGCGCCCATCTCGATCGCGAGCGTGAGCTCGCCGAGCAGCTCGCCGGCGTTGACGCCGGTACAGGCCGCGCCGACCAACCGGTGCGTCGCCTCGTCGAACAGCAGCTTGGTCTGGCCAGCGTCCTGCGCCATCGCCCGCGCGCGGCCCGACGCGGCCCACGGGAACACGCCCTTGCCGACCGTGAGCCCTTGCGCCTTGGCCTCCGCCTCGGTGAGCCCCACCCAGGCGACCTCCGGATCGGTGTAGGCGATCGAGGGGATGCAGCGCGCGTCGTAGTGGCGCTTGTGGCCGGCCGCGACCTCGGCCGCGATGTGGCCCTCGTGCGCGGCCTTGTGCGCCAGCATGGGGTTGCCGCGGACATCGCCGATCGAGAACACGTGCGCGAGGTTGGTGCGCATCTGCTTGTCGCTGGGGATGAAGCCGCGCTCGTCCACGACCACGCCCGCTTTCTCGGCATCGATGAGCTTGCCGTTGGGACGGCGTCCGACCGCGATCAGCACGCGGTCGAAGCTGTCGGTCATCATCTTGCCGCCGGCTTCGCCTTCCTTGAGGAAAGCGACCTCGATGCCCTTCGTGGTCGCCTTGAAGCTCGTGACCTTGGTGCCGAGCAGGATCGCCTCGTAGCGCTCCTTGATGCGCTTCTCGAGCGGCCTGACCACGTCGCGGTCGGCGCCCGGGATCAGCGTGTCGGTGAGCTCGACCACCGTCACCTTGCTGCCGAGCGCGTCGTACACGCAGGCCATCTCGAGACCGATGATGCCGCCGCCGACCACCAGCAAGCGCTTGGGGATGTCCTTGAGCTCGAGCGCGCCGGTCGAGTCCATGATCCGCTGGTCGTCGGGCAGGCCCGGGATGCGGGTCGGCTCGCTGCCGGCGGCGATGATGCACTGCGCGAAGCGCACGACCCGCTGCTTCCCGCCGTCCGCGACGCCGATGTGCTGCGCGTCGAGGAAGCGGCCGACGCCGGTGACGACCTGCACCTTGCGTTGCTTGGCCATCGATTCGAGGCCGGTGGTGCTCTTCTTGATCACGGCGTCCTTGAAGCCGCGCAGCTTGGCGAGGTCGATCTTGGGCGCGCCGAAGGCGATGCCGTGCTCGGCCATCGCGTGGGCGTCCTCGATGACCTTGGCCGCGTGCAGCAACGCCTTCGAGGGGATGCAGCCGACGTTGAGGCAGACGCCCCCGAGCACCGGCTCGCGCTCGACGATCACGGTCCTGAGCCCGAGGTCGGCGGCACGGAACGCCGCGGCGTAGCCGCCGGGGCCCGAGCCGAGCACAACCACTTGGCATTCGACGTCCACGGCACCCGCGTACGCGCCGGCTGCTTTGCCCCCTTCCGAGGAAGGGGGCCGGTCGCCTTGCGGCCGGGGGGATGCGGCGATCGCGGCCGCGTCGGAACCTGAGACCCGGCCTCCTTCTCCAAGAGACCGGGTCTCGTCGATCACGCACACCACATCGCCCTTGTTCACCTTGTCGCCGACCTTCACGGCGACGCTCAGCACGTTCCCCGCTGCCGTGCTCGGCACGTCCATCGCCGCCTTGTCGGTCTCGATGGTGACGAGCGACTGGTCCACGGCCACGACGTCGCCGACCTTGACCATCACATCGATGATCGCGACATCGTGGTAGTCGCCGATGTCGGGGACGCGAACTTCCGTACTCATGGAGCGGTGCTCATGGGCGGGGCTGCGCGGTCAGGGCCAGCGGTTGGCGCGTTCGGCGAAGTCAGGGCGCTGGGCACGGACCACGCAGAAGCGATGGCCGGTGGGCGCCTCCATCACCACGAAGGTCCGCACGTTGCGCAGACGCTTGGCGCCGAGCGCCTCGAGCCGCTTGACCTCCGCCTCGACGTCGTCGGTCTCGATGTCGAGGTGCACGCGGCTCTCGTGGTCGACCTTCTGCACCTCGACCACCGGCTGATCCGCAGGGAGCTCGAGCTTGGCGTACGAGCCTTGCTCGAGCTGACCGTCCTGGGCGATCGGCGCCCCGAGCGCCTTGCTCCAGAACTCAGCGGCCGGCCGCAGGTCGTCCACGCGGCTGTCGATGATCAAGGCGCAGAAGCGGCTGTGGTGCGGCATCGCCCTACAGGACCAGCCCGCGCACCTCGGCGAGCACCTCGCCGAGGAACTTGGTGAAGCGCGCGGCGGCGGCCCCGTCGATGACGCGGTGATCGTATGAGAGCGACAGCGGCAGCATCAGCCGCGGCTTGAACGCGCTGCCATCCCAGACCGGCCTCATGGACGACTTCGACACGCCGAGGATCGCGACCTCGGGCGCGTTGACGATCGGCGTGAAGTAGGTGCCGCCGATCCCGCCCAGCGAGGAGATGGAGAAGCAGCCGCCTTGCATGTCGGTGCCGGGCAGCTTGCCGTCGCGCGCCTTGGCGCTCATCTCGCCGAGCAACTTGGCGATCTCGAACACGCTCTTCTGGTCGGCATCCTTGATGACCGGCACGACCAGGCCGTTGGGCGTGTCGGCGGCGAAGCCGATGTGGCAGTACTTCTTGTAGACCAGGCTCTGGCCGTCGGGCGTGAGCGAGGCGTTGAAGTCAGGGAACTCCTTGAGCGCCGCGACCGAGGCCTTGATGAGGAAGGCGAGCGGCGTGAGCTTGGCGCCGACCTTCTCGGCGTCGGCCTTGAGCAGCTTGCGCATCGTCTCGAGGTCGGTGATGTCGGCCTCGTCGTGCTGGGTCACGTGCGGTACGTTGATCCAGGCGGCCTGCAGGCGCGGGCCGGAGATCCGCTTGATGCGGTTGAGCGGCTTGACCTCGATGGCGCCGAACTTGGCGAAGTCGACGACCGGGACCTGAGGCAAAGACACCCGGTCTCCCGACGGAGACCGGGTGTCTCGGAACACCGACTTCACGAACTGCTTGACGTCGTCCTCGGTGATGCGGCCCTTGACGCCGGAGCCCGATACGCGGCCGAGGTCGACGCCGAGCTCGCGCGCGAGCTTGCGCACCGCGGGGCCGGCGTGGGCCGTGGCGAACCCTGCTTCGTCGATCGGCGGGATCGAACGCGCCACGGACGCTGGCGTCGTGGCGGCAGCATCCCCCCGGCCGGTAGCCGGCCGGCCCCCTTCCGAGGAAGGGGGCGAAGATGCAGCCGCCCTCCCACCCCCTTCCGCTGGAAGGGGGTCGCGCGTAGCGCGGGGGGATGCGTCCTCGGGCGCGCCGGCCGCGCGAGGCGAAGCGGGCGGACGAGGCGCCGCCCTCCCACCCCCTTCCGCTGGAAGGGGGTCGCGCGCAGCGCGGGGGGATGCGTCCTCGGGCGCGCCGGCCGCGCCGCTCGCCTCGACCACGCAGATCACATCACCTTGGTTCACCGTCTTGCCGACCGCGACCGCGATGGACTTGACCGTACCGGCGACGGTCGACGGGATGTCCATCGCCGCCTTGTCGGTCTCGATCGTGCACAGCGCCTGGTCGACCGCGATCGCGTCGCCGACCTTGACCATCACGTCGATGATCGCGACGTCGTGGTAGTCGCCGATGTCGGGGACTGTGACCTCCAGGCGGCTCACGCCCATCCCCCCGGCCGGAAGCCGGCCGGCCCCCTTCCAAGGAAGGGGGCGGTGGTGTTCATACGGTCCATGGTGCAGGAGCCTCGGCGTCCAGTCCGTACTTCTTGATCGCGTCGGCCGCGACCTTGGCGTCGAGCGCGCCATCCTCGGCCAGCGCCTTGAGCGCGGTGACCACCAGGTAGCGCCGGTCGACCTCGAAGAAGCGCCGCAGGTTCTCGCGCGAGTCGGAGCGGCCGAAGCCGTCGGTGCCGAGCGTGACGAAGCGTCCCGGCACGAACTCGCGGACCTGGTCGGGGAAGGCGCGCATGTAGTCGGTCGCGGCGATGACCGGGCCCCTCCTTCCGGCGAGCTGCTGCTCGACGAAGCTCTGCTTGGGCTTGGCGGTCGGGTGCAGCAGGCTCCAGCGGCGCGCGGCCAAGCCGTCGCGCCTGAGCTCGGTGAACGAGGTCGCCGACCAGACGTCGCTGCCGATGCCGAAGTCCGCCTCGAGCATCGCCGCCGCGGCCTCGACCTCGCGCAGGATCGTCCCGCTCCCCATGAGTTGGACCCGCTGCTTGGCCTTGGGCGCGTGCTCGCGTAGCAGGTAGAGGCCCTTGATGATCTGCGCTTCCACGCCCTTCGGCAGCGCCGGATGCTGGTAGTTCTCGTTCATGCAGGTCAGGTAGTAGTAGACGCTCTCCTGCTGCTCGAGCATGCGGCACAAGCCATCGTGGATGATGACTGCGAGCTCGTAGGCGTAGGTCGGGTCGTAGGCCACGCAGTTGGGGATGGTGGCCGCCAGCAGGTGGCTGTGGCCGTCCTCGTGCTGCAGGCCCTCGCCGTTGAGCGTGGTGCGGCCCGCGGTGCCACCGATCAGGAAGCCGCGGGCGCGCATGTCGCCCGCGGCCCAGGCCAGGTCGCCGATGCGCTGGAAACCGAACATCGAGTAGTAGATGTAGAACGGCACCATCGGGATGCCGTGGTTGGCGTAGGCGGTCGCGGCCGCGACCCACGACGACATCGCGCCGGCCTCGTTGATGCCCTCCTCGAGGATCTGGCCCTTGATGTCCTCCTTATAGAAGGCCAACTGGTCGGCGTCCTGTGGCTCGTACTTCTGGCCCACCGCCGAGTAGATGCCGAGCTGGCGGAACATGCCTTCCATGCCGAAGGTGCGCGCCTCATCGGGGATGATCGGCACGACATGCTTACCTAGCGCGCGGTCCTTGAGCAGGGTGTTGAGGATGCGGACGAAGGCCATGGTGGTCGACAGCTCGCGCTCGCCGCTGGCCTCGAGCTGGGCCTTGAACGCGTCGAGCGTCGGCACCGCCAGCTTGACGCTCTCGCTGCGCCGCTGCGGCAGCGAGCCGCCGAGCGCGCTGCGCCGCGCGGCCAGGTACTTGGCCTCGGCGGAATCCGGCGCCGGCTTGACGAACGGCAGGTCGGCCAGCTGGTCGTCCGGCACCGGGATGTTGAAGCGGTCGCGGAACTCGCGGACCGCCGGGTCGTCGAGTTTCTTCTGCTGGTGGGTGGTCATCAGGCCTTCGCCAGCCTTGCCCATGCCATAGCCCTTGACCGTCTTGGCGAGGATCACCGTCGGCTGGCCCCGGTGCGCGCTGGCGGACTTGTAGGCGGCGTGGATCTTGCGCGCGTCGTGACCGCCACGCTTGAGCGCCCAGATGTCGGCGTCCGACATGTGGGCGACCATCTCGAGGAGCGCCGGGTGCTTGCCGAAGAACTTGGCGCGCACGTAAGCGCCATCCTTGGCCTTGAAGTTCTGGTACTCGCCGTCGACGGTCTCCTCCATCACGCGGCGCAGGATGCCCTCGCCGTCGCGCGCCAGCAGCGGGTCCCAGCTGCTGCCCCAGATGACCTTGAGCACGTTCCAGCCCGCGCCGCGGAACACGCCCTCCAGCTCCTGGATGATCTTGGCGTTGCCGCGCACCGGACCATCGAGGCGTTGCAGGTTGCAGTTGATGACGAACACCAGATTGTCGAGCCGCTCGCGAGCGGCGAGCGCGATCGCGCCCAAGGTCTCCGGCTCGTCGGTCTCGCCGTCGCCGATGAAGCACCAGACCTTGCGCTGCTGGCCTCCTTGCGGAAGGGCGATCAGCCCACGGTTCTCCAGGTAGCGCATGAAGCGCGCCTGGTAGATGGCCATGATCGGCCCCAAGCCCATCGACACCGTCGGGAACTGCCAGAAGTCCGGCATCAGCCAGGGATGCGGGTAGGAGCTGATCCCCTTGCGGTCGACCTCCTCGCGAAATCCCAACAGCTGCTGCTCGGTGAGGCGACCCTCAAGGAAAGCACGCGCGTAGATGCCGGGCGACGAGTGGCCCTGGATGTAGACCAGGTCGCCGCCGTGGGCGGCGGTCGGCGCGTGCCAGAAGTGGTTGAAGCCGACCTCGTAGAGCTGCGCGCTCGAGGCGTAGGTCGCGATGTGGCCGCCGAGCTCGGTGCCCTTGCGGTTGGCGCGCACCACCATCGCCATCGCGTTCCAGCGCATCAACGCCTCGAGCCGCTTCTCGACCTCGCGATCGCCAGGGTAGGGCGGCTCGTCCTGGGTCGCGATGGTGTTGAGGTAGGCGGTAGTCTGCTTGAATGGCAGGTGCGCGCCAGCGCGCCGCGCGGCGTCGATCAGCGTTTCGAGCAACTGGTGCGCGCGCGCCGGGCCGTGGACCCGCAGCACCGAGCCGAGCGCGTCGAGCCATTCGCGGGTCTCCTCCGGATCGACGTCGGGCGCGCGGTCAGGGTCGGACATCTTCGGGATCGACCTTCGGGTATGGGGAAAAGGCTTTGCGTTTCGGGACTTGCGCGGGGTCGCGTATCATCGCGTTCCTGCACGAACCCGGTCAAGGCGAGGTCCAGTGTCCCTCGAGCTTCCCACGCCGCCGCGCCTCGCGATCACGCAGGCCGCGGCGCTGCCGCGCACCATCGACGCCTTCGATCACCTGACCGTGCTGCTGCCGGCGAGCGCGCAACGCGGCGCGTGGCCTGCGTTCCCGCATTCCAAGCTGCTCGCAGGCCGCTACCGCGCGCGCCACGCCGGCCAGCCCGACGCGCGCTTGCGCACCGAACTCGAGAACGGTCACGGCACGCGCGTCGCGGTCGCGTTCGTGAAGCCCGAGGCTTCGACCTTCGAGCTGCTGACTTTGGGCCGCATGCTGCTCGGCGAGGCGCGCGAGTCGCGGCCCAAGCGCCTCGGCCTGCTGGTGCTCGGTCTGCCCGACGCGCTCGCGGCGCGCGCCGCCGAGGCCTACGCCGCGGCGACGCTGGCCGCCGAGCACCCGCTGCCCGAGTACCGCTCCGCCCTCGCGCCGCGCGTCGCGATCGAGTCGCTGGCCATCCATGCGAAGAGCGACGGCGCCGGGACCGGCTTCGACCTTGCGCGCACCCGCGCCGCGAGCGTCGGCAACGGATTGGCGCGCTGGCTCGCCACCCTGCCGCCCAACGAGCTGACGCCCGGCGCCTACCGCGCGCTGGTCGCGAAGCTGGCCAAGCGTTACGGCTGGAAGATGCGCTTCCACGACGAGGCGGCGCTCGCCAAGCGCGGCGCGAACGCGTTCCTCGCCGTGGTGCGCGGTTCGGCGGAGCGCGACGCGGGGATCGTCGAGCTCGAACGCATCCCGCCGCGCCGTGCCAAGGCCAAGGGCGCGAAGCGCGCCGCCGCGCCGCTTGCGCTGGTCGGCAAGGGGATCTGCTTCGACACCGGTGGCAGCAACCTCAAGAGCCCGAAAGGCATGTACGGCATGCACGGCGACATGGGCGGCTCGGCGGTCGCGCTCGGCACGCTGGTCGCCCTCTCCGAGCTCGACGCGCCGCAACCGGCGCGCTGCTACCTGGCGCTCGCCCAGAACCGCATCGGTCCGCGCTCCTACCTGCCCAACGAGGTGATCCGCGCCAGCAACGGCGTGACCATCGAAGTGGTGCACACCGACGCCGAAGGCCGGATGGTGCTGGCCGACACGCTGGCGCTGGCCGGCGAGGCGCAACCGTCCGGGATCATCGACTTCGCGACCCTCACCGGCTCCTGCGTCCACGCGCTCACCGACCGGATGAGCGGCGCCTTCACCAACCGCCCAGCGCTCGACACCACGGTCATCGAGGCCGGCCGCAGCAGCGGCGAGCGGGTCTGGCCGTTCCCGATGGACGCCGACTACGACGAGGCGCTCGAGAGCAAGGTCGCCGACGTCAAGCAATGCCTGATCGAAGGCCAGGGCGACCACATCCTGGCGGCGCGCTTCCTGTCGCGCTTCGTCCCCGCCGGCGTGCCCTGGGTCCACGTCGACCTCGCGGCCGGCGACCGCGAGGGCGGGCTCGGCCACGTCGCATCCTTGTTCACCGGGTTCGGCGTGCGCTTTGCGCTCGACCTGATCCTCGACCGGCGTTTCGGCGCGGAGGCTCCTTGATGCACACGCTGCGGTCATCGCTCCTGGTCTCGATCCTGCTCGCGCTGGCGGGCTGCGGCGGCGCAGCGGTCAAGCCAGACGCAGCGCCGGCCCGCATCCCGTTCGACGGCGACCTGTACGCGAGCGCGGCGCGCGAGAGCGCCAGCGGCCGAGACGCCGAGCACTTCCTGCGCGACGGCGATCCCGCCGAGCGCTTCGCCAAGCGCCTGACCATCGCCGAGTTCGACGCCAGCGGCGGCGCCAAGGGCGTGGCGCAGGGCGTGGTCCAGCTCGCCCGGCTCCGGACGCCGGGTCTGCTGCCCGAGACCTTCGCCGCCGAGGGCAACGAGCAGCACGACATCTCGGTGAGCTGGGTGGTGCTGACCGACGACAACAGCGCGGTCGAGTACCACGCGGCGCGCTTCGTCGACCTCGCGCCGCCGCGGGTCCGCGAGTACCACTTCATCTGGCGCCGCTACACCAACGGTGCCGACCCCGACGCCGTGCTCGGCGAGATGCAGCCGCAGATCGACAGCCTGCTGCCGCGCTGGGTCGGACGGCTCAACGGCCTCGACCGCGCGCCCCAGCGCTGAGGCCGCCGACCCGACCATGGACCAGCTGACCTTCACGCGACCGGACGACTGGCATCTCCACCTGCGCGATGGCGCGGCGCTCGCCGCCGTGCTGCCGCACACCGCCCGCCAGTTCGCGCGCGCCGTGGTGATGCCGAACCTCAAGCCCCCGGTCACCACCGTGGCCCAGGCGCTCGAGTACCGGACGCGGGTGCGCGCCGCCCGTCCGGCGGGCTCCGACTTCGAGCCGCTGATGACGCTGTACCTGACCGACGGCACCTCGCCCGAGGAGGTCGCCAAGGCCCGCAATTCGGGCGCGGTGATCGGCGTGAAACTCTACCCGGCCGGCGCCACCACCCACTCCGACACGGGCGTCACCGACTGGCACCGCTGCCTGCCGGTGCTGGAGCGGATGCAGGAGGTCGGGCTGCCGCTGCTGGTGCACGGCGAGGTGACCGACGACGCGGTCGACGTGTTCTGCCGCGAGCAGGAGTTCATCGCCAAGGTGCTGATTCCGCTGACCGCCAAGCTGCCGCGGCTCAAGCTGGTGCTGGAGCACGTCACCAGCGCTGCGGCGGTCGACTTCGTGATCGCGGCCGGACCGCAGGTCGCCGCGACCATCACCCCGCAGCACCTGCTCTACAACCGCAACGCGCTGTTCGAGCGCGGGCTGCAGCCGCACCGGTACTGCCTGCCGATCCTCAAGCGCGAGACCGACCGCCAGGCGTTGCTGGCGGCCGCGACCTCGGGCAACCCCAAGTTCTTCCTCGGCACCGACTCGGCGCCGCACGCCAAGCACCTCAAGGAGCAGGCCTGCGGCTGCGCCGGCTGCTACACCGCCTACGCCGCGCTCGAGCTCTACGCCGAGGCCTTCGAGCAGGTCGGCGCGCTCGACGCGCTCGAGGCGTTCGCCGCGTTCCACGGCCCGGACTTCTACGGCCTGCCGCGCAACCAGGGCACGGTCACGCTCGCGCGCGAGGAGTGGCGTGCGCCCGCGAGCTTCAGGTTCGGCGACGACGAACTGGTGCCGCTGCGCGCCGGCGAACCGCTGCGCTGGAGGCTGATCGGTGGTTGACGAGGTCACCGACCACGAGGACGAGGCCGGCTACGGCGCGGGCCCGCTGATGTCGCGCCGCTTCCGCGGCTTCCTGCCGGTGGTGGTGGACTGCGAGACCGGCGGCTTCAACCACCGCACCGACGCGCTGCTCGAGATCGCGGCGGTGATCCTGCGCCTCGACGAGGGCGGGCACATGCGGCTGCACGACACCCACTCCTACCACGTGCAGCCGTTCGAGGGCGCCAACCTCGAGCCCGCGGCGCTGGCGGTCACCGGCATCAAGGTCGACCACCCGCTGCGCCCCGCGGTGCCCGAGCGCGAGGCGCTGCGGCTGCTGTTCCGCACGGTGCGCGAGGAGATGAGCCTGGCCGGCTGCACCCGCGCCATCCTGGTCGGCCACAACGCGTTCTTCGACCTCAACTTCCTCAACGCCGCGATCGCGCGCAGCGGCATCAAGCGCAGCCCGTTCCACCCGTTCTCGTCGTTCGACACCGCGACGCTCGGCGGCGTGGCGTTCGGCCAGACCGTGCTGGCGCGGGCCTGCGCCGCAGCCGGCATCGGCTTCGACGCCGACAGCGCGCACTCGGCCGCCTACGACGCCGAGAAGACCGCGACGCTGTTCTGCGAGATCGTGAACCGGGTCAAGCCGGTCTACGAGGCGGCGACGCGCTGAACGCGACCACGGCGCTTGCCGTGGTGGTCAACGGAGCGCCGCAGACACCGCTTTGGCCAACTCGCCCGAGGCCTCCATCTCGACCACGATGTCGCAGCCGCCGACCAGCTCGCCCGCGATGAACAGCTGCGGGAAGGTCGGCCAGTTCGAGAAGGTCTTGAGCCCGGCCCGGATCTCGGGCTCCTCGAGCACGTTGCAGTAGCCGAAATCGCTGGCGCCCGCGGCGCGCAGCGCCTGGACGGTGCGGGCCGAGAAGCCGCACTGCGGGAAGTCGGGGGTTCCTTTCATGTACAGGAAGATCGGCTTCGAGGTGATCTGCTGCTGGATGCGTTCGATGACGGGCATGGTCATGTCGTCCTCTGGGAGCGTGGCCGGCGTGGCGTGGCGCGCGGTGGATTCTAGCGCCGCTACGGCCCTCGCGACGCCGCGCG
>Ga0247727_10013208_pt1 | contig 13981 bp, 13 predicted proteins | sample WisWelCaveWW1625_FD_202498 | JGI IMG/M metagenome (GOLD analysis project Ga0247727, IMG submission 202498) | Biofilm microbial communities from Wishing Well Cave, Virginia, United States - WW16-25 | ecosystem: Environmental > Aquatic > Deep subsurface > Groundwater > Cave microbial mat | place... | reverse complement strand
CACCCGCCATGTGCCGTATCCGCCGAAAATGGCGACCAAAACTGTTGCCAGGAGAAGGGCTTCGACCGCGGTGCGCCCGGAGAAGGTAAAGTCGAAATCCATGATGCCCGAAACCGTGATCCAGGCTGCCAGAGTGCCGATCAGCAGCGCGACGACCGAGGTCAGCACGGCCAGAATCAGGTACTCCAGCAGGTGCGAGGTCAATATTCGCCGTCGCGTGGCGCCGAGCGTCTTGAGGATGACGGCCTGTTTGATTCGCCGCCGCTGAGCCGTCGCCAGGGCTCCCGCCAGCACCAGCGCTCCGGCCAGCAGCGTCACGCTCCCGGCCGCCCGCACCGCGGTCATGACCCGCTGGAAGATGACATTGAAGGCCTCGATCGCATCCTTGACGCGGACCGCCGTTGTTGCCGGAAAGACCCGCCCGATCTCGCGCGCGAGCTTGGCCTCGGCGGCCAGGCCTGCTTCCTTGGGAAGCGTTATGGTCGCCAGCAGGTTGTGCGGCGCGCCGGCGAGGGTGTTGGGCGAGAACACCATAACGAAGTTGAGCGACAGGCTCTCCCACTTCACGTCACGCAGGTTGGCGATGCGGGCGGTGACGTTGCGGCCCAGCACGTTGACGGTGACGGTGTCGCCGATCTTGAGGCGCAGTCCCTTGGCGATGTCCGCATCGAAGGACACCAGCGGCTCGCCGGCGTAATCGGCCGGCCACCACTGGCCCGCGACCACGGTCGAGCCCTCGGGCACCGTCGCCGCATGGCTCAGACCGCGGTCGCCGGTGAGGACCCATGCCGCCTCCGGCGGCGCCTTCACCTGCTCGACCGGACGGTCGCCGAGCTTCACCATGCGGCCGCGCAGCATCGGCGCCATCTGCACCTTGGCGCCCGGGAATTCACTCTGAACCAGAGCCTGGAACGCGTCGCTCTCGCCGCGCTTGAGGTCGAGCACGAAATAGTCCGGACTCTTCTCGGGCATCCGCCCCGTCAGGTCGGCGACAATCGAGTGATCGACAAGCGCCACCGTGACGAGCAGCGATAGCCCCGCGCCCAGCGACAGCACCACGGCGCGGGTAAGACCGCCGGGTGCACCGAGATTGCGGATGGCGAGCGCGAGCTCGGGCTGGGGCGGGCGCGGTAGGCGCCGGGCGAGCCCCGTCAAGCCCGATCCAAGGCCCCAGAAGGCGGCGAACACGCCGGCCACACCCAGGCAATAGTAGAGCGCAAGCATGCGCGCCTCGGCGGTCAGAATCGCGAGGCTGGCGAGGGCAATCGCCACAGCCAATGTGAACGCCATGATGCGGGCGCTGGGCAGGCGGTGCTCCGGGGCCACCTCGTCGCGAAACAGCACGCCCGCCCGCACCTGTCCGGCGCGCCCGAGCGGCCACAGCGTGAACAGCAGGACCACCAGGAAACCATAGGCCGCGGCAGTCGCGAGGCTGCGGGCGGTCAAGGTGATCTCGGCCTTGATCGGCAGGGAATCGCCCAGTGCACCGGTCAGGGTTACGGGAACCAGCAGCCCCACAGCCATGCCGATGCCGACGCCGATCACCGAGAAGAACAGCACCTGCAGCAGGTGCACGCCAAAGATCACGCTGGCCGTGGCGCCGAGGCTTTTGAAGGCGGCAATCACCCTGCGGCGGCGGTCGATGTAGGTGGCAACCGCATTGGCAATGCCGACGCCGCCGACCAGGAGTGCCGTCAGGCCCACCAGCGTCAGGAACTGCCGCAGCCGCTCCAGCGTGCGCGAGACTTGCGGCGAGGGATCACGGCGATCGCGGACCGTGAAGCCGCCTTCCGGCAGGGCCTGCTTGGCGGCTTCGCGGAAGCGCAACAGGCCGGCGTCGGACTGTTGGGCGCCTTCGGCGAGCTTGAGCGCGTAGCGCCAGCGCACGAGGCTGCCTGGGTCGACCAGACCGGAGCGCTGCAGCGTCTCGAGCGACACGAGCACGCGCGGGCCGGCAGTATACCGCTCGCTGATCTTGTCGGGCTCGGCCTCGATGATGGCGCGGATCGGCACCTCGAGCCTGCCGATGGAGAGGCTGTCGCCCACCTTGAGGGAGAGACGCTCGAGCAGGATCGGATCGACGACGGCGCCGGGCTCGTCCCGCACCGCGTCGGCGAGGGACACGCCGCCAGACAGTTTCACCGCACCGACCAGGGGATAGGCAGCATCCACGCCTTTGAGCTCGACGAGGACCTGCTCCAATCCGTCAATTCGCCGCGCCATCGCCCTCAACGTGGCGGTCTCGCTCATGGTGCCCTGCTTCAGGAGCCAGGCACGCTCGGCGCCTTCGGCCGCCTTGTGCGGGCGCGACAGGGTTACATCGCCGCCGAGCAGTACCTCGCCCTGGCGCTCGAAGCTCGCCCGCAATGCGTCGGCAAGCGCGCCGACGCCCGTGATGGCCGCAACGCCAAGCGCCACACAGGCAATGAACACGTAGAAGCCCTTGAGGCCGTTGCGTTGCTCGCGCAGGGCAAGACTGAGGACAAGCGGCAGCGCCTGGCCCTTTGTGGTCACATCCGGGCGGGGGAGAGCGGCGGCCGTCATGCCGGGGCAAGCTCCCGCTCGACCCGCCCGTCGGCCATGCGCACGATGCGGGCGCAGCGGTCCGCCAGGCGCATCTCGTGGGTAACCAGCAGCAGCGTGGCCTGGCGCCGGCGCTGCAGGTCGAACAGCAGGTCGACCACGTGCTCCCCGGTCTTGCCGTCGAGGTTGCCGGTCGGCTCGTCTGCCAGCACGATCTGCGGCCGCGGGCTCAGCGCTCTGGCAACCGCAACGCGCTGCTGCTCGCCGCCCGAGAGTTGCGCGGGGAAGTGATCGACACGGTGCGACAGGCCGACTTCGTCGAGCAGCGCTCGCGCCGTGCCGAAGGCATCCGGCTTGCGGGCGAACTCGAGCGGAAGAGCAACGTTTTCGAGCGCCGTCATGGTGGGCACCAGATGGAACGACTGGAACACGATGCCGATGCTGGCGCCGCGGATCAGAGCCAGCGCGTCCTCGCCGAGGCCCGCGAAATCGTGGCCCGCAACCTCGACGCGCCCGCGGTTCGCACGCTCGAGGCCGGCTACCACCATCAGCAAGGACGTCTTGCCGGACCCGCTGGGGCCGACCACGGCAATGGATTCGCCTGGCGCAACCGCAAGATTGACGCCCTTGAGAATTTCGACCGGGCCGGCGCGCGTGGTGAGGGTGAGCGATACGTCGTCGAGGGCGATGACAGGCTTGGCCACTAGTCCCCCACTGGCTCTAGCCGGGGCTTGCCCCGAGAGTTGCACGTTTCTACTTCACAGTCGAAATCATGGGCGTCGGCGATTGGAGAGCACAATGCAGACACTGCCACCCAAGCCAACGCCCGCAAACATGGTATCTCGGGTTCTCCTCTGCAATTGGCTGCTTTGGCTAGCCGCGGCTTTCGCGACCGGAGCGGCTGCTCAGCCGAAACTCGCGCCGTTGCGCATTGTCGTGCTCGGCGATAGCCTGGTCGCCGGGTTCCAGCTCAAAGCGTCCGACGCCTTTCCGGCGCAACTCGAGCGCGCCTTGAAGGCGCGCGGCCATGCTGCAGAGGTGATCAACGCCGGCGTATCCGGCGATACGACGGCGAGCGCGTTGGAGCGCCTTTCCTGGGCGGTGCCGGAGCGAACCGATGCTGTGATCCTCGAGCTCGGGGCCAACGACGCGCTGCGCGGCCTGGACCCGGCGCGCGCCAAGGCCAACCTTGACAGGATAATCACCGTTGTGAAGGCGGGTGGGGCTGAGGTGCTCCTGACAGGCATGCTTGCGCCGCGTAATCTCGGTGAAGACTATGCGCGCGCCTTCGATGCCATCTATGCCGAGCTTGCAAGCAAGCACGGTACGCTGCTCTATCCCTTCTTTCTCGACGGCGTGGCGCTTGACGGGCAACTCAATCTGGGCGACGGCATGCATCCCAACCCCAAGGGTGTCGCCGAGATCACCCGGCGCATTCTACCCGTGGTCGAGGAATTGATTGCGCGGGTGCGGGCGCGACAGGGCGCCGGTTCGCGAGGCTAAACCCATGCCGCGCCTTTTCACGGCGATCGAGATACCGGACGCGATGCGAATGCGGCTCTCGCTGCTGCGCGGGCCGATCGGCGGGGCCAAGTGGGTGCAGCCCGGTGACATGCATATCACCGTGCGCTTTGCCGGCGACGTCGACCCGCGTACGGCCGACGAGTTGGCTGCTCTTCTGGCCGACATTCGCATCAGTCCCTTCGCGGTGTCGCTTGCCGGGGCGGGAGCTTTCGGAGGCCGCAGTCCGCGCGTGCTTTGGGCGGGCGTGGACGCTGGTCCGGAGCTCGACTTGCTCTACCGGGCCAACGAGCGGGCGGCACGCGCCGCCGGGATCGAGCCCGACCCGCGGGAGTTCAGGCCGCACGTCACGTTGGCGCGCATGCGCGGCGCGCGGCAGAGCGCGGTGGCCAGCTTTTTGGCAGAGAACGGCGACTTGCGCATGGAGCCGTTCCTGGTCACGCGCTTCGTGCTGCTCTCCGCGCGCCCCGGCTCCGGCGGGCCGCCCTATGTCCTGGAGGCGGCATATCCCTTGTCGGAAGAAGGTGCGTTTGATCAGGCATCGCCGTCGTCATGATGCTCCGCGAAGTAGGCGTCAAGATCGCGGCGCCCGTGGACGATGTTGCCGACATGAGATGACTGCGGGGCTCGTCTTCGTCGGCGTAACTGATGAAAATCACATAGTTGCCGTAGGTCAGGCTGCGGTAGCCTGGTCGCAGTTCCGGCCGCGGCCGTCCCATCATAGCCGGCAGGGAGGCAATGTGCTCGCAGTAGTCGGTGAGCTTGCGGATGAAGGATTCCGCAACTTCGCGACTTCCGCTCTCCCCTTCAATGTAGGCGGCAATCTCGGCGAGGTCGCGCAGCACAGCGGCCCGGTAGACGAGGCGAGGCACTCAGGAAGCCTGGGGCGTCTGCTTGAGGCGGTCGAGATGGTTGCGCACGTGACGGCGAGCATCCTCGGTGGAATAGCCACCGCCTTCGGCCTCGATCGCTTCCAGCATTTCGCGTAGTTCCGCGCGCTTGGCGCGATTGATGGCATAACGCACAGCGTCCTCAGCGGTGACAAAACGGCCGGATACAAGCGCAGCCTCGACCCATTGAGCAGCGTCTGGTGTGAGTTCTACTTTCAAGGCCTCCATCCCCTTCTCGTATCGCGATCATACATAGCACAAGCCTCGGCAGTCGCGCCATCAGGCCTTCTTGCGCGCGCGTTTCGTCGATGACTTCGGTTTTGGGCGCGCTTCGAGCTTCAGCACCTGCGCCACTATGGGCTTGGTAAGGTCAATGCCCTCGCGCAACTCGAGCTTGCCCTTCATCGAGCCATAGCCATGCAAGACCACGATCTCGCCGGTCTTCTTGTTGCGTATGGTCGTCGGCTTGCCTCCCTTCCCGGACTTCAAGACGATCCTTCCGCTCGATGCGTTGCGTCCAATCTTTGCCATCTGCATGCTCCTCGTCGAATGTAGTGCCGTTGGCGGACTGCTTCAACGCAAAGCTTGCACAATTGCAATGAAGGATGCCTAGGTTCGGGGGTGACGTGGCGGCATCAGAACCGTGAGGCGACCAATGCCAGCCAGACCGACAATCGAGATCACCTACTGCAGGCTGTGCGGCTGGGGCCTGCGGGCCGGCTGGATGGCGCAGGAGCTATTGACCACGTTTGCGGAGGAAACGGGCTCCGTGACGCTCACGCCCGACGCGACTGGCGGCGTTTTCGAGATACATGTCGATGGCGAGCTCATCTGGTCGAGGAAAGAGCACGGCCGTTTCCCCGACATCAAGGAAATCAAGCAACTCGTGCGCGATCGCATTGCACCGAGCCGGTCGCATACGAACGCGCCCTGAGCACAATCCGCCCTATTGTTGAGGTAGAGCGCTGTTACAGAGCAAAGAGCAATCAGCAGGGAGGAACAGCAATGATCGCGGTTATCGGGGCCACCGGCAACACGGGACGTGCCGTCGTCAACGAGCTCAGGACGCTGGGCGAAGAGCCGCTATGCGTCGTGCGCAATGCCGACAAGGCGCGCGAGGTGTTGGGTGCGAACGCCAAAACGGCGGTGGCGGATGTCACCGACCGTGCCGCCGTGCAGAAGGCACTGCAGGGGATCAAGCGTGTCTTCGTCGTGACCGGCCATAATCCGCAGGCCGGCGAGCAGCAGATCAACATCCTCGAAGTGGCCAAGGCGGCTGGCGTCGAGTTCTTCGTCAAGGTCTCCGGCGGCCGGGCGGTGGTAGGCCCCGATGTGGAATCGGTGGTGGGGCGCGGCCACCATGCGGTCGAGGAGGCGATGAAGAAGAGCGGGCTGGCCTGGGTCATCCTGCGTCCGGGCCTCTTTATGCAGAACACGCTCGCGCAGGCCCAATCGATCAAGAGCGACGGCAAGATATTGCTGGCCTACCCCAAGGACCTGCCGGTCGCGTTCATCGACGTCCGCGACACCGGCGCCGTCGGCGCCCGCATCATGCGCGATCCGTGCAAGCATGCGGGCAAGACCTACGAGTTCACCGGCGTGAGGAGCAACTTTGAGGAATTCGCCAAGGTTTTCTCCGCGGTGCTGGGCAAGCCCGTGACGTACGTGGGGACCTCGCTCGAGCAGGCCGAGCAGGGCATGAAGGCGCGCGGGATGCCGGAGTGGCTCGTAGCGCACATGCTCGCCATGGCCGGCGCCGGCGCCAAGGGCGCATTCTCCAACGAGAATACGCAGCCAATCAGGGAGATCGCCGGGCGCGCGCCGACGACGATGAAGGAGTTCGTCGAGGCCAACAAGGCCGCCTTCAGCTGAGAACCAGTCCGCCGATTGGGAGATGGAAACTCCGTCGAAGGCGCCACCGAAGCAGCCGAAGAAGAAGTGATCGACGGCCGACGCAGCAGGGCTGCGCACCGGGGCCAACGGCGTCCGCCCTGCTCGGCGATGCTCAACTCGCGCGACAGAGGAGGAACCGATGCAAACGGCTGCTGAAACCAATGCAGCCTCGAATGGGGCGGTCTGGACCGGCCGCATCCTGAGCGGCCTCGTGATCCTGTTCCTGCTCCTCGACGGCGCCACGAAGCTGGTCCCGCTGGATGTCGTGGTGGAGACCTCGGAGCAGCTCGGCATTCCAGCGAGCCTCGCCCGCACGCTGGGAGTCCTCACCATTGCCTGCACGGTGCTCTACGCGATCCCGCGCACCGCCGTCCTTGGCGCCATCCTGCTGACGGGCTATCTCGGCGGCGCAATCGCCATCCATCTGCGGGTCGGCAGCCCGATCTTCACGCACCTCCTCTTCGGCCTCTATCTCGGCCTGATGGTCTGGGGCGGGCTCTACTTGCGCGATGAGCGCCTGCGCGCCCTCATGCCCGTCGCCCGGTCATGATCCGGCACGATTGGCCGGGCACGGTTAATGCCGATTGCGAGTGGTTCAATCCCGGCAAGTCAGGTGTCGGGGGTTGGGGGTTGGTCTGCTGCCCGGCACCCGCGCCACGGCCGAAACGGGGGTGGCTTCCAGAATGCCGTTTCCCGTAACGCGGGCAGGCCGTTTTTTTGGCCTTCGCCCCCCGGCGGGGGTCAGGTAGCTGGAGAAGTTCTCAGCGATCCTGGGCCACGCCAGGCGGCAAAGAAACGATCTCCCCCAAATGGGTGATTGGCGCAGCTTCGCAGCCTCCCGCAGCACGCCATGTACAACTACAGAAACGATCAGCTGTAGCAGTCCACCTGGTCTGGTGGATGCAACCGTTAACGGACTGCGCTAGTCCGGCCCGCTCCAGGAGGAAGAAGGCTTGCAACCTTGCTCAGACCTTTCGTGGTCGATGGTCTGAAACGTGTGCGTTCACGACGTCGCCGGCCGGCAGTGCTCGTCGGCGGGGAGCGGGTCGCAGGTGGTGCTGACCACGCACTGCTCCAGCGCGGTCTGCAGCTCCCGGCGCCAGATGCCGTCAATCCGGCCCTCGTAGAGTCGGGCCTCGGTGAGGCCGCACTGGTAAAGCTTGATCATTTCCAGGCCGCCAAAAAACATGGCTTTGGTGTAATCGTTCAGGGCACCTTTCGGGTCGCCGAGGACCTGGCGGATATGCGCGCGCGTATCGAGCGTGTGCGCCGCGGTCGGCTCCAGCTGCAGCGACTTCTCGACGTCGGGAAGCCCGGTGGCGGCTTTGCCCCAGCGGAAGTAGGCCCAGGCACGATTGTTGAGCGCAATCGCGAAGTTGGGCCGCATCTCAATGGCCACGTCGTAGTCGCGGATGGCCGTGGCGTACTGGCCCTTGAGCGAATAGGCCAGCGCGCGCCTGGAGTAGATCTCGCTGAGGTCCTTGCCTTTGCCGCCGCGTTCGATGAGCGCCGTGCAGCCCTCGATGCGGCGCTCGTTGTCCGTCCCCAAGCAATTTATCGCGTCGTCCGCGCGCACCGCCGTCGCGACCAACGCGACCACGGCGAACGTGGCAACCAGTCCCGCACTGCGCTTCATCATATCTTTCCGCCGGCAACGACCAACTGCAAACACTCGAGCAACGCGGGCCGAAGGAAACACAGAAAGGCTCGTCCCGCCAGACCCCTGTAACCGCGAAGCCCTCGCTGCGCGCGCTGCCTACCGCACAACGGGGCCACGAATATGGCGGGCCCTGCCGCTGTGGGGCACGCGCGAGTTGCGACAGTGGACCGGTGCTATTTGAAGTGCTTCGACAGCTTGAGGCCCTGTCCCTGGTAGCTCGAGCCGATTTCGCGCCCGTAGATGCGCTCCGGCCTTGCGGCGAGATGTTCATAGACGAGCCGCGCGATGATCTGCCCGTCCTCGAGAACGAACGGCACAGCATGGCTCCTCACTTCCAGAACTGCCTTGCTGCCGTGAGGGCCCTTCTTCATGTGGCCGAATCCGGGGTCGAAGAAACCTGCGTAGTGCGCGCGGAACTCGCCCATCATCGGATCAATGGGCGCCATCTCTGCGGCATGCGACGGCGGGACGTGCACAGCCTCCTTGGAGGCGAGGATGTAGAACTCCTGGGGATCAAGGATGAGCTGTCCCTCCGCCGCGGCGCGGATCGGTTCCCAAAAATCGACTATCTTGCACTGCGCGGTCTTGTCCATGTCGACCACACCAGCGTGTTTCTTAGCTCTGTACCCGATGACCGCGCCCCTGGCTCGACCCCGGAGATCAACCCGTACGTTGAGACCGTTGCGGATAGTCGGGTCCATGTTCGTCAGGCCGATTTCGGCGTGCAGCTTGCGCAGTTCCTTGTCTTCGAGTTTCGGCCGATAGTAGCGGTCCTGTGAACTCGTCCGCCGCAGGAACCGCATCTGGTTGAGGCGCGATCCCTTGCCTACCTTGACGCTGAACGTCTGCGGGGAAATCTCTGCGTATAACTTGCCCCGGTAGCCGCCCTCCACGTAGTCGAATACCTCGCTGCCGTCGGCGATCAGGCGCGTGAACACGTCGAGCCTTCCCGTCGAGCTCTTCGGGTTGGCGACCGCGGACAGGTTCTTCGGGAGCGCCAGGATCTCCTGCAGCTCGACCACATAGAAGCAGCCTCGCTCCAGGATTGCGCCGTCTTTCAGCGAAATCTCGTGATGCTTTAGGCTTGCGAGCTGCTGATCGACCGTGCGGCCTCTACCAGGCAGGAAGCTTGCCCGCACGCGATAGGCCCGATGCCCAAGGCGCAAATCCAGACTAGCCGGCTGGATTTGGCGATGCCATTCATCCTCATTTGCCGCCTTTATGACACCGCGGCGAATAAGATCGTGGATCGCCTGACAGGGTAGAATCCCCCGTCTTCCGCCGAGTTCTGCGCGGGCTTGCTTGTTGCGACCGTTCAAGCCCTTCGGAAGGAGCGGTAGAGAGTCCGTTACAGCCATCTATTTGCTCATGTGCGATAGGAATGAGGCTAGCCTACCCGCTGCTCGGGCGACCCCACTGGGTGGGCTCTAGCCCAATCACCCTTTGGCGCCAAGCGCGGGAACGCAGTAATCCCCGGGCTGGCACACTGGGCGCCGCGTGCCAATCGGACTCAATGAGCCAAGCCCCGGCCTATTGCTTGGCCCTCAGGTCAATGACCCGCCGCGCCTTGCCGGCCGATCGCTCGATTGTCCCCGGCTCACCGACCACGACCTCGAGGCCCAGTCCGATCGTGTTGCGGATGTGGGACGCGAGCAGCTCGCCCTGCGCCTCGCGGGCGGCGTGATCGGCATGGCTCGGGCGCGCCTCGACCAATACGCGTACGCTGTCGAGGCGCCCTTCGCGCCGCAACTCGATCAAGAAATGTGGGGCGAGGCCCCCGCAACGCAAGATCTGCTCCTCGATCTGGGTCGGAAACACGTTGACGCCGCGAACGATCATCATGTCGTCGGATCGGCCCGTGACCTTCTCCATCCGCCGCATCGAGCGCGCGCGTCCGGGCAATAGGCGCGAAAGATCCCGGGTGCGATAGCGGATCACCGGCATTGCTTCCTTTGTGAGCGACGTAAACACGATCTCGCCGCGCTCGCCCTCCGGCAGCACCCTGCCGGTCTCCGGATCGATGATCTCGGGATAGAAATGGTCCTCCCATACGTGGGGGCCGTCTTTGGCTTCGATGCATTCGCTTGCCACCCCCGGTCCGATCAACTCGGACAAGCCATAAGTATCGATGGCATCGATATCGAAGGCGCCCTCGATTTCCGCGCGCATTGCGTTGGTCCAAGGCTCTGCTCCGCAGAGCGCGATCTTGAGCGATGTCTTGCCGGGATCGAGCCCACGGGTGCGAAACTCATCGAGGATGACGAGCAGGTAGGAGGGGGTCGGTATGATGATGTCGGGTTGGAAATCGAGGATCAGCTGGACTTGCCGCTCGGTCATGCCGCTTGCAACCGGGATCACCGTGCAGCCCAGCCGCTCGGCACCGTAGTGCATGCCGAGACCGCCGGTGAACAGGCCGTAGCCGACGGCGATGTGAACGGCCATGCCGGGCCGGGCGCCGGCCGCGCGAAGCGAGCGCGCAACCAGGTTGGCCCAGGTATCGATGTCGTTCTGCGTGTAGCCGACGACAGTCGGCTTGCCGGTCGTGCCGGACGAGGCGTGAACCCGCGCGACGCGCTCCCTGGGTACGGCAAACATTCCGAAGGGGTAGTTCTCGCGCAGATCCTGCTTGGTGGTGAACGGGAATTTCTCTATGTCCTCCAACCGCCGGAAATCCGCTGGGCTCACGCCGGCTGCATCGAACTTCTTGCGGTAGGCCGGCACGTTCTCGTAGACGTTGTGAAGCGTGCGTTGGAGGCGCTCCGTCTGGAGGGCCGCGATCTCGTCGCGCGATGCAGTCTCGATGGCCTCCAAGCCGAACGGCTCATAGTTGGACATGTCGAGCTTCATGAGCCCTCGCGAACGTACATCGCCCAACGCCATCTTTTCAGGTGCCGGCTAAACTGCCAAGTCGTGAACTCGAGGATCAGCTCCGGTGACAGCTATGAACTCCAAGATCGACACCACGTTCAATGAGAGGACCCTGCTGGAAAGGGCTGGCCTGGCCTCCGGCGATGTGAACGCCTGGCTCGCGGCCCTCCCCGAGCTTCGCAACGATTTCAGTTCCGACAGCGCGGCTTCCTCCAACCTCTGGGGTCTGGGCCAAAGGCTCCGCACGCAACTCCCGAAGAGAGCGGCGCGCAACCCGAACGACGACGCGGCTGGCGAGCTCGTGCATCGCAAGGAGCGGGACCTGCGCGAGCGCTTTCTGGGCCTCCATGTCGAAGAGCTTTACCGCAAGCTGACTGCGCGCGGGAGCAAGTTCCTGCGTGTGGAGGAACTCATGCCGGAGGCCGCCAGGCTTGTGCCCGGATTGACGCCCAACACCGAGGCGATGGCCGCGGAGCACGCGCTGCCGCTCAAGGAGAAGGATGGGATCGAGATCGACCACGGCATTCTCCTCTCGCACGTTCTGGCCCACCCCGAATCCGGCCGGCACCTGTGCCACGCCATGCTGCTGCCTCGCGCGGATGCGCTCGATTTGCTGCCGCGCCTGGAGAAGGATGGGTCGATCGATCTGGGCACCACGCATGTGAGCCGGGCCGGCAAGGCGTCAATTGTCGAATTGCGCAACCCCGGAGCGCTCAATGCACTGGATGAGACGACGCTGGCACCCATGGAGATTGCCGTCGATCTTGCCATCCTGGATCGGAGCACGGAGGTCGCGGTGCTGCGCGGCGGCCCTGTCGAGCATCCGAAATATGCCGGCCGGCGGATTTGCTGTGCCGGGCTCAATCTCACCCATCTCTATCAGGGCAAGATCTCCTTCCTGTTCTACTTCCTGCACGTGATGGGTTACGAGAACAAGATCCTTCGCGGGGTTGCGAGGCGCGATGCCGCCCCCGACGAGCTCGCGGGTTCCACCACCGAGAAGCCCTGGATTACCGTGGTCGACACCTTCGCCATCGGTGGTGGCTGTCAGCATCTGCTGGTGATGGACTACGTGCTGGCCGAAGCCGGCGCCTATCTCACGCTGCCGGCCCGCAAGGAGGGCATCATTCCGGGCATGGCCAACCTGCGTTTGCCGCGCTTCCTAGGTGACCGGCTTGCCCGCCAAGCCATCATGTACGGCCGCAGGATCGACTGCGACAGTCCGGAAGGCCGGCTCATCTGCGACGAGGTCGTCCCTGCCGAGCAAATGGATGCTGCTCTCGCGCAAGTCATCGCTGGCCTCACGAGCTCGGGGATCGTGAGCTTCGTCGGCAACCGGCGTCAGTTCCGGATCGGGCAAGAGCCGCTCGACCTGTTCCGCCGGTACCTGGCCCCCTATGCGAAGGAGCAGGCCTATTGTCATTTCAGCGACGGGTTGATTGCCAATCTCGAGCGCCATTGGAACGCGCAATCCCGCAAAATCTAGCGAGCCGTCCGCGAAACTCTGCCCGGCACTTTTGACGCCGCCTTTCACGTTGGCTAAGTTCCGCCGCGCTCGACGCTTTTTTGTCGCCCAGGTATACAATGTCAAACGCCGCATACGACATCATCGTAGTTGGCGGCGGCCATGCCGGCTGCGAAGCCGCGGCCGCGGCTGCGCGTATGGGCGCGCGCACGGCGCTCGTCACCCACACGTTCGCCACCATCGGCGAGATGTCGTGCAACCCGGCCATCGGCGGCCTCGGCAAGGGCCACCTGGTGCGCGAGATCGATGCCCTCGACGGCCTGATGGGCCGGGTGGCCGACGCCGCCGGCATCCAGTTCCGCCTGCTCAACCGCTCCAAGGGCCCCGCCGTGCAGGGCCCGCGCGCCCAGGCTGACCGCAAGCTCTACAAAGCGGCGATGCAGGCGGCGATCCGCGCCACACCCAACCTGGAGGTGATCGAAGCTGCCGTCGAGGATCTGCTCGTTGAAGGCGGCGCCGCGGCGGGGATCGTCACCGCGGACGGCCACAAGATCAGGGCCGGTGCGGTCGTGCTCACCACCGGTACGTTCCTGCGTGGCCTGATCCACCGGGGCGAGGAGAAGACCCCGGGCGGCAGGCATGGCGAGGCGCCGGCCAACGGCCTCTCCGTACGCCTGCTCGCCGTCGACCTCGGGCTCGGTCGCCTCAAGACGGGCACCCCGGCGCGGCTCGACAAGAACTCGATCGACTGGACCGGCCTGGAGATGCAGCCGGGCGACGAGGAGCCCGTGCCTTTCTCGTTCCTGACCAGTCGCATCAGCAACCCGCAGATCGAGTGCGGCATCACCGCCACCACCGAGGCCACGCACGCACTGATCCGCGCCAACCTCTCTCGCGCGCCCATGTATTCCGGCCAGATCGAGAGCGTCGGGCCCCGCTATTGCCCCTCCATCGAGGATAAGGTGGTGCGCTTCGGCCAGCGCACGGGTCACCAGATTTTCCTGGAGCCCGAGGGCCTCGACGACAACACCGTTTACCCGAACGGCGTCTCCACCTCGCTCCCCGCAGAAGTGCAGGAGGCATTCCTGCGCACGATCCCCGGTCTCGCCAGCGTCGTCATCAAGCGCTTCGGCTATGCCATCGAGTACGACTACGTCGATC
>Ga0247727_10013207_pt1 | contig 13981 bp, 14 predicted proteins | sample WisWelCaveWW1625_FD_202498 | JGI IMG/M metagenome (GOLD analysis project Ga0247727, IMG submission 202498) | Biofilm microbial communities from Wishing Well Cave, Virginia, United States - WW16-25 | ecosystem: Environmental > Aquatic > Deep subsurface > Groundwater > Cave microbial mat | place... | reverse complement strand
CTGTTCCGGCGGCAAGTGAGTACTCCCGCAAGTATGGAGGTTTCTTTAACGGCACAGAAGACAACACCCGAAGGACAGGCATTAAGCCAAGATTTAAATTTTCAGATTAAGTTACGCAATTGATTTATTAAAATTTGTTTATGAATATTCAAAATAAAAGCGGAAGTTTATTGCTGATTTCATTGATGCTCATTATTGTTTTCATTGCCTTAGGGGTTGGTCTAACGGCCCTAAGCATCAATGAAGGCATGACGGCGGAAAGACAAAGGCGAACATATCAGGCATTTCATATTGCTGAGGCCGGTATTGAGCGGGCCATTTATGATTTACGCCAGGATTTTATCAATGATTCTTCGAGCCCTAGCTGGGCTGACGGAGATATCAACACCATGGCCATTGGCCCAGACACCGTGAATTTTTATAATGTTCCATATTCTTCGACGTCTTTAGACAGTGGGAATTACGCTGTGTCTTTTAAAAATGTTTTGAACTCGGGGGAAGCGATTTGGGTCCAATCCACGGGCGCGGTTGGCGATGCCACTCAGACCATTGAAGTGTATGTAAAGATTACTAATATTTCTATCTGGGACAATGCGATTTTCGCCGGTGCCGGTGCCGCAGGGGCCATGATCAATGGTAATGTGAATATTCGCGGTTCGGTGCATATTTTGGGAAATGGTTTGGATAGCAGTGATTATGTGGTGGATTTAGGAGGGACGGCGGATCTTATTGCAAACAATTATGGTGGATTGGCTGCATCGCTCCTGGCGAAAGTACCGGCGCTACCAACAACGACCTTTAATGGAGAGACGGTCAGTACTTTAAATGCCGAACTTCGGGTTAAAAGAGGAATTGTCGGATTAAGTGGTGCTGCTACTGCAGGCGAAACTAATGTCGCCGGTAATGCGGTTAAAGAAACAATTGATGGCTCCTATGTGACCGATGGTTTTGGCGGAAGCCAGGGGACAAATAGTGTTCATTCGGATAATGGCTGGTCAAATGGTTATGACCTTGGCGATGCAGTTACTTTTCCAAGTCTGCAGGATCCGTATCCGGGTTATTCGTCCTATCAAAATTATTTAAGGGCGAATGCCTTGATTGTTAATAATGCCGCTCAATTGACAACGTTAGCGAATATCACACCAAATTCAAATTTTTCCTACTCTGATGCGAAAGGGACTATTAGCATGGATGGGAATGGAAATTTAGCGATTTCTGGAATTGTGTACATTGAGGGTGGTAATCTGAATATGAGTAAGGCTGGTTCTAAAAAAACAATCACGTATACAGGCAGTGGCTCTGTTTTGGTCACAGGTAATGCCCAATTCAATGTAAACTTAGTGACCAGCGGTAATAATTCCTATCCAACGAATATTATTGGAATCATGACTCCTAATCAGATTGGTTTTGACGAAGCTAATATTGATGTGATGGGGCTTTTCTATGCGGAGGACAGAGTGACCTCTCAAAAGCAAACAGATATCATGGGAACCATTGTTTCAAATTACTTTGATATGGGAACGAATGTCCCAAGTATCTTTCAAGTGCCAGAAGTCATGAATCATCTTCCGCCAGGAATGATTGGCGGCGATCCGGCATGGTTTATGCGTGTCGTGATGTGGAAAAAACAATGAGATGAGATTTTGAGAAAAAGAATTTTTATGTTATTCTCGTTCTAAAAAGGGTGAACAATGCGTATTGCGGTGATTGGTCCTGGGGCTTTGGGGTGCTTGTTAGCCGGACTCCTTTCCAAAAAAGCTGAGGTTTGGCTGTTGGATAAAGATCCAGCTCGTGCCGATAGAATCATATCGGGCGGTGGAATTTTTTGTGAAGGAGTTTCTGGTAAATGGCAGGCCAAGGTTCCGGTGGTCGCTAAAGCCGCGGACATCGGCGGTGTTGATCTGGTTGTCCTTTGTGTGAAGTCGTACGATACGAAGGATGCCTTAATTCATGCTAAAGATATTTTTAAAGAACGGACCGCGGTTTTAACTCTGCAAAATGGTTTAGGCAATGTGGAGATGATCGCAGAGGTTATTAATCCGGAAAATGTTTATGCTGGTTCGACGAATCATGGCGTTACTTTAATTGGTGAAGGGCGCATCCTTCACGCCGGTGAAGGAGTGACGGTGGTTGGGAATTTAGAAGGGACGATCCCGGTAGCGCTCAAACAGATCCGCGAAATTTTTAATGAAAGCAAGATCGAAACCAAGGTCAGCCGCGATATCAAAAACGTTCTGTGGTCCAAGCTGATCATCAATTGCGGCATCAACGCGCTGGCGGCGGTCACGGGTCTTAAAAATGGTCAATTGATTGAATTTGAAAATACGGCGGAACTTTTACGGTTGGCGGTGACGGAAGCGGTCAAGGTCGCCAAGAAAAGCCGGGCCAAATTGCTTTTTGATGATGCCTTGGCAAAAGTCGAAGCGGTTTGTGAGGCCACCGCCGATAATCGTTCCTCCATGCTGCAGGATATTTTAAATAAAAAGAGAACGGAAATTGATTTTATCAACGGTGTTATTATCCGTCAGGGCCGCAGTGCCGGAATTCCCACCCCTGTTAATTTCACTTTAGTCAACCTTGTAAAGGCCATCGAGTTTTGCTCCAAAGAGAAATAACCTTACCGACAAGATGAGATTAGTTATTCAACGAGTGAAGGAAGCCCAGGTGACCGTTGAGGGAAAATGCGTTGGGAAAATCGATAAGGGCCTGCTCGTTTTTTTAGGGGTGGCGAAAACAGATACGGCTGCGGACGCGGATTATTTGGTTGAAAAGATAAGTCAATTACGCGTTTTTGAGGACAATCAGGCCCGCCTGCCAGGTGATTCTCCGGGCGGGCAGGGCAAGATGAATTGTTCGGCGGTGGAAGTTGGCGGCGAATTTTTGGTTGTTTCACAGTTCACGCTTTTAGGAAATTGTGAGAAAGGCCGGCGGCCATCTTTCGACGCGGCGGCGGAACCTAAGATGGGCGAAGAGCTTTATGAACTGTTCGTCAAGCGCCTGCGGGAAAAAAAATTCAAAGTGGAAACCGGACAATTCCGGGCGATGATGGATGTTTCTTTGGTCAACGACGGCCCGGTTACCTTTATTTTAGAAAGTTAACCCAACCGCACTCCCGGTGTGCGGTTGGTATGAAATAATATGATTAAGACATTCGATACCCATGCCCATCTGGACCACATTGAAAATGTTGATCAGGCTTTGAAAGAAGCGGATGAAGCTGGTATTGAGGGGGTCGTTGCAGTCGGCGTGGACTTGGAGGCCAATCAAAAGAACCTAGAGATCAAACGCAGGACCAAATCCCCAAAGATTTTTACGGCGTTAGGGATTCATCCTGGTAATATCAAGGCGGAGGATGTAGAAAAAACAATTCAATATATTCGGGACAATATTAAAGAAGCGGTGGCGATCGGCGAAATCGGCCTGGATTTTTGGTACAAGGATGTTCGAAAAAGTGACGAGCGAAAACAGGAACAGCGAAACGTTTTTCAAAAACAATTGGAATTGGCCGCGGAATTTGATTTGCCGGTGGTCGTTCACAGCCGTGGAGCCTGGAAAGAGTGTTTAAGGTTGATCAAAGACTCGGGGGTCAAAAAAGCTAATTTTCATTGGTACAGTGGACCGATTGATGTTCTAGACCAGATTTTCGAGGCGGGATTTTTTGTTTCGGCCACACCGGCTTTACGTTACAGCCCACAACATCAGGATGCGATAAGGAACGCGCCCATAACCCAAACATTGATTGAAACCGACAGTCCGGTTTTTTTTCAGGATACGGATGATCCTCAAGGCGGATTTGCCGCCAGCCCAAAGGATGTTTTAAGGACATTAAAGTTGTATGCCGAATTAAAGGGGATGAAGGAAGCTGAAGCGGTTGATGTTTTAAATCGTAATGTGAAGGAATTCTTCGGAATCAAGACAATGTACTAAGTACCAATGACTAAGTACATTGTACATAGGGAAAAATTATGCTATCCATCTCCACCTCATGGAACGTTAGAAAAAAATTTGAAATCAAGGAAATGCTCACCGAATTAAAATCGACGGGTCTTAATACCATCGAAATTGGTTATCATTTTAAGCCCGACAAACTCGAAGAAATTATTTCTTGTTTGCAGCCGATGGGCTTGACCGTTTCCAGTGTGCATAATTTTTGTCCCTGTCCGGATGACGCGCCCAGCTCGCGGCATATTTCTAATTATTACCGTTTGTCGTCCGTGGATGAAGAGGAGCGCAAGAAAGCTGTCGAGTGGACCAAGCGTTCGGTGGATACTGCCCATCGCGTGGGCTGCGGCTTTGTGGTGATCCACGCCGGTACCGTTGAGATGGGAGAGATGCCGTATAATATTTTAAGCAAGCTGTTTGAAGAAGGACGGTCGGGAACTGAAGAATTCCGTCAGAACCGGGAGCAATATTTAAAATTGAGAAAACAGAATTGTCCACCTTATGTGGAAGCGGTCAAAAAAAGTTTGGAAGAAGTGTTGTCTTACGCGAGGTCACGGGATATCCGAATCGGCCTGGAAACACGTTTTTATCCAAATGAAATTCCTAATTTTGAAGAGGTGGGATACTTTCTGAAACTTTTCGCCGACAAGGGGCTCGTGTATTGGCATGATACAGGTCACGCCCAGGCCAATGACCGGCTGGGAATCAAGCCTCATGAAGATTATTTTAAATCTTATGCGGATCATTTGTGGGGCGTGCATATTCATGATTGCAAAGGCGTTGAAGACCATATGGCCCCGTTTACCGGCGACATTGATTTTAAAAAGATTTTCTCTTTGATTCCGAAAAGAGTAAATCGGATCATTGAAGCCCATCCGCCGGCGACGATAGAGCAGATTAAAATAGCCGTGAAGAGATTATCCGAACTGTAGGGGGTGTTTATTGATTGTTTTGATTTATGGTCTGATGGGGCAATAAATTTTATGATATGATGACATGGATTTTTAAAAAATCGAGGGAGGGGGAGGACGCATGAAAAATCATCAGCTATTTTTAATTTTAGCCGTTTTTGTTTTGATGGGGTGCACTACAACACAAAAAGGCGCGGCCATCGGCGCGGGGACGGGAGCGGTCCTGGGCGGTATCATTGGCCATCAGACGGGTGGTCATGGTGTAGCAGGGGCGGCCATCGGCGCGGGGGCGGGAGGTTTGGGTGGGGCCTTGATCGGCGAGCGGATGGACAGTAAATTCTGTCCGATCTGCGGTAAACGTTTTACTGCCAGTCAGAAGTTCTGTCCTGAGGACGGGACCGAATTAAAAGATATTGAGAAGTAACTATTAAGGGGCGCCTATCTCAAAACCGGGTGTCCCTTAATCTTTTGTCATGAAAAAAATCTCTCGTCTTTTTGTCCTTAGCCTGATTCTTACTACCGGATATTTTGCCGGCCAAGCGTATCAAAAATTTATTCATGAAAAAGAAATCCTCAAACAAATGGTCCAGCGGCTCACCGCGGACTCCAGAATAGCGGAGGTTTTGGTCACCGAAATCCGCTACGACGAACATTTAGACAAGGTTTTTACCACGATTAAATTCCTGGAATACGGCGCACAGGGCCAATCTCTCCCCCCAAGATATTTTACCTTTTCCGGAAATATCATTCAGTTCCAATCCTTAATCGTCCGCTTTGATGACGTTTTAATCAAAGCGGCCGACCCCTTCAAAGGTAAAAGCGCGTATCTGTTCTGGAAGGTTTTTATGCTGGATGGAGCCAATTCACAGGAGTATGAATTGACTCGCGTCAAAGAGATCCCGGAGGGTTATAAAATTTCCGCCGAGAGCAATCCCTTTGAACAACAGCTCTGGGAGAAATTCTGGGACTATGCGTTGAATAGTCCATGGGCCGAGAAAAGGGGAATTAAAAGCGCCCAAATTGAAGCGCCGGGCACAAAATTTGTCCCCGGGGTTTTATACTCGCTTAAAATCGAACACGACGGCGGCATAAGAATAGACACGCAAGAGCTCCCTTCAATTCTGAGGGGAGAAAAGATTCCTCAATAAGGTAATCGATTCTGATGTTATTTAACTCTTTACTATTCTTCGTGTTTTTTGTCCTGGTTTACAGCGGTTATCTTTTTTTGAATCACAAATGGCAGAACCGATGGCTGCTGGCGGCCAGTTGCATTTTCTACGGCGCGTGGGACTGGCGGTTTCTGGCATTATTGTTTGTCTCAACCTCGCTTGATTACATCTTTGCTCTGAGGGTAGATGAACTGAAAGACCCCCGAAAGCGAAAGGCTTTTGTGGTTTTCAGTGTCGTTGTGAATTTGGTTATTTTGGGATTTTTTAAATATTTCAATTTTTTTATCACCAGCCTGACGAATTTTTTTAGTCATTTCGGAATAAACCTGCCGCTGCCTGCCTTAAATATAATTTTGCCGATTGGTATTTCTTTTTATACCTTTCAATCGATGAGTTATGTGATTGATGTGTATCGTCAGGAAATCAAACCTACCCGACGATGGGCGGATTATGCCTTGTTTGTTTCTTTTTTTCCGCATTTGGTCGCCGGGCCGATTATGCGGGCCAAACAGCTTTTAGTTCAGGTCATCGAACCGCGCATTGTCACCTTGAGCAAATTTTATGAGGGCTGTTTTTTGATCTTTTGGGGACTGTTTGAAAAAATTTTTGTGGCGGATAATCTGGCCAAGATTGTGAACCCGATTTTTGCGGGTGGACCCACGTACAATGGGGTGGAGGTATTGGTGGCTTTATATGCTTTTGCCTTTCAGATATTTTGTGATTTTGACGGTTATTCGAATATGGCGCGCGGTTTAGGTAAATGCCTGGGCTTTGAGATCATGATTAATTTTCATTTGCCTTACTTTGCCACCAATCCACGAGAATTTTGGCAGCGCTGGCATATCAGTCTTTCGACGTGGTTGAAGGATTATTTGTATGTTCCCTTGGGGGGCAATCGCGGCTCGACCTTGCTGACCTTTCGGAATTTGAGTGTGACGATGCTCTTGGGTGGCTTATGGCATGGCGCTTCCTGGACGTTTGTTTTGTGGGGGGCTTATCATGGTTTGCTTTTAATCGGACATCGTTTGATCTCGTCCTTGCGGGCGCCTTCGAACTTCGCATGGCCGAAAATTATAAAAGTCGTTTTCTTTTTTCATTTGGTCATTTTAGGCTGGTTGTTATTTCGGGCGCAATCTCTCTCTCAGGTTGAGCAGATGATGCACGCGCTTATGTTTAATTTTTATATTAATAAAGAAAGCGGATTTCTATTCTGGAAATTTCTGGCGATTATTTCCTTTTTATTGGCTGTTCAGATCGGACAATATAAAACTAATGATCTGATGTTTCTTTACCGCCGGCATTGGGTGACGAAAACAATTGCTTACGCGGTCATGATGTATTTGATCATTGGCTGGGGAGCGATGAAGGCGGAGGAATTTATTTATTTCCAATTCTAAAATTATTTCCGAGTGAACAGACCCGATCGAGCGATTGAGGAGGGTGGATTGATTTCAAAGGTTATATCGAAAGCTTTTTTGCGGATTTTTATATTTCTTGTCGTGATAGAACTTCTATTGCGCTTGGGTGGTTTTGTTTTTTTGGCGCTTCAGGAGCGCCAGAATAAAATCCTTCCGGGAGCGCGCGCGGAATACCGCGTCCTGTGTCTGGGGGAGTCCACCACGGCCTTAGGCGGTGAAGATTCTTATCCAAATCAATTAGAAAAAATTTTGAACCTGGGACAGACTCAAACGGGATTTAAAGTCATCAATAAAGGAATCCCATCGGCGACAACCACGCATATCGCTTTGCACGTCGAAGAATATTTAAATGAATATCAGCCGGACATTGTTGTCGCGATGTTGGGAATTAATGACCACGTCTCGCCCCTCAAGGAGCATAACGGCTTGATCGCCGTGGCGAAAGGATTTTTCGAGCACTTTAATACGTATGACTTGGCCAGGTCGCTTTGGCTGCGCCTTTTTCATCAAGATATTAATGAGAAAAACGAACGCGCGGAGAAGCAAATACAAAAAATAGAGGTGGATGTCGCCCGTGCGCCTTCTGCGGAAAATTATACGAAATTAGCTGGGATGTACCGGGCCGTGAATAAATCTGAGCAAGAACGAGAAACTCTTTTAAAAGCCTTAAGCCTTGATCCCAACGATTATCAGGCCTGGGGTTATCTGGGATTGCATTATAAACGCCTTGGCGATTATCAAAACGCCGCGCCCGCTTTAGAAAAAATGGTTGCCTTAAGTCCAAATACTGGTGATTCAAAAGTCGCCGCCTACGCGGAGTTAGCCGATTGTTATCGGCTCTGGGGAAAACCGCGGGACTCTGAGCGGGTTTATTTGGAATCGATTCATTTTTTGCCCAATCATCCCGGCGCCTACGGTTGTCTGGCGAATCTTTATTTGGAAGAGAAAAGATATGATGAGGCGGAAAAATTATACGAGAAGCAGATCAGTATTAATCCCAACGCGGTTTTGTTTTACGGGAAACTCGCCCATTGTTACCGGCGCCATGGCCGCCATCTGGCCGCCGAGCGCCTTTTACAACAGGCAATAAAATTTAATCCCAAGGTCGCGGTTTTGTATGTTGAATTAAGCTTATGCCTTCAGGAAAATAAAAAAGACCGGGAAGCCCAAGCGGTTTTAAATCAAGCGTGGGAATTGCAAACGGAATCCAGCGATGATCCGAACTTAGACAATGATGGTTACAATCCGCAGACCGCGGCCAATTTTCAGAAGATTAAGAACGTGTTATCCCAAACAAAAATTCCATTGGTCATTGTCCAGTATCCGATGCGCGATATTAATCCTTTAAAAAAAATATTTTATCCAGCGGGCGATGTCCATTTCGTGGATAATAAAACGATATTTGAGCACGCCGTTCGGAAGGATGGCTACGATGAATATTTTACCGACCGATTTGCCGGTGATTTCGGTCATTGCACGGCGAAGGGAAACCGTCTGCTGGCCGGCAACATTGCCAGAGTCATTGAAAAAATTTTTAAATAACCTCTAAAAAGGAGATGAACGATGATTGACGAAAATATTTTTACTTCTATTAATTATGTATTTGTTTTGGTGGCCGCTTTGGCGGGGTTTGCTGTCGGAGGTGTGTGGTATTCGCCGGTTCTTTTAGGTAAAGAATGGATCAAGGAAATGAAATTGAGCGAGGAGGATGTTAAGAAGGCGAATCATACGCGGTTATATCTAAACGCCTTTATTCAGGGATTGATTTCGGCGCTTTTTCTGGCGATCCTTTTTAAGTCCCTGGGCGTGAGTAACGGTTTTATGGGAGCGTATGTGGGGTTGTTTATATGCATTGGGTTTGTGGCAACCGCCATCGCGACGAATTCTCTTTTTGAAGGCAAATCCACGGAGCTGGTGTGGATTACCATTGGTCATTATATGGCCACCTATATGGTGATGGGGGCGATTCTGGGGGCGTGGGCTTGATGAACCAACCCGACCTACGAGGTCGGGTTGGTTAAAACGGTCCGGGGAATTTAAAAGAGGAGAGGAACTTGCGCAAGATTATTTTGCTAAACCTGTTTGCTGTTTTGATCTGTGGTTGCTTTAAAATTTATTTTTCTCCACCGGAGATAAGCCAAGAAAATGTGCGATTTGAGAATAAATATTTTTCGATTGATTATCCGAAAGGATGGAAGGCGGAGCAGTTTTCCTTTGGCCCGGATTCTTTTAATTTTGCTGAGATGCCTGGAATGTCCTTCCCGACTCGTGGGGGAAGTTTGAATTACAATTTCGAAGACCCGGCTTTTAAGCGGTACTATATTGCAATACTGATTTCCGGCGCGACAAGTTCTGTAGATAGTTTGCCGCAAGATTTTTTGGAGTTAATAACGGATGAGGTTGTAAAACAGGATGTAATCTTTTTCAAGAATAAGAATCATGATATACTTTCGCGTTCTATTTCAGCGTTTGATTTTAAGGGAAACAGGGCAAAACAAGGGGTCATAACAACTGAGAAATTTTCCAGGTTCAATATATTTATACAAACCCAAACAAATTTTTATATTATTCGGTACGAGTTGTGGAATGATTATGATGAAAATATTCGTGAACGAATAAAAGCGATCGTACATTCTTTAGAAGTCCAATAATAGAAAGAACCAACCCGACCTCGTAGGTCGGGTGAGGAGAAAGTATAAATCAATGAATGAGGTCTATCACGTTTTTAACAAAAGTATTGCTGGCTATAAAATATTCAACGATGATTCTGAATATCAACGTATGATTTCGGCAATCGTCTATTATCAGCGTCACGAGAATCCGCTAAACTTTTCCGAGTATATTACATCGCCTCAGGGGAGAGAGCAGGAGATTAAAACGGTTTCTGACGAAGATTCGCTTGTCCGTATTATCGCCTATTGTCTGATGCCAACACATTTCCATTTTATCCTTGAGCTATTACGGGAAGATGGAATATCGACATTTACCAGTAATCTTCTTAATAGTTACACTCGTTACTTTAATTTAAAGCATAAACGCAAAGGACCTTTGTGGGAAGGAAGAACAAAAAAGGTTTTGATCGAGACAAATGAGCAATTGATACATCTGACTCGGTATCTTCATCTTAATCCAGTCACGGCCCATTTGGTTGAGACCTCAGAAAAATGGGAAGCCTCGTCTTACAAAGAGTATCTTGGAGTATCCCCACGGCAAGGGATCTGTCAATATGCCCATGTTTTGGAGATAGATCCCTTGCAATACAGAAAATTTGTTGAGGATCAAATTTCTTATCAGCGGGAATTGGCACTGGTGAAACATTTGATTTTGGAATAACCATTACCCGACCTGCGAGGTCAGGGACGGTTGTATGAAAAATAAAGAGATCGTTGAAATATTTAACAATATCGCCACTTTCATGGAAATGAAGGATGAGAATTTTTTCAAAGTCCGTGCCTACCGCAAGGCGGCTGAAAATATTGAGGCTTTAAGCGAAGATATCTCCGCGTTACGAAATGAAGGAAGACTCTCAAGTCTTCCCGGCATCGGCAAGGCGTTGGAAGAAAAGATTGGCGAGTATTTAGACGGCGGCCGGATCAGGGTTTACGAAGAATTAAAAAGGGAATTCCCTCAGAGTTTATTGGAGGTGATGAATATTCCGTCGGTCGGCCCCAAGACCGCGAAGGCGCTTTATCAGAAACTGAAGATAAAAAGTGTTGATGAATTAAGGAAAGCCGCCGAGGATGGGAAACTCACTGGCCTGCCTGGGATCAAAGAGAAGACCATCGAGAATATTTTAAACGGGATTAAAATTTTGAAAGAAGGCCAGGAGCGGATGAACTTAGGACTGGCCACGCGAACGGCCGAGAGTTTTCTGAATGCTTTAAAGAAATTGCCCGAGGTCAAAAGGATTTCCCCAGCTGGTAGTTTGCGGCGGATGAAAGAGACCATTCGGGATATCGATATCCTCGTGGATTCAACAAAGCCCGCCAAGGTCATGGACACCTTTGTCAAACTGCCTCAGGTTAAAGAAATTATTAACCATGGAGAAACCAAATCATCCGTTTTGACCCAGGACAATGTTCAAGTGGACTTAAGGGTTGTGGACAGTCATTGTTATGGCGCGGCCCTGCTTTATTTTACGGGGTCAAAAAATTTTAATGTTAAACTGCGCCAGCTGGCCATTAAAAGAAAGATGAAGGTCAGCGAATACGGAATTTTTTCTGTTAAAGGAAAAACGGAAAAGTTTTTGGCCGGTAAAACAGAAGAAGAGATTTTAAAGATCCTTGATTTGCCCTATGTCGCGCCGGAATTACGGGAAGATATGGGAGAGGCGGAAATATTTGGTGCAAAAAGATTGCCGCAGTTAATCGAGATGAACGATATCCGCGGCGAATTACATTCCCATTCCACCTGGTCGGATGGCAAGAATTCCATTGCGGAAATGGCCCAAGCCGCCCAGGCGCGCGGATATGAGTATATTGCCATTACCGATCATTCGCCGGGTTTGCGGGTAGCCGGAGGCGTTTCGATCCCAGACCTTAAGCAGAAAAAGAAAGAGATCGATGCGTTGAACGGAAAATTAAAAAATTTTCGCATCCTTTACGGCACCGAAGTAGAGATAGACTCAAGCGGAAATTTAGATTATAATGACAACGTTTTAAATGAATTTGATATTGTTATCGCGGCTATCCATCGCGGATTTGAGCAGGGCAAGGCAAAATTGACCCAAAGACTGTTGAAGGCCATCAACAATAAATATGTTCGTGTTATCGCTCATCCGACGGGGGTTCACTTAGGAAAAAGAGACCCGTATGAGATAGATTTTAAGGAAATTTGTAAGGCCGCGGTGGATACTAATACCTTTCTCGAAATCAATTCTTTCCCGGTGCGGCTCGATTTAAATTCAACTAATGTTTATTTTGCTAAAAATCACGGTGTCCGATTTGCCATCAATACGGATGCCCATTCTTTAGAGCATCTTGATTTTATGCCCTATGGCGTGGCCATTGCCCGGCGGGGTTGGTTGGAAGCGAAAGACGTTTTTAATACGCTGACGTTGAATCAGATTTTGAAAGAGATAGCCCATTAAGATGCACACAATCATTAACAAACAAATTATAGCCCTTGGTTTTAAACGGATGGACGTTAAGGCCGATTTGATTTCAAAAAAGGCCAAGCCGGGACAGTTTGTGATGATCATGCCCCGGGAACAATCCGCCCGGATTGCCCTGTCCATTGTTGAGGCGGATGCCCTCAAAGGAACCATCTCTTTGGTTTTTGAGGAAACAAGTCTGGCCATGCAAGAGCTTGGTAATTTACAAATTGGCGAATCAATTTTTATGATTTTAGGACCCCTGGGTTTGCCCGTTCCCTTCGAAGATGTGCAAAAAGGGAACGTGGTGGTCTGCATCGGCTATGGTATCGGAATTGCCCAGGTGTTATCGTTTTGCCGCGAGCTGCATAAATTTGAAGCAAAAGTCATCGGCATCGCCGGTGTCAAGACCCGACGGGCCCTTTTATTAGAAAGCCAAATGCGTTTGGCCTGCGATAAACTTTGTCTGACCACCGATGATGGTACCTATGAAAAAAAAGGTTATGTCACCGGATCTTTACGGGAAATGCTGCAGCAATATAAGATTAAATTAGTGATCTGTTTTGCTCCACCGTCCATCATGAACGCCGTTTGTGCCATCACCAAAGAATATCGCATCAAAACTATTGTCGGGTTAAATCCATTCATGGTGGATGGCACGGGATTGTGTGGATCCTGCCGCGTCCGGGTAAAGGACAAAAATGTTTTTGCCTGCGTGGACGGACCGATTTTTGATGGGCATGAGGTTGACTTTAAAGACCTGGAAACCAGAACAATGCATTGTGAAGTTGAGGACTCATGGCACAACTTAATATCCCAACCCAGCCACACCTTCGACGAATCCAGAATTTTGAGGAAGTGGTTGGGGGGCTTACTAAAAAACAAGCCGTAGACGAAGCGAGTCGTTGTCCGCAGTGTGCCGATCCGGTTTGTAATCAAGGGTGTCCGGTCGGGGTGGATATTCCGGTTTTTATTCGTTTGCTTCGCGAAGGCAATCCCGGAGAGGCCTTGGCTAATATTCGGGAAGCGAATCATCTGACGGCTATTTGCGGGAGAATGTGTTCGGCCCCGTGTGAAACGGCGTGTGTTCTCAATGAAGAGAATTCCCCCATCAGCATCCGGGCCTTGGAACGGTATGTCTGGGACCAGGGGCATAAAAGATCACCCGGAAAAATGAATGGACAAGACGCCAAAGTTAAAGTGGCGGTGATTGGTTCGGGACCAGCGGGATTAACAGCGGCCGTTGAGTTATCGAAACTCGCAGTGAACGTGACGGTATTTGAATCATTGCATTTACCCGGCGGCGTTTTACGGTATGGGATTCCTTCCTTTCGTTTACCGGCAAAAGTTTTTGATTCCGAGCTCGAGTATGTCGAATCGTTCGGTGTTGAGATTCAAACCAATGTCTTTATCGGCCAGACGCATTCTCTGAAAGAAGTTTTTGAGATG
>Ga0247727_10013206_pt1 | contig 13981 bp, 11 predicted proteins | sample WisWelCaveWW1625_FD_202498 | JGI IMG/M metagenome (GOLD analysis project Ga0247727, IMG submission 202498) | Biofilm microbial communities from Wishing Well Cave, Virginia, United States - WW16-25 | ecosystem: Environmental > Aquatic > Deep subsurface > Groundwater > Cave microbial mat | place... | reverse complement strand
GCATGATCCCGCCCAGCGCGCCCCATCAGCCACGGAAGAGGATGATCACTCGACTGCAGGGACGCCCGCCACACCCCCGATCGGCACGAGCCATACGTGCCCCATGCACTCCGAGGTCGTCCGCAGCGGGCCTGGGAACTGTCCGAAATGCGGCATGCGGCTCGTCGAGAAGAAGGCACAGCCGTGAAACGGCCGACACTTGCGCTCTGCGCGACCGCGCTGTCCGGCACCCTTGTCGGTTGCGTCACGCTCCCCAAGGACGCCGGCCTGCACGATGTTCAGGATGACGTGCGTCAGCGCTCCGGCTTCACGATCGACAGAATCCCGACCGACGCGGAAGAGCAGGTTGTCGAGAGGGTGCGCGACCTTCTCCGGGAAGAGCTGTCCGACTCACGCGCGGTCGAAGTCGCCTTGCTCGGCAATCGCCGGCTCCAGGCGACCCTCCAGGAACTGGGCATCGCGCGCGCGGAACTCTGGCAGGCGGGGCTCCCGAGGAATCCGATCCTCGGTGGCGAGATCCGCTTCCCGGGCCGTTCTTCCGCACCCTTCGAGATCTCCCTTGTCCAGGAGGTACTCGACCTGATTTGGCTCCCCCAACGCCGGAAGCTCGCCTCCGCCGTCTTCGAGCAGACGAAGCTGCGCGTGGCCGCCGAAGTGTTCGACCTCGTCACCGAGGTCCGCGGAGCCTACTTCACTGCACAGGCAGCCTCGCAGATGGCAACCATGCGCAGAGCCGTGGCCGACGCGGCCCGCATTGCGGCAGACCTCGCGATCCGGCAGCACAAGGCCGGCAACATCAGCGACCTCGAGTTGGAAAACGAGCAGGCGCTCTTCGAGCAGGCCAAGCTCGATCTGGTGCTCGGCGAGGAAGAGGAGCTGCTCAGCCGAGAACGTCTGAACAGCCTCTTGGGGCTCTGGGGGGACCTGACGCAGTGGAGAATGGCGCCGCGGCTGCCCGATCCTCCGGCCGAGGAGCCTGACCTCGCCGGCCTCGAGTCGCTCGCCGCTTCGCAGCGGCTCGATCTCGCCGTCGCACGCCGCGAGATCGAGGTCGCGACACGGGCCCTGCCTCTCGCGCGCTCATCCGCCTTCGAGCTGGAGGCGGGCGTCCACCGCGAGAAAGAGCCGGAGGGCACGACGACAACAGGCCCCGCTCTCGAAGTCTCCCTTCCGGTCTTCGACCGCGGGGGCGCGGGGCGGTCTCGGGCCCGGGCCGTGCTGGCGCAGGCCGAGCAACGGTACGCGGCGCTCGCTGTGGAGGTCCGCTCCGAGGTCCGCGCGGCCCGTCACCGGATGCTCTCCGCTCGCGCCCGCTCCGCCTACCACCGCGATGTGGTATTGCCGCGCCGTTCGCGAATCGTGAACTTCTCCCAGCAAGAGTACAACTTCATGCTCATCGGAGTGTTCCAGCTGCTCCAGGCCAAGCGGGATGAGATCACGGCTCAAGGCGAATCCATCGAGGCGCTGCGCGACTACTGGATCGCCCGATCCGAGTTGGAGCGAGCGGTGGGAGGCCGGTTGACCCCTGCCGCACAGGGTTCGACGGCCAACCAGCCGGCGGTCGAGCCGCAGAAGCCCAACGAGGACCACGATCATGGAGGAAGGAAACGATGACCACGACTCGGCGCGCTTCATGGGGCGCGGGCCTGCGGCTCGCCTTGACTGCCGGCACGATGCTCGCCGCCAGCGGTTGGGGAATGAGCCGGGCCGCGGAGCCAAATCCTCCTCCCGCAGCACGGCTGTCCTACACGCCGGTCGTCACGCCCAACGGCGCCACGCTCCCCTGGCGCAAGGAGGGCGGCGCCAAGGTGTTCGAGCTGACCGTCGAGGCCTGCCGGCACGAGATGGCGCCGGGGATGGTCATCAACGCCTGGTGCTACAACGGCCGCACGCCGGGGCCGACGATCGAGGCCGTCGAGGGCGATCGCGTACGCATCCTCGTCACCAACAAGCTGCCGGAGCCGACCGCGGTCCACTGGCACGGCGTGCTGCTGCCGAGCGGGATGGACGGCGTGGCAGGGCTGAGCCAGCCGGCGATCCCGCCGGGCGAGACCTTCGCCTACGAGTTCACGCTGCGCCAGCACGGCACGCAGATGTACCACTCCCACGGCGACGAGATGGTGCAGATCGGCCTCGGCGCGATGGGCTTTTTCATCATTCATCCCAGGAAGCGCGCGGAGCCACGGGTCGATCGCGACTACGCGATCTTCCTCAACGAGTGGTTCGTCCGGCCCGGTAGCGCAACTCCCGACGTCAACGTGATGACCGACTTCAACATCTTCACCTTCAACAGCCGGGCCTTCCCCGGCACCGAGGCGCTCGTCGCTCGCAAGGGCGAGCGAGTGCGTATCCGCTTCGGCAACGTGGGCCAGGAGTCCCATCCGATCCACCTGCACGGCCACACCTTCCATGTCACGGCCACCGACGGCGGGAAGATCCCTCCTTCGGCACAGTGGCCGGAGACGACCGTCGTGGTCTTTCCGGGCCAGACGCGAGACATCGAATTCATCGCGATACCGGGGGACTGGGCCATGCACTGCCACCGCCGGCACCATCCGATGAACGCCATGGGTCATGACATCCCCAACATGCTCGGCGTCAGCCAAGCCGGCGTCGACTCCGAAATCCGCGAGCAGCTGCCCGGCTACATGGCCATGGGCGAGACCGGCATGTACGAGCATGCCGAGCACGCTCAGCACATGCAGGGCCCGCGCAACACGCTGCCCATGATGGCCGGGGAGGGTCCGTTCGGCTCCATCGGCATGGGGGGGATGTTCACGCTGCTCAAGGTGCGCGACGAGCTCGTCCCCGGCGGCGATCCCGGCTGGCACGTGAACGCGCCGGGGACGGTGGCCGGGCCGGCAGGTGAAGGCTCGCCCATACCGGATCCGACCGGAGCGCACGAGCACGAGCAGACGAAAACCTACACCTGCCCGATGCACCCCCAGGTCACGCGGCAGGGAGCCGGAACCTGCCCCGAGTGCGGCATGAAGCTACAGCCCAAGCATGAACACGCACGATGAAGATGAAGACCACGACCCGGCGCTGGCTCGCGGCGCTCGCGCTGGCCCTGCTCGTCGCTCTCGTGGGCGTCGCTCTCGTGTTGCGGCGAGGTTTCAGCGCCAGGGACGAGCCCGGCGCCATCGAAGCAGCCGTCGCGCGGCGCCTGCGGCACCTCGCGGTCCCACGCGGAGCCCGCGAGAGGGCAAGCCCCGTGACGCTCACCCCGGAGGTTCTGGCCGAAGGCAGGACACACTTCGCCGATCACTGCGCGTCCTGTCACGGCAACGACGGCCGGGGCCAGACGCAGCTCGGCCGCAACTTGTACCCCAAGGCGCCGGACATGCAGCTTCCGGATACGCAGTCGCTCTCGGATGGCGAGCTGTTCTACATCATCCACAACGGCATTCGCTTCACCGGCATGCCGGCGTGGGGCGATGGCACCCCGGAGGACGACCTGGACTCCTGGAAGCTCGTCCACTTCATCCGACATCTGCCCCAGATCACCCCTCAAGAGCTGGAGGAGATGAAGGCGCTGAACCCCATGACACGGGCGGAGCTCGACGAAGAAGAGGACATGCGGCGGTTCCTGGAGGGCGGGGAGGCTCCCTTGCCCCCGCCCCGGGAGGGACACGAACACAAGCATTGATGCACGCGAACGCTTCCGACCGGGAGAGCCGTGCGTGGTAGACTGCAGCAGGGCTTTCATCATGTCCTGCGGTCTGGCGACGCTCTTCTCCATTTTCCTGACGACGGGTTCGGTCTCGATCGTCCACGCGCCAGAGGGACGCCAGCTGTCCGCTGGGTGCCTCCTCTTGGCGCTCGGTCTCTCCGGGTCCGGCAGCGCCACCCTCCTGAGTTGGGAACAGAATCCCGAGGCGCAGGGTTACTGCGTCGAGAGAGGGGACCTCGGGGTGCTCAGAGCCACGGGTGGCGACTTCACCCAGTCCCTCCGCCAGGAGCTGGCAAGCAACACGACGGAGATTTCTCTCCTCTTCTCGGGAACGCCCGAGCGCGGGGAAGCGTACTGGTTCCTGGTCAGAGATCACCCCGCCGGGACCTTCGACTCGGGGTGCCCCTCTCAGGTCGACAGCCGCGACGACGAGATCCTGGGCGCGGGCGATTTTTGCGTGAACTGAAATCCCCGTCATGGCGCGCTCACGCTTTCATCTCCTCTCGTCGATCTCGAAGGGGACCGCAGCAGTTCTCGTCCTCGCCACGGCTCCCGGCACCGTGCTGCCGCTCGCGGCCTCCGAGTGGAAGCCGTTCGGGCTCCAGGGCACGGTGGTGCATTCCCTCGCCGCCGCTCCGCAACTCCTCTGTGCCGGAACAGGGGGACGCGGCGTGTGGTGTCGCGGTCCCGGCGGGACCGCCACCGGCTGGAGTCCGAACGGTCTCGACGGGGTCACGGTGACGTGGCTCTGGATCGACCCGATCGACCCGAGACAGCGGTTCGCCGCGGCGGGGCTGAGCCCCGAAGGGCCGAGCGTCTACCGCACGCTCGACGCGGGGCTGACCTGGACCCCCCTCTCGCTCCCTCCCTCCGGAGGGTACGAGCCGCGCGCCTGGGCCGTACACGGGGTGCCGGGATCGGTCCCGGTGTACGCGGCGGGCGGGGAGGTGTGGGTCTCGCACGATCTCGGCAGCACGTGGTTCTCGACCTCGGCCCCCGGGGGCGAGGACTGCGTCGAGGTGGCGCCGACGAACCCCCTCGCCGTATGGGCCGGAGGCGAGACGGTGATCTTCTCCGGATTCACCCTCCGCTCCCTCGACGCCGGGATGACGTGGGAGACGGTCTGGGACTCGCGGATGATCGGCGACAACCAGACCTCGGACATTTCCGCACACCCGACGCTGGACGGGTTGGTCCTCACCGGCCACGAGGGGTTCGTCCTCCGCACGGACGACAACGGAGAGGCCTTCCGCGAGGTGCTCGCCGCGCCCTCACGCTTCTTTCTGGACTGGGACGGCGAGAATCCGGATCGCGCCTACGCTGCGGGCTCGCCTAACGGCGGTACCGCTCACGCATTTGTGAGCGGCGATCTCGGGCGCACCTGGGCCGACATCACCGGGACGGTCCTCGCGCCGCGGACCGTGTTTCGGCTGGAGGCCGACGACGAGAGGATCGGCGTCGTCTACGCCGCTACGGACGATGGCGTCTTCCGCTTCCACGGCGGAGGGATCCCCGTCTGCCACGACGCGCGCCTAGGGCTCGACGCCGTGCGGCTGTGGAAGGGGGAGTGCCCGCCCATCGCCGGAGCGGGCGAATTCGCAGCCCGATTCCCCGCCATCCAGGGCGACGCGATCGTGTTCGAGGTGGACCGCGTGATCGACAGCGCCACTCACGTCGATCTCGGACAGGTGGAATGCCTCGCCGCGGGCGGCGACGTGGCCCTCGCGACGCTGGACACCCCGGACCCGTCTCGGTTCAGGGCCCTCGGGATCCTCTCGCGAGCCGCGGCAGCCGAAGCGTATGGCAGCGCGAGCTCCGGCAAGCCGCGGCTGGCCTCGGCGGCAGATTGTCCGTAGTCCGACGCTGTGGTCCCTTGCCTTGACACCCTTCCCGCCCACCTCATAGACTCCCGCGACTTCACGAGGTGGTGCGAAGCTCCATGGCGAGTTGGGCGAATGCCAAGGCGACTCGATCGGACCTAGGGCGGTCGGCCCGTGTCGGCGTCCTGTTCCTCCTCCTAGCTTTCCTCCTCCCAGCCCCCGGATCCGACCCCCGCGCCGAGCGGCCGCGCGTCTACGCCATCACCGGGGCGACGGTGGTCGTCTCGCCGGGGCAGGTGCTCGAGGCCGGGCGCATCGTCCTTCGCGACGGCCTGATCGAGGCGGTCGGCGCCGAGATCGCCATCCCTCCGGACGCGGTCGAGATCGATGGCAAGGGTCTCTGGGTCTACCCGGGGCTCATCGACGCGCTGAGCAGCCTCGGCCTCAAGGAAGAAGGAGGGCCGCCGCAGAGCGGGTCGGAAGGCGGTGCGCCCGGGAGGCCGCAGAGGCAGTCTCCCTCGGCCACCTCCACCGGTCCCGGACCGGTTCACTCCGTCGCGCGCGTCCACCCCGAGAAACTCGCAAGGGATCAGATCCAGACCTTCGACGACGAGCGCAAGCGCGAGATGGAGAAGGTCCGGAACCTCGGCTTCACCACCGTGAACGTCGTCCCCCGCGGCGGGATCTTCCGAGGGCAGAGCGCCGTGATCCACCTCGCGGACGACCGGCCCGTCTCCGAGATGATCGTCCGTGACCGTGCGGCGCAGCACGTGGCCTTCGATCGCGGACGCTTCGGGGAGGGATATCCCACGAGCCTCATGGGCGCCGTCGCCGCGATCCGGCAGGCGCTTCTCGACGCCGAGCGACACGCGACCTGGCTCTCTCGCTGGCAGGAGAACCCGGCGGGTCTCCCCCGCCCCGAATCGCTCCCCGCGTTCGAAGCCCTGGCCCCGGTGCTCTCCGGACGGCAGCCGATCGTCTTCGACCTCGAGGACCCATGGGATTTCGCCGTGGCGGACTCCCTCGCCGGCGAGTTCTCGCTGAACGCCGTTCTCGCGGCCTCCGGACACGAGTGGGAGATCGCCCCGAAGGTCGCGGCGGCCGGCCGCTGGCTCATCCTCCCCGTCGGCCCGCCGGACAAGCCCAAGGTCGAGGACGAGGGCGAGGCGCTCGATGTGCCCCTCAAGGAGATGCGCCGCTACCTCGAGTTCTTCCGAGGCCCCGCGATTCTTCGGGAAGCGGGCGCGAAGTTCGTCTTCACCACGCGGGGGCTCAAGAACATCGCGGATTTCCCGAAGAACTTCAAGAAGATCCTCGATGCCGGGATTTCCGAGGACGCGCTCCTCGCCGCGTGGACCACGCTCCCGGCGACGCTTCTGGGCGTGGACCGGCTCGTGGGAACGCTCGAGGCAGGGAAGATCGCCGACGTGGTCGTGAGCGACGGCCCCCTCTTCCAGGAGAAGACCAAGGTGAAGAGGGTCTTCGTGGACGGCATCGAGACCCGCATCGAGGAGCGGAAGAAGCCGAAGGGGGACCCCTCGGCGGTCGTGGACCCGCGAGGGGAGTGGTCGGTCGTGCTGGAGTTCTCCGGCCAGAGCGTCTCGCGGACCTGGACGATCACCGGCAAGCCCGGGGCCTACGCGGGAACCGCGGAGACGAGGACGGGGACCGTCTCGTTCGAGCGGGTGGATCTCGAAGGAAACGCCCTCACCGTGGTCCTTCCCCCCGGCGAGCGAGGCGGCTCCGCCGAGGCGACGGTGATCATCACCGGCGATTCCTTCGAAGGGACGGTGGAGATGGGCCCGCGCACCGTCCCCGTGAAGGGAACGAGAGCCAAGGGGCCGGAAGGAGGCGGGCGATGAGCCGCTGCTTGCCGCTTGCCTTGAGTCTCGCGCTCGTCGCCTCCCCTCCCGCGACCGCGCCAGCCGCGGAGACGAAAAGCGTGTCTCCCGGAACCGTTCTCGTCCGGCACGCGACGATCTGGACCCAGGGCCCAGAGGGTCGACTGGAGGATGCCGATCTCCTGGTGCGCGAGGGCAAGATCCTCCGCGTCGGCAGGAACCTCGACGCGCCTTCGGACGCCGTCGTCGTCGACGCGACGGGAAAGCACGTGACCCCCGGCCTCATCGATTGCCACAGCCACACGGCGATCCGCGGCGGGGTGAACGAGGGGTCCAACAACGTCACGGCCGAGGTCCGCGTGGCGGACGTCATCGACCCGGAGGACGTGAACATCTACCGTCAGCTCGCGGGCGGGCTCACGACGATGCATCTCCTCCACGGATCGGCGAACACGATCGGCGGCCAGGACGCCGTCGTCAAGCTCCGCTGGCCGGCGGATCCGGACTCGATGCTCGTCCGGGGCGCACGCGCCGGAATCAAGTTCGCCCTCGGCGAGAACCCGAAGCGCTCCAACTTCCAGAATCCCGGGGCGCCCCAGCGGTTCCCGGCGACGCGGATGGGCGTCCTCGAGTCGGTCCGCGAGCGCTTCCTCGCCGCGCGCGACTACCGGCGCACGTGGGAGGTCTACGGGAAGCTCTCGCGGAAGGAGCAGGCGCGACGGGAGCCGCCCAGGCGAGACCTGCAGCTCGAGACGATCGGCGAGATCCTGGACGGGAAGCGTGTGGTCCACAGCCACTGCTACCGCCAGGACGAGATCCTGGCCCTGATCCGTCTGGCGGACGAGTTCGGGATCCGGGTCCAGACCTTCCAGCACGTGCTGGAGGGGTACAAGGTGGCGGACGAGATCGCCGCCCACGGCGCGGGAGCGTCCACGTTCAGCGACTGGTGGGCGTTCAAGCTCGAGGCCTACGACGCGATTCCATTCAACGGTGCGCTGATGCACGAGCGGGGGGTCGTGGTCTCGTTCAATTCGGATTCCTCCGAGCTTGCCCGGCGGCTGAACCTCGAGGCGGCGAAGGCGGTCAAGTACGGCGCCGTCGACGAGGAGGAAGCGCTGGGCTTCGTCACCACGAACGCGGCGCGCCAGATCGGAGTCGACGACCGCCTGGGCTCCCTCGAGCCGGGAAAGGACGCGGACTTCGTGATCTGGTCCTCTCATCCCTTGAGCGTCTACACCGTGCCGGAGCAGACGTGGGTGGACGGCGCCCTGCAGTTCGACCGGCAGCGCGACCTCCTGCGCCGCGAGGCCGTGGAGAAGGCCAGGGCGGAGAGCATCGAGAAGATCCGCGGCGGCGACGCCGTCCCCGGTCCGAAGACGACCCCGGAAGCGTCCGCCCCGGCCGCCTCCACGAGCGAGCGGCCCCGGGCGGGGCCGTTCTCGCTCGAGTATGTGGATCGCCTCGCGTCGGCCGGCGCGCCGGTATCCATCGTGCACGCCACGGTTCACACGCTGGGCCTCGCGGGAACCATCGAGAACGGGACCGTTTCCTTCCGGGGAGGAGCGATCGTGGAGGTGGGGCCCGGCCTTCCCCCTCTTCCCGATGCCAAGGTCGTGGATGCCAGGGGCCGGCATGTCTACCCGGGGATGATTGCTGCGTTGAGCTCCCTCGGCCTCGTCGAGATCAGCTCGGTGGCGGGAAGCATGGACGTATCCGAGACCGGCGCGATCCATCCCCAGATCCACTCCGCCCTCGCGGTGAATCCCGACTCGGAGCTGATCCCGGTGACGCGGGCCAACGGCCTCACCCACGTCCTCACCGTCCCCGGCGGCGGGCTCATCAGCGGGACCTCCGCCCTCGTCCGGCTCGACGGGTGGACCTGGGAAGACCTCGCGGCCACCGGGCCCGCGGCGATGCACGTCCGCTGGCCCTCCTTCCGGATCAACCGATCCCCGGCCCCGGGCACCCCCTCGGAAGAGGACCAGAAGACCGAGCGCGAGCGGAACCTCAAGCGGATCCGGGAGACGTTCGAGGACGCCCGCGCCTACGCCCGGGCCAGGAAGGAGCGCCCCTCGGGCGCGCGCTTCGAGACCGACCCATCGCTCGAGGCGATGCTCCCCGTCCTCGACGGCCGGGTCCCCCTCATCGTCCACGCGGACGAGATCCGCCAGATCCGAAGCGCCCTGGAATGGGCGGAGCAGGAAGGGGTGCGAATGATCCTGGCGGGAGCGGGAGACGCCTGGCGCGTCGCCGATCGGCTCCGCGAGCGGGGCGTGAGCGTGATCGTTCCCTCGGTCCTGTCGCTCCCGGACCGCGAGGACGAGCCCTACGATACGGCGTACTCCGTCCCGGCGAAGCTTCACGCCGCCGGGGTCCGCTTCTGCATCTCCACATCGGAAGGAGGGTTCGACGCCGCGAACGGACGCAACCTCCCGTACCACGCCGGGATGGCCGCCGCGTTCGGCCTTCCTGTGGATGTGGCCTTGAAGGCGGTGACGCTGTTTCCCGCCGAGATCCTCGGGCTCGGTTCCCGACTCGGCTCCCTCGAAGTCGGAAAATCCGCGAGCCTGATCGTGACCGACGGTGACCCTCTGGAGATAAGGACGCGCGTGCTCCTGGAGTACATCGACGGGCGACCCGTCGCGCTCGTGGAGAACAAGCACGAGAGGCTGTATCGCAGGTATCGGGATCGCCCGAGGTCGCTCCCTTCGGCGCGCTGACGACGATCGTGAAGAGGCTCCTGCTCGGCAGCACGTCCGCGACCTACGGCACCGGATACCTCGACCACCTGGAGGCCGAGATCCGGGAGCTCTACGGCGCGGCGCGGCGGGTCCTCTTCGTCCCCTATGCCCTCCGCGACCGCGACCTGTACGCCGCCCGGGCACGAGAGCGGCTCGGCAGGATGGGGCTTTCGGTCGAGGCGATCCACGAGTCGAAGGACCCCACCCGCGCGGTCCTGGACGCCGAGGCGTTTTTCATCGGCGGGGGGAACACCTTCCGGCTCCTGAGGGAGATCCACGAGAACGGCCTCGTCGATCCGATCCGAATGCGCGTGGAGGCGGGGATCCCCTACCTGGGCACGAGCGCGGGCTCGAACGTCGCCTGCGTCACGATCAAAACCACGAACGACATGCCGATCGTCGAGCCGCCCACCCTTCGGGCGCTGGGCCTGGTCCCGTTCAACATCAACCCGCATTACGTCGACGCCGATCCGGCCTCGACCCACATGGGAGAGACGCGGGAGACGCGGATCCGGGAGTTCCACGAGGAGAACGATCCGGCGGTCGTGGGCCTGCGCGAGGGATCGATGCTCCGGATCGAGGGCCTGCGGGTGCGGCTCGCGGGAACAGCGGGGGCGAGAGTCTTCTTCAAGGGCCGGCAGCCCCGGGAGTTCCTGCCCGGGGCCGACCTGGACTTCCTTCTCGAGACCTAGAACCTACCTACGGGCTCGCCGGAGAGGGCGCTGGGCGGGCCGGAGGCTTGAGGAACGCCGCCTTGGGATCCCCGACGCGCACCTGGACCGTGAGGGATTCGTCACCCGCGCGAAACACCACGGTCCCTTCCTTCGCGGTGTCGGGCCCGTTGGGCTTCCACGCGACCGTCGCCCTGTACCGGCGCGCGCCATCCGGCTCCATCTTGACGCTGAACGGCTCCGGCGACGCCGTTGCCTTCAACGAGTCCTTGGAAAGGCCCGGACGCAGGATCGCCGTCACGGTTCCCGTCGCCAGCTTGCTGGGGTCGGCCGGAGGAGAAAGGAACAGCGGCGAGGGGGTCACGCGCATCGGGTTCTGCAGGATCACGGAAACCGGGATCGAAACCTCCGGCTCCCTGGGAAGGCCCGTCTTGAGCTTCACGTTGAACCCGCCCTGGGTCTTGGGAGCGTCCTCGGAGACGCTCACGTCGAGCACGTAATCGCCGGGCATGGTCGCGGGAATCCCCTCGGCGGCGGGCTCCGGGGATTCGATCCTGCGGGTCCGGACGACGAGCCAGGGCGCCGATGTCGTCACGTCCGACACGGCGAGCTCGCCCTTCTCGGTCTCGTCCTTCCGGAGGATGAGCCTTCCGGAATAGTCCCAGTTGAGCCCCGTGGGGAACGCGAGGCCGGGACGGGGAAGCATGACGATGCTCCCGACCACGTTCGCCTTGATCCTCAGGGTGACGACCGATTTCGTCGGGTCGTCCGTGGTCACGGTGATCGTCTTCTCCACCTGTCCCCGGTAGTTCTCCGTCCTCACGCTGGCGCTGACTTTTCCCACCTTCCCGGGCGGGATGGCCTGATCGAACGAGGCCACGGCGCAGCCTCAGCCAGGCTTGGCCGAGAGGACCTTGAGAGTCTGGTCCCCCACGTTCTTGAGGAGGAAGGTCCCTTTCGCTTCCTGGCCGCGCACGACGTCTCCGGCATCGACGACTTCTTGCTCCACCTGGAGGCGGCCGCCAGGCTTGGCCGCGGATTCCTTGCCGGCCTTTTCCGCGAGGACGGCCCCGCCGGCCCACGTCAAAACCGCCGCCAGAGAGGCAATCATCCACTTCCAGCGCAACGACCTCATGAATCCCTCAGGGGCGCCCGACCTCGGGAGCCAACCGAAAAAAGATACGCCATTTGCCCCCGCTTCACCACCGGGCCCGCCGCGCGATGCGGCCTCCCCTCCCCCGCGGGATGCAGGATAATCCTCGGGAAGGACTCGACGGGGGCCCAGGGCGGCGCCCGACCGGAGGAGACGTGAACGCAGCGACGATGATTGCCGTGGGAGTCGGGGTCGGGGTTGCCGCTTCCTTCACCGGCCTGGGAGGCGGGTTCCTCGTGGTTCCTCTCCTCATCCTGATCGGGTTCCCGCCGCAGAAGGCGGTCGGCACCTCGTTCCTCGCGATCCTCATCCTGAGCCTCTCGGCCCTGATCGCGCACGGGAAGCTCCAGCACGTCGACTGGCGCCTGGGGCTCCTCCTCGGCCTCGGGGGGATCGCGGGGGCCCAGGTGGGAGCGAGGCTCGTCGAGCACGTGTCGGGCGTCACCTTCAACCGCATCTTCGCCATCGTGCTCCTGGCCCTCGCGACGCGGATGTTCTTCCAGAAGTGACTCCGAAGGCCCGTCCGAACCTGGTCTCGCTCCTCGACGACCCTTCTGCGCGGCCGGATGCGCCCGCGTTCGCGCGGAGAACCCCGTACAGGCGATTCTGCTGGACCCTCGAGGAAACGCGCACCGCTGCGCTCGCCTTCGCCGCACGTCTGCAGGAGGGCGGCATCGACCCGGGCGATCGGGTCCTTCTTCAGGGTCCAGACTCGCCCGAGTGGGTGGCCGCGTTCTTCGGGATCGCCGCCGCGGGAGCCGTGGCCGTCCCCCTCGACGTTTCCTCGCCTAAGGAGCTCGTCCGGAAGATCGCGGGCAAGACGGAGGCTCGAATCGCCGTCCTCTCCGCCGGGGAGGCGAGCGCCCTCGAGGGAACCGTTTCCCGGGTGGAGTTCCTCGATGCTCTGGGCAAGCTCAGGAACCACCCGGGTCCCCTGCCCTCCCCCTACCGGGCGGCGCCGGAGGAGACCGCCGAGATCGTCTTCACCTCCGGCACGACGACGGAGCCGAAGGGGGTGGAGCTGACCCACGCGAACCTGCTCACGACCCTCGCCGGAATCGAGGCGGGGTTCCGGAAGCGGGAGATCTATCTCAGACCTCTGCTTCCCATGAGGATCCTGTGCCTCGTTCCGCTCTCGCACCTGTTCGGCCAGTCGCTGGGGATCTTCGTCCCGATCCTGATGCGCTCGACCGGAGTGTTCTCCTCCACGCTGTCCCCCGCCCGTCTCCTCGGCCTCATCCGGGCGGAAAGACCCCTCGCGATCGTCACGGTCCCTCGCATCCTGGCGGGGCTCAAGGACGCTCTCCTGCGCGAGATCGACGCGCGAGGAGCGACCGACGGCTTCCGCCGCTCGTTCGACCGCTCCCAGGGGAAGGGCGTCCTCCGCAGGATCCTGGCGACGCGACAGGTCCGCACCTCTCTCGGCTGGCGAAGCCACGCATTCGTCGTCGGAGGGGCCGCCCTCGATGGAGATCTCGAGGCCTTCTGGACCCGGTGCGGCTTCGCCGTGATCCAGGGGTACGGCATGACCGAGGCCGCGCCGATCATCGCGGTACACAACCCCCTCGATGGAGGAGAGCCAACCCTGGGGCGCGCGCTCGGTCACCTCGACGTGCGTCTCGCCGAGGACGGTGAGGTGCTGGTGCGTGGGCCGAACGTCATGAAGGGTTATTACCGCGACCCCGAGGCGACCCGCGAGGCGATCCAGGACGGCTGGCTCCGTACGGGCGACCTTGCGGAGCAGGACACCGAGGGCCGGCTCTACTTCAAGGGACGGAAGAAGGATCTGATCGTCCTTCCGGGCGGGCTGAACGTCCACCCGTCGGACGTGGAGACCGCCCTCCTGTCCGTGAAGGGAGTCAGGGAGGCGGTCGTCTTCGCGGGCCGGGGGGACGCGGGTGACGAGGTCCACGCGGCGATCCTGACGACCCCCGACGGCGTGAGCCCGGAGCATGCTCGCGACGACGCGAACGCAGAGCTTCTCCCCTACCAGAGGATCCGCCGCCTCGTCGTCTGGGACGGATCCGAGTTCCCGAGGACCCCCACAGGGAAGATCCGGCGGGGCGAGGTCGCGGCCGCGGC
>Ga0247727_10013205_pt1 | contig 13982 bp, 12 predicted proteins | sample WisWelCaveWW1625_FD_202498 | JGI IMG/M metagenome (GOLD analysis project Ga0247727, IMG submission 202498) | Biofilm microbial communities from Wishing Well Cave, Virginia, United States - WW16-25 | ecosystem: Environmental > Aquatic > Deep subsurface > Groundwater > Cave microbial mat | place... | reverse complement strand
CCCCACTCTTTAGCCAACCGAATATCGCGGTGACAATCCGCGTGGATGGCATCCGCCGCTTGCATTGTCCAGCGTGTGTAATGTTTCATAAGGGGAGAAGATGGAGCGTGCAGGGTGAAGTCATTGCCCCATGTGGACACAATTAATGTAGGGGCGGGGTCCCCCCGCCCTGTGTTGTGTGCAAGTGTCAACGCCTCAGCCGCAATCATCCCCTCATACGGAATCCGCATGGCGTGGATGAGATCGGGTTTGGTCTCTTCGATGAACGCGCGCAGTTTTTGCGACGCGCGGCGAATCGTCAGGGGTCCCAGCCATTGTCGGATAACAGTACGCAGGCTCAGGCTTCGTGCAGAAGTGGTGCCTGGGCGTTGAGTCTGCTTTTTGAGTCCGCTAAAGGCAACGGGGATGATCTCAAGCCGCTTAATGGGGAAATCCAATGAACAGGCAAAGGTGGATGCGATAAAAATTTCATCACTGCGTTCTACAAAATGCCGAATCCAATTTGCGGCAATCGGCGAGCGTGCGTCAACGACATAGAGAACTTTCATGAACGTGGATTATACGTCATTGCCCGATGCGCCGAGACGGGGTATATTTGGTTCCCAATGAACAAGCGGCGTATCCTGATCGTCGAAGACAATATGGATAACTATGAACTCGTGCGTTTTATTTTGGAGCGCGCAGGTTACGATGTTTTTCTTGCGGTGAATGGGCGTGACGGAATCTCAGCGGCGCGTTTACAACAACCCGATCTGATCCTGATGGACCTTGGCTTGCCCGAAATGGACGGATGGATGGCGGCTGAAAAACTGAAGGAAGAAGAATCAACAAAAGCGATTCCACTCTTTGCAATCACAGCGCATACTTTGCCTCGTGACCGATTCCGCGCCCTGCAAGCGGGCTGTGATGGATATTTTTCCAAGCCGCTCCATGTCGAAAGTTTTTTGGAAACGATCAAGGGTGTGTTCGATAAAAAGAAGAGCAAAAGGCGGGCGCGGAAGATCGTGTGGTGATTTTGCTTTCGCGCATGAAGTTTTTTACCGCCAAGCACGCAAAGAACGCGAAGGTTTAAAGGTTTCCTTGGCGAACTTCGCGGGCTTCGCGGTTCAGAGATAGGACGCCATTTGAATTGTCAGCGTAACCTATTCCAATCATTCGGGTCTTGGATAGGATATTCAAATTCCAACATTGAAATAAAGAGGAAAACAATATGAAACAAATTTGTGTCGTCGGCGTTGGCTATGTCGGCTTGGTGACTGCGGCATGTTTCGCCGACTTGGGGAACCGCGTCGTTGCGCTCGACGTGGACGAGAAGCGCGTGGAGAATCTCAAGAAGGGCATCATGCCCATTTATGAACCCGGGCTTGAAGAGTTGGTAAAGCGCAACGTGAAGGGTGGCAGATTGACTTTCACCACATCATACCCCGATGCGTTGAAAGGCGCAGAATTTGCATTCATCGCGGTGGGCACTCCCTCCGGCGTGGATGGCAATGCAGATTTGCAATATGTGGAAGTTGCGGCGCGAACCATTGCCCAAAACATGACCTCACCGCTCGTCATCATCAACAAATCCACGGTTCCCATCGGCACCGGGGATTGGGTAGCCGATATCGTGAAAGCCGCGCAACCGAAGCCGATTGAGTTCGCGGTGGTATCCTGCCCTGAGTTTTTACGCGAAGGTTCAGCCATTGCAGACTTTATGGCTCCACATCGCAATGTGATTGGTTCATTGGATAAAGATGCCGCGAACAAAGTGGCGCAATTGCATTTGCCGTTGCGCGCGCCGATTGTCATTACCGATTTGCGTACGGCTGAAATGATCAAATATGCCAGCAACGCATTCCTCGCCGCGAAGATATCCTTCATCAACGAATTGGCGGATGTTTGTGAGGCGTATGGTGCGGATGTAAAAGAAGTGGCGGCGGGCATGGGCTACGATGCGCGCATCGGGCGTCATTTTCTCGATGCAGGCTTGGGCTGGGGCGGATCGTGTTTCCCGAAAGATGTGCAGGCTCTGGCTTTCATGGCAAAAGAAAAAGGACTCAATCCGCGCATCTTGAACGATGTGGTGGAGGTCAACTATGATCGCCGCAGGGCGGTTTCAACCAATGTTGAAAAAATGCTTGGCGGTAATCTAAAAGGAAAAACGGTCGGCTTGCTTGGGCTGGCTTTCAAGGAGAACACAGACGATATGCGCGATGCACCTTCAGTGGATATTTCCAATGCGTTGATCGCCGCGGGCGCGAAAGTGCGCGGGTATGATCCTGTTGCGCGTGAAGTCGCCGCGCCCATGATGCCCGCCGTTGAGATTTTCAGTGATGTGTACAAAATGGCTGAGGATTGCGACGCGCTGATTGTTGTCACCCCATGGAATGAATTCAAACAACTTGATTTTGACAAAGTTAAAAGTTTGCTCAAGACGCCGGTGATTTATGATGGCCGCAATATTTACGATCCGCCGCGCATGAAAGAGTTGGGTTTCACCTATCGCGCCATTGGGAGGTAGTTGAATAGTTGCTTGGTTTGATAGTCGGATGGTCGGGTACAATTCCCTGCTATCCGACTTTTCTTTTGACTACCTGACTATAAAACTACCAAACTATATGACTAATACTCCTCCCGTTTGCAATTACGAAGGCTCTGATTACCAATCCTCTTTTTGGGATAAGGGCGGACGCGAGTATGAGGATCGCACAGAGGCGATTGCCCTCCAGCGACTCCTCCCAAAAAGCGGACGCATCCTTCTTGAACTTGGAGCTGGCGCCGGACGAAATACGCCGCGCTACCTCGGCTTTGACCGCATCATCCTGCTTGATTATTCGCGCACCCAACTGGAACAGGCGCAACAACGACTTGGCAATTCTGAAAAATATATCTTCGTCGCGGCGGATGTGTACCGTCTCCCTTTCGTGGATGGTTTGTTCGACGCGGCGACAATGATCCGCGTTCTGCATCACATGGCGGACGCGCCGAAGGCGTTGGGGCAGGTAAAGAATGTTCTTCGACCCAGCGGCACATTCATCCTTGAATTTGCGAACAAATTGAATCTCAAGGCGATGCTGCGATATTTGTTGGGTATGCAAACGTGGAGTCCGTTCACGTTGGAGCCTGTTGAGTTTGTGCAATTAAATTTTGATTTCCACCCGAAAGCCATCCGCAATTGGTTGCGAGAGTTGGGCTTTACAATCGAAAGAACTCTTACACTTTCACACTTCCGCGTTGGGTGGTTGAAGCGGATTTTCCCAACGGGTATTCTAATATTCCTCGATTCGATCCTCCAATGGACAGGTGCATTGGTACAATTTTCGCCGTCTGTGTTTGTGAGAGCGCGGCGCGGAAAATTGCAAGGCGTACACGGTGTGGAGACCAGCCCCGCGCTTCATAACGTGATCGCGTTTTTCAAATGCCCCGATTGCGGTCATCTGCCGCTTACGGATCGAAAAGAATATCTTGAATGTTTGAGTTGTAAAAAGAAGTGGGAATTCAAAGACGGAATTTATGATTTCAGAGAACCGATGAAATAATTTGAACGATGTCGTTGCGAGGGGGTTCTTGTTCCTTGCCCGAAGCAATCCCTTCACTGTCGCGGAGATTGCTTCGCCGCCTAAATAAAAGAGCGGCAGCTCGCAACGACATCACGGGAAGCAGGTCACGCTTAAAGTGTGACCTGCCTCTCTGGAGAACATTATGAAAACAAAAATAGTAAAAATGTTTACCGTTGTCGTGCTTGTGCTGGTGGCTTGCGCACCTCCGCCGAATGCTCCGCCTATTAATCCGAGCCAGCCTCAGGCGGCGAATGCTCCGTCGCTTGTCCCCGCCACCTCAAAACAGCCAACCACTGACGCATCATCTCATGCCAGTGATACACCTCATCATTCCGATGTGGATTTAACTCATCTCGAACTTGGCAATGGGAAGGCTTCCACGAGTCCACAGGCTAGGTATGTGTTCAGTTGTATGCAGTTTAATAATGTTGGCGCTACTGCGAATGGCTCATGGTTCAATAGTGACGGCACGTGGGATGCGACAAAAAAACTCACTGTGGATGGTGCTATGACCTGGTCCTATAGTTTCACTGTCACTATTCAAGGTAATCAACGCGTCTTTACAAGCAATGACCTGCCAAATCATATTACGGGTAACTTTCCAATTTCACCCAGCGACGACGCGTATCAGTTTGATCGAAACCCCGGCTCCATTCAGGAACAAAGCGTGACGTTAAGCCTGCCTGCCAATCCGATGATCTCGGCGCAACCATCCTGTGTGGGAGGCGAAGTTGGCATCATGCTTTCGGGCGTTTTGATCTTCAGTGCTTTTGATGCGGATGGACGCGATGCCCCGGCAAACGAAGTGCAGGATGATTGCGATGGACATCCGCAAAACACGGGCTTCTATCATTATCACAATTTGAGTGATTGTTTGGAAGATAACACGTCTGGGCATTCTGCCTTAATGGGCTATGCCTTTGATGGATTTGGGATTTATGGCTACTATGGAGAAGATGGCGCAGAAGTCACCAATGAAGATTTGGATGAGTGCCATGGTCATACGCATATCATCGAATGGAATGGTCAGTTCGTCGAAATGTATCACTATCACGCCACGCATGAATTTCCGTATGTGGTTGGATGTTTCAAAGGTACCCCGATTGTGAACGGAGGATTGAGTGGTGGCGGAGGCGGTCAACAGGGACACAGGTCAACCTGCTGGTGGACAAGGGCAAGGTGGTCAGCCTCCGCAAGAAGCGATCAACGCGTGTATTGGGCTTTCCCAAGGCGCGTCATGTTCGGTTGGTCCAACGACAGGAACATGTCAGATGCCCCCCAATTCAAATCAGCTTGCGTGTGTGCCTGCGAGCGGACCGCCTCCATAAAATAAAAACGTTCCGTTCGTGATCAACGTACGGAACGTTTATTCAGTCACCTTCCTGGCTGGCGTGGCGGAGATTGTGATAAATCGTAAAGTACAGCATTTCCCGAATCGTTAATTTTCCGAGAAGTGGATGCGGGAGGAAATAGCCATCCAATTCATCTTCGTTCCATTTTTCTGCAACTGATACGAGATCACTGTTGGCTTTTGAAAATCGATTCAACAAATCACTTTTTATTTCTTCGGGATTTTCGGGACTTTGCTGGTCGGGGAGGAATTTACCAGACGCGACTCCGCCTTTGGCGATTTCATCGCGATACACCTGGCAAATCGTCTCATAATTACGGGACGGCTGATTCGGTTTCCCAAACATTCCTCTCAGGGTGATCTTTGGCAGTTTCAGCGCCATAGCGATTGGCTTGTGCGATTTGATGAGATGATCCATGTTGTCTGAGGCTGACCATACTTCTCCCTCGCGGTGAAAGAATTCATCAGCAGGGATTTCTGTGAACCAGTTTATAACGCGTTGATTTGAGTCTTTGAGGGTGGTTATTAATTCGGTTTTCGTAGCGATCTTTGTCATTCTGCTCCTAAATTTTTTCAACCACCCAAAAATGAGATAACCCAAATATTTTCAAAGGTGTCTTTTCCAGAAGCTGTAGTATTCTCCGCAGTAACTTTCCAAAGATACCAAATCTTGCGATGATATTATCATACGCGCCGAAGATGATAGTCTGTTCGATGAATTTAACCGGCAAGCCATCAAAAAGTTTCAGCACATCTTTTTTTGAGTAGACCCGCACATGCGGAGCAAGTGTGTCTCGCCAGGCACGCGGCAAGTAATTGACGAATAACTTGTTACCGAAATGATACTTGCCCTTCCAGTAAATTCCATGCGTCTCAAACGGATAGCCGCGATTTGGGCAGAAGAGCACAAGTCGTCCATTGGGTTTGAGGGCGCGGATCATTTCGCCGATGGCGGCGCGGTCATCCTGTACGTGTTCGATCACTTCGTGGCTGAGGATCAGGTCGAACGTCCCGGAAGGAAGCGGAAGATTTTCTCCTGCGGCGTTGAGGATGTGCGGAGAGTTAATCCTTGCTTCGTGGGCGCGCTCAAAGTCGTATTCCAATCCAATGACGGTCCCGCCAAAAGGGGAGAGGCGCTCCATGTACATGCCCACGCCGCATCCGTTTTCGAGAATCATCCCCTTGATGCGTTCGCCCGCGGCTTTCACGATCATTTCCAAGCGGCGTTGTTGCCCTTCACGCCAGATATACGAAGGTTCGCCGCGTAATGCCGCTTTTTCAAAGTCTCGTTCATTCATGGCGGTAATTATATCTTGCATGTTTTCGTTCCCCGTGCTAAAATGATGGCGTACGACGAATTCATCACCGCACGCACTGAGAAGTGGGCTGACCCCCACTTTTCTGCTTGTAATGGGAGTAACGGAGCAATAAGCATGACAAAGAACGAGTTCGCCCTGGCTTTCAATGAAGTATTGGAAGAAAAACAACTTTCCAAGGAAATTATTCTTGGAGCGATTGAGTCCGCGATGGCTTCGGCTTATCGTAAGGCTGTCAACGCGTCCACAGCGCAGCACGTGGAAGCCAAGATAGACCTGGATACTGGTAAGGTGTTGGTCTTCGCCGAAAAAGAAGTTGTAGAAGATGTGATGGAGCAAAAGACCGAAGTCCTGCTCGATGAAGCGCGCAAGGTAAACCCCGAAGCGCAACTCGGAGACATGGTGGTTGTTGAAACGACCCCAGCAGATTTCGGACGCGTCGCCGCGCAGACCGCGCGACAGGTGATCCAACAGCGCATCCGCGAAGCGGAACGCGCCAACCAGATGCAGTACTTTGAAAGACAGGTCGGTGAAATCGTCAGCGGTATTGTTCAGGCGACGAATGCCCAGGCAACAACGATTGGCTTGGACATGAAAGCCGAAGGTGTTTTGCCGGGGAATCAGAGAATCCCGGGCGAGCGATTCAAACAGCATGAGCGCGTCCGCGCGGTGGTGCTGGAAGTGAAAGACGGCTCACGCGGACCTCAAATTGTATTGTCCCGCGCGCATCGCAACTTCCTGCGACGTTTGCTCGAGAACGAAGTCCCTGAAATTTATCATGGCGTTGTGGAAATTCGCGCGATCTCGCGTGAACCGGGCGCGCGCGCAAAAGTGGCCGTGATGGCGACACAGGCGGGCGTTGATCCTGTCGGCGCGTGCGTCGGAATCAAAGGCGTGCGCATTCAAGCCATCGTCAAAGAATTGCACGATGAAAAAATTGACATCATTCAATGGGACCAGGATCCCGTTATTTACATTTCCAAAGCCATCAGTCCGGCGCGTGTCACTGGCGTTTATACCTCCGAAGCCGATGGAAACCGAACAGCGACCGTTGTCGTAAACGAAGATCAATTGAGTCTCGCGATTGGGCGCGATGGACAGAATGCGCGACTCGCCGCAAAGCTCACCGGCTGGCGCATTGACATCAAATCGCTTACCGAAGCCGCAGGCGATGCAGTGCATAAGTTACAGAACGATGCAGAGCTTTCCGCATTGTTACCAACTGCGGTTGAGTTGATGCCTTCCATCGAAGAAATTCTCGCGAAGAAGGCGGAGAATCGCCCGATCACACCGGAGGAATTTACCGCTCTCGGGCAATTCGTAGATCGCGTGGAACGTCGCACAATCCAGATCAAGGAGGATGCCGCCCGCGCTGTAGAAGAAAAAACTGCAAGCGCGCGTTCCGATATACCGGTGGCGGCTTTCAGCATGACTCTCGATCAGGCGGGCATCAAAGAACACGTTTACAATATTTTGGTCGAAGCCGGCTACGACACCGTTGGAAACCTGATGATGGCGATGAAGATGGACGCCAACAAAATACTCGGCTTAGCCGGCATCGGACCGAAAGCCATACAGAACATCGAAGAGGCGATTGCCGCGATTCAATTCCCAAAACCGCCTCCCGCCGAACCCGCAGCAGAGCTTGCGGTTGAATCTACAGCCCAAGCCGAGTCTCAGCCTGACGCGCAAGCGGTTGCAGTGGAAGCGCTCCCAGTGGGAGATATTCCTCTTGGCGAGAAGCAGGTTCCGGCTAAGAAAGACGCGAGAAAGGTCGTCGAAGAAGAGGAAGACGAGCACGCCAAGGACGGTGTCTCGTTGGATGAACTCTTTGCGATGAAGCCTGAGATATTCCAAGCCGTCGGCGCGGTGGAAGAGGATTCCGCGGATAAGAAGAAGGGCAAGAAAGCGAAGAAGAAGAGCGTCGAGCTTGTGCTGGACGAAGAGCGCGGCGAAGTTGTGGGTCGCAAGAAACACAAACGTGGCGACGACTCTTTTGGTACGGAAGAGTAATTTTCCCTCACCCCTAACCCCTCTCCCATAGGGAGAGGGGAATCTAAGGAGCATGACCAAGAAACCTGTTCAACGAGTAAAGCATGTGCCCCAGCGGACTTGTGTTGGCTGTCGTGAAGTATTGCCCAAACGGAAAATGATCCGCATCGTGCGTACAGCCGAAGGAGCGCAGGTGGACCCAACCAGCAAACTTGCCGGTCGTGGAGCCTACCTGCATGACCGCCGCGAATGCTGGGAGCGAGGGATGAAAGGCGCCCTTGCACATGCCTTGAAGACAACATTGACACCCGATGATAGAACCCGGCTTGAAAATTTTATGAATGCCCTGCCGCAAGAGGCGGAGGCTGGCGAGAACCTGTGATGTAAACAAGAATTGCTCACAGGCGCCTTCGTCAGGATTAATGGGCAAATGAGCAAATTGCTGATTTGAAAATTTGCTGGTTTGTGTGATTTGGAGGCAGTCCTATGAGTAGCAATGGAACCAAGATTGAATTGCCCGCCAGTGTGGTGATCCGTGACTTGGCGCTGAAAATTGAAAAAAGCCCCATTGACCTGATCAAAAAATTAATGACCAACGGTGTGATGGCAACCATCAATCAGTCGGTTGATTATGACACCGCCGCGATTGTGGTGGCTGAATACGGCTTTGAAGCAGTTCCCGAAGTCATTGATGACGTGAAAATTGAAACTGGCGAAGTTCCCCTGTGGCGTCAAATGATCGCAGGGGAGGATGCTTCGCAGTTGAAGAACCGCGCGCCGGTGGTGACGATTTTAGGTCACGTAGACCATGGAAAGACCAGCCTGCTCGATGCCATCCGCCAGACGGAAGTCGCGGCGGGAGAAGCAGGCGGAATTACCCAGCACATCGGCGCGTATCAAGTGGAGAAGAAGGGAAAGCTGATTACTTTCCTCGATACCCCGGGTCACGCGGCGTTCACGCAAATGCGCGCGCGAGGCGCGCAGGGCGCGGATATTGTCGTGCTTGTCATTGCGGCGGATGACGGTGTGATGCCTCAGACGCGCGAAGCGATTGCCCATGCCAAAGCCGCGCGAGTGCCGATCATGGTGGCGCTCAATAAAATAGACAAAGCCAACGCCAACCCGGATCGTGTAAAACAACAACTTGCCGAGCAGGAACTTGTCCCCGATGATTGGGGCGGCAACACCATGGTCATCCCGGTCTCTGCCAAGCTGAAGCAGGGAATTGATGATTTGCTCGAAGGCATTTTGCTCGTGGCGGATAACATAGAGATCAAAGCGAATCCTTCCGGTAAGGTGGTCGGAACCGTCATCGAAGCCGAAGTGGAAAAATCAAAAGGTGTGCTTGCCACACTCCTCGTTCAAAATGGCACGCTCGAGTCTGGCGATATTGTTGTGGCTGGCATGACCTACGGCAAACTGCGGGCGGTGTCTGATTTCAAAGGCAAGCCAGTGAAGAAGGCAGGTCCATCCACCCCGGTTTTAGTGCTGGGGTTGAGTGACGTCCCCGCCGCGGGCGATTTGTTTGTTGTGGTGGATTCGGAAAAAGAAGCGCGTGCAATTGTTGCGGAACGCGTGGAAGCCGCAAAGACCCTGGCGAATGTGAAAAAGAAGATGTCGCTGGAGGATTTGTTTGACAGCGTAAAAGCTGGCGAGGCAAAAGGACTCAACCTGATCGTCAAAGCTGATGTGCAAGGCTCGCTTGACCCGGTCATGTCCGAGTTGAATAAACTTGGCGAAGGCGAAATTGGCATCAAGATTTTGTATTCCGAAGCGGGTAATATCGGCGAAAACGATGTGATGCTTGCCTCTGCGTCACATGCCATCATCATCGGCTTCAATGTGCAGGCAGATGTCTCTGCCCGCCGCCTTGCCGAAAAAGAAGGCGTGGATATTCGCCTCTACGAGATCATTTATCGCATGACAGAGGATATCGAGAAAGCCCTCAATGGGATGCTCGAACCTGTTGTGAAAGAGAAAGTACTCGGGCGCGCTCAGGTGTTGCAGGTTTTTACAGCGTCCAAGTTTGGCAAAGTAGCTGGATGCCGTGTCACCGATGGCGAACTGCGCCGCAATGCGAAGGTACGTCTCTTCCGCGGCACAGACGTTGTCTACGAAGGTGACATGGGTTCCCTGCGCCACGAAAAGGACGATGTCAAAGAAGTCAAACAAGGTTACGAATGCGGCGTTGGCTTTAAAAGTTTTAACGATATTCAAGTCGGTGACCAGTTGGTCTGCTTCGTGCTGGAAAAATCGTAGGTCTCGATACGCCCTCCAAAACCATTCGGGCTACTCGACCACCAATCGTCAATCAAAAATCGTAAATCAGATTATGCCTTCAGGAATTCGCCTTCAACGTATTGCGGACCGCATCCGCCGGGAACTCTCGGAAATGTTGATCCGGGAGATCAGCGATCCGCGCCTGCAACAAATTTTTATTACCGACGTAAAGATAGATAAGGAACTGGCGTTTGCGGATGTATACGTCTCAGCCATCGAAGGGACTACTCGCTCAAAAGACGCTCTCGCGGGACTTGAGTCTGCCTCCGGTTTCCTCAGGCGGACTCTTGCCTCACGCGTCGAACTGCGCGCCTTCCCGCGCTTACGCTTCCACTGGGATGTCACTCCCGAAAACGCCGACCACATCGAAAAGATTTTGGCTGGATTAAGAGAGAAGAAATAATTTTGCATTCGCCCTGAGCGAAGTCGAAGAGCAAGTAACGGTGGTGGCGCACAAGAAAGTGACGTGGCGCGGGATGGCATCCCGCTTACCGTTGAACTGGCGGGATAACATCCCGCCCCACGAAATACATGACTTATATTGAGCCACTACCCAAATAACAACAGAGGAGTACCAATAGGATGAATCAAGAAATAACAGGGGCAATCAAGGAAAGATTGGAAAAAGCGAAGAACATTGTTATCACGTCGCATGTGCGACCGGACGGCGATGCAATCGGCTCCCTGCTCGGTCTTGGATTGGCTTTGCGAGACGCGGGAAAATCTGTGCAGATGGTGCTTGTGGACGGAGTGTCCTCTTACAAACATCTTGAAGGAAGTGAATTGGTCGTTCGTGAACCGAAAGGCGAACACGATACATTTATCACTGTAGATTGCGCCGATTTCAAACGTGTGGGAAAAGTCTTTGAAAATTTTGGTCAGCCTGATATCAATATAGACCATCACAAAACCAACGAAAAATTCGGAAAACTCAACCTCATTGAAGAGGATGAAGTTGCGACAGCCGCGATTCTGACCAATTATTTGCCGGCATGGGGATACAAAATCACCAAACCGATTGCCGCGGCATTGTTGACTGGGATCGTCACTGATACGCTTGGGTTTCGCACGTCGAACACAAATCCGTCCGCGTTGCGGTTGTGTGCGCAATTGATGGAAACGGGCGTGGATATGCCCGATCTGTACATGCGGGCGCTGGTGAAAAAGACATTTCCCGCCGCAAAATATTGGGGGGTGGGTCTTTCCAGCATGGAACAAAAAAACGGGATCGTGTGGGCAACACTCACATTGGAAGACCGCAAGCGAGCCGGGTATGGAGGTAATGACGACGCTGATTTGATTAATTTGATTTCCGCAATTGATGGGAACAAGGTAGGTATGATTTTCGTCGAACAAAGCGACAATCATGTGAAGATATCGTGGCGCGCCCTGGAGCCGGGCGTGGATGTATCGAAAGTGGCGAAACACTTTCAAGGCGGAGGTCACGCGGCGGCGGCAGGAGCAGACATCCCCGGCGCGTTGAGCGAGGTCCAGCCATTAGTACTAAAAGTGACGCGTGAGATGTTAGGTCTTGGTAAGGTCTTAGGTTAATCTTACTTTTTGTGTGTATAATTTTGTTGTAAAAATCCGAGGAGGAATAAATGAATAGTCAAGATATGAAAAACGCCATCTCCGGCGTGCTGGTAATAGATAAGCCTGTTGGGATGACATCACACGATGTGGTGCAGGCGGTCCGTAATGGGACGGGGTTGCGCCGCGCGGGGCATACTGGAACGTTAGACCCGCGCGCTTCTGGCGTGCTCGTAATTTTGGTGGGTCCGGCAGTTCGATTGAGCGAATACGTTTCTGCGTCCGATAAACGGTATCAAGCCATCATCCGCATGGGCGGCAAAACGGACACCTTCGATGCGGAGGGAAAAGTAACCCCAGCCAGCCAGCCGGTCAACGTGACTGAACCGCAATTCGAAGAAGTATTGAAAACTTTTGTCGGTGAGATCGAACAGACCCCGCCCCCGTATTCCGCCGTCAAAGTGCAGGGACGCAAAGCCTATGAAATGGCGCGTCAGGGCGAGGAAGTGGAACTGGCTCCGCGTAAAATTACGGTTCACCATCTGGAAGTGTTGGAGTGGGCGCCGCCCGAAGTTGTGATTGATGTGCATTGTTCTTCAGGCACGTATGTCCGCTCGCTGGCAAATGATCTCGGTGAAAAATTGGGTTGTGGCGCGTATCTTGTGGGTTTGCGCCGCACCAAAAGCGGACGATTTTCCCTGCGCGATGCCACTCCGCTTCGTAAATTGCAGGAGGCGTTCAACGCAGGGAACTGGTATCAATATTTGATCCCTGCCGCGGAAGCCTTGGGCGACTGGTCCGCCATTGAACTCAGCCCCGATGAAGTGGAAGGCGTGCGACATGGTCACCGCGTAAAGGCCGCCGCAGATGCCGTCCTTGGAAGCAAAGTGCGCGGCGTGAGCACGCAAGGCGAGTTGGTCGCGTTGATGGAATGTATCACGGGCGAGGATGGCAGTCTTGCATGGCAGCCGAAAAAAGTGTTCTTCACGGAGTAAAATTGGTTAAGCCGCGGCAACGTGGATGCCGCGAGAAAAAAGTAGGTTATCATTCCAGCGTCGGAAACGGCGCTGGAATCTTTTATTCCCATGCAGCATTATCGTTCTCTCAAAGAGATCACCCTTCAAAATTCCCGGCTCACCATTGGAGTCTTTGACGGAGTCCATCTCGGTCATCAGCAGATCATCAAGAGGCTGACGGCGGGCGCACATGCGCAGGGAATGCCTGCTGTTGTTTTAACTTTTGACCCCCACCCTGCAATGACTTTCGGGCGCGGAGAAATCAAGCTGTTGACACTGCCCGAGGAACGCGCCGAACTGCTCGGCGAAATGGGTGTGGATGTGGTTGTCACGCATCCATTCGACAAGGATGTGGCAAACATCACGGCATTTGATTTTATGAAGCAGACCAAAGAGCGATTGGGAGTGAAACATCTTGTGCTTGGGTATGATTTTGCGTTGGGGAAAAACCGCGAAGGCAATGCAACCCGATTAACGGAAATCGGTTTGGAGTTGGGGTACACCGTCGAAACAGTATCCGCTTTGAGCGACGAGAGCGGCGTGATTTCATCCACAGAAATCCGCAAACTGATTTCAACAGGCAACGTTGCGGAAGCCGCTCGGTTGATGGCTCGTCCGTATCGCTTGCAGGGGGTTGTAATGCGCGGCGACCAACGCGGCAGAACCATCGGGTATCCCACTGCAAATTTAAAGTATGCAGAAGATAAATTGATTCCCACCGGTGGAATTTACGCATGTTGGGCCTTTGTGCAAGGCGCAAAATTTCGCGCCGCGATCAACATCGGTATCAACCCAACATTTACGCCCGATAAAAAAACATTGAGGGTGGAGGCATACCTGCTTGATTTCGACCGCGAAATTTATGGCGAGATCCTCGAACTTGAATTTGTGTCGCGATTGCGCGACGAGTTAACGTTCGAATCGGTGGAATCGTTGATCACACAGATCGGGC
>Ga0247727_10013204_pt1 | contig 13983 bp, 9 predicted proteins | sample WisWelCaveWW1625_FD_202498 | JGI IMG/M metagenome (GOLD analysis project Ga0247727, IMG submission 202498) | Biofilm microbial communities from Wishing Well Cave, Virginia, United States - WW16-25 | ecosystem: Environmental > Aquatic > Deep subsurface > Groundwater > Cave microbial mat | place... | reverse complement strand
ACGTCGTCGGCATGCAGTGGAGTGCGCGGCAGGATATTCTCCCAGGCGAGATCGTCGCGCAGGCGGCCGGCGGCATCCAGCGGGCTCGCGCCAGCCAGCCGCACGCCGTCGATCGCGCAGCTCTCCGGGAAGTTGCCTTTGAACCACGCCGTGTCGACCTCGATGGCGCGCACGCGCCCCGGATTCCCAAGTCGCAACACAATCCAATCGTTGCCGGGCACGCGTCGCCGGCGCGTTTCCCAGCCGTCGGACATGCTTGCGGCGCGCCCCGGCATCAGCAGATTTTCCTTCGGCCCGAAGAACATGTCGTTGCAGGTCACGACCGTGCCGCCGCGCACCGCGGCCCCGAGATCGACGAGATCGCCCGCGGCGCGCAACGCTTCCCAATCGGGCAGCACGATGCCGTGAGCACGGAAGCGCGCCACGCCGCCATCGGGCTCGATGTGTAGACGCAGATGCGTCCAGCGGCCGCGATCGGCGATGGGAAAGAGATTTTCGACGCCGCCGCGCAGGTTCACGCGCGGCAAGATTTCCGTCCAGCGCGCCGCATCGGACTGCGCCTCTTCGTCGGTGCACGCCGCCGCTTCGATCGACGCGAAGGGTGGGAAGTTGCCGAGGAAGTGCGCGGTGTCCACGTTCACGCCGTGGATCGCGCCCGGCGCACCCAACCGGATCACGCACCAATCGTGACCGGGGACGCGCTTGCGGCGACTTTCCCAACCGTCCATCCACTTCCCGCGCTCGGTGTACTTGCCCGGCACGAACACCGCGGGCCCTGGCTTCAGCAAGTTCTCCTTCGGTGCGAAGAAGTCATCGGTGGCGAACAACACGCGCCCGCCGAGCCGCTCGCCCGCGAGATCGAGCAGCGTCGTGAACGGCACGATCGAGTGCACGGGGCCTCCCTCGAGTGCGGGTGCGCGTCGCAACGGTTCACCGATCGGCGCACCGGGAAACGCGCCCCCATCGTACACGCAGATGCCGCGTACCCACGTCTGCCGCACGACGCCGTACAACATGCGTCCGGCATACGGTGTGATCGCATGACGATGGTGCAGCATCGCCGGCTCGACGGTGAAGGACGCTTCCGGGTCCCACACCACGAAGTCGGCGTCGAGTCCTAGGGCAATGGCGCCCTTGCGTGCCGCTATTCCCGCGATGCGCGCCGGCCCGGCGCACATCCAACGCGACAAGTCGCCGACCGTACGCCCGCGCCGCCGCGCCTCGGTCCACACCACCGGCAGCGACAATTGCAATCCCGCGATGCCACCCCAGGCGGCGGCGAAGTCGCCGTTCTCGAGATGTTTCAGATCCGGCGTGCACGGTGAATGATCCGACACGATTGCATCGATGACACCGCGACCGAGCGCATCCCAAAGACGCTCTTGATTGTCACGCCCGCGAATGGGAGGCGCGCACTTGAAGTGCGTCGCGCCGTCGGGCACGTCCTCGGCGGCGAGCGTCAAGTAATGCGGGCAGGTCTCGACCGTGATCGGCAGGCCCGCGGCGCGTGCTTCCGCCAGCAACGGCAACGCATCCGCCGCCGACAGATGCACGACGTGCACGGCGCAACCGGTTTCGCGCGCCAACCGAATGACGAGTCGGATCGCGGCGACTTCCCATTGTGAAGGTCGCGATGCAACGTAAGTCGAGTATTGCCGCGCGTCACCGCCCGCGGACGCAGCGCAACCGACGTCGAGTTCCGCGTGCACCAAAAGCGGCGCACCCACGGCCGCCAACGCCCGCATGCCGGCGCGCAAATCGTCCTCGCCGACGCAGCGAAATTCGTCGACGCCCGATTCGATCAGGAAAGCCTTCGATCCCAGCGCGCCCGCCGCGATCAGCGCCGCTTGCGACGCCGCGTTCCCGGGCACGAGCCCGCCCCAGAACGCGTGGTCGACACGACAATGTCCGGCCGCCGCCTGCATTTTGATGGCGAGCGCCTCGGCACTCGTCGTCGGCGGAATCGAATTGAGCGGCATGTCCACCAAGGTCGTGATGCCGCCGGCGGCCGCGGCGCGCGTCGCCGTCTCGAAGCCTTCCCACTGCGTGCGGCCGGGCTCGTTGACGTGTGCGTGCGTGTCGACGATGCCCGGCATGACGACGAAGTCGCCGAGGTCGTGCACCGGAAGTTCGCCGGCCGGCCCGCCATCGCGGTGAATCGCCGCGATACGGCCATCGCGCACCACGACCGTCGCCGCGACCGGCGCGTGATCCGGATGCAAAACGACGCGCGTGCTGCGCAGCGCGAACGCGACGGAATCAAGCGAATGCACCGAATGACCTCATCGCATGGTGACCAAGGCTGAACAACATCACGTTGGCTCAGTGTAGCAGGCGAGGTCGGAGGCGATGCGGGCTGCTGCAGTCAGCGCGAATCCGGGCGGTAGAGCGACTTGACCGCGCTCCAGGTGCGCGCTTCGACGGCTTGCACCTCGCAAGCGACCTCACCGGCACCGATACGGTCGCAGCCCGCGGGGCGATTGCCAGCACAGGGAGAATTGGAGCGCACCGACACGTCGCCCGCGATGCGCGGGTCATTGCAGAACAGCGGGTCGGCGATGAAGTTGGGGCCGCCATCCGGGTCGCAAGGCGTGTTGCCGCCGGCGTTCCTGAACAAGATGCTGCAGGTCCACGTGGCGTCGCCGCGACATGTCTGTCCCACCACCGTGTCCGTGATGAGCACGCCTCGCAACGTGCCACCATCCTGCAAGTCGATGCAGCCGACGCCTTCCGGCGTGCCACCCGAATTGCCGACGAAGGTGCAGGCGTCGATGGTGCAGTGGAACAAGGCGTAGATGGCACCGCCGAAACCGGCGCCATGCGGGATGGTACGCAAGGCGGAGTTGCCGACGAAGATCGAGCGCACGACGCTGAACTCGGCGCCGACCACGGCGCCGCCTTGGCCGGGGCCATCTTCACACTGCGCGACATTGTCGAGGAACAAGCAATCTTCAATGCTGCCGGTCCCGATGTACAGTGCGCCCGCCTTCGACGTGAAGTAGTGCCCATCGACGATGTTGCGACGGAACGTGCAGCGCGACACGGTCGGACTGCCCGCGGCGCGCACCGCGCCACCCTGGGTGCTGCCGGCGCTGCGCACGTAGTTGTCCTCGAAGACGCAGTCGGTGATCGTGGCCGAACTGGTGTAGACGGCGCCGCCGCCCGCGGCCTCGAAACCGCGCACCCGATTGCCGCGGAAGGTGCAGCGGCGAATCTCCGCGTTGCCGCAATGGACGGCACCGCCTTGCCCGTTCGTGGGCCCTTCGATGCCGGCTTGATTGCTCGAGAACTCACAGTCCTCGATGAGGCCCAAGTCGCACGCGATGGCCCCGCCCCGCGCCACGCCGCCCGTCGCGATGTTGTTCACGAAGACGCAGCGCCGGATGGTGGGCGTCGTCACGCCGCGCGCATCGATGGCGCCGCCGTGGCTGTCGTCCGGTGCCCGCGCGGTCGCGGTCGCGCCGCGCCCCACGGTCGCACCACAACCCGTCGTTGCACCACGCCCAGCGATCGTGTTCTCCGCGGGTGCGAGTCCGTTCCGAAACGACAGGTCCTCGATGACGACCTGACCTGCGTCCACGCACTCGAGCACGCGACCGCTGCCTTCGGCATCGAGGATGGTTGCAGGTGCTCCGGCCTCGCCACGCAACGTGATGGACGGCGCAAGGCGCAACATCGAAGGCAGAGACGCCTGCTGCTGCGTCCAGGTGTAGGTGCCGGGCGCCAGCAGGACAATGTCGCCCGCAATCGCCGAATCGATGCCGGCTTGGATGGTGGGCGCATCCCCGGTCCCGTCGGTCGTGATGCGCCACGTGCGGGCACGCGCCGATCCCGGGAGGATGGCGGTGAGGCAGGTTGCGAGGGCGAACGCGAATGCAGCCAAGCGCCAAGGCGCCGGGCCGCGATGATGCGGAAACATGTCGCAAGTTAACGACTGCGGGCTGCCGGCGCAAACGGCGAGCGCCGGGCATCACGCGGAGTCAACGTACTGGTGCGCGACGCCATGCCGCTGCGAAATGTTCTATCGATAGAGTTCCTTGACGCGGCTCCACGTGCCGGCCTCGATCGCCGTCGGCGGATCGAAGGTGACGGTGAGCGACGGGCGCATCGAAACGATCGCGTTCTGGCGCGACACGAAACGCTTGGCGGATCGCGCGACTGCCTCGTTGCCGATCAAGATCCAACCCTGGGCGCTGCCCGGTACATCGACCCAACCTTGAACATCGGCCACCATCTGTGTCGTCGATCCCCACGTCACGGCGCCAGAACTGCCGGCCGATGCCGTCGCACTTGTGGTGGGCGCGAAGTCCCCACCCGGATTCGCCCACTGCTGCGAACCGAAACTCGCGTGGATCCAGGTGGCGTCACCGGGTGTCGCGGTGGCGCCGGCTCCCTCACCGCTGCCTCCGACCGACGTGCCTTCGCCCCAAGTCGCCAGGACGCGGTGCAATTGAACGTCGTGCGTCCCCGCGGCGGCCGCTCGCGAGATGTGCAGCGTCAGCACCACGCCGGTGACCATGGAACGCGACGGGATTCCGGTCACGTCGAAAGCGATCAAGCAGCGACGCACCGAGTCGTTGACTTGGCCAGTACGGCCGGCGAAGAGATACATCCCGGCGCCGTTGCTCAGGCTCCCGGTTGCACTCTCGACGAGCGTGTTGTCGCGCACCGGGAACAACGTCGCAGTGTCCGCGATCGCCGGCTGCGGGCCCAAGGTCATGAGCCCGCAGCAAGCTGCGATCGACATCGCGCCGGAGAGCTTCATGTTGGACGCCCTCAACGAATCGCCGCCGAACCGGTGGGGAACTGCGACGCCACGTTGGCGATGTCATAGGTCAAATGATCCGCGGCGCCGGCCGGGATAAGCCCATTCAGCGGCTTGAGCGTGAACGGAGCCGTGCTCGGATCCGGATCCGGTTCGATGGAAATGACCGCGCGACCGTTGGCGATGTCGGTCGGGAACGCGAGTGGCGACGGAGCATTGAGCAGGAAGTCCTCGCCCGGGAAGGGCGGCGCACTCTGATTGTCGCTGTACGGCGCACTCTGATCGCCGGCCGCGGGATCGACGAAGGTCCCCGTCGTCACCGGAGATCCGGCGATGACCACCCAACCTTCGTAACGCCAGCCAGCCGGCAGCGCCGGCAGCGACAGCCCCTGCGCGGGACTCCCAGTCGCCAGGCTCAGGAACCAGATGCCGCTGTTCTCGTTGGTGTCGTTCCCGTTCGTCGGCGTGGCGAGAATGTACTTGCCGGCTGCGCCGGCGAAGTCGTTTCCAAGTGCTGCTGTATGGCCGACTCCGAGGCTCGCGTTGCCGCCGCTCACGTTGCCACCCAAGTATTTCGTCGCTGCTGGAACTGCGTTCGTGTCACCGGGCGGCTCGATGGTGATGACGATGGCAGTTGCCGTGCTCAGGTTCACGCCGGTGGCGAAGGTGTTGCCGGAAATTGCGGTGCCGTTCAAGTCCACGAGTTGGGAACCGTTGCCGACGTTGAATTTGCCGGTCGAAACAGGGGCACCCAGGATCGCCCAGCCCTCGTAGTGATAACCGCCGCCCAGCGGCTCGAGCCCATTCAGGTTCAAAGTGAGGTTGGAGGACGGCACCGGCGCGGTGGCGTCGTCACCGCATCCGGCCACGATTGCCGCGAGCGCGATGAGTACGAGAGTGATGTGGCGTGGCATACGTGTAACTCCCATCACCCCGCGGGCGCGGGGCACAAAGCAAGGTCGAGCCCGGTGGATGACCGGAGCTTGGGTGCGAAGGACCGACCTCAACGAAACAACGCGGCGGGCTGGATTCTTCCCGGCCGGAAAGATTTCTGGTCTCAGTGGGCGAGCTGATGCTGGGCGAACTCCGCGGGCGGTGTCACGGTCGCGACGTGAGCAGCGCGAGCGCCACGAGCGCCGCCACCGCGCCCACCGCGAGCCAGGCGGTGCGGCGCGTGCGCACGATCATCCAATGACGGAAGGCGGCGCCCGCAATTGCCAGCACCGCCAGCACCAGCCACGCGTGCCGGTTCCCGTAGGTGCTGGGAAAGTGCGGGCTCAACATCAAGACGACGACCGGCAAGGTCATATAGCTGTTGTGCACCGAGCGCGTCTTGGCGCGGCGCGCGAGCGACGCATCGCGCGCGCGCCCGGCCTGCGTCGAAGCGATCATCTCGCGCTGCGCCGGCAAGATGCGCGACCACACGTTCGCGACCATGATGGTGCCCAGCATGGCACCCACGTGTAGGTAGGTCGCGCGCCCGCTCAGCAATTGCGATAGCGCGAACGCAGCGACCACGAGGAGCGCGTACGAAACCACCGTCGCAGCGGCCGGCCGCGCCGCGAGCGGCGACATCCAGAGCGCGTCGTAGATCATCCACGCGACGGGCAAGGCGCCGAGTCCAATCGCGACCGCCGCGCCCGTGCCGATGCGCGCCGTGCTGGGATCGAGCAGCAATCCACCCAAGTCGTACACGAACACCAGCAGCGCCAGTCCCGACAACCAGGTCAGTGCCGCTTCCCACTTGAACCAATGCAGCACCGGCGGTACTTGCCCCGCGCTCAGCAGTCGCTTCTCGATGCGATAGAAGCCGCCACTGTGCACCATCCACAGTGACCCGGTGACCTGAGGGTCACCATCCGCCGGCGGCTCCAACGCACGATCGAGCCACATGAAGTAGAACGAATTACCGATCCACGTGATGCCCGCCAGCACGTGCGTCCAGCGCAGGACCAGATGCAACCACTCGTTCACGAATCGGTCCTCTCGCAGAGCCTGCGAAAGCCGCATGCTACACTGCGGCCCGCATCGCCGCACCTATAAGGAGCCCGCGTCGTGACGGATTTGAATCCGCATGCCGAACAGATGGCCGACGAGTCGATGGTGCGGACATTGGACGCGCAAGCGCGCGCGATCTGGCCGCAAGAAGTCGAACTCATCCGGCGCTACCAGCTCGACCCCGGCATTCGCATCCTGGACGCAGGCTGTGGTACTGGCGAAGTTTCTTCGCGTCTGGCGGAGTTGTTTCCGCAAGCGCAAGTGCTCGGAGTCGACATCATCGACGCGCATTTGGCGATGGCGCGCGAGCGGTACAAGAGCCTTGCGCCGGGGCTTGCATTCGAGCACCAGAGCATCTACGAACTCACTGCACCCAACGGAACATTCGATCTCACGGTGTGCCGGCACGTGCTGCATTCGATCCCGCACGCCGACCGTGTGATCGCGGAACTGGTGCGCGTGACGCGGCCCGGCGGCCGGTTGCACCTGATTCCAGAGGACTACGGCATGCTGCATTTCCAGGACGGCGCACTCGATCCACGCACCTTCTGGCACGAAGCGCCGGCGCGTTTCGGCGAGGCGACCGGCACCGACCTCTTCGTGGGCCGCAACACCTACAGCATTCTCGTGGACTTGGGGCTCACTGAGATCACAGTGGACTACATCATCGTCGACACGGTGCGCGTGCCGCGCGAAATTTTCGCCCGTATCTTCGAAGCCTGGCGCGACGGCTACGTCGATTCGATCAGCGAGGTCACGCGCTTCAGTCGCGAGGAAGCCGTGGCGCACTTCGACCAAATGATCGCCGACATGCGCGACCCGCGCCGCTACGCCGTGTGGATGGTGCCCGTGCTCGCAGGTCGTGTGCCGCACCTCAGGTCACTCGGCCACATAGAGGTCGGCGATGAGGGCCGGTAGAACTCGGAGCTGGGCACGTTCGCGATGTTCCCATTCGAAGAAGCAGACTACCAGTGGCTACTTGCTTGCTATGCGTCCGCTAGATGAATCACCCCACGTTGTTCCGCTGCTTCAGTGTATGTGCAGCGCGCAGTCATCTCTATTGCCGTCGTTTTCCGTGACACTTGATGTACTTCCGCTGACTGCCGCATGGACATGGATCATGGCGACCACCTAGTGACGCCCGAACAAATAGAAAGCTCTCCCCGATGTCAGTTTGTACTGCCTCCAGCTCTGGTGCCGATACGGGGATCATGCCGTGCTGGGTCGCCAGGTCTCCTCGGTTGGTCAGTTCGAAGTACCGCTCCTGCGCACGAATAAGCCTGCGCACCGCGGGATCGTTTGTTAGCGCGTGACGCACACTGTCGACTTGACGCCCGTCGTATTCCCGCGTCGGATCCGGCACGAAGAGCGTTTCATCAAGAGTGAGACCCTGCGGCGAAATGTCGTGAAGCGAGCCAAGTTCATCGCGCCAGACGGCATGGTATACGGCTTCCAACATGACGCGCGGCCATTCGACAATCAACCAGCCGCATACCATGTCGCCGCCAGAAGATGCGACTCTTGCGCGAACTACCTCAAAGCAATCTTGAATCCGTGCCCCTGGAGGAGGTTCCGGAGCCAACCGCGCCGGGACGCAGTCCTCTACGAGGCGCTTGCAAAATGATCGCACGTGCGGCGCAGTTGCCTCAGGCACGCGGAGCGGGAATTCGCCGGGGATGTCTGCCAACGTGATCACGTGCCTTTGCAGCTCTATAAGCGACCCTGCGAACTCTTTACGGGTTCTCTCGTGATGTGAGAACCAACCGCTTCAGGTCATACGGTTGATTTCCCAACACTCTTCCTACCCCCAAGAAGTTTCTTGCCACCAATTGCTGTCGCTACCAATGAAACAAGGACTCCGGCAATCCACTTCTCCACCCAGGAACCCTTGTTTTTCGAAGCTACAAACTCGTATCCTGGATTCCACTGAAAAGCTTCAGCGAATCGGTAGAACTGTTTCAGGTGTTCTGAGAAATCAGACTCTAGAGTATAGCAGTGTAGGTACACCCAGTTCCTTGAGCCGATGAATCCGATGCTGATGCCCTTGGTAGTGCCGAGCTGCGGATCCTGCCCGGACAGATACTGTACAAACCTGTTGCGTGAACTGTCGAACACGGGTGTGCCCAGCGAGACAAGCTTGGCAATGTCTGGTAAAGCTAATTCGGCTTCTTCGCGAATGCTGCCGTAGCGCTCTACCAGGATCTTCTCCAAGTCCTCATATGTTGCTTTGAATCCCTGGTCGGATTCGTTGCCAATTTGGACCACGACGTAGGGATAGGGCGCCGTTTCGCTGTTTTCGTACTGGAACGCATCCGTGATGCGCACTCGGTCACCGACTCCCTGGCGGGCCGCTTCCTCGTTGAGACCAGCAACCACGTCCTCGTCGACTCGTAACCATCCGCTTGGAATGGTCATTGTGAAATGGTGCGATGGCTCTGCAAGCACCCTTGAGGTGTCCTGTGCGGTGGCGATACCCACAGACCCAGACCACATGGTCATGGCAACAGCGATTCCACGCAAGTGCTCTTGTTGAAGGCATGGGACGATTCGCATCGTCTCCTCCGGGGCGATCGGGCTATGGGCACCTCATATTAAGGTGAGGGAAGAAATCCTCGGGTTTCTTGCCGGTTATCTGCAGATACAACGCGTCAGGGCAAAGGTCGATCTCGGATCCCCAGGCGATGGCCCCACCTTCCGCGATGCGGGCGGTTGCGAAGAAGGAAAGATCCTTCCAAACTTTGAAAACGCCCTTCCCAACGAGTGGCGAGAGATCGACGACGCCTTCGGTACCGTCGGAATAGCGGAGCCGCAAGCGATAGCCGTCCAACACTTCGAGATGCTCTGGGCGAATCATCAGGATCTCCCTCCTCACTCGATTTCGGCGAGGACGGTGCGCAGGCGGGGGAAGGCGGCGTCGATGTCGTCCACCGACACGGCGCCGACCGAGAGGCGGAACCAACCGGTTTCTTCGCGCAAGCCGAAGGCTTGGAACGGCACGACGGCGATGCCGGCGGCTTCCAACAGCAAACGACGAATCGCTTCATTGTCGGCGAGCTTCTGACCGCGATGCCGGCGTCCAACCAAGTCGAGACGCAACGAAAGATAGATGGCGCCCCGCGGTGCGATGCAATCCACTGGATGTCCTTGCGCGCGCAAGGCCGCAACACCGCGCTGCAATGCTTCGAGACGCTGCGACACGCGCTGACTCATGTCGCGATGAAACGCATCCACCGCGGCTGTATCGCGCAGGAACTTGGCGACCGCGACTTGCTCCGGCCGCGGCGCCCACGCGCCGACGTGACCGATGAGGCTCGCCATGCGCGCCACGACCGGCGGCGCCGCCAGCACCCAACCGACGCGTAGTCCCGTCGATGCGAACGTCTTCGAGATCGCGTCGAGAGAAATGACCCAAGGCGCCGCTTCCGGCACCAGGCTCACCGGGTGCACGTGCTCGGCGCCGCCAAAGACGAGCGCGCCGTACACCTGGTCGTGCACCAGGAAGAGATGTGGCTTGCTGGCGCGTGCGCGGCGGTCATTCTCTTCGACCAGTGCCAGTGCCAGTGCGCGCAGCTCTTCCGGATCCATGACCGTACCGGCGGGATTGAGCGGTGTGTTGAGCACGATCAACCGCGCGTCTGCGAGATGCGGTCGCAGCTGCTCCAGCCGCGGCATGAAGCCGTCCTCGGCGCGTGTCGGCACTTCGACCGCCTGCGCCGCCGCGATCCACGCGTAGTGATTGTTGTTCCACGATGGCACCGGGTAGACGACGCGATCGCCGGGATCGAGCACGCAACGATACGACGCATACAGCAACGGCCGCGCGCCGCTCGCGATCAACACCGACTCGAGCGGATAGCGCACGCCGAGCGTGCGCGCCACGTGCTCGATGACCGCTTCGCGCAACGCCAGCAAGCCATCCGACGGCGGGTAGTTGGTTTCACCCTTGTGCAGCGCTTCGATGATCGCATCGCGCAGGGCGACCGGAATCGGGAACTGGCTGGCGGCGAAATCGCCCACGGTGAGATTGCAGATGGTGCGCCCGGCGCGGATCAAGGCGCGAATCTCGGCGGCGATCTTCAAGATCTCGGAGCCGATCAAACCGCGCGCACGCTCGGACAGCGACGCGTCGATCGCGGCGGCATCTCCGAACTGCAATTGCGGTTTGGTCTCGAATGTCATGGTCGCATTCTACCTGCGGGACCCGGGCCGCGGCCAGGGCTCGATCGCAGCCTGCGGTACCGGTCCAATCGCGCCCCGCGGGCCATGGACCACTCAACGCATGACGACGACCTTGCCACTGGTTCGCTGCGCGGATGAACCGGCGCGTGATGGCCGCGCGACGAGCCGATAGATATACGTGCCGTTCGCGAGCCGCCCGCCGGCGGCGTCCACCCCCGGCCACGCGACGAAGTCGTGTCCGGCATCGTGCATCTGCTTGCCGCGCCAGACCTCACGGCCCGAGGTCGTGTAAATGCTCACTTCGACTTCTCCCGGCTCGTCGAGGTCGAAAAAAATATGGGTGCGATCGCGAAACGGATTGGGGAAGGCGATCACATTGGCGAGCTTCCCGGTCGAGGCCGATGCCACCGTGAACTCGAACGTCGCGCGCGCGGGGTTGCCGAGATTGTCGCATGCGAACACCGTGGCTCGGTGCGATCCCAGCGCGAAATCCGCCGGCACCGTGACGGCGACGGTGCCGACCGTGTCCGCGCTCGTGCAGCGGAACTGCGCCGTCACGTCGAGAGCCGTGCGATCGTCGAACTGGACGCGGATCGCGCCATCGCCCGTGATCGCAATGCCGTTCTCGTCGCGGATCTCGATCGCCGCCGCTGCGCCGGGTGAAACGGAGCCCGCCTCGTTCGGAAACTGGAATTCGATGCGCGGCGGCGAAGCCGACGCCGTCGTGCCACCACCGCGTTTCAGGAACACGTCGTTGCGCGCGCCCTTGGCGTCGAGCATTGCCGAAGTCGCGTACACGCTGAGGCGCGCCTTGGGCCCGGTTCGTAGAGCGCGACGAAACCCCGAGTACACAGTGTCCGGGACGGCGGCACGCGCGCCTGGCGAAACGTGCAGTGAATCGCCGCGCACGAGTGCCATCGCCGGCACGGTGAAATCTAAAGTGAAGCGGCCATTCACGACCGGCACCGTGCCGCGGTAGAGCGACGCGCCCGGCAAGTCGTAGTCGATGTGCAGCGGAGGATCGACACGCGTGTAGCCGCTCTCGTCGGCGCTTCCCAGCACTTCGATGTCGGCAGTGCCGTTGAAGCTTGCCAGCGCGACGGAATCACCGCGCGCGTGCACGAACCCTTCGACGTGTGCGCGCTGTCCGGTGACCAGCGTGTCGGCGCCGGCATCGAACTCGATCTCCGCCCGCGGTAACCCGAGCGCCAACACCGGATCACCGAGCAGCATGTAGCTCTCGTTGAACCGACCATTGGTCATGGGTGCCCGAACCTTCGCGGCTTGCAGTGCAAGGCCGAGCGGGGGCGGTGCCGTGATCGATGGATCAAATAGCTCCCGGAAGAAGTTCAGGTTGAAGTTGAACTGCGGGCCGACGTACGTAATGATGGTCGCGGACACGCAACCAATCGCGCCGCCGTTTGCGGCCGCCAGCACCGCCTCGCCCATGCTAGGGAAGTTGAAGTCGTCGAACACGGCGCCTTGCTCGCCAAAGTTGAGGAAGAGCGGCAAACGATCGCCGTTCGCGAGTGCAGCGACGTCCGAGTACAAGAAGAGAGCCTCGTCCGCAAGTTGACGACCGCTGCCGTGGCCATACCAATGGACGACAACAGCACCTTCATTCCACATCCGAATGAAGTCGCGCCGTGCATGCGGCTTCAGTCCTTGTACTCGCCCGTATTCGGTCATGTAGAGCTTCTCGACGTCGAGATTGCCAGGGACATATCGCAGCAGCATTTCGTTACCGGTGACGTAAAACGTCGAAAAGCAACTGCTCCCATCACACTCATCGTCCGCGGCCGACAGAAAGCGCCCGCGCCAGCGACCGAATCCGGTGGTGGTCTCGTAGGCGACGATACGATCCACGAGTCGCTCGGCTGCCGCGGCGTCCTCCACCGGAAGGCGGCCCACCGCCACATCGGTGACGGGAAAGAGCGTGACTCCGGTTTGCGAGTACACGCCGTTGCGTGGCGTGTCCATTTCGACGAACCAATCCTCGACCGCGTCGTGACGTCCCACGAACCACGGGTCGGCGGCGAGCGGATGGAGCGCCGGCACCAGCGTCGCGGGTGTCCCGGCGACCAGTTGTCGCGGGTCATAGGTCGCATCGCCGAACAGGACGACGTACTGCAAGCGCGGCTCGGGTTGCTCGAGGTTGTACAGGAATTTGATGTAGTTGCGGATCGCGAGCGGGTCGAGCCTGCCGCCCGAGAAGTTGTCGTAGATGTCGCGCGTCGTGGTCACCAGCACATCCGCAATGCCGCCGCCCGGAAAATGTGTGGCACGATGCGCCGCGAGCCGCTCGGCCGCGGCGCGCGTGCTCTCGTGTGTCACGATCAAGACATCGGGGCTCGTTGCACGCGCGCGCAACGACGGCACGACGCGCAAATCGAGATCCGCGCCCGGATCGAGCGAGTCCGGCGCCGCGACCGCAAGATAGTGTGCTTGCAAGCCCGCGCCGCGTCCCGCCCGCACTCGCCATGAAGTTGCCGTCATCGCTGTCGGATCCACCAACCGCACCGGATCGAGTGCGTCCGTCACGTCGAACACCAACGGCTCCGAGTCGAATCCAGCGAGTTCGTAGACTTCGCGGTCAGTGGTAGGGCGGGCCGACCACCCGAGCGTGCCATTCGCACGTGCAGCCAGCGGACGGATCCAGCGCACGTCCAGCTCCATCAGGAGCACGCCGCCATACCATCTTTCCTCGCTGGCGAGGACGAACTGCAACTCGTTCTGCGCCTCGATCGCCCCGTCACGAAGAGCGACGGAAACGGGTACGGGCCAGTTCGGTTGCCAACGAACGCGCTCGAGGGGGACACCATTGAGCGTGAGGTCGACCTCGATCCATTGGCTAGATGGATAGGGAGCGCCCAGAGTCAACCTAACGTCCGCAGTCGCCGCGAGATCGCCGCCAAGGTCGAGATCGAAGCGCACGCTTCCGGGCGTCCGTCGGATTTCTTCCCATGACCACAGGTCGTCGAAGGTCGTGTGGATGCGATTCTCTTCGACGTGTTCGCGATGCCGGACACGCGTCACAAGCG
>Ga0247727_10013203_pt1 | contig 13983 bp, 9 predicted proteins | sample WisWelCaveWW1625_FD_202498 | JGI IMG/M metagenome (GOLD analysis project Ga0247727, IMG submission 202498) | Biofilm microbial communities from Wishing Well Cave, Virginia, United States - WW16-25 | ecosystem: Environmental > Aquatic > Deep subsurface > Groundwater > Cave microbial mat | place... | reverse complement strand
TTCGGCGTTCCTGCCTGGGGTACGGACTATTTTTCTCATCAGCAGGATGGCAGGCTGGATCTCTACGAAAACTTGCAGCCAGTGGAGCGGGACGGATATCTCACAGATCTGCTCGCCGACCGTGCCGCGGAGATTGTCTCCCGCCGCCGCGCTCAGCCGTTCTATCTCAGCCTGCACTTCACGGCCCCGCACTGGCCCTGGCAGCCGCCGGGCGGCCGGCCTCTCGAACCGGGCCAGGACGGAACCGCCGGCGGGTCCATGAAGATTTTTGCCGAGATGGTCCGCAGTATGGACGACGGCGTCGGCAGGGTCCTGAGGGCTCTGCGGAATTCAGGCCGCGATCGGGACACCCTGGTGATTTTCACCAGCGACAACGGCGGCGAGCGCTATTCCTTCAACTGGCCCTGCGCCGGGAACAAAGGCTCGCTATCGGAGGGAGGCATTCGCGTCCCCGCGATTCTCCGCCGGCCAGGCGTCATCCCCGCCGGCCGCGTCTCCACCCAGGCCGCCATCACCACGGACTGGCACGCGACGATTCTTGCTGCGGCCGGCGCAAACTCCGACCCCGCCTACCCCTCCGATGGCCGGGACCTCCTGCCCGTCCTCGCCGGCCGGCAGCAGGAGTTTGAGCGCGAATTCTTCTGGCGATATTTGAATCAGGATGCCGTGCGCAGCGGCTGGTGGAAATATCTGCGCATCCGGGAAACGGAGTCCCTGTTTGATCTTGGCGAAGACCCCGGCGAGGTGTCCAACCTCAAATCCGGGCATCCCGCCGTCTTTGATCAATTGAAGCAGAGTTTCGCCCGCTGGGAATCCCGGATGCAGCCCCGCCCCGATTACGTGATTCCCCCGCGCACCAGTCCTGCCGCCACCTAGCCTCCCTTCCCTGCCCAGCTGTGGGGCGCAACCGTTTACGCCGATTTGCGGCGCATCCACTCCCGTACTCGCTTCCACCAGCTCTTCTGCTTGCCAGCCCGCTTCTTTGCAAAACTCCTCGCCGCCAATTCCAGCTCAGTCCAGTCCATCCGGGCCATGGCTGCGTACTCTGCCTCATTCAAGCCGGCGCGCTGCGCCTCGGCCCGCGGATTTGCGCGGAACTTCGCGCGGGCGCCCGCGTCCGCGTAGATTCTCGCCAGAAATCCTTCCAATGCCTGCGCGCTCAAGCTGCCACCTCTCCCATACGGGACGTGCTCTCACCCAGCATCTCTGCTCTAGCCCTTCCCCTGCGCACCGCAGCCCGCGCCGCCGCGATTTGCTCCAGCAATTCCCCCATTGCGGGATACCGCCCGTCGCGCTCCAGTATGACCGTCAGTGGCCGCATCGCCCGCGACGTCGCTGCTTCCAGCAGCGCATACACGGGGTCCGGAACATCGTGCAGGTGGTCGTCCAGCAGGCGGTCGCGCCCATCGGTCGCGGGGATCAGTTTTCCCCCCGCGATGTGGATGGTCTCGAAACATTCTGCAGGGATGGCGCGCAGCGCTGCTACCGCGTCATAGCCGTGGTTCATCGCGTTGGCGTACAGGTTGTGCAGGTCTAGCAGAAGTCCGGCGCCCGAGGCGGCAATCGTCCTGTGCACCCATTCCCATTCCGGCCAGTCTCCCGGCGGCTCAACCAGGGTGGCGATGTTTTCAACCTCCGGCGCTGTTCCCACTACCTCCCTCGCCCTGCGGATATTGCGCGCCGCGCCTTCCACGGTCGCCGCCGTTCGCGGCGGGGCGGCCAGGTGTCCGATTTCGACTCCTCCGCCACGCACGAATGCCAGGTGCTCCGACCACCCTTCGGGCCTCACCCGCTCCACCAACTTCGCCATCTGTGCGAGGCGTCTTTCCTCGACCAGCGCTGCCGATGCCAGCCCCATTCCTACTCCGTGCAGCACAACCTGCGCCTGTTCCGCCAGGAACCGCAGCCCCTCCAGCTTGCTCTTCCGCGCGCCGAAAAAGTCGTCCGCGATCACCTCAATCACATCTATCTTATCGAGGTTTTCAACAATTCCCGCCGCGAGTTCCGGCCTCCATCCCATTCCTATGCGGTCTCGCTTCGTCACCTTTCTCTCCTCTCGCCACCGCATCAACCCTTGGTCAAAGGTCGCCTTACTCACCGCAGCCTCCGCACCCTCCTCCGCATCCGCCACCGCACGAGCTCCCGCAACTGCTGCTCGAGGAATCCCACCACGATGACCCGTTTGACGTCGCTTGAGCCCGCTTCGCAGCTAGTGCGTCGCGATACGGAAACACCAGGGCGGGCACGGCCGCCAATCCCCACACCCCCGCCAGCCATGCCAGGTCGCTCGACCTTCCCCCGGCCCGCAGCGAACCGGCGCGCTCTCGCAGTCCGGAAAAAAGTGCCTTCGCGCCATCCAGAAACTCCTGGCCCTTCGCAGTCAGCCGGGGATCCGAAAGCCTGTAGGCCGCATAGAGGGACACACCGGTAAGTACGACCAGATAAAGAAACGGCCGTTGATTCATCACCGCCTGCCCGATACGCAGCAGCGCGAGCACGCTGAGCGCTGTCAGCACCGCCACCTTGATTCGCGTCCGCCGTGCCTGGGCCTCTTCGTCCGGCAGAAGTCCCAACCCGGTGAGCTTGCCAACGTAGTCCCGGCATGCCTGCCCTACCTGAAGCTCCTCCACGGCTTTCAGGAGCTCCTCGCCCTTTCGAAAATAGTGCAGCACTTCCTTCTCGATGGGGCGCCTTACGAGTCCGGGCGCTTCCGGGTCCGTGGTTTGCAAACTCGTGCCCATCAGTGTCGAGCCGACATCCAGTTTGAGCAGTCCGCGGTCCACAAGCGACATCACAGCCACCCGCACGGCCTCCTCTTTGCCTCCGCGCAAAGTGGCGATGAGGTATGGGTCATCCACAGGAGGCGACATCGGAGAGTCGGCTTCCCCCCACCGCCGATAAAGGACTGCCAGGCCGATTACACCGGCTGCGAACGCAGCATAGAAAATCAGGAAATCCAGCCCCACCAGTTCAAATGGGTTCATGGTGGTTCCTCAGCGCAGGCCGCACGCCCGCGCGTGCAACTTGCGAACCAGCTCGATCCACCGCAGCAGTGTGGGCCCGGCCGTACCCGGTGTCGCGCGCCGCGTCTCCCGAATTCCAGATACTCGCGCCAGCGTTTCCGCCGGTTCGGCTACAGACGCAGCGAACTTTTCCAGCGCTTCTTTCGGAGAGGCTGCTGGCTGGCCTTCCAGCTCCAGCAGCGCCGCCGCGGCGGCACGCGTCGGCCCTGCCGCGTCGGCCAGCAAATAGGCCGCCTGCTCTTCGCGAAGGCTCCGTTCAATGTAGCCCGCCCGCAGTCGCAGGACCAGGTTGAGCAACGTTTGTCGCAACCGCGCCCGCAGCGCGTCGCGTGGTATTTCCAGCCCTGCAAACGGGTCGTCGCCGTAGAGCACCCGGCGCCGGTGCGACACGTCCAGGAACTTCTGTGCGAACGCCATCACCGCCTGCGGCACCTCGTCCTCCAGCAGGAACATCGGCCGCATGGCGATGGCCGCCCCGGCCACGCGCAGCGGTTCGCGCAGTGCGTCGGCCTGCGACGGCTCGAACGCCCGCAGCACCACGGCCACGTTCACGTCGGAAGTGGCTCGCAGCCGCCCTTCTGCCGCGCTCCCGTACAGCACAATCGATCGCAGGTTGGCGCCGAACGCCGATTTCGCTGCGGCCACAAACTCATCGAGTGTTTTCTGAACTTGCGGAGGTAATCCGGCAGGCTGCGCTGCAGTACACATCGCCCCTCCTCCCACAGCACTTAGATCCCTGTGTTCACTCCCTATTCCTTGCCCCTCTGTCTCTTCGTCCCTTCGACTTTTTGTCCCCCTGCCTCCGTGTTCTCTGTGCCTCAGCGCTCTCTGTGTAGTTTCTGTTCTATTCTGCGTTTTGAGTTAGAATTTCTGCTCTCTTGCCTCTTTCCCTTTTCCTTTTACCTTTTTTCCTTCAGCCCTTCCTATTCCGCCCCCGGCCCTCGCAGGATCTGCCCCGGTTTGGCCCCGCTGTGTTTCCCGCCTTCAATCACCACTTCTCCGTTCACCAGCACAAACGCAAACCCCGCCGAATAGGCGTGCGGCTTCTCGAATGTAGCCACGTCCGCGACGCTCTTCTCATCAAACACCACCACATCCGCCCACATCCCCGGCCGCAGCAGCCCGCGCTCGGTCAGCCGGAATCGCTGCGCCGGCAGCGAAGTCATTTTCCGTATGGCTTCCTCGAGCCGCAGCGTTTTCCGCTCGCGCACATACCGCCCCAGCACCCGGGCATTGGTGCCATAGCTGCGCGGATGCGGCACCCCGCGCCCGAATTCGGTCACGCCGCCATCGGCCGCCACCATCGAATACGGAAACTTCAGGATGCGCTCCACGTCCTCCTCGTGCATCGAGTGATACACCATGCTGGCTCCGCCTTTTTCCATCATCTCCAGCACCGTCTCGATTTCGGCCTCCAGCTTTGCCTTGCGCCCCTTTTCCTTGTTGATTTGCGCCAGGCTTTTCCCTTCCAATGACGCGTCCCAGCGGCACCGCGCCACCACCGCGTAGTCCAGCCGCTTCCGCCCGTTGCGTTTGCGGATGGTTTCTTTCATCTCCACGGCGATTTTCTTCCTCGTAGCCGCGTCGCCCAGCCGCTCGTTGATTTTCTGCTGCCCGCCGGCCAGCGCCCACGACGGCAGCAGCACGCCGAGGTTGGTGCTTGACGCTGTGTACGGATACTGGTCCACGGTCACGTCCAGTCCCGCCGCTCGCGCCTGCTCCACCATCTCGATGGTGCGCTTGCTCTGGCCCCAGAAGTTCTTGTTGGACACCTTGAAATGCGAGATTTCCACCGGGATACCCGCCTCGCGTCCGATTTGCAGCGCTTCCTCAATGGCTTCGAAGACACGCGCGCCTTCGTCGCGCATATGCGTGGCATACACGCCGTTGTACTTTGCCGCCGCCCGCGCCAGCCCCACCACTTCCGACGTCTTCGAATATGTTCCTGGTATGTAAATCAAACCCGTGGCCAGTCCTACGGCCCCCTCGCGCATGGCCTGTCCGACCAGCGCTTCCATCCTGGCCTGCTCTTCCGGCGTGGGGTCGCGCTGTTCGGTGCCCATTACGCTTCGGCGCACGCTGTTGTGGCCGATGAGCGACGCATAGTTGATGGAAATGCCGGCCTGCTTCAGCGTCCCGAACACCTGCCCGAGGTTCACGTCCGAACCGCCGCAGTTGCCGGTCACGATCGAAGTCACGCCATCAAATAGATAATTGTCCGCCGTCGGGACCCTGGCGATGTCGCCCTCGGAATGCGAATGGACGTCAATGAATCCCGGCGCCACCACCAGCCCACGCGCGTCTATCGTCCGCTTTGCAGGACATGCGGGTGGGTCTATGCCCTTCGTACACAGCCGCCCGATGGCCGCAATTCGCCCGCCGCGTATTCCCACATCCGCGATGTACCAGGGGTTTCCGCTGCCATCCACAATGCGGCCGTTGGCGATAACCACGTCGTAGCTATCCTGCGCGTTTGCCACCCCGGCACATAGCAATAGCCCCATACTCAGCGCTAATCTTTTCATCGCTGCCCCTCTCCTTTTCGAGAAGTCCGTAGGGGCCATCCCGAAGCTTCGGGATCAGCCGGCCCCAAGAATACGAAGGGCTGATCCTGCGGCTTCAAAGGGCTGGCCCGTATAACGAATGCCGCCCGGCTGAATCCCCCCGGCTATCTGCCTCACTTGTAAACCAGATACTTTGCGCGAATCTTTTTGAACGCCTCCAGGTCATCCTGCCACCCGGCCACGACGCTCGACACCCCCGTGCGCGGGCTGGCGTTCTTCACTGCCTTTACCGTCTCCGCGTTCCCGGCCAGCGTGACGATTTTGTCGATTGCAAATTTTTCAGGGTACAGCCGATAGAGCACCGCGGCAATCTCCAGACCCATCCACATCGAGTGCAGCGACGCGCGGTCGGTGATGAGTATGCTCACGCCCTCGCAGGGCTGGTCTCTGTGCGTTCCCAGCTTCGGGGTGAAACGCACGGGCACGAAACGCACCCCCGGGAGAAATCGCTGGTTCAGCTCCCGCGCCAGTTCGACGCCCTTGATCCACGGCGCGCCGAACAGCTCAAACGGCGTGTCCGTCCCGCGACCAACGGCTACCCCGCCGCTTTGCAGCAGTTCGATTCCTGGATAGAGCAGCGCCGCATCCAGGTTGCGCAGCGCCGGGGACGGTGCGATCCACGTCAGCCCGGTGTTCTCGTACCAGTCGCTGCGCCGGTAGTCCTTCATCGCCATGACGTGCAACTCCGCGCCAATTTTGTTCTCGGCGTTGAACATCTGCGCCAGCTCTCCTGGCGTCATCGCGTAGCGCACCGGCATCGGGAAGTAGCCCACAAAACTCAGCCGGTCGGCATCCAGCATCGGCCCTTCGATGGCCTCCCCTCCCAGCGGGTTCGGGCGGTCCAGCACGTAAAAAGGAATTTTGCGTTTGGCGGCCTCCTCCATTGCGTAGGCCATCGTGGTGATGTACGTATAGAAACGCACGCCGGCATCCTGGATGTCGAACACCAGCGCGTCCACGCCCTTCAGCATTTCCTCGGTTGGGCGCCGCGTCTCCCCGTAGAGGCTGTGAATTGCCAGGCCGGTGGCTGCGTCCGTGCCGCTGGAGACTTTTGTGTCCTCCCGCCCGGCAATACCGTGTTCCGGGCTGAACAGCGCGGCCAGCTTCACGCCCTCGGCTTTGTGCAGCAGGTCAATCGTGCTCCGGCCGTCCCGCGCTACTCCCGTGTGATTGGTGATCAGCCCGACTTGCTTGCCCTTCAGCGTGGCAAAATTTTCTTCCACCAGCACGTCTATCCCGGCTTTGGTTTCCGCATTGCGCGTCAACACCCCTGCGTGGTCGTAGGGACGTTGAGTTCCAATTCCAGGTTCAATTTCAGAAGCTTCATGAAGGGCGAGGTAGCCCAGACCGTGGAAATTGACGATATCGCCTGGGTGAGCGGCCGCTACGACGGTGGCCACTTTCGATCGCAGACTCGAAATCGCCGGCCTGACTCTTGGATGCACGCTATTGGTCAGCAGCACGACAAACGTCCGGGTTCCATAGTCAATCCACACCGAAGTTCCGGTGAACCCGGTGTGTCCAAACGAGCCGACAGGATACAGTTCACCGCGCGGCGCCGAATAGACTGAATCAATGTCCCAACCCAATCCGCGTTTTGTCGGCATCCAATTGGGGGTCGCCGCTAGCACCATTTTCAGCCCCGTCTGCTGATCCAGCACTCCTGGCCATAGCCCCCCTGCCCCTTCGGCAGGTGACCGCGGCCCAAACCCGCCAAGATTGAGAATCATCCGGCAATATGCGCCCAGATCGTCAGCCGTGGAGAACAATCCTGCATGTCCCGCCACTCCGCCCATCCCCCGCGCGCGGGGATCATGTACTTCCCCGCGCAACACGCGTCCCTTTCCCTCCCCCGCTTTCGCGCCCTGGGGAAGTTCGATTTCTTCCGTGGGCGCAATCTTCGCAGCCCACTCCTTCGGCGGGTTGAACCGCGTGTGTTTCATCCCCAGCCACTCGAAGATTTTTTTCGCTGCAAACTCATCGAGCGGCATTCCGCTCACGCGCCGCACCAGCTCGCCCAGCACGATGAATCCGCAATCGCTGTACACAAAGCGCATCCCCGGCGGCCAGAGCGTGGAATCCTCGTTGATCGCTCGCAGCACCTCCTCCGCGCCGTTCCATTTTTCCGGCAGCCGCGGGATGGGCCGCAAGCCGCCGGTGTGCGTCAGCAGGTGCCGCACCGTGATGCCTTCTTTCCCGTTGGCGCCGAATTCGGGGATGTACCGCGCCACCGGGTCATTCAGCCGCACCTGCCCCTCTTCCACCAGTTTCATCACCGAGGTCGCCGTGGCCAGCACTTTGGTCAGCGACGCCAGGTCGAAGATGGTGTCCACGGTCATCGCCTCGCGCTGCGGCACCAGCGCGCGGTTCCCATACGCCTTCCGATACAGGATTTTCTCAAGCTGCCCCACCAGCACCACCGCGCCCGGGATTTCGTCCGCAGCAATCGCTTTTTCGATGACCACATCGATCTGTGAAAGCGGGTTTTTCTTTTCTTTTGCGCCCCGCTGCCGGGCATGGGCAGGAGCATCGAAAATGGAAAATGGAATATGGGCAAGGCAGACCAGTACGCAGAACCCAATCCACCTCAGTCCTGTTTTTCTGCCGTCTTCCATTTTCCCTTTTCCCTTTTCCGATGTTATGTTGTCGGCGCCATGCCACACGCCAGTCTCCCCGGGCGCCTGCTGATTCTACTGCTACTTCCACTTTTCTGCGGCGCGTCTCCCGCCGGCGCGCAGCAGCCCAGGGACACCAAGGCCGCCGCGAAAGTTCTTCGCGATGCCGGCAAATGGGCCCGCAAGACTCTCAAGAAAATGACCCTGGACGAAAAAATCGGCCAGCTCTTCCTGGTCTATTACTTTGGCGGCTTCACCAGCACCGAGAGCGAGGAATACAAGAATCTGGTCGCGCACCTCGAGCGCAATCGCGTCGGCGGCTTCGTGGTGCGCACGCGCGCGGCTGCGGTGGGATTCTCCCGCAGCCAGGTCTATCCCACAGCCATACTCGCCAATCAGCTCCAGCGCCGCTCAAAACTTCCTTTGCTGGTGGCCGCGGATTTCGAACGCGGCACCTCCATGCGCCTCGAGGAAGGCACATCGTTCCCGCACGCCATGGCCGTCGCCGCCACCGGCAATCCCGCCGACGCCTGCACGATGGGCCGCATCACCGCTCTCGAATCCCGCGCCGCGGGGGTTCACTGGATTTTCGCGCCCGTCGCCGATGTCAACAGCAACCCCGACAACCCCATCATCAACACGCGTTCGTTCGGAGAGGACCCGCAACGCGTATCCGAGCTTGTCGCCGCTTTCACCCGCTGCGTGGAGGAAAACGGGGCGCTGAGCACTGCCAAACATTTCCCCGGCCACGGCGACACGGCCACGGATTCCCACATTGACCTTCCCACCATCCGCGCGGACCGCCAGCATCTGGACGCTGTCGAGCTGCCTCCCTTCCGCGCCGCTCTGGCCGCCGGAGCCAGCACGGTGATGACCGGCCACCTAGCCGTGCCCTCACTCGAGCCCGACGTCAATTTGCCGGCAACGCTTTCTTCCTCCATTCTTGAAAGCCTCCTCCGCCGCGAGATGGCTTTCGATGGCGTGGTCGTCACCGACGCCCTCGATATGGGCGGCGTCACCGTCCGCTATGCGCCCGGAGACGCCGCCGTTCGCACGATTCTCGCCGGTGCAGATATGCTCCTGGTCCCGCCTTCAACCGATTCCGCCATCACGGCTCTGAAAGATGCCATCCGCGACGGCCGTCTTCCCCTGGCCCGCGTCGAGCAATCTGTTCTGCGCATCCTCCGCGCCAAGGCGCGCCTCGGCCTGCACAAGCGGCGGTACGTGGATGTGGACTCTCTGAACTCCAGTTTTCGCCGCCCCGAATCCCTCGCCGCGGCGCAGGACATCGCCGACCGCGGTGTTACCCTCCTCCGCAACGACGAAAAACTTCTTCCCCTCGCTTCCGGCAGTCCGCGGCGCGTTTTCCTCATTTCCGTGTCCGGGGACCCCGAAGTCGTCCCGGGCGAAGACTTTGAAAGAGCCTTGCGCGCGGCAGGAATGTCCCTGACCGTCATCCGTACAGACACGCGCTTCTCTCGTCCCGAGCACATCGTACTTCCTGCTTCGGAAAATTTCGATCTCGCTGTGGTTGCCCTGTTCGTTCGCGTGGCCGACCGCAAGGCCACCGTCAGTCTGCCGCCGGCGCAATCTGCGCTGGTCACCCGGCTCCTTGCTTCCGGCAAGCCGGTTATTGTGGTCTGCTTCGGCAACCCGTACTTGATTCGCGAATTCCCGGCAGCGCAGACCTGGCTCGCGGCGTTCAGCACCGTGGACGTAGCCCAGCGTGCCGCCGCGCGCGCCCTTCTCGGCCAGGTAGCCATCACCGGCCGCCTCCCCGTCAGCGTCCCCGGCGTCGCTCCCCTCGCCCACGGCCTGCAACTCCCTGCCGCAGTTCAGCCTTCCCGGCCCTGATTCACGGTCACTGCCTGCAAGTCATGCGTCATCACGATTCTTCTGTCCGCGTCCGTGCCCTCTGCGTTAACTCTGCGTCCTCTGCGGTGAGGCTTTTCGCTTCCCGCCCGTTATAATTCCAGCGTGCCGAAACGCTGGATTCCATCCACCGAGCAGCGCAATCTTCGTTCCCGCGGGCTGGACCTGAAGTCCACCCGCGAAATCCTCCGCATCATCAACCGCGAAGATTTGCAGGTGGCTCGTGCTGTGGCCCGTGAGCTCCGGCCCCTTGCGCGTGCCGTGGACGCGATTGCCGCACGCGTGCGACGTGGCGGCCGACTGTTTTACGTTGGCGCCGGCACCAGCGGCCGACTGGCGGTGCTGGATGCTTCCGAACTCCCGCCGACGTTCGGCGTTCCTCCCTCGCTGGTGCAGGGCATCATTGCCGGCGGGCGCCGCGCGCTGACCTCCGCGGTCGAGGGTGCCGAAGATGATGCCCGCCAGGGCGCCCGCGATCTGGCCGCAAAGAAGCTCTCTCCTCGCGACGCGGTCATCGGCCTCACGGCCAGCGGCTCGACGCCCTATGTCCTGGGCGCGCTCCGATACGCGAATCGCTGCCGCGCAATCACCGTTGCCATCACTTGCAATGCATCAACCCCTGTCTCTCGCATTGCGCGCGTCACCGTCGCGCCGCGCACGGGTCCCGAAGTCCTTGCTGGCTCGACGCGCTTGAAAGCCGGCACCGCGCAGAAATTGGTACTTAATATGCTCTCGACCGCGCTGATGGTTCGTCTCGGCCACGTCTATGACAACCTGATGATTGGCGTGTCCCGGACGAATCAGAAGCTTCGAAGGCGTGCAGTGCGCATCCTGGGGCAGGCCGCGGGCGTGGAGTCGTCCGCGGCCGTACACGCGCTGCGTCAGGCCGGACACGATCCGCGCGTCGCCCTGGTAATGCTCAAGCGCGGCCTGGACGCGCGCCGCGCCCGCCGGATTCTGGCCGTCGCCGGCGATTATTTGCGGATCGCTTTGGGTGAATCACTGTGAGCCACAGAACCATTCAGCCGAAACCCCTGCCCTGCATTCTCTGTGCCCTCTGTGCCTCTGTGGCTAATTCTTTATGGATCGATTTCTAATCGAAGGTGGCATCCCGCTCCGCGGCACGCTGCGAATCAGCGGCGCGAAAAATGCTGCGCTTCCGGAGATGGCCGCCGCGCTGCTCACCGCCGAGCCTGTGCATCTGAAAAATGTCCCCCGCGTGCGCGACATCCTCACCATGGGCAAGCTGCTGGCGCATATGCAAACCCGGATTGAATCCCCGGACGTGCCGCCCACCGACCTGACCCTGCGCGCGGAAAATATCAGCCACGCGGAAGCGCCCTACGAGCTGGTGAAAACAATGCGCGCCTCCGTGCTCACGCTGGGGCCGCTGCTGGCCCGCACCGGCTACGCCCGTGTCTCCCTGCCCGGCGGATGCGCCATTGGCGCGCGCCCTGTGGATTTGCACATCCTGGCACTCCAACAAATGGGGGCACAGATTTCCACAGACCGCGGCTACATCGAAGCACGTGCCCCGGAAGGCGGTCTGCGCGGCGCGCGAATTCGCTTTAGCAAGATTACCGTCACCGGCACGGAGAATGTGCTGATGGCCGCAGCCCTGGCCAGCGGAGAGACCCTCATCGAAAACGCCGCCCGCGAGCCCGAGGTTGCCGACCTCGCCGCGCTGCTTGTAAAAATGGGCGCCCGCATCGAAGGTGCCGGTACTTCCGATATCCGCATCCGGGGCGTCAGCCGTCTCCGCGGCGCTGAACACTCCGTCATCCCCGACCGCATCGAGGCCGGCACGTTTCTGATTGCCGGGGCGATTACGGGAGGCGAACTGCTGCTGGAGGGATGTGCGCCGTCGCATCTGTCTGCGCTTGTGCGCCAGCTTGGCACCTGTGGCGTGGACATCCGCCAGGAAGGCTCGGCGTCGCTCCGTGTCCGCGCGGCCGCCAGGCTCACACCCGCGGACGTCTCCACGGGAGAACATCCCGGCTTCCCCACCGACATGCAGGCTCAATACATGGCCCTGATGACCCAGGCCTCCGGGACCTGCGTCATAACCGAGAAGATTTTTGAGAACCGCTTTATGCACGCCAGCGAGATGAACCGCATGGGCGCGCGCATCACGGTGGACGGCAGCCGCGCCACGGTCACCGGGCCCACGGCCCTGGGCGGCGCGACCATCATCGCCAGCGACCTCCGTGCCAGCGCCTCGCTGGTTTTGGCTGGCCTGGTGGCCAGCGGTGAAACCACGATTGACCGCGTCTATCACATTGACCGCGGCTACGAACGCATCGAGGAGCGCCTCGCCTCCGTCGGCGCCCGCATCCGCCGCATCCGATGAGCTATCCGTGATCGGCTGCCGCTGACCTGCACCTCGTTGACGGTCTCTGTTTGCCTGGGTTTGTTTACTCGTCCTGACACCCGGCCGCACATTTCTGAGTTGCGAGTTTTGGGCCTGGAGATCTGCGCTCTGATTTCTGATTTGCAATTTCTAATTTCAAATTTCTAATTTCTGATTTCAGTGTTCTGCTTTCTGCCTTGTGCGTTCTGCCTTCCAATTTCCTGCCTCAAACTTCTATCTTCTGATTCTCCCCCTCCCGCCCCTGCATTCCTCGTCCTCACCCTTGACACGCTTTCCTTCAAGTGATAACTACCAGCCTAGCAGATACGTCCCGGTAGGGGGGTGGGGTGGTCCTGGCGTTGAGTTTGACTCAAGCCGTTTCTGCCGCATACATCGCGTGCGCTCCTGCGCGCGTCCCCGCTAGGGTGTGTTCCCGCAAAAGCTTCGGCGCTTCATTCCAATGGAGGAAGCCACAATGAAATCTCGCAATTTCATCTTTTTGCTCTGCGCCATCCTGTGCGTGGCTGTTGCCACCTCGGCGCAGGTCAGCACGTCCAACATTACCGGGACGGTATTGGACAAAACCGGCGCGGCAATCCCGGGCGCCAAGGTTTCGATTACGAATGAGGCAACCGGTGTCACCCACAGCACGACTACCAATGAAGCGGGCAGCTATTCGTTTCCTTCGCTCCCGGTCGGCTCCTATGCCGTGACGGTCGAGGCAGCAGGATTCCAGAAGTGGGTCAGCACAAAGAACGTCCTGAACGTTGGAGCGCCCATCGTGGTCAACGCCCCGATGGAGGTGGGCGCGGTTTCCTCGGTCGTCCAAGTGGAGTCGAGTTACGAAAAACTGGCTACATCCAACGCCATGATCAGCGACGTGGTGGACCGTCGTGCCATTAAGGACCTGCCGCTGAATGGGCGAAATCCATTGAACCTCATCACTCTCCAGCCCGGATTGATCCAGCGCTCCACGGGCGGCCGCGGGTCCGGGACACATATCAATGGCTCGCGCGATCGCGCCTTCAACGTCACGCTGGACGGCATTGACATCAACGAGCCCTCGGTCCCCAACCCCCAGAGCAATACCTACCGACTGACCACAGATAACATTCAGGAGTACCGGATCGTTACCCACAACGCCACAGCCGAGTTTGGCCGCAACTCCGGGGCCAACATTGCCTTGGCGAGCCGCGGCGGCACGAACGAACTCCACGGAAATATCTACGACTATTGGCGCAACCCCATCTTGAATGCGCGCGACTGGTTTGTAAACGCGCAGGGCGGCGAAAAACCTGAATTCAGAATCCACCAATTCGGCGCCGACGCTGGCGGGCCGGTGATCAAGAACAGGACACATTGGTTTGGAAGCTGGCAGAGTACTCGCCTCAACTTTACCCAGCCTATCCAGGAAGTTTTTGGGACGCCCGTGGTGTATACCTTTATGGCTCGCGATGGCCTGTTCCGCTATCTCAGCGGATCCATTCCCGATCCGACGAATCCTGCCGTGCAGCTCAACCGCAATAGCCCCAACCTTGTTGACGCCAACGGCAACCTCC
>Ga0247727_10013201_pt1 | contig 13985 bp, 12 predicted proteins | sample WisWelCaveWW1625_FD_202498 | JGI IMG/M metagenome (GOLD analysis project Ga0247727, IMG submission 202498) | Biofilm microbial communities from Wishing Well Cave, Virginia, United States - WW16-25 | ecosystem: Environmental > Aquatic > Deep subsurface > Groundwater > Cave microbial mat | place... | reverse complement strand
CCTCTGCCGCGGGGGGAGGGCGCGGCGCGTGCTGTTCGTGGACCTCGACGTCCACCAGGGGAACGGGACCATCGCCTGCTTCCGCGGCGACCCGCACTCCTTCACCTTCTCCATCCACGAGGAGCACCAGTACCCCTGGCCCAAGGAGCGGGGCTCGCTGGACGTGGGCCTCGACGCGGGGGCGGGGGACGGGGAGTTCCTCGCGGCGCTCGGGGAGTCCCTCGGGCGCATCTCCCGCGAGTTCCCGCGGCCCGACCTCCTCGTCTACGTCGCGGGGGCCGACGCCTTCGAGGAGGACCGGCTGGGCCGCCTCGCGCTCACGCGCGAGGGCTTCCGCCGCCGCGACGCCATGGTGCTGGACCACGCCCGGGCCGAGGGGGCCCCGGTCCTGGGGCTGCTGGCCGGGGGATACGCCCGGGACACGCGCGACGTGGTCGGCATCCACGCCGACATGGCGGAGGCGCTGGCGCGCTGGCTCGCCCCGGGCGGGGCCCGCCCGTGAAGTCCTTCCCCACCCCGCTGGAGACCTTCCGGAACTGCCCGCGGAAGTACGCCTTCGACCGGGACCCGGACATCAAGAGGCGCTACCGGAAGCCCACCGTCGAGATGTTCACGGGGACCTGCATCCACGACGCGCTGGAGCGCTTCTTCGACCCGGCGCGGACGCCCGTCCCGGCCCGCACGCTGGAGACGCTGGTCCAGCACCTGCGGGAGGCGTGGTCGGGGAAGGACATGCGCGGGAGGTGGGGCGTCCAGCGGCGCGAGGAGCGCCGGATCCTCTTCGGCGCCGACCGCGCGACGGAAGCGGCGGCGGGGGAGAAGGCGAAGCACCTCCTGTGGGGCTTCGTCCGGACCCAGGACCTCGAGGCCGTGCCCGCGACCGCGGAGGCCTTCCACGAGATCCCGCTCGGCGGCCGCCACGTGCTCGCCGGGAAGATCGACCGCATCGACCGCGAGGGGGATGCGCTCCGCGTGGTGGACTACAAGACCGGGAAGCCGAAGACCGTCGAGCAGATCCGGGCCGACGACCTCCAGCTCGCCGCCTACGCCCTCATCGCCGGGCGCAAGTTCCGGGCGGAGGTGAAGCGCTGCTCGATGATCTACCTCCAGGAGAGCCGGGAGGTCGGCTTCGAGCCCGACCCGGCCTGGCTGGCGGCGAAGGAGGAGGCGCTGCTGGGCCTCCTGGACGCGGTCGAGGCCGAGCAGGCCCGCCCGGACGGGCCGGACAAGTTCCCCCCGACCCCCAACCCGCTCTGCTCCTGGTGCGACTACCGGCCGCTCTGCCCCGAGGGGCGGGCGTTCGTCGAGAGGGAGGAGGGGGCGGCGGGGGAGGTGGATCCTCCGCCGTTCTGATTCGCGTACGGTGCCAGGCACCTTTTGTTGTTCCGGAGGGTCCGCCAACGAAAAGTGTCAGGCACCGTACATCGACGCTACCATCCCGCCTTCGACGGCCGGGCCGTGGCGCCGGTCAGGACGGAGCGAGGGTCCCCGATGCACGCCGCCGCCGCCCCGGATCTCCCCCGCGCGATGAACCACCCCTTCGCGGGGATCGACCGGAAGAAACTCGGGATGTGGATCTTCCTCGGGTCGGACGCCATGGGCTTCACCGGGCTGCTCGGCGCCTACGCGGTCCTCCGGCTCAGCGCCCGGGACCACTGGCAGGAGATGGTCCGGGACGGGAAGGTCGAGTTCATCAACATGGAGGCGTCGCGCAACCTCACCTTCCTCAACACCTTCCTTCTCATCTGCTCCTCGGTGACGATGGTCCTGGCCCTCAAGAACCTGCGCCTGGGGAACATGGGGAAGTTCAAGGTGTTCCTCGCCGGCACGATGCTGGGCGGGATCGGCTTCCTCTCCCTCCAGGCCACCGAGTGGACCCACCTCCTCCACGAGGGCGTCACCGCCCCCTCGGGCAACTTCGGCGGGACCTTCTTCATGCTGACGGGCTACCACGGCTTCCACGTCTTCGGGGGCGTCTGCCTGCTGGGCTGGGCGCTCGTCCGCGGGATGAAGGGCGTCTACTCGCCGCAGAACTCCGTCGGCATCGAGGTCGTCGGACTCTACTGGCACTTCGTGGACCTCATCTGGATCCTGCTCTTCACCCTCATCTACCTCCTGCCCGGGAAGGGAGGCCCCGCGTGACCGACGCCGCGACCCACGAGGCCCACGACGACCACCCCCACGTCAACTACATGGCGAAGTTCTACTGGCTCGTCGGCCTCACGGCCGCCGAGGTGGGCGTGGCCATGTACATCGAGGGGGGGTCGAAGCTGTTCCTCCTCGCCTTCCTCTCCTTCTGGAAGGCGGGGATCGTGCTGAACCACTTCATGCACCTGAAGACCGAGAACCTGGCGCTGAAGCTGGCCATGGCCTTCCCCCTGGTCCTCATCGTCGTCCTGTTCGGGCTCTTCACGCTCGACGGGTACTTCCTGAACTACTCGGCGTTCTAGCCGGTCACTTCCCGTCGTCGTTCCGGATCACCGTCGTGACCTGGGCCCCGTGGCCCCCGCCCAGCGCCCCCTCGTACCCCTCCTCCCGCCACTTCTTCTGCTGGTCCACGTTGAGGGTCTGGTTCACCCGGTCGTTGTAGCGCCTCCGGTTCTCCTGCGTCTTCTCCAGGTCGAGGAAGCGCTCCTTCGTCAGCTGCGCCCCCGCCCCGTCCGCGGGCTGCGCCTCCTTGAGGGCCGCCCTCACCACCTCCAGCATCCCGTCGTCCCGCTCCTTGATCGCGCTCTTCAGCTCCTCCTCCTGCGTGGTGGTGAGTCCGAGATCCTCGCGGGCCTTCGCCCATCGGTCCTCGAGGGGAAGGGCCCGCAGGTCGTTCATCTTCCGGAACCGCTCCCCCAGGCCCGAGACGAGGACATGAGCGGCCTCGGCGCGGAGCCCGTTCCCGAGGTCGAACTTCCGCCCCGACCGGGCCTCCGTCCAGCCCGCCTCGCCCGGGGCCGCGTCCTTCTCCAGGGACGCGAGGCGGTCCCGCGCCTCGCCGGAGGCCTTCGTCTCCGCGGCCAGGGTCTCCCGCAGGCGCGCCGTCTCGGCGACGGCGTTGCCGAGGTTGGCCTCGAGGACCTCGACGCGGTTGCGCATGTCGGCCGCCTCCTTCGCGCGGCGCTCCGCGCCGCGGTCGGGCTCGGCGGGAGCCGCCGCGCGCTCCACCGGGCCCGGGGAGGGCGCGGACGCCTGCACGAGGAGGGCGCCGAGCACGCCCCCGATGGCCCCGGAGACCGTCAGGGCCAGCACCAGCCCTCCCGTCCTCATGGGGCCTCCTTCCGAATGCCGTCTCCATTCCCTAGGACGGCCATGACCCCGCCCGAAGCCTACCCGATTTCCACGGCGGGGAGCCACCCCGGCGGCCCTAGGATCGGCAGCCGAACCGGGACGAGGATCTCCCGGGGGAGGGATCCCATGCGCCGCCTTCTCCTCGCCGCCGCGCTCCTCTCGTCCGCCCTCCTCCCGGCCGCCTGCGGGGGCACCAACCCGAAGGTCGAGGAGCCCATCATCCGCTCCTTCCTGAGGGACCTGGGCCGCGCCGTCTACTCCAACGACAAGGAGAAGATCTCCGCCTTCGTCCTCCTCACCGCGGGCCAGCGGGGGAACCCCGTCGGGGCGCAGCAGGCGGACACCCCGGAGGGGAAGGAGAAGATCCGGGAGGGCAACCGCCGGAACCTCCGGTCGATCTTCCTCGACGCGGGCATCCTCACGCAGGAGGCCCTCAAGGGCAACCCCGTCCCCGACGAGCAGGCGCTCAACCGGTTCGACGCCGCGGTGCGGATCCACGTGGACGGGAAGAACGCGACGGCCCGGTTCGACATCGCGGGGACCCCCAGGCGCCTGGCGGAGGTCGTCACCTTCCAGCTCGTCAAGGCCGAGAACGGCTGGCGCATGTACGACTACGAGCGGGAGACGAAGAACCAGTAGACTCCCCGCATGACCGTCCGCGTCCGCTTCGCGCCGAGCCCCACCGGCGACCTGCACGTGGGGAGCGCCCGCTCCGCACTCTTCAACTACCTCTTCGCCCGCGCGCGGGGGGGCACCTACATCCTCCGGATCGAGGACACCGACGAGGAGCGCAACCGGGAGGAGGCGGTCCGGGGCATCCTGGGCGGGTTCGAGTGGCTGGGGATCCGCGCCGACGAGGGGCCCTTCTTCCAGAGCGAGCGGAAGGCGCTCTACCGCGCGAAGGTGGACGAGCTCCTCGCCCGGGGCGGGGCCTACCGCTGCGCCTGCCCGGTGGAGGAGCTCGAGGCGCGGCGGAAGGCCGCGGAGGCGGCGAAACGCCCCTACCGCTACGAGCGCACCTGCCGCGACCGGAAGGTCCCCGACGGCGTCCCCTCCGTCGTCCGGGTGCGCCTCCCCGAGGACGGGGAGGTCGTCTTCCGGGACCTCGTGCTGGGCGAGATCCGCACCTCCAACCGGGAGCTGGACGACTTCGTGGTCGCCCGCTCCAACGGGAGCGCGGTCTACAACCTCTGCGTCGTCGTGGACGACATGGACATGCGCATCACCCACGTCATCCGCGGGACCGACCACGTCGCCAACACGCCCAAGCAGATCCACCTCTACCGGCTCCTCGGCGCCGAGCCGCCCGCCTTCGCCCACATCCCCATGATCCACGGGCCCGACGGGAAGAAGCTCTCCAAGCGCCACGGGGCGGTGGGGGTGCTGGCCTGGCGGGACCTGGGCTTCCTCCCCGAGGCGATGCTCTCCTCCCTCGCGCGCCTGGGCTGGTCCCACGGGGACCAGGAGGAGTTCACACGCGAGGATCTGGAGCGGCTGTTCTCGCTGGAGGAGGTGAACGCCTCGGCGGCCGTCTTCGACGCGAAGAGGCTCGAGTGGGTGAACGGGCGGGTCCTGCGGCGCCTCGCGGTGGAGGACCTGGCGGCGCGCCTGCGCCCCTTCGTCGAGAAGAGGGGATGGGACCCGGGCGCGGCATGGCTCCCCCGGGCGGTGCGGGCCCTCCAGGAGCGCAGCGTCACGCTCGTGCAGATGGCGGACGGCCTCGCCCCCTTCTACGCGGAGGCGGTCGCCTTCGACCCGAAGGCCAGGGCGAAGTTCCTGACTCCGGAGGCGCTCCCGCGCCTCGGCGCGCTGGCCGCCGTCGTCGCCGCCGTCGAGCCCTTCGAGGCGGGCCCCGTCGGCGCCGCGGCCGAGGCCTGGCTCGCGAGGGAGGGCCTGGAGCTGAAGAAGGTGGGGCAGAGCATCCGCGTCGCCCTCACGGGGGTCACCGTGAGCCCGCCCCTCTGGGACACCATGGAGGTCCTCGGCCGCGAGCGCACCGTCGAGCGCCTGCGCGCCGCTGCGGAGGGGGCCTGACCCGGTTGGATCGGTCGCGGTTCTCCGCCATCGCCCACGGGGACCTACCCTGCTGGAACCCGACGGGGGAGGCAGCGCTGGACCGGCTCGTCGCCCGGCTCCCGCTCCCGCCCGCGCCGCGGGTCCTCGACGTCGGGTGCGGTCCCGGCGCCCTCCTCGCGCGCCTCGCCGCGCGGCGCGGGGCTGCCGGGGAGGGAGTGGATCCCTCCTCCCACGCCGCGGCGCGGGCCCGCCGGGCGCTGGCGGCGGTGGGCGCCGGTTCCCGCGTCGAGGTCCGGGAGGAGCGGTTCGACGCCGCGCGGTTCTCCACCGGCTCCTTCGACCTCGCCGCCTGCGTCGGGGCGAGCCATGCCGTCGGCGGCGCAGCAGCGGCCCTCGCCGCGCTGCACGGCCTCGCGCGGCCGGGCGGCCTCGTGCTCCTCGGCGAGGGGTTCTGGGAGAGGGACCCCGACCTGGACTACCTCGTGGCCCTCGGCTCGCGTCGCGACGACCTGCGCGACTTCGAGGGCACGGCGGCCCTCGGCGGCGCCGCGGGACTCGTCCTCCTCGAGGGCGAGGCCTGTCCCCGCGCGGACTGGGATCGCTACGAGGAGACCTATGCGGGCAACGTCGAGCGTTTCGTCGCGGAGCATCCCGGGGACCCGGATTCCCCGGCGATGCTCGGCCGCATCCGCCCCTGGCGGGAGGCATACCTGCGCTGGGGCCGCTCGACCCTGGGGTTCGGACTCTTCCTCTTCCGGCGGCCCTGAGGACTCCCCCAGACGGCCCACCGGGATCCCCCTTCGGTCCACGAGGAGGTCCCCGCCGGGGCGGGGGACGACCCTCCACTCCCCCCCGTCGAACTGGCGGTGGTGGAGGCGGCAAAGGCGCAGAAGATTCCCCGCCGCGTTCTCCCCGCCCTCCCGGAAGGGCCGCCGGTGGCAGTAGTCGAGGAAGGTCCCGTTCCCGCATCCGGCCACGCGGCAGCGGTCCCCGCCCTCCAGGATCACCTTCCGCTTCTCGGCCCCGGGGATGCGGCGGCTTCCCGGGCGGGGCGGGGGCGACCGATCCGCCGACTCCCTCGCGGCGAGGCGGCGGGCGCGGCGGACCCCGTCGCGGCGGTCGAGGAAGTCGTCCGCCACCACTTCGATAGTCTCCCCCTCCGACAGGGCCCGGCCGGCGCTGCGGCCGGAGACCTCCCGGGCCCGGAGGAGGAGGTCGGCTCCGCGCCGGGAGAGGTAGGCGCGGAGCGGGAAGACCCCGCGGCGCCAGCGCGCCTCCTCGCGGCGCCGCCGCACCCTGTCGAGGACGTCCCTCGTGGGCTCGCCCGCGGCCCAGCCGAGCCAGTCGTCCCCTTCCCGGAGGAGGTCGGGCTCCGCCAAGAGGCGTGCCACGGCGGCCGCCGCCGGCAGCGTGGTCCGGCCCGAGGCGACTTGGAGCGCCAGGGCGGGGTAGCGATCGGCGCACTTCGCCAGCGCCTCCAGCTGCAGCCCCTCCACCCCGGCCAGACCGAAGGTCTCGCAGTAGAGGGGGAAGGAGGTCGCCCCGTGCCGGAGGAAGGCGCAGGAGCGGTGCATGGCGGCGAGGTCGTGCCCCAGCGCGACCTGGAGGCGGCGCAGGAGGGCCGCCCTCCGCAGGATGCGCCGGTGGAGGTGGGTGGCAGGCATCGAACGGAATACTAACACATGCGTCCGACGCGACCGACGCCCGCGCGGGCTAGTCCTCGTAGATCTCGGGCGGGGTCGTCTCTCCTCCCGTGTCGAACGTGTTCCCCGAGAAGGTGTCGAAGGAGCCGCCGTAGTTCGTCACGTCGATCCGGTTCCCGAGGCATGTGTTGCCCGTGAAGACCGTCCCGGTCCCTTCGTTGACGAAGCCCTCGCCGTCGGAGTCCAGCCCGAAGTTCCCCGACCACGTGTTGCCGTCCTGGGCCCCGTTCACGAGGCAGGCGGCCCGGGCCCCCCGGGAGGTGTTGTCCTGGACGCTCGACCCGGCGGCGTTGACGTAGATCCCGACCCAGGCCGGGCCCGCGAAGTCGTTCCCGGACACCGTCGACGGCGCGTCCGCGTCGTTGGCGTTGAGGTTGATCCCGTAGGAGAAGTAGCCTCCCCCGCTCCGGACCTGGTTGCCGGCGATGAGGAACCCTGCGGTGGAGTCGTATCCGTAGACGTAGATGCCGTGGAACGGGACGTCCGAGACCTGGTTGTCCTGCACGGTGCCTCCCGCGGACTCGGCGGCGTTGACGTAGATCCCGCTCGCGGACCCGTCCATTACGGCATTCCCGGCAACACTGAAGGTGGCCTCGCTCGAGGAGATGTAGATCCCGTCGGAGCCGACCCCCGCGATCCGGTTGTCGCTGACGGAGCACTCCTCCGCGGACTGGCTGTTCTCCACGTAGATCCCCCGCTGGCCCAGGTCCGCCAGGAAGTTGTCGGAGATCCCGAGGGGACCGGCGGACAGGTAGCCGTAGACGTTGACCCCGTCTCCCAGCACGTTCACGACCTCGTTCTCCGAGACCGTGCCACCGGTCGACTGGTAGCCGTCGACGTAGATCCCGCCCCCGGTTCCGTCCTCCACCGAGTTCCCCGCGAGGCCAAAGGGGCAGCCGCTGGCGCGGACGAAGATCCCCCAGTCTCCGGCCCCCGCCACCCGGTTGCCCTCGACGGTGCTCCCCGCGGATTCGCCCGAGTTGTCGACGTTGATCCCGTAGCCCCCGGTGCCCTCCACGATGTTCCCGAGGACCGAGTTATTCCCGCGGTAGGCCTCGATGCCGTCGGAGCCCGCCCCGGAGACCGCGTTCCCCTCCAGGACGTTGCCCTGCCCCTCGACGTACACCCCCGAATCGCCGGTGCCGACGATGTCGTTCCCGCTGACCTCGTTCTCGTCGCCGAAGACCTGGATCCCCCTTCCCGCCGCGCCGAGGATGGAATTCCCCGCCACCAGGTTCCCGGAGCCGCTCACCTTCACCCAGGTGCCGCCCGTGGACTGGAGCCGGTTGGAGAGGATCTGCCCGTTGCTCCCGAAGAGCTGGACGCCGTGCTCCCCGCTGCGCCGGATCTGGTTCCCGTCCACGAGGGCCTCGTCGCCGACCATGTAGATCGCGGTCCCCCCGCCGTTGGAGAGGAGGTTCCCCGAGATCACCGCCCCGGTCCCCTGGCCGTAGATCCCGGTCTGGTCGCCGCCGCTCACGAAGGAGATGCGGTTCCTGAGGATGCGGGCGTCGCTCCCGTTGGCCCAGAGGCCCTCGTCGTACTGCCAGGTGCAGACGTTCTTCTGGAGGAGGGCGCCGTTGCCCGAGACGTAAGCGCCCCTCCGGTTCGCCTGGAAGGTGCACTTCTGTACGAGCGCGTTGTCCCCCTCGATGTAGACGCCGCCGTTGTCGCCCCCACGGAAGGTGCACTTCTGCACCAGCGCGCCGTTCCCGTAGATCACCACATGGTCTTCCCCGTTGCGGAACACGAAGCCCTGCACGACGATCCCGTCCCCCGTGGCCGTGAGGCAGTCCCCCTTGGAGGTGCCGAGGTTCCCGTCCCAGCGGGCCCCCTTCTTCCCGAGGAAGCGCAGCCCGGGGAGGTTGGCGACCACGTTCTCGTTGTAGGTCCCGGCCGAGACGACGATCGTGTCCCCGGCCGAGGCGGCGTCCACCGCCTCCTGGATCGTGTCGAAGTCCCCGGGGACCGCGATCACGTCCGCCCGCGCCGCCGCCGCCGCCAGCGCCACCACCGACCCGGCGAGGATCGCCCGCATCGTTCCCTCCCGCGCCCCGGGGGGCGCCGTCGCACTCCCTTTCGTGGGACAGGCTACACGGCGGGCCGCGGGCAGTCCAATGGCGGATCCGGCCCCCTCCCGCCCTGACACGCCGGAGTGGAGGTCGCTCAGTCCTCGTAGATCTCCGGCGGTGTCGTCTCTCCCCCCGAGTCGAAGGTGTTCCCCGAGAAGGTGTCGAAGGTGCCGCCGTAGTTCGTCACGTCGAGGCGGTTGCCGAGGCAGGTGTTGCCCGTGAAGTCCGTCCCGGTCCCCCCGTTGACGAAGCCCTCCCCGTCCGAGTCCATCCCGAAGTTCCCCGACCAGGAGTTGCCGCTCCCGTAGTTCACGAGGCAGGCCTGGCGGGAGCCCCTCGCGGAGTTGCCCTGGACCGTGGACGCGTCGGCGGAGACGTAAACCCCCGCCCCGAACGGTCCCGAGACCGCGTTCCCGGAGACCGTCGACGGCGCCTCCGCGAGGTAGGCGAAGAGATAGACCCCGGTCCCCCCCCACCCGCCGGCGTTCGACACGAGGTTGTCGTTGATCTGGAACCCGGCCGTGGAGGCGTAGCCGTAGACGTAGATCCCGTTCCCCAGGACCCCGGAGGCCTCGTTGTCCCGGACGGTCCCGCCCGCGGAGTCCTGGGCGGCGATGTAGATTCCGCCTTCGGCCCCGTCCCGGACGGAGTTCCCCAGGACGGAGAAGGGGCTCTGGAACGAGGCGACGAACACCCCGAGGCCGGCCGTCCCCGAGACCAGGTTGTCGGTCACGGAGTTCCCCGGGACGGACTGGCTGTTGTCCAGGTAGATCCCGAGGCCGGAGGCGTCCGCGACCAGGTTGTCGGAGACTCCCAGGAGCCCGGTGGAGGAGTAGCCGTAGACCTGGATCCCGACCCCGAGGACGTTCACGACCACGTTCCCCCCGACGGTGCCGCCCGGGGACTCCGAGGACTGGACTTGGATCCCCCCCTCGAGCGCGTTCTCCACGAAGTTCCCGGCCACGTCGAAGGGGCACCGGTCGGCGTTGACGTAGATCCCGAAGTTGGAGGCCCCCGAGACCCGGTTGTCCTCGATGGTGCTCGCCTGCGGGTCGCCCGAGTTGTCCACGTAGATCCCGATCCCGCCAGTTCCCATCACCGTGTTTCCGAGGATCGTGTTGTTCCCGTAGTACGCCTGGATCCCCTGGTTCCGGGTGCCGGAGACGAAGTTCCCCTCCAGGATGTTCCCCTGGCCGTAGGCGTAGGCGCCGGCACTGCCCGACCGGACGATGTCGTTGCCGCGGATCTCGTTCCCGGTGCCCTGGGCCTCGACCCCGTTTCCCCCCGTGTCGGCGAGGAAGTTCCCCTCCGCGAGATTCCCGGTGCCGTTCAGGTGGATGCCCGTGTCCTGCGTGAACGCGAGGCGGTTCGCGAGGACCTGGCCGTCGCTCCCGTAGACCTGTATGGCCGTGCCGCCGTTGCGGCGGAACTGGTTGCCGCTCACCAGCGCGTCGGTCCCGTTGACGTGGATCCCCGTGCCGTTGCAGTTGGAGAGCAGGTTCCCGGCGATGACCGCGGCGGAACCCACGTAGTGGATTGCGGTCTCCTGGCCGCCGACGGAGGCGAACCGGTTCTTCAGGACCTGGCCTCCATCCCCGACGACGCGGACCCCCTCCTCGTACTGCCAGGCGAATGCGTTCTTCTGGAGGAGGGCCCTGTTCCCGAAGACCTCGAGGCCGTCGCGGTTCGCCTGGAAGACGCACTTCTGCACGAGGGCGCCATCCCCCTCGACGAAGATCGCCCTCCCCTCGCCTCCCCGGAAGGTGCACTTCTGCACGAGGGCGTTGTCGCCGTAGATCACGACATGGTCTTCCCCGTTGCGGAAGACGAACCCCTGGACCAGGATCCCGTCGCCCGAGGCCGTGAGGCAGTTCCCCTCGGAGGATCCGAGGTTCCCGTCCCAGCGGGCGCCCTTCTTGCCGAGGAAGCGGAGCCCCGCCTTGTCGGCCACCACGTTCTCGTAGTAGTCCCCGGCGGAGACCACGATCGTGTCCCCGGCCGAGGCGGCGTCCACCGCCTCCTGGATCGTGTCGAAGTCCCCGGGGACCGCGATCACGTCCGCCCGCGCCGCGCCCGCCGCCAGAGCCACCGCCAGCCCGACGAGGATCGCCCGCATCGCTCCCTCCCGCGCCGCGAGGCGCCGCCGCACTCCGTTTCTGCGGGACACCATACGCGGCGGAAGGGGGGGCCGTCCACCTCGCACACCCGGCAGGCCGGCGGGACCGCAGGTCCGCATTCCTTGGCCCCCTGCCCGGGCCGCCCCCAGAATGCCGGGTCTCGACCGACCGGTGCCCCTATCGTCTAGCCCGGTCTAGGACACAGCCCTCTCAAGGCTGCGACACCGGTTCAAATCCGGTTAGGGGTACCACCCGCGCTTCCCCCGCGCGGGCAACGACTTGCGCCCGATCCCCGCCACGGGGCGCGACTTCGGGCGTCCCGACCCGGCCCTCCCCGCGCGGCAGATAGGGTCCTTTGCGGCACAGACAGTCGTTTGCGGCCGGATCGTAGGGCTCCAAATTGGGCACCAACTCCTGGGCGGCGGACAGCGCGCGAGGATGTGTCCTGCGGGGCGAGGGCGGAGAGGAACGCCGCGAAGACTTCTTTCTTTGGGGGCGCGGGATCGACTCCTGCCGACGATACCAACCTCCTCCCGCGGGCACCTTCGGGCACCGCGACCGCGAGTCCTCGCCGTCTCTCCGGTCCTCCGCGTCCCACCGCGCGTTGCCATCGGCACCGCGCCTTTGTGGTACGATTCCCTTCGAAGGGCCGCGGACTGCAGGGTCCCAGGCCTCGCTGGCGCGACCCTGCGCCCGCGGCCCCTCTTCTTTGGCGGTGGGAGTCCGCCAAGAACGCGTTGCATGACGGCCGTGTCGAAACTGGGAGGAGGTGGAAGGTGCCGGACCGCGGGACCATCTCTCCAGGTCTCAGGTTCGAGGAGTGCCTGGACCTCGCCGCGGTGGCCGCACGCCGGTGGCCGGGCTTGGCCCCCCTCGGGGGGGCGCGCTGGACAATGGAAGACATCGTGTGTGGTGCGTGTCTGCTCCACGCCATCGCGCGAGCTGAGGGACACGAAGCACTCCCCCGGGGTCCGGACGGCCGGGATGTACGCCGCGCGCTCCTCGTGGCGCTCCACGACGCCGTAGTCCGTGTCCGGGAGGCCGGGCAGGGGCACAGCGTTCAGAGCACAGTCGGGCCAGCGGAGGGAGGGATCGGTGTAGTTGGTGGTCCGAAGCGAGGATCCGCCATGACCGTAGATCGGTGGCTGGATCTGAATGAAGAGCACCGGGAGGAGGCGGGGGCGATCTTGGAGGCCTTGGCCCGGCTTGCGACGGCACGGGTGCCCCACCGATGGTGGGATGCCGAGGATGCCTCGCACGATGCCGTGGTCCGCGCCCTAGCCGACGGGTGTGCCGCCCTCCGGAGAGTGACGGCCCCGTCGACGCCGCTGCTCGCGTGGCTGCGGGGGTGCGTCCGAAACTTGCGGCGAGAGAAGGAGAAGGAGAAGGAGAAGGAGAAGGAGAAGGAGAAGGAGAAGGAGAAGGGAGACGCACCCATCGAGATCGAGGAGTTCCCCGACTCTGCACCCGCCCCCGATAAGGTCGTCGCGGAGTGGGACGATTTGCGATACGAGAAGGCGAGGGTGCTGGAGGCGGCGAGCATCCTCTCTCCACCCTACGGGCATGTCCTGGTCTGGAAGTTGAACGAGGGCCTCTCATGGCGGCAGATCCGTGACCGCCTCAATGCCTACAGGCCGCCAGGGGCGAGTCCGATCGGGGACCGCCAAGCCCAGAAGTCCATCACGACCGCGCTGCGGATGCTGAGTGACTGGCTCGCGGGGATCGACCTCCGCGTGCGCCATGTCCAGAAGTACCTCGCCAAGAAAAACCCGTGGATCGGTACGACGCTACCCCCCCTTCCGTCACTACTCTTGTAGAGGGCCCCCGCGGGGCGGGCCCCGGGTCGGAGGACGCAAGGCCGGGCCCCGGGCCCCAACAGGCCCGGGCGGACTACGGAACCAGCCGGTCCCCGCCGCGGGTTTCTCCGGAGTGGCGTCCCCTCGGGGGCGGGCTGGCATCGTGGTCCTTCTCGATTCTGGTGGACCTTTGGAGCCAGAGGGGCCTATGCAGCCCGTCCGACCTAGGAGACTCAGTCATGGGCGTCAACGCGCGACGCTTGGCTGCCGCGGGACTCATCGTCGTGGGATGTCTGGCGATTCTAGTCGTCTCGCTCGCTGGGTCGGATCCGGAGCCTGCGCCAGCGCGGAGCACTAGGGGTCCAGCGACACCAACTGTGCATGCCCACGAGGGAGGTTCGCATCACCACGAACCTGGCAAGGCGGAACACCCGCATGAAGAGGCACCCCCGCCCCATGCACAGGAAGTGGCGCCGACCCCGCCAGCAGAGCCCAGCGACCTCGAGTACTCCGGCATCGTTCGTGCTTCGGATGGGGCGGCCATTGCCGAGGCAACGCTCACGCCGCCGGATCACGTTGGGCCTCCGTGCACGACCGACGCGGGCGGCGCATTCAAACTGCGACTCTCGCGTAGCGCGGAGGAAGTCGAGACACTCGGGACCGTAGTGCTCAAAGTGATGGCCGACGGATTCCACGGGCGTTCTATCGCCTTCGTCGCCGGCCGTAACGCTCCATCGAACGACCGCATCATCACACTGCACCGCCTGATCGAGCTGAGCGGGCGCGTAGTAGACCAGTCCGGCCAGCCAGTGCCTGAAGCCGTCGTGGCGTTCCACTGCAGTTTCGAGTGGGAGCCGGCCATCACGACCTCCAGTCGCACTGACGGGACTTTCGCGGTCATGCTTATCGGGTTGGCTACGGTCGACCCACAACCTGTGCCGGCCCTAATCGGGAGCTCCCGCGGTGTGTAGGGTTGCCGGAGTAGACCGCGGCGTAGCTGGA
>Ga0247727_10013200_pt1 | contig 13985 bp, 14 predicted proteins | sample WisWelCaveWW1625_FD_202498 | JGI IMG/M metagenome (GOLD analysis project Ga0247727, IMG submission 202498) | Biofilm microbial communities from Wishing Well Cave, Virginia, United States - WW16-25 | ecosystem: Environmental > Aquatic > Deep subsurface > Groundwater > Cave microbial mat | place... | reverse complement strand
TAAGGGCCCGTAAGGAATTAACTGCGCTACTTGGAATGGCGCGGGCGTGAGCGGCGGGGATGGATGGTGTAGTTCCAGTCACCGTGAAAAGAGTCGGGCTTGATGTTGAGCGAGCCGAGTTGAGCGTCGGTGACCTTGAGGCCTTTTGGATAGTCGCCTGAGTCCACCTCGCAACGCACGCGCAGGCCCTGAGTCGTTTTGGTGGAGCCGATCAAGTTGACGATGACGGACAGGCTCTCCAAGGGCCGGCCACGCCAGTTTCTGCTGATGAACGAGAAGAGGCGATGCTCGATCTTGTTCCACTTGCTCGTTCCCGGAGGGAGGTGACAGACTGAGATGGAGAGTCCCGTTCGATCCGCCAGTCGTTGAAGTTCCCACTTCCAGAGGCGCGATCGTGAGGCGTTGCTCCCGCCGGAATCCGCCGTGATGAGCAGCGATTTGGCCTTCTCATAGACCGGTCTTCCCATCTTGTGCCACCAGCGCTCGATGCTCTTCACCGCGAAGGCTGCCGTGTCGTGATCGACACCGACGCTCACCCAGCCTTCGTTCCGTGAGAGATCGTAGACGCCATACGGCGCGACCTTTCCTTTCTGCGGGATGATGAAGTCGTGGACGCGCACTCGCTCCGGAAGGCCCTTTGGACGCCATTCGCGGCCGTTATTCTTGAAATCCCCGACCAGTTCCTTCTTCTTTGTGTCCACGGAGATCACCGGCTGTCTCTTGCGCTGGTGCTGAAGCACGCGCTCATTGATGTGCTCGAATTGCGCATTGCGATCGGGGTGTTTCGCGCCCTCTCGGGTCTTCTGGTTGGCCTGCAAGCTGTAGTCGGCCTCGCGAAGCAGCTTGCCCACGACCGTGTGGCTGACCGAATGCCCCATTCGTCGGAGTTGGCGGCTCAGCACCCGAGTACTCTTGAAGGTCCAGCGCAGCGGCGACTCTGGATCTCCACGACTCCCCGGCTCAACCAGCCCCTCCAAGTCTGCCAGGAGTCGCTTGTCCTTCTCAACCAGCGCCTTGCGGCCGCCACCTTCACGCCGCACCCGGGTGGGCTCGGCACTTGGAAGCTCACCGCGCAGTTCGCGGATTCCCCGCGCGATCGTGGTTTGCGCCAGGCCGCAGACTCTCGCGATGGCGGCAATGCCTCCCCGCCCCAGCGCTACTGCTTCCGTCGCTGCGTAGATGCGCCGATTGCGCTCGTTGAGCGTCGGGAAGAGTGCCGAAAACTTCGCCCTTAACCCCTCGATCTCCACTCAAGATATATCGGCATTAATGCACTTATTTCCTTACGAGCCCTAAGCGCCGCGTCCCACGATCCGAAGTGTCGCTTTCCCCAGGTCACGAGCACGCGCCGCTCCTTGTCGACCGCCGTCGAGTTGAGAGGCCGCCCTTCGCGACGCCTGGCGACGATTTCCCCGACCACGCGTTCGCGCGGCCACGGGCAGGGGCGGGCGGGATACGTGCGGCCAGCCGCCCGGACGGCGCCGGGCCACGAGTGGAAGCGGTCGAAGGCGGCATGGAAGAGACCTCCCGCGCGGCGACGCATCGCATCGCATGAGAGTATGGCGGGCAGGCGTCGGATCCCCTCGAGGATGGACTCCCGCGTCGGCCAGCGCTGTTTCCGGCAAATCGATTCGGGATCGAGTCGAGCCTTCAGCAGTGCGGCGCGCCATGAACCGAAGAACTGGCGTGCGGCATGGAGTGCGGACGACCGGGCCTTTTGCACGGCAGTCGGCGAGAGGTCGCGCTTGGCGGCGAACTCCGCGCGCAGCCACTGGACGAGAGAGGCCGGCGTCCAGAAGACACGGGCGCCGGCGCGGGCGGGATCGACGCCGGCGGCTTGAAGGGCGCGGTTCCAGGTTCCGAAGAAGCGGCGGGCCGCCTCGGTGAGGGAGGTGCAAACGTCATCGACAGCAGCATGGTTGAGTGGAAGGGCCCGGCGCTTCCTGGCCCGGATCATCGCGAGGACCCGCTCGCGGGTCCACGGCATTGGAGAAGCCTTCCGCTGGATGAGGGCGGGATCGAGTCCCGCAGCTCGGAGAGCTTGGGGCCAGGCGCGAAAGCGGCTGAGCGCAGCGAGGTAGAGCCCGCCGTCCCGCTTGGCGATTCCCGTGACACTCAGGTCTCGGCGGGCGCGCGATTCGCGCCCGATCGCGGCGAGGATCGAGTCTCGAGTCCAGTGGCGGGCGACCGGCCGCAGTCGAATGCGAGACGGGTCGAGCCTCGCCGCTCGGAGGGCGCGGTCCCACGAGCCGAAGAGCCGGCTTCCCATTCGAACGAGGCGCTCTCCGTCGCGAAGAGCGTACTTGTAGTTGAGCGGCTGGCCACGCCGACGCCGATCGAGAATCTCGTTGATCACGCGCCTGCGATGCCACTTCAGGATCTTCGATCTGGCCATGTGCGGGGCCTCCACCCTCTTATCCGGATCTCGCGGGCCAGAGCGGAATTCAAAATGCCTCGAAAATGAGAGATATCTTCCCGGGCTCGCCTAACGCGATGCGTCAGCGGCGAGCAGAGTAGGACGAACGGGCCGCCGGGTCAAACAAGGCTCGTCAGCCAGGAGGATCTGCGATGGGAGGACGCCATTCCACACTTTCTCCACATTGCTGCCCGGGTTCCCGCCAGCCGTGGCCACCGAGACCCGGGAAGCCTGCTGAATTGTCCGCCCGGGCTGCCCCAGTCGGCATTTTTACGTTTTTTCGCACTCCCGTCCGATTCCTCCCTTGCAGAGTTCCGCTTTGGCCCGCGAGATCCTGATAAGGAGGTGGATGGGGAAGAAAGGAAGGACAGGATGAAACGAGGCACCGATCGAGGGAGGAAGAGGCCGGACGATCCCTTCGCCACTCGTCTCTTCGCGCCGGCATTCCGCAGCCGTCTGGCCGCCGCCGCCCGAGCGATCATCCCGGCGCAGCTGCGGTCGCAGGCCGAGGACATGCTCGTCCACGGACTCGAGAGGGCCTGCGAGCGTCGGCGGCAGTTTCGCGGAGCCACCGACGAGGCGCTCTTCGCGTGGGTCCTTCGGATCGTCGAAAACCACTCGCGCGACCTCCTGCGGGTGGAAAAGCGGCGGCCCATCCAGGTGAACCTCCCCCGGGTCGTGACGCCCGACGTCGACGGGACCGACGGCGACGAATTGCCGGACGCGCTTGAGGACATCCCGGCGCCGCCCGTCAGGGAGCCTGCTCCGGAGTGCCCCCGGGTCCGGAAGCTGAAAGCGGCGCTGCGCCACTTGCGACGTGACCAGCGCGATCTGCTCCTTCTTCACTACGGGCGGGAATTGACGTTCGACGAGACGGCGGCGCTTCTGAGCGTGCCCGGCCGCTCCGTCACGGCCGTCGTCGTGCGAGCCCGTCTGCGGCGCGCCGTGGCTCACCTGCGCCGCTTGGTCGGCGATGAGACGATGCATATCCGCACCGTGCTTGGCGGAAGGGCCCGAAGTCGTCGCCGGGCGGCCTAGAGATAGGCCACCCAAGACGTCCTCGCCAATAGAGGGAGAAATTCTATGAGCCAGACGAAGGCGGTGTTCTTCGCGCGCAAGTGCGCGACTCTGACGGAGGTGACGATCACCTCCGAGAAGTGGGGCCGTTTCTACGAAGTGCTGCAGGAGGCACAGGGCAAGGCCGATGCTCTCCTCGTCTGCGCCCCTGAGGTGCTCGGGGACACCTACGAGGAACTGGTCGCCAACCTCTCGGCGATGGCCTCCTTCGGCCTCCAGCTGGCGATCGTGCCCCCCGAGGACGCGGGATTCAGGGTCGTGAAGCGGCTGCCCGGCACGTACTGACCGTCAGGCGTAGCGACTCGAGCTGCAATTCTGTGCTGATTCGATCGTGATGATGGAGGGACACAACGGCTCGCATGAAACGGGCGACGCCTAGGAGAAGGCGTCGCCCGATGGAGGATGGGGAGATTGGGGGGAAAGATGGCAAGCGAAGAGAATTCCCGCGAACTTCCGTTCGCGGGCCGCGTTCAATCAGATAGTCCGCCCGATGGCGGTCGTCGCCCGCGCACCAGCGCCACAGGCTCGCTAGAGCCGCGCAGCGGGGATGAGCCGAAGGGACCCGTTCCAGATCCCAAGCCGCGTCGACCGAGACGGACGAAGCCCATGCAGATCACCATCGTCGAGATTCCCGCCGACAAGTATCCGGCGTTCATGAAGGACCCCGACCATCCCTGTCTCGGCCTGTCCGACGAGGCCCGGATCGCCGACTTCGACGCCTGTCTGGCCAACCTGTGGGCCCGCGCCTGCTTGGACCGGAAGGCCGTGCCCGAGACCCGCGAGATCCCCATCGGCGAGCGGAAATCCGCCGCCGCGTAATTAGGAGGAGCCGATGATTCGCACCCAGCCCAGCCAGGACCGGAAGACCGACACGGTCCACGTCGCCTTCTACATCCGCGTCTCCGGCGACAAGCAGGCGCGCATGGAGGACAGCTCTCTCGACACCCAGATCGACCGCCTCCAGACCAAGGTCCGCCAGAAGCACGAGGCGGGGTACACGAACTGGCAGGTCGACGAGCGGTTCGTCGAGGGCGAGAAGGACGGCGTCCGCCGGGGAAAGAGCGGCAAGAATGCCGACCGGCCGATGTACCAGCAGCTGCTGGAGCGCGTGAAGGGCGGCCTCCTCGACGTCGTCATGGTCACGCGCCTCGACCGGATCTCGCGCAACCTCGGCGACTTCATCCGGCTCGTCGCCATGCTGGAGGAGCATCACGTCCAGCTCATCTCGCTCAAGGAGGATCTCGACTTCACGACCCCGGCGGGGCGCCTCTTCGCCCACATGCTGATGGCGCTCGCGCAGTACGAGCGCGAGACCGTCGCCTCCCGCGTGAGCGACAAGACCGCCTGGCGCGCCGAGAAGGGCCTCCCCATCGGGCGCCCGCCCATCGGCTACCACAGCGTCGACAAGAAGTTCGTGCGGCACGATCCGTTCGCCGCCCACGTGAAGGCGGCGGAGGCCTTCTACCTTGAACGGCATAGCTCGGACGCGGTCGTCAAGGAGTTCGCCCGGCTCGGCTACCGCACGCCGGGCGGCGCCTTTTACAACAAGCCGGCGATCCTTCGGATCCTCCGGAGCGAAGTCTACGCGGCCAAGATCAACTTCAAGGGGAAGGTGAGCGATGCCCAGTGGGAGCCCCTGCGCACCTGGGAGGAGCACCAGAAGATCCAGGCCCTCCTCGACCGGAACGAGCGGACGCGCCATGGCGGCGATCGGCCGGCGAAAGACTACGCCTATCTCCTTCAGTCGATTCTGCGGTGCGGCCTCTGCGGCCGGAAGATGACGCCCCGGCCCGGCACGGGCCGGAGCGGATCGCGCTTCCCGTACTACGCCTGCAACGGCGCCGAGAGATCGGTCGGCGTCGCCTGCCCGCGCCGGTTCGTCCCGGCGCGCGCCGTGGACTCGGCGGTCCTCGCCCACCTGAAGGGCTTGGCGCTCCAGCCCGAGCGCATCGAGACCGTCGCGAAGCACGCGAACGAGCAGAACTCCGAGACCATGCGACGGCTGACGGCGGACCTCGAGCGCGTGAAGGCGCAGCTTGGGACGGTGATGGCGAGCCTCCGGAACATCGTCGCCGCGATCAAGAAGGGCTCCGACAGCCCCACGATGCACGAGACGCTGCGCGGCCTCGACTCCGAGCGCGCCCAGCTGGAGGAGACCAAGAGTCGCCTCGACCAGGAGATCGACGCGGAGCGGACCCAGGAGATCGTCGCCCACGACGTGATCGGCAGCCTCAAGGAGTTCCGGCGGCTCGTCGAGGCGAACGAAGACCACGTCGACCGGCTCAAGGTGCTCCTGCCGCGCTTCGTGAACTACATCGTCTGGCACGAGGAGAAGAAGGGGGTGGGGCAGATGGAGATGTCGCTCTACCAGAAGCCGCTGGCGCGCCTTCTACCCATCGCCGGGTCGGATGGCACCGACGCGTCCTCTCCTCGGTTCGCGGGAGAGGATCACTTGATGGGCGGTACAGGATTCGAACCTGTGACCCTCTGCGTGTAAGCCGGCCGGGGAGTCCCGAAACCGCGCGGCTCGAAAGGAAACGTAGCACGGAGTGAATCGAAAGCAAGGAAGAAATTCTCCGATGGCACACTTTCGTCACACATTTTTTCTCATGACCTTCTGCGTGTTTTGTGAATGCCTGACCCTCTGCTTCAGGTGTCACACGGACTTCCGCATTTCGACGATCCGTTAGCGTGACCCTCTGCGCGAGCTGTCACACGGCTTGTCACGTTTTTGTCACAGGCCGCAACATGACCGTCTGCTTGTTCTGGCACAGTCGGTTCCTCCTTGACCCTCTGCGTGTCGTGTGTCGACGCGAGTCACTCGGGCGGATTTGAAGGCGTGAGTCTAGGCGGCTGCGCGCCAGGGCTTCGCGACGCGCCGATTAGGGCGCGCCCCGACGCCGAGATCACCAGCCGCCGCGAGCAGCACATGGCCCCCATCTTCATGAACTCGTCCATGGTGTCTGGAAGCCGGACGGATCGGGTACCGTCGGGCAGCTTCTCCGTGCAACGCTCCACAAGGGCTGCAAGCTCCGGATCACACTCCTCGAAGAGCCCCAGATCCTCAAGCCGGTCTTCAAGCGCGCGTGCACGATCGAATGAGCCCGAGGCGTGGTCGAACGGCGGCGGCTTCGCGGCCAGGAACGTGCGAAGACTCGCGAATTCAGGCAGCCGCGCCCCGCTTGACATCACGAACTGCAAGACCCCGTAACCGCTGAACGTGTCGATTCGGCCGCCCGGACCGAAGTCGACGCGAACGTACAGACCGTCCTTGCGATTCGCGAAGTCACATTCCATGCCATGGAAGTAGTAGTTCCAGTCCGTGCCTGCAATCGGACCATCCTCAGTCAATCGGTGCGTCCAGCGCGCTCTGTGGAGGTCGCTGACGGGGAATCCGTTTGCGCGCGCGAGAAGGGCGCAGACCTCTTCCTGGCAGGCGACGAGCTCCTGGGCAGCTCGCAAGAAGGCGATTTCGTTGTCGGTGAGCGAAGTGCCCATGCCACAAGTTGAACGACAGCGACGACGTGGTTGTTAGGGCGCGTCCCGTGATTCTCGAACCTTTGTCCGCTTCTGGCACGTGTGGCCGACGATCGAGCAGACGCGACGCGTCCTCCAACGACACCGAGATGCCGTATGGCCGGGGATGGGGCAATGTAAACTCCACCACATGACCATGCTCATGGCTGCAATCACGCCAGACGGGTACGGACTCTGCACGGACACTCGAGTATTCTCGGTGGACGGCAACAATACGTGGACGTTGCCGCCTGCGCAAAAGGTGTCCACACCGTTTCCGCATGTCGCTGTGGCAACCTACGGTACAGGCCACGAAGTTCACGCGAAGATTCAGAAGACGATGTCATGGTGGAGCCTAAGTCGCGAACCGTCCACGAGTGAGGTCGCTGAACGCCTCGCAGAGCTGTTTCGAGATCAGGCGGACATGGGGCTGATGATCTTGGGAGCGGAGGGCTTGGCCTATCACGTGCCATGCGCTGCACTCGGAATGGCGAGAACGCCGCACGACTTGTTCAGCAGCGCGCGCATCAAGCGCGGGCAGATGTGGCAGTTGGACCCCTCTTGGGCGCCCCTGATGGACGACTCCCTCTTCTCGGCAAGGGAGCCAGCCTCGATCCACGAGGTAAAGCGGCTTTTCCAAGATCTGGCGCGAGAGATTGACGGCCGTGACAGAGCAGTGGTGAGACTCTCCGCCGTTGGTCCTCCGTTCGAGCTTGTGTGGTTCGCGCACGGGGCCGAGGCAGTAGTCCAGCGCTGGGCCGAGTCGCACTCCTGACCCCGGCTTCGCCGCGCGTGCGCTAAGATGTACCGAGCATGTGGATCGCGCACAGCAAGCGATCAGGTGGCGCCCCGCCGCCGTCAGTTGTGACGCCCGAAATCCTCCGTACCTGGGTCGAAGAGATTGCCATTCCACGCAACTCGACGATGGAAAACGATGCCAACCGACGGACGGCCGAGTTCATTGCGATGGAACTTGCCTCGTTTGGCTACAACGTCTCGTTCGACGGCGCTCATCGCAACGTCGTCGCCGTGCCGAAGAGCTCCTCGGCCCTGCTGTCGATAGTCGGCGCCCATTACGACAGCGTGCCGCGGACGCCCGGCGCTGACGACAACGCCAGCGGCGTGGCCGTGATGCTTGCCTGCGCTCGCGCGGTTCAGAAGCCTTCGGTGGCGTACGTGGCTTTCAATGACGAAGAAGACGGACTGCTGGGCAGCACCGACTTTGTCGCGCGATGGACGGGCCGCGTCCGGGTCGCCCACGTTCTCGAGATGGTCGGGTTCCGTTCGCGCAAACCAGGATCGCAGCGCCGGCCGCCCGGCCTTCCGATCCCCGTGCCCGACACCGCAGACTTCCTAGCCATCCTCGCGAATCGAGACTCGAACCCCGCCCTCGATGATGTCCTCGCGACTGCCGGAGCCATCCCTGAGTTGCCCGTGATTGGCCTCAAGACGTTCCTGGGGATTGAGAAGCTTGTTGCCTGTGCTGCTGCGGAGCGATCACGCCCCGTTCTGGAGCGCACGGATCCCGGCGCTGATGTGGACCGACACCTCGGAGTTCCGGAATCCTCACTACCATCGCGAGACCGACATGCCCGCGACGCTCGACTACGAGTTCATGGCCGATGTTGCCCGGTTGCTGGCTGCGTGCCTCTTGGAGAATCCAGCGTGACTGTTCTTGATGCCCGTGAGCTTCGAGTCGTCCGGGAAGGCGCGCGGATTCTCGGCGAGATCGTCCACGGCGCGGAGGCGGCCATCGTGCCGGGCGTCACGACGGCCAGCTTGGACGTCATTGCTGCCAAGCTGATGGCGAAGCGCGGCGTCGTCTCCGCCTTCAAGGAGGAGCGCAAGTTCCCGGGCCACATCTCTGCCTGCGTCGGGAACGTGGTCATCAACGGCATCCCAGGGCCGTCCGCAACGAAGAGTGGCGAACTCCTACGGCTGCAGATCGGGATCAAGTACCAAGGCTTCTTCCCGTACCTGGCGAACACCTACGCGCTGCCGCCCGCCTCCAGCCGACAGTCGCACGTGATCGACGGCGTGCGGCGGGCACTATCCCAAGCGACCGCGCTCTGTACGCCGGGTCGGCCCGTGGTCGAGGTGTCGGCGAGCATTGCCGAGGCTCTCGCAAACGCGGGCTTGACGGCGCTGAGGTCGTTCTGCGGTCACGGCACGAGCTACCAGATGCACGAGGCACCGCAGATTCCCCAGTACGTCGATCCGAAGCCAGACAGATCCATCCGCCTCCGACAGGACCAGCTCATTTCCGTGCAGGTGATTGCGATGGACGGGGCCGTTCAGACGCGGCAGGCGCCGAGTTGGGAGGTCACGGCCGTGCAGGATGTACTGTCGGCTCACGTCGGGGCGCTCGTCGCTATTGCCAACCAACCTGAGGTCATGATCGCGCCGCGCCCTGGCTACGCAGGGGGGCCTGGGGCGCCGGCACTGTAGGGAGCGCTTCCCCTTTTGCGCTTTTCTGCTGGAGACGCGTTTGGCCACGGCATCAGGCCATGGGCTCTGGCTTCTCCTGGTGGTGAACTTCACCAAGAGCTGCTTTCGGCACGTGTCACCCTCCTCTGGCCCGCGGTGCTGACGTACTATCGATGCGGTGCCATTCCAAGAACTGCGGCCGGCCCGCTTCAGCCCAAGCGTCGGCCGCTGGATTGAAGAGCCCTTGCTCGACCATGCCATCACGGCGACGGGGCTGCGCCTCGTCACGTTCAACGTCTGGTTCAGCGAGCGCGACTTCGATGTGCGCGCCGACGCAATGATGAAGCTCCTCGCCGAGTGCGACGCCGACGTGATCGCCCTTCAGGAGGTCACGCCCGAGTTCATCGTGCGCGCTAGGCGAGAGCAGTGGCTCAAGGACCGCTACTGCCTCTCGGACGCAAATGGAAGCACCGTGCGCGGGTACGGCGTGGCGCTCCTCTCGCGACTGCCGATCGAGCGGCTGGCGCTGTGCGATCTCCCGTCGTCAATGGACCGACACCTCCTGATGAGCACCTACCGCGTGAACGGCAGGCGGGTTGCCGTGGCAACCGTCCACCTTGAGAGTCTGCGCGAGTTCGCCTACGTCCGCGAACATCAGCTCCGGAAGATCTTCGCCATCCTCGACGAGTACGACATTGCTGTCCTTCTTGGCGACCTGAACTTTTGCTCGACGTGGACGGAGAATGAGAAGATCCCTGCGCGTTACGTCGACCTCTGGCCGCTGCTCAAGCCGGATGACGCCGGCTTTACGCTCGTGCCCCGCGAGACGGCCGAGTGGGGTCCGGTACGCTTCGACCGCATCCTGGTGAAGTCGCGCCCCGGCGCCGTCAAAGCCAAGAACGTCAGGCTCATCGGCATGGAGCCGATCGCCGCAGGACCCCCGCCGCTCTACGCGTCAGATCACTTCGGACTCGTGGGTGAGTTGGAAGTCCTCCTCTCCACTGACCCCTCGGCGTAGCGCTGAGGCTACGCCCCGTGTGCAACCATGAGGTGCGCGCCTCAAGCCGTCTCAGGCGGCTTTCGGCGTGTAGTTCGTCAGCAAGGATCTCATCCCTTTTTCGCGTTGGTCGCGTTCTCAAGCTCGGTCAGTTCTTCAAGATCGCCTCGAAGGTCATCGGCGCGCCGAAGAACATCGGCTGCATTGACTGATAGTCCTGGCGAAGGGCGGCCAATCGCTCGCTCCGCGGCACCATCCGGAAGGTGCCCGGCTTCGCTTCGAGGTACTTGGCCCATCCCGAGTGGTAGAAGCGATCCTTGTGGACCACGACGTTCTCAAGGAGAGAGAGGTCGGCGAGCGCCTCGCTCTTCACGGGCGCGCCGGCCATCGCGGCCACATCTGCGTAGTGGCGCGAGTATCGGGGGAGCATCGCCTTCTCCAGGGGACGATTGTACTCAGCGTGAAGAATGGTGGCCTTCTCCCAGAACGTCCTGCGAGCCACGACCGTTGTGACGGAGCAGTCCGGCTCGGCGAAGAGCTGCGGAAATTGCTCCGCGGCGAACGACTTGATGGGAGTCGCTTCGTGCGGAATCGGCTCGGCATGGGTGCCAAGTTCGAGGGTTACTTGCGGCCGGATGTAACCCAGCTTGACCTCCAACGAAGACGGATACCCGAAGTCCACGGTGTTCGGATCAGCCGCGACTGTGAGCGTCCATCCGGTGTCGCCGAGCAGCTCCCGGCAGCGCGATCTCAGCACCGTTAGAAACGGTCCGGCGACGTACGTCTGGCACGCCTTGAGCATCGTGTCGAGAAGGGGCTGACGCTTTGAGTGCGACAGCGTCGCTTGCCGAGGGTCCCTTGTCCCAGTGAAGCCGAGCTTCTCGAAGTTCACGGCGAGATCGATGTCCTCGGAAAATCGCTGGATGAGGTTGAAGCACTTGGAGAGACTCGTCCCACCCTTGAAGACGAGCCAGCCGTTGTACTCAGGAATCGTGAAGAGCTGCTTGAGCAGCCAGCAGACCCAGAAGTCCTTCTCGACGTTCACGGGATGAAGACGCATCCGATCGGCGGTGAGGAGAAAGAGCTCGGAGCGTTCCCTCTTGCCCGTCTTGGCGATCTTATCCACGCGATCCTCGCGCCGCGACACGCTGCGCGATCTCAAAGACCCAGTCCGTGCCGTACCGCGCGTCGCGAAGGAACCGGGCCTTCTCGATGCTCGGCAACTTCCGCTGAAGGTGCCGGATCACGCTGTCGTTCACGTTCTGCCGTCCGAGGAAGCGCAGGGCGTTGGCGATCATCCGGGACGAATAGTGTTCCTGCCGCAGGTCCTTTGGACGTGCGTGACGGAACGTGATCGTCTGACGGCCCACCTCAAGCTTTCGCGTCGGACCGTCGGAGAGGTAGACGATCCTTGCGGGCACTTGCTGCGATAGGCCGAGCACGTTCGCCGCCATTGCGCCATGAGGCGCAATGGTCCATCGGTGCTTTCGTGCGATCGCCCGGGCTGTGCCGTCAATGTCCGGAGGCAGGACTTCCTCGAGAAGCCGACTCTGCCTTGGATACTCGAACAAGCCGCGTCCGATACGGCGAATCATGCCGGCGCTGACCAGCCGCGAGAGAATGACGCCAAGTTGGCCGCTTGGGGCGATGTCCCGCAGGTCCTTTCGCGTAAAAGCCCACCCGCGGCCTTTCTGAATGATCCCGCGCTCGATCTTCGCTCTTAGCCCGTTCATTGCTGTTACAAAAAATAGCATACTTTTTGTAACAGTTCCAGAGCTAGTTGCCTCTCGACAGTCCATCAAGGTGCCGGATCGAGCTGGACCAGGCCGGAGTCGCATGTGCATACCTGAACCGGTAGCAGCCGATCACGTTCGGTGGAAGACTAAGACCCCGCCGCGCCGGACAGACTGCGCAGTCCCTCCAGGAATGCACCTCGCTTCACATAGACGCATGAGCCCGTTGCCGAAGGAAATGCGCGACGACACGGCCTTTCACGACCGGATTCACGGATTCGTTCCCGGGTGGGACTTCCGGACCGTCACCTCCGTCACGCGCTCCCGCTGGTAGGCCTCGTACTCCTCGGCGAACATCGGGACTGCCCGCGCGAGCGTCGTCTCGCCAGCGAGCTTCACGTTCCACGTGCTCGAGACAAGGCTCGCGGCGAACTCGCGCGCGATCGCGAGGGCCTTGGTGCGGTCGTTTGTCTTGAGCGGTTTCCTCGTCCTGGCATGATCCTGGACGATGTCGATCCACCAGTTGCCGAAGCGGGTGTAGATCGTGACGCCGCGGTCGACCGGGATGCGGGTGGTGGCGGTGGCCATGGAATCCTCCGTGGGGACTCCGTTGTTGCCACGCCTTGGGCCACCGCGTCGGGCCGTGTCACACTTCTGTCACACTTTTCGGCCCGACGCTCCTAAGTCCATGGGCTCCATGCTACTCGCAGCGAACCATTTTTCACCCACCACCCCCCGAAAGCTCCTCCGGGCGTCGACACCCTACCACACCCGGATCATCAATCGGCGACAGCAGTTCGTCTTGGGCGACCGGCCCAAGACCCTGCAGCACCTCGAAACGATCGACCAGAGGTCCTGGCGGCAGTACCGAACCCATCTCGACCGCGTTCCGGCGTGGGAGCGGGCGGCGACCTACGTCCGCCAGATCGAGGCAAGGCGGCTCCGGAGCCATGCCGCCCTTGAGAAACTGCTGGGGGTCTGTCGCGGCCATGTCGATCGCGCCGTCCGTCTCCTCCAGCTCCCCGAGCCGGTCCTCAGCCACCTCAAGGCCCATCCGACCCCCTCGAACGTCCGCTACTTCACCGAGCATCGCCTACTCGAGCTCCTGAAGCACGGCGAGGACCGGGCGATCTGGCGCGAGTTCCAGCGTCTCCTCGGCGAAGCCGCCCGCGAGGCGGGGATCTGGGCCGAGAGGCCGGGGAGCCCCGATGCGTGACCGCCGCAACGTCCGCGTCCCCCAACCCCAAGGAGCCAGGACCCGAGGAGAGGCGGAGCCCACACGGCCTGGCCCTGGACCGCCCGCAGGCGGCATCGCCGCGCGAACAGCGGCGATGGAGAGGGGGAACCGCGAGAGCGGCTGGGCGTGCGGAGGCTCCGACGGAGTTGGAGCGCGCGGGGTCCCAGCCGCGTCCGGAGCGTTGGCGGCGCCCGTCAGTCGTGACGCGAGTCAGGACTGACGGGCGCGCGTGAGCCGTCCGGGTGCCGTAAACCGCGTCGGGAAGGCTGTTTGCGCGAATCGCCCCGCGATGACGACTCGCGCAAGCGGCCTACTATGCACTTCTTTCACCTCGGCAGGTGGGCTCTCATGCCCATCGACCGAGGCGCACCTGCGGGCCTTCGGGCCCGAGCGCCCTGGACGGCGCGGCCGCTCCATCCGGCAGAAGCCGGGCTCTCATGCCCGGCACATCCACCTGCGTCCTCGCGGCGGAGCAGCGCAGGTCTCTTCTTTCACCCGCGGCCCTTCAGTGGGGCGCGGGCTCTCCCTTCTATCCCGCGTCCTGCGTGACGCGGAAGGGTTCGCGGGCCACCGAGCGCCCGT
>Ga0247727_10013199_pt1 | contig 13985 bp, 8 predicted proteins | sample WisWelCaveWW1625_FD_202498 | JGI IMG/M metagenome (GOLD analysis project Ga0247727, IMG submission 202498) | Biofilm microbial communities from Wishing Well Cave, Virginia, United States - WW16-25 | ecosystem: Environmental > Aquatic > Deep subsurface > Groundwater > Cave microbial mat | place... | reverse complement strand
AGCGGATCGGCGGCGGTGCAGGCGGGCAGGTGGTCGTGGGCCTTGCGAAACCAGTAGACGCAGTAGTCGGCCATGCCGGGCACGTCGGGGTAGGCGCGGCGCACGGCGTTGACGTAGTCCGGGCCGCGCTCGGGCTTGAGCCGCTTGGCGCCGAGGAACGGCGGATTGCCGATGATCACGTCGGCCGGCGGCCAGGCGACCGGGTTGCCGGCGGCGTCGATCAGTGCGTCGGCGGCGATGAAGTTCGAGTCGAGGTTATCCAGCGGCAGGGCCGGCTCGGTGACGTGCAGCTCGTCGATCGCCAGCTTGCGGGCGATCATCATCGTCACCTTGGCCAACTCGACGGCGAACGGGTTGATGTCCAGCCCGAAGAACTGGCGGGCGGTGACGAAGCCGAGCGGGAGTTGCTCGGGTGCGGCGGCGCGGCGGCCCTTTTCGGGGAATTCCAGCAGTCGCTCGTGAAGCCGGGCCTCCAGCCGTTTCATCTCCCGGTAGGCCAGATAGAGGAAGTTGCCCGACCCGCAGGCCGGGTCGAGCACGGTAAGGTGCTGGAGTCGCCGCAGCAGTTCGCCCAGTTGCTGCGGCGTCTTGGCCGCTTCGATCTGGGCCAGCCACGGATCGACGATCGTCGGCTTGACGATCTTCATGATGTCCACCGGCCTGGTGAAGTGGGCGCCGAAGGCGTGACGCTCGTCGTGGCCGAGCGAGTGCTCGAACAGGGTGCCGAAAATTTCCGGCCGCACCTTGGACCAGTCGCTCTTGGACGCCTCGAGCAGTTGGTTGAGTTCGTCGGAGTAGAGTTCGACGCGAGCCGGCTCGGAGAAGAGGCCGCCGTTGAAGTAATCGACGGCCTTGTACCGGCCGCCCTTCGTGCCGCCCTTGGTGTTCATCGCCGTGAACAGGCCGCCCAACAGATCGAAGCTGTCGGTCGGGCTCTTGCACTCGCCCAGCAACTGGGTGACGAAATACTTTTCCATCAGGCCGATGTCTTCGGCGAACAGCGCGACGAGCATCTGCAAGATGAACCGCTGGGCGAGCGGGCGGCCGACGTCCTTGCGACGTTCGAGCTTGTTGAAACACACGGCGAGTTTGTCCGCCGCCTCGCGCGTGACCGCCTCGTGGTCGTTGCCGAAGACGGGCTTTTCGTTGGTCGGGAACAGGAACGCGAGCGGCCCCCAACGCTCGGGCAGATCTCGGAGTTTGACTGTATCGACCGGTGTGTCGATCTGAGCGCTGTTGAAGTCATAGACCCAGAACTCATCGAAGTTGCACAGCACGACCCAGTGGGGCCGGTTCGGGGCGAGCCGCCACCAGTAGGCCTGAGCTTGGCCGTAATGGCGAGCCAGGTTCTCGCCGCGTTTCTTCATCTCGACGAGCACGACGGGCTTCCAAACGTAATCGGCGAACGCGGTCCCGCCGCCGTCTTCCATTGCCTTGCGCACGCGGAATTCGTGTTCACCGCCTACATCAAGCGTGCCACCACGGCCGAACGCCTGGAATAGCCGATCGAGAAAGATGTGTGCCTGGCCCTTTTCGTCGCCGGTGATGTGTTGACCCGACCAGGCGACGAATTCAGCGAGGCGTTGTTTGCGTTCTTCGTACATGCCGTTTATTTCCAGAAATATTAGCGGGCACGTGCAACCCGCTCGGGAGGAATCAACGATGACGGAGAGCGAGCCCGCGTTGGCGCCGTTGTTTTTCGCGGTTGCAGTGAATTCCAGCGAGCAGAATATAGCACCGTGCCGGAAATTCCTACCAGCGCCGACTGCGAAATAAGGTCCGTCCATGCTCGGAGCTGGGAACTCGTAGCTGGCGCTGCTTGCTGCGACTTGTGAAAGCAACTTAAGAACTTCCGCTCCCGTCGCCACACCCTACCCTGCCGATTGATGAGTCCACGTCCAATGCCTGTCGGAAGTCTGCGCCGCGCCGTTCGGAGGCAGCCCAAAGCCTTGAATTAGGCCGCGGACTTCGTCGAGCGTGAGCGCCGCGCGGAGGGAGGCGTCAAAGAGGGATCGCTGTGTTGCGGTGGCACCCGCCGCGTAGGTTTGGACGAGGTGGTTGACGGTCGCGTCGTCGGACGGGCGGACGAGGTCGCGGACGAAGAGGGTGCCGCCCGGCGCGAGCACGCGGAGCATTTCGGCCAGCACTCGGCGCGGTTCGGGGATGTGGTGTACGATGCTGTTGGAGATGACGGCTGGGAACGAGCGGTCATCGTACGGGAGCGACTTGCCGTCCACGAGTTCCAGATGAATCCGGCCAACGAGTCCGGCGCCGGCGACGTTCTCGGCGGCGCGGCGGAGCATTTCCTCGGCGGCATCGACGGCAATCACGATCGCACGCTTTTCTTGGCGGCACAACTCGATTGGGATTAGGGCCGTGCCCGTGCCGACGTCGAGGATTTTCCAGCCGGCGTGGTGTACCGCGAGGAAGTCGCTGACGAACCGCCGGTTCACCTCGCTGTGATCCATCCGGTCGTATTCGTCGGCTTCCTCTTCAGTGTCCATCACTTCGGGTTCGAGCACGCGCGGCAGCATGGTGGCTCCAAAATGCGAGTTGCGAAATGCGAATAGCGAATTGACACGGAGCTTACCGCGGTCCGCGGCGGCAGACAACCGCGCTCATTGCGAGAACACTACCCGTCGCGAGGTGCCGACACGCCGCCCCGTGTAAGGTTGCCGGGTCGCAAATCTCCGGTTACTCAAACCCTTCAACAAACTTTCGCACTTGCTCGTCCGTCAAATGCACGTCGCCCTCGACCGGCGGCTGCGCGGTCGGGTCTTCCGGCGGCTCGGTCGTGTGGACGATCACCATGGCAGGCCGGCCACCGGATTGCATCAGCACCGTGTATTGGCGCACCCGTCTGCCCGACTCGTCCTTGCCGATGACCTCGTTGCCCGTGACCTCCTTGCCGCCGACGTTGTATGTCACCACTCGCCGCTCTTCGACCGCGAACTCCATTGGCCCTTCCTGTTGGTTGAATGCCTCGCGCATTTGTCTTTCCATCTGGTCACGCTGCCAGGGAATCCAGCCAGGGAACTGCATCACCATGATCATCGTGTTTTTGTCTTCGTTCTTGCGGTCGGCGTAGATAACGATACGAAAACCGATGCCGCCCGTGTCGACGCCGCCGACCGGTTGCAACCCTTCGGGGACCTCCGGCACGCCGATGTCGCGAGCACTCTGCGCCACGACGGCCGGATCGTCCGAAATCGTGAAATTCTTGAACGCCGTGTTGATGAACATCGCGCCGGAACCGACGAGCACGGCGCACGTCAGGCTCCAAACGCTGCCCAGGATAATTCCGGCGATGGCGAGCCCACCGCCGCGCAGTCGCCCCGCGCGGCGATTGACCTCGCTGAGCGCCATGGCGCCGAAGATGATCGCGGGAATTCCGGTCACGCACAGGCACGGCAGCAGCCCGAGCACGAAACTCATGATGGCCGTGCCGCTCGTGCCCTCGTCCGCCGGCGGCGGTGGAGGCGGCGGGGCACTTTCGAGTGGCGCGGGCACCGCCTCGCTCAGCCGAAACTGCCAGTTGCAGCGCGCACACTGCACGAGCACGCCCGGTTTCAATTCGCCCGTCGGCAACGCCGAACCACAACTCGGACAATTCACCGTCGCATCGCTGGCCATCGAAGTTCTCTCCGTCAAGTCACGCGTTTCGAACTGTTTGTCTATTCGCCGGGCTGCGCGAATTCTCGCATTTTGCGGCTCCGCGACGCGCCATTTTGCGTCGGACGCCGCGAAAGTCCAGCCGAGCGAAGCGCGTCGCCTCGCGGCCGCGTCGTCGAGCGAGGTATCGAGACTCTGCCCGGCACAAACTTTTGAGTTGCCCGTCGCACGGTGCGTCTTACAATGAGCGGCCTATCTCGGCCGAAATTTCTGGACGCAACTATGCTGGCGAAGCTACACACGTTCGCGCTCGGAGGCATCGACGCCGTGCCCGTCGTCGTCGAAGTCGATGTCTCGCCCGGTGCGATTCCGAAGACCGTGCTCGTCGGCCTGCCGGAAATGGCGGTCAAAGAGAGCACGCATCGCGTGGAACGGGCGCTGGTGAATTGCGGCTACCAGCGACCGCTTGATCGCGTGGTCATCAATCTGGCGCCGGCCGAACTCAAAAAAGACGCCGGCTCGTTCGATCTGCCGATCGCGCTCGGACTGCTCGCCGGCAGCGGTCAATTCGCCAGCGAGTTGTTCGAGCAATACGCGATCGTCGGCGAATTGGCCCTCGACGGATCCGCGCGGCCGGTGAATGGCGCGCTGTCGATGGCCATCGCGGCCGCCGACCAGAAGCTCAAGGGCATCCTCGTGCCCAGCGAAAGCGCGCCGCAAGCAGCCGTCGTCGAGGATCTCGAGGTCATTCCGGTCGGCTCGCTCACCGAGGCCGTCGGTTTTCTCAGCGGGCAACTCGTAATCGAACCGCTCACGGTGGACCTCGCGCAGATTTTCAGCACGCTCGCGGCCTACGATTTGGACTTTTCCGATGTGAAGGGGCAAGAATCCGCGAAGCGTGCCCTGACTGTTGCCGCGGCCGGCGCGCACAACGTCCTCATGCTCGGCCCGCCCGGCACGGGCAAGACAATGCTCGCCAAACGGCTGCCCACGATTCTGCCCGTGCTGTCGCCAGCCGAGTCGATCGAAACGACGCGGATTTATTCCTGCATGGGCCTGCTCCGCGCGGGGCAATCGCTCATGGCGGTGCGGCCGTTTCGCGACCCGCACCACACGATCTCCGACGCGGGACTGGTCGGCGGCGGCTCGACGCCAAGCCCCGGCGAAATTAGCCTCGCGCACAACGGCGTGTTGTTCCTGGATGAACTGCCCGAATTCGACCGGCACACGCTCGAAGTGCTGCGCCAGCCGCTCGAAGACGGCTCGGTGACGATTTCGCGAGCACTGTCGAGCACGACGTTTCCGGCCAACTTTGTGCTCGTCGCCGCCTTGAACCCGTGCCCGTGCGGCTTCCGCGGCGACCCGCGCCGACAGTGCCAATGTACGCCAAACCAGATCGAACGATACATGTCGAAGATCTCCGGGCCGCTGCTCGATCGCATCGACATTCACATCGAGGTGCCCGCCGTGCCGTTCCGCGAACTCTCCGAGCAGACGACCGGCACGCCGAGCAGCGAAATCCGCAAGATCGTCATCGCCGCCCGGACGATTCAGCGCGAGCGGTTTGGCACTCGCCCGCCGCGCGTGAATGGCCGCATGACGCATCGGCACATTCGAAAGTATTGTCAGCTCTCGCCTGAAGGCGAAAACATTTTGAAAATGGCCATGACCGAAATGGGCCTGTCCGCCCGCGCACACGACAAGATACTCCGCGTCGCCCGCACGATTGCCGACCTCGATTCGAGCGAATCGATTCAGGTGCATCATCTGTCCGAAGCGATCAACTACCGCGCGCTCGACCGAGCGATGGGAAGATGAGGCGGGAGTCGAGAATTGAGATTTGAAGACGCTGTGCGTCAGGCTCTAGCCTGACAGCTCTTTATCCGACACTCGGTCAGGCTAGAGCCTGACGACCAAGGCCCAAGGGACACGATCAAATGAACTCGACGACTCGGCGGGGTTTTCTGGCGGCGACGGGCTCGGCGTTCGCAGGCGGTTTATTTGGCCGCGGCCTGCCAGTCGCGTCATTTGAAGATCGCCCGCCGAAGCGAATCGCCGCCGTCGTCACGGTGTACACGCACAACTCGCACGCCGACGTGATCGTCAGCCGGCTGCTGCAAGGCTTCAACCTCGACAGCAAAGCCCCGCGCCCGAATCTGAGGCTCGTCAGCCTATTCACCGATCAGGTGCCGGACGGCGACATGAGCCGGCGACTAGCCGCGGAGCACGGCTTCAAGATTTTTCCGACGATCGCCGAGACGCTCACGCTCGGCGGCAACGAACTGGCCGCGGACGGCGTGCTCTTGATCGGCGAGCACGGCAAATACGACACGTCCGAGACGGGCCAGGTGATGTACCCGCGGCGTCGATTCTTCGATGAGACGGCGGCCGTGTTTCGAAAATCGAAACGCGCCGTGCCGGTGTTCAGCGACAAACATCTTTCGTGGAACTGGGCGGACGCGAAATTCATGGTGGACACGGCCCGCGAACTCGGCGCGCCACTCATGGCCGGCTCGTCGCTGCCCACACTTTGGCGCCGGCCGCCGGTCGAAGTGGAACTCGGCGCGGCGATGACCGAGGCCGTCGGCATCTCGTACCACACGCTCGACGCCTACGGCTTCCACGCCCTCGAAATGCTGCAGTGCCTCGCCGAGCGTCGCCGCGGCGGCGAGACGGGCGTCGCGTCCGTCGAGTGCATCACCGGCCCCGCCGTCTGGCAAGCACGCGACGCTGGCCGCTTCAACGGCACACTCTTCGATGCCGCGATGGACCGGCGCGAAAACAAGACGCGATTCAAGGGCCGCATCGAAGACGCGGTCAAAGAGCCGATCGCGTTCCTGATCGAATACCGCGACGGCTTCCGTGCCGCGATCGTCACGCTCAACTACGCGATCGACGAATGGTGCATCGCCTGGCGCGAGGCCAACCGCGCGGAGCCGCGCTCGACCCTGTTTTGGACGCAGGAAGCACGCCCGTTCGGCCATTTCTCGTTTCTCGTGCAAGGCATCGAGCAAATGATGCACACCGGAAAACCGACCTGGCCCGTCGAGCGCACGCTGCTCACGACCGGCCTGCTCGACGCGCTGCTCATCTCCAAACTCCGCGGCGGTGCAAAACTCGACACGCCGCAACTCGCCGTCACCTACCAGCCAACCTTCACATGGCGCGAACCGCCCGCGCCGCCGCCCGGCCGACCAATCAACGGGCAGTGAAAATCTGCTCGAACACGACGTACCGCGCGTCGGTCATGCCGAGTTCCTTGTACACTTGCTGGGCGACGGCATTGCTGTGCTCGACGTAGAGTCGCAGGCCAACCACGCCGGCCGTTGCTTGGGCGAGCCGCCGCACGTGTTCGTGCAGCGCGCGATACACGCCCGCGCGGCGATGCGGCGGCGCGACGTAGACACTTTGAATCCACCAGATGTTTCCGTTACGCCAATCGCTCCACTCGGCGGTGAGCATCATCTGGCCGACGACCTCCGCGCCGCGACAGGCCAAGAAGTAGCGAGCCAGCGACGGGTCCGCCACCGCGGCCGCAACCCCCGACCGCAGGATGTCGAGCGAAAGCTGCTTGCCCTCGGTCTCGTCGGCCATGCGCTGATTGAATCGCACGATGACCTCGACGTCGTCGCCGGATGCCGGACGAATCTGGAGTGGCGGAATCGGACTTGATGTAATCATGGCGGTCACGCTTGCTGCAGATGGAGTGCGTCCTCGACGTTGGCGGTCCGCGCGTCATGAAGCGCCGGCGATTATAACGCGGCGGTTTGTCGTGGTGTCACCTGCCGGCTGAATTCGTTACAATTCAACACTCGAAGCCACGCAAGCCAACCACCAGAGTTCCCCTGGCTGGCCGCGCTGCCGGGTTCACGCCTTAATGGAACAAACGCGGAGAATGCAATGCGACGCACCGCATCGATGATTTCCTGCAGCGTCTGTCTGCTCGGCCTGATCGGTGCCGGCGTCGCGATCGGCACACTGGAAGATGAACCGGCCACACCACGGCTGGTCACGAAATTGCCGGAAACTGGAACCCTGCACGGCGATCGACCAGTTGCAGTCGAATTGCCGGGCGCCGCGGGACAGGCCAGTGCCGTCACGGTCAGCCTGCGGTCGCCTGAAAAGCTCGCTCGCGATGCGCGGCTGCGCGTCCGCGTGCGGCGTGGCGGCGAGACGCTCACGCAAAAGTTTCTGCACGACGGGGACCCGGACGTCTTCGTGATGGTTGGCGGACAGTCGGATAAGCCAGCGGTGCTCGAAATCGGCGACGCTGGCGACGCGATCGCATTCGAAGCCAGCGTGCGAGTCGTTGCAGCGAATCCTCGCGCGGCTCGCGACGACTCGCGCGAGCAGCCACGATCGCCGGCGATCGAGACCGAGCCGAACGACCACTCGGAGGACGCGGTCGAATTCGAACTGGGTCAGACCGTGTTCGCGTCGGCCGACGACCGGCCGTTTATCGTGGCACCGGGCGAAGATGAGGACGCGGCAAAGGCGGCCGGCGAGGACTGGTACAAATTCACGTTCGCTGGGCCGGAGCCGCGGCTTGCTTTCTTGTCGCTCGACGTCATCGACCGCGAAGTGCCCGTGGACCTCGCGATCTTCACGATGAACGACGGCAGGCTGGAGCCGTTCGAACCGGGCTTTGAAAAGTTTGAGCCGGAGAAGACGACGCGGTTCGCCGGCATGTTTAAGTTTGTCGCGCGGCGAGTTGAGCCGGACACGACCTACTATCTGCGAGTGCGAGCGAATCATCCGGCGTACCAGCTTCGCAGCGAGACGCAGCCGCTGCCGCCGTTCGATCCGGAGAAAGTGGGCGGCACGCGCGCGGCTGCTCGGCAGGCCGTGCGGACGGCAATGGACTACGTCGTGCTCAAGGGCGACAGTTGGCACGCGAACACGCCCCGCGTCGGCGGCATCGACGACCGAGTTCACAACGTACACGCGGAAACTGCTCAGTGCATCGCGTGCCACCCGACGCACTTCAGCACGCGGGCCGAGATGTTCGCGGTCGCGAACGGATTCCCGATTCGCCAGCGGCCGAGCGTGCAGTTTTTGACCGAGCGGCTCTACAACAACCCGCGGCCGTTTTACGGGCACCCGCGGGCGGCGTGGGCGCGAATGATTTCGGCATCGGCCAACGTGCTGTCGCGGCTGTCGATGATGCTCACACTCTACGAGCGCAACGTGACCGGCCGCGAGCGGATCGACGTGCACCGCGCGGTCGGCGAATATCTCAAACTGTATTACAAGGACCGCACGGAAATCCCTGCGAACGAAACGAACGGTAACCTGCCGCTCGTGTCGAAGTTCGAGGTCGCCGAGTACAGTTGGTTTGTCTTCGACGAGCTGCACCGCCGCACGAGCGACGCGGAATATCGACGCTGGGCCGAGCACGTCCGCAAGCTGATTGAGTCCGCGGACGCGACCAAGCACATTCAAGACATGTCCGATTTGTGCTTCCAGACTTCGGCGTTTTGTCGCATCGACCGCGACGCGTTCGCCGACCGCATCCGCTCGAACGTCGAGCGCATTTTCAGTGTGCAGCACCCGGACGGCCCGTGGCCGATGCGGTTCGGCGACAACGAACTGCCCGCGGATTTTCAGACCGGCCATTGTTTGTACACGCTCGCACTGGCCGGCGTGCCAGCGGACGATCCGCGCCTCGACAAGGCCGCGCGGAGTTTGCTCGCTCGCCAGCAACCGTTCGGCGCGTGGTTCGATCACGACGACCCGAAGCAGTCGAATCCGTACGAGAACTTCCGCACGCCGTTTTACGAATCGCAGTTTGCCGTGATGGGATTGTCGCAACTGTTTCCCTCAGACCCCTCACCCCCAACCCCTCTCCCCCAAGGCGGGGCGAGGGGAGCCGGGGACCCGCACGCCGCCGCGGCGCGAGGTTGGCACGCCGGCTTTGGTCCACCGCCACAATCGCTCGATGCGGATAACTGGCAAACGCTGCTCGGCCAGATCGATCAGATTTGGGAGCGGCCGACCGACCGCGTGCTGAACCAACTCGTCGCCGCACTCGATCACGAGATCGTGCTGGTGCGCGAATCGGCCGCGAACTGCCTTGGCCGAGTCGGCGACGAATCGTCGGTCGCGCCGCTCGTGAGGCGGCTCGGCGACGGCAGCAAGCTCGTACGCCGCGCGGCCGCCGCGGCGCTGCGCGAATTCGGCAATCGTGGCATCGCCAAAAACTCCGTTGCTGCCGCGCTGCGAAGCGACGATCCGCTCGTGCGACGCGGCGCGATTCGGGTCTTTGCCCAGCACTTCCGCGACTGGACGGATGCAGCCGACGCGCGGCGGACCATCATCGACGAACGCATGGCCGACGACGATCCGTTCATTCGCATGATGGCCTGCCGCGCGCTGTGGCAGTGGTGGCAATGGGACGCCGACGAATCCGTCCGCGGCGCGATCGAAGACGCGTTTCTCGCCCGCATGGCCGTCGAAGTTCATCCGTGGGTACGAACGAATCTGATCGAGGGCTTCTCGAACGTTTGCGATGACAACACGCGATACCTTTACAATAACTGGATCGCCCTTCTAGGAACGAAGGCCGATCGCGACCAGGCCACGGCGGGCCATCACGCCTCCGGCACTCGTCAGGCGCGGAAGATTGCTGCGGCACTCTCGGCCGGCAACGAGCATCAGACTGGCGCGATCCTGGAAGCCGTCGGCTACTTCAATCTGCGGACCGGCACGTACGCCGCCAAAGGTCGCTTCGGCCGCATCGGCAACGACGTAGAGGCGATTCAGTTTTATTCCGAGGTCGCGCCGGAGCTGAAGCGCGCGCTGGAACCGCTCGTCACGAGCGATCGCCCGCGCGTGCGCGGCCCCGCGCTGCTGGCGGCGTACACGCTGCGCGGCACGGGGAGCGAGGACGTGCTTGGCTTGCCGTTCCTTCGCGCGCTGGCCGATCCGGACGATTTCGCGCGCGGCGTCGCGGCCGAGTTTTACATGAACTTCCTGCCTCCGGTGACCGCGGCCACGGAGCCGGCGGTACTGGCGACGCTCGGCACACTGCTCGTCAGCGATTCCGCCGAAGCGCGCCGCGCGGCGCTCGTATTGGTTGGCCGCCTCAAATTCTCCGCCGAAGCGCGGCCGAAGCTTGCGGAATTCGTGCGCGAATTTCTCGCCGAGGCGAACGACGATCAACTGCCACATGCGCTTCGCGCGGTCGCCGGGCTGCCGGCGCTTTGGAAAGAGGTGACGGTACTGAAACGCGTTGGCGATGCGATCGCGTCGCCGAAAAAGGAGCCGCAGCAGGCCGCGGTCCGCCTCGCGCTCGAGTCCGACGCGATTGCCGGCGTTACGCTGGTCCGCGCGCGGCTCGACGCCGTGTTCGGCTCGAAGGATTCCGCAGTGCGCAAATTGCTGCTCGAATTGGCCCAAACGAACGAACCGCTACTAAAGCATCCGCGCGTCGCGCACCTCGTCGCCGAATCGATGTCGGACGACGACGCGTCGGTGCGGCAACTCGCGCTCGATCTCGTTCGCCGCAGTCGCGATCTTGGCGCGAACGCCGCGGTCCGCGTCGCGCTCGCCGAACTGCGCAAAGACCCGAACGAGCGCACGCGGCAGATTGCCGAATCGCTGTACAGCGGCAAGCAGTTGCCGCGCGACGACGTGGACGTGAGCCGGCTGCTCGATTTCGGTTTCTTCAAGGAGAAGGTGCAGCTAATCTTTTTCGCCGTCGGTCCCGATCAAAAGGCCTGCGTGCAATGCCATCACAATCACGGAATCCTGAAGTTGTCGGCGCCGGCGGACGGCGCGCCGCCGACGGACGAGATCTCTCGTGAGAACTACCGCGCGGCGCTGCGCGTCGTGAACCTCGCCGAGCCGGAAAAAAGTCTGCTGCTGCAAAAGCCGCTCGGCTCGGCTGACGTTGAAGGCGTCGTGGGTGCCAAGACCGTCCCGCACGGCGGCGAGCTGCGCTGGCCGTCGCGTAACGCGAGCGCGGAATACCAGGCAATTCTGGCGTGGATCAACGGCGCGCGGCTCGACGCCACCGAGCCGGATCGCAAATGACCGCCGCTGCGCGTCGCAGACACTGAAGGCCGACGCGCAAGGGAGGTGGAACTTTGCCGTCCCTCGCTTGCAAGCTCACTCTGCCTTCTTCTTCGGCTGTGCCGGGGCGGGTTTCCAAAGCGGCGGCTTCAGTTCGGCGTTCCATGCCGTCCAGTCGGCTTGCAGTTCTTTCACTTTGTCCGGCTTCGCGGCGGTCAAGTCCTTGGCCTCGCCGATGTCATCTTTGAGATTGAAGAGTTTCGGCTCCTTGCCGTCGATGCGCGAGGCGACGAGCTTCCAGTCGCCCTTGCGAATCGCCCACTGCTCGCCAAACCGCCAGTACAGCGCGGCGTGTGGCGAATCGTCCTTCTTGCCGGTGAGGTACGGCATCAAGTCCACGCCATCGAGCTTCCACTCCGGATTGACGGAACCGCCGGCCGCGGCGATGGCCGTCGGCAGGATGTCGAGCTGAATGATCGGCTGGTCGTAGGTCTTACCGGCCGGAATCTTCCCCTTCCACTGCACGCAGAACGGCACGCGAACGCCGCCTTCCAACGTCGTCGCCTTGACGCCGCGGAGCGGACCATTGTTCGACGTGGTCTGCTGCGTCGGTCCGCCGTTGTCGCACAGGAAGAAGATCAGCGTGTTCTCCTCCTGCCTAATCTCGCGCACCTTGGCCAGCACGCGGCCGACCGCATCGTCCATCGCCGACATCATCGCCGCGAACGTCCGCCGTTTTTCGTCTTCAATCCCCGTGAACCGGTCGAGGTATTTTTGGGTCGCTTGCAGCGGCGCGTGCTGTGCGTTGAACGGCAGGTACAAAAAGAACGGCTTGGCCGCGTTGCGACCGATCCAATCGGCCGCACGCTCGCCGTAGGCATCAGTCGTGTAGAAATTGTCGTCCTTCACCGGCGTAACTTCCGGTGATTTCCGCGTATCGATGAAATTCGGCGGATTCAAGAACGGCGTGTTCGCAACCGTTCCGTAGAACTCATCGAACCCGCGAGCCGTCGCGATGAACTTCGGACCGCGCCCGAGGTGCCACTTCCCGACCGCGCACGTCGCGTAGCCGAGCCCCCGCATCCGGTCGGCAATCGTCTTCTCTTCAACCGGCAGCCCGAACTCCCGGCCACCCTCCGTCGCTGGCCCCTCGTTCCATTCATGTCCGAACCGCGTCTGATATCGACCCGTCAGCAACCCGGCCCGCGTCGGCGAGCAGTACGGCCCGGAAACATACCCCGCCGTGAACCGCACGCCGTTTTTGGCGATCGAGTCAATGTGCGGCGTCGGGATCTCCTTGTTCCCTTGGAATCCGTACTCGCCGTAGCCGACATCGTCCGACAGGAACACGATGACGTTCGGCTTCCGCTCCTCGGCCGCCGCGGCTCCAGGGAACAGTGTGGGTAGAAAAAGCAGCGACGCAATCGTAATGCGGATGCGACTCATGGCGAGAACCTCCTTAGATGAGTGGCCAACCGAACTGCCGGCGACCTTGTACGGCACGGCACAGTTTACCGACCGCCTACTGCCGCGGCGAGGGTCTGGTGGTACAGTTTCGCTCGCAGTGACCGCCTTCATGCGGTTGTACTCTTGCCCCGATGAATCGGGGCACGACAAACGCGGCAAACTATACCGCTACGCCTCTTCGGCGTCGAGCATCACGTGCCCGAGTGAGTTGCGAGCGAACTTGCGTCACGCCTCGGGAGGAAGTCGATGGCCCTCGTCGTATTCATGCGCGGCGTCAATGTCGGAGGACACCAGACCTTTAAGCCCGCTGCCCTCGCCCGAGAACTGGCCGCGTTCGACGTCGTGAACGTCGGCGCGGCGGGGACCTTCGTGGTCCGCAAGCCGATCAGCCAGGCGACACTCCGCGCCGAATTGCTCCGGCGATTGCCGTTCAAACCTCAGCTCATGATCTGCCGCGCGAGCGAAATCCTCGACTTGGCGAACGCGGAACCATTTCCCGCTGACTCTTCCCGCGCCGACGTTCGCCGCTTCGTCACCATCCTTGCGAAACGTCCCCGGTCGCTACCCAGCCTTCCCATCACCCAACCCGCAGGCGACAAGTGGCAGGTCAAGATCGTCAGCAGCTCCGGCCGATTCGCCCTAAGTCTCTGGCAGCGGCAGGGAGGATCGTTGGTGTATCCCAACGAGGTCGTCGAAAAAAGACTCGGCGTCCCCGCCACGACGCGCAATTGGAACACCATCGCCGCGATCTGCGACATCCTCTCCAGCCATGCGCACTAAACCCTAACCAAGCGAACTCTTGGTTGGTGGGCTGAGCTGTTTATTGAAAAACTCGAAATCCTTCGGCGTTTTCAGGCGTAGTTGAAGTGTGTGAACTTTCAACAGACCTGACC
>Ga0247727_10013198_pt1 | contig 13986 bp, 13 predicted proteins | sample WisWelCaveWW1625_FD_202498 | JGI IMG/M metagenome (GOLD analysis project Ga0247727, IMG submission 202498) | Biofilm microbial communities from Wishing Well Cave, Virginia, United States - WW16-25 | ecosystem: Environmental > Aquatic > Deep subsurface > Groundwater > Cave microbial mat | place... | reverse complement strand
ATTGGCGTCTTGAGAAATTGGGCTTCCGAACTCCCCAGGAAGCCCGTCAGGCTCATGCCCTTAAACAGGCTGCCCGATCATGCAATCCAGTGTCCAGACAACCGGAGCCGACACACCTGTTCCGCAAGAAACACGGTCACCCCTCAGAAAGATGCGTAGTAACCATGGGTTTTGGTTGCCTCTGACCTCTGGTACACGCAACCCGGTTCTCAGTTCTCAGTCCCTTGATCCGCCTGAACCCCTTCTTGTTGTTCGTGACGAGGGTCACGCCCAGGGCGATAGCGTTGGCGGCGATCAGTGTATCGTGGGCACCGATCCGTTCACCCTGACGCTCCAGGCCGGTTCGCAATCGTCCGTAGGCGTCGCGCGGCGTTTTCCAGTGCCAGCATTTGGTATCAAGCAAGTACATTACTTCTTGGCCCGCTTTTTGCGCCTGCGTGGTGATGCTTTGGGCGTCGATATAAAACCATGCACCGCCCACCAGGCGGCACCCCGCTCCAATGGAGGCTGCTCGGGGCGTACAAAAGTCGGATCATCAGGTAGATCCTGCAGGAATTCCCTCAACCGCTCACCCAGCGGGAGTTTGGGCTTGGGTCGCGTCAGCACCGCACCACCTGGCTGCGTCCGGTCATGAATACGTTGGCTGAATCCATGCTCGCTGCGCCTTTGATATATGCAAGAGCGACCCCCGGTCCGCTACCAGAGCGTTTTCAGTCCGGCGTCATGATAGGCGGGCAAGGCGCCGTCCTTGGTCACCAATACCTTCTGCCGATGGATCGCCTGCCAGGCGAGCATGCGGTCGAACGGGTCGCGATGTGCCGCACGCGGCAGCCTGTGAAAACTCGCCGCCTCTTCGGCCGTCGGACTGATCAGCGTTAGCCCCATTTCCCGGGCGGTGGCGACCAAATCATCCGGCTTCGAGTTACTGAGAACCAGTTTTCCGAGCGCGAACTTGAGCGAGATCTCCCAAAAGGTGACGGACGACAAACAGACCTCGCTCGAGGTGTCGGCGATCGTGGCGCGCGCGCGGCGGCTCAGTTTTTCAGGGGAGAAAACCGCCCATAAAAAGCTATGGGTATCGAGCAGAAAGCTCATGCCGAGAGAAACGCTTCGTCGCTCAAGGCAAAATCATCGGTCAAGGTAAAGCTGCCTTTGGACTTGAGTAAGCCGAGCGGGCGTTTGCCGGCGCCCGCGGCGAATTCCGCGTAGGGCACCAACGCGGCCACCCGTTGCTTCTTGCGCCCATAACAGACGATCACCGACTCGCCTGCCTGGACAGCGGTCAAGACATCGGAAAAGCGCGCTTTAAGTTCGCCGACGGTGAGGGTACGCATGGCAGTCTCCGCAAGAGATGGTATTCTGGCAGATCATGACAAGTTGTCAAGTATGCATTCCAGCGCGCCCCGGTGGCGCCTTGTCTCAAGCGGTCAAAGATTCGCGGCCGCCCGCCAGTTAGAATCCGCCCCTCTCCATGGCCACCCACGGGCACCACAGCGCAGCGCCGACGCAGTCCCTGCGGGGAAATGAGTGGCGCTCGGTCGGCGTGCTGCTGCCCCACCTCTGGGAATTCCGCGGCCGGGTGCTGCTCGCGCTGACGCTGCTGGTGGCGGCCAAGCTGGCCAACGTGAGCGTGCCGCTGGTGATGAAGGGGATCGTGGACGGGCTCGACCCGAAGCTCGCGGCGGTCGCGGTGCCGGTGGCGCTGCTCGCGGCCTACGGCGTGCTGCGCTTCTCGACCACGCTCTTCGGCGAGTTGCGCGACGTGGTGTTCGTGCGCGTGACGCAGCACGCGATCCGCAACGTCGCGCTGGGCGTGTTCCGCCACCTGCATGCCCTGTCGCTGCGCTTTCACCTCGACCGCCAGACCGGCGGCATGACGCGCGACATCGAGCGCGGCACGCGAGGGATCTCGACCTTATTGTCTTATTTATTATTTTCAATAATTCCAGTCATTCTCGAGTTCGCCCTCGTCGCGGCAGTGCTGCTCGGCCGCTTCGACTGGCGCTTCGCCGCAGTCACCTTCGGCGCGGTCGCGGTGTACATCGGCTTCACCATCACGGTGACCGAATGGCGCATCGAGATCCGGCGCCGCGCCAACGAGCTCGACTCGCGCGCCAACACGCGCGCCATCGACAGCCTGCTCAATTACGAAACGGTGAAGTATTTCGGCAACGAGGAGTTCGAGGCGCGGCGCTACGACAAGAACCTGCGCAAGTACGAAGATGCGGCGGTTCGCTTCGAGTCTTCGCTCGGCCTGCTCAACATCGGCCAGAGTTTGGTTATTGCGGCGGCGGTAACAGCGCTCATGTTCCTCGCCGCCGAGGGCGTCGCCACCGGCACGCTGACCATGGGGGACCTGGTGCTGGTCAACGCGCTGCTGATCCAGCTCTACATCCCGCTCAATTTCCTCGGCATGGTGTACCGCGAGATCAAGCAGTCGCTGATGGACATGGAGAAGATGTTCCGGCTGCTGGCCGAGAATCGCGAGATCGACGACAAGCCCGGCGCGCCCGAGCTTGCGCCGGGGCCCGCCGCGGTTGAATTTTCAAAAGTGAATTTTTTCTATGAAAAGCAAAGGCAGATTCTCCACGACGTCAGCTTCACGATCCCGGCCGGGCAGCGCGTGGCGGTGGTCGGGCATTCGGGCTCGGGCAAATCGACGCTCGCCCGGCTGCTGTTCCGTTTTTATGATGTTTCCGACGGAGGAATTTCAATCAACGGCGTCGATATCAAGAACGTAAAACAGTCGAGCCTGCGCGCCGCGATCGGCATCGTGCCCCAGGACACGGTGCTGTTCAACGACAGCATCCGCTACAACATCCACTACGGCAGGACTGCGGCGGGCGAAGCCGAGGTGATCGAGGCGGCGCGCGCCGCCCATATCCACGATTTCATCGAGACGCTGCCGGCAAAATACGAAAGCATGGTCGGCGAGCGCGGCCTCAAGCTCTCCGGCGGCGAGAAGCAGCGCGTGGCGATCGCGCGCGCGCTGCTCAAGAACCCGCGCATCCTGATCTTCGACGAGGCCACCTCGGCGCTGGATTCCAAGGCGGAAAAGGCGATCCAGGCCGAGCTGGAGAGAATTTCGGTCGGCCGCACCACGCTGGTCATCGCGCACCGGCTCTCGACGGTCATGGACGCCGACATGATCCTGGTCCTCAACCACGGCCGCATCGTCGAGCGCGGCGCGCACCGCGAGCTGCTCGCGGCGGGCGGCGAGTACGCGCGCATGTGGGCACTGCAGCAGCAGGCGGCGCAGGCCGAAGCCGTCCTGGAGCAGGCCAAGGCGGCTTGAACCGATGTTAACTATCACGGCTAGGCCATTATTTTTACTTGCTTTTCAGGAATTCCTTCGGCTACACTGCCGCAGTCTGAAAAAAAGCTTGGCCATGCAAACCAGCGAACGCAGCCTGCACCACCTGGAAAAGATCGTCGCGCTCGCCGCGCTCGCGGGGGTGCTCGCGCTCACCCTCGGCTTCGCGCAGGCTGCCGAGCCGGGGAAACGGGCGAAAAATTCCGACGAGGTGTTCCTGCGCTCCGCGGTCGCGCTGGTGCAGGACGCGGCCAGCGGCGAAACCCTGATCGCCAAGAACGAGGGCGCGGTGCTGCCGATCGCCTCGATCACCAAGCTGATGACCGCCATGGTGATCCTCGACGCCGGGCTCAACATGGAGCAGCGGGTCGCGATCAGCGGCCAGGACAACGACCTGGTCAAGGGCACGCGCTCGCGCCTGCGGCCCGGTACCGTGCTGACGCGCGACGAGCTGCTGCTCCTCGCGCTGATGTCCTCGGAGAACCGCGCCGCGGCCTCGCTCGGCCGCACCTATCCGGGCGGCACCGATGCCTTGGTCGCGGCGATGAACGCCAAGGCGCAGGCGCTCGGCATGGGCAACGCCCGTTTCGTGGATGCGAGCGGCCTGTCGTCGGCGAACGTTGCCACCGCGCAGGATCTCGCGCGGCTGGTCGCCGCCGCGCACGAGTATCCCCTGATCCGGCAATACTCGACGCGCGAGAGCGCCACCGTGCAGGCCTTCGGCCGGCGGCTCGGCTACCGCAACACCAACGGCCTGGTGCGCAGCGCGCATTGGGACGTCAGCCTGTCGAAGACCGGCTACATCAGCGAAGCCGGCCGTTGCCTGGTGATGCGCGTGCGCATGGCCTCGCGCGAAGTCAACGTGGTGCTGCTCGACTCGTGGGGCAAGTTCTCGCGCTTGGGCGACGCCAACCGGATCCGAAAGTGGCTCGAAGCCCAGGCCGCCAGAGGGCCGCGCGGCTAGTCTTTTCCAGTTCGATTGTTCCCGCGGACGATTTCCGCGAGGACGTCATCGCGGGGCTCTCCCTGCCCCGGAAGGCATTGCCCCCCAAATACTTCTATGACGCCGCGGGCAGCCGCCTGTTCGAGGCGATCTGCCGCCTGAAGGAGTACTACCCGACCCGCAGCGAACTCGCTCTCACGCGCGCCGCGATCGGCGACATCGCGCGCTTCGCGGGCAACGGCAGCACCTTGATCGAGTATGGCAGCGGCGAAAGCATGAAATCGCGCCTGCTGATCGAGGCGCTGCGCCCCTCGGCGTACATTCCGGTGGACATTTCGGCAGACGCGCTGCGCCAGGCCGCAGCGACGCTGCAGCGCCTCTTTCCCTGGCTCGCCATTCACGCGGTGCACGGCGATTTCTCGCAGCCGCTGAAGATCCCGATGGCGCAGGGCCGCGGCCGGCGCGTGGTGTATTTCCCGGGCTCGACCATCGGCAACCTGACTCCCGAGGAAGCGCACGCGTTCCTGCGCATGACGCGCGGGCAGGTGGGCCCGAGCGGCGCGATGCTGGTCGGCGTCGATCTGAAGAAGGATGCCAATGTCCTGCATGCCGCGTACAACGACGCGAAGGGCGTGACCGCGGCGTTCAATCTGAACCTGCTCGCGCGCATCAACCGCGAGCTGGGCGCCGATTTCCGGCTGCGGCGCTTCCGCCACTACGCGTTCTACAACGCCCCGCTCGGCCGCATCGAGATGCACCTCGTGTCGCTCGCGCCGCAGACCGTGAACCTCGGCAATTACCGCTACGCCTTCGAGGCGGGCGAGTCGATCCACACCGAGAATTCGTACAAGTACTCGATCGGTGAGTTCCGTGCGCTTGCCGGCAGCGCGGGCTTCAGGGGCGAGAAAGTCTGGCTGGACTCGAAGGGGCTGTTCTCCCTGCACGGCTTGATTGCTGCCTAGTCAAGCGACTCCGATCCTCGAGGCGTCCCTGCGGTGGCCAACGGCGCGGGCGATGCGCTCGGCCGATTCCTTGATGAGCGGCCCCCAGGTCGGCTTCATGCGGTCGGCGGGCGAGGAGATGGACAGCGCCGCGATGAGCAGGCCGCTGTCGTCGCGCACCGCGGCCGCGACGCAGCGCACGCCGATCTCGGCTTCCTCGGCGTCGGTGGCCCAACCCTGGCGCTGGATGCGTTCCAGTTCGCGCTCGAGCAGCGGCAGGCTGGAAATCGTGTTTTTGGTGCGCGCGGCCAGGCCGGTGCGCTTGGCGTATTCGCGCAGCCTGGCGAAGCCTTCCTCGAGCAGGAACAGCTTGCCCGCAGCAGTGATGTGCAGGGCGGCGCGCGTGCCGATCACGTGCACCACGCGCATCGCCGAGCGGCCCGAGGAGGTGCGCTCGACGTAGACGATCTCGTCGTCGTGGCGCACCGAGAGGTTCACCGTCTCGCCGGTCTGCGCGTGCAGCTCGCGCATCACCGGCAGCGCCATTTCGCGCACGTTGATGCGCGATTTCACGAGGTTGCCGAGTTCCAGCAGCCGCATGCCGAGGCGGTAGCTGCCAGGCTCGATGCGGTCGACCAGGCGGTCGGCCGCCATCGCCGCGAGGATGCGGTGCGCGGTGGAAGGGTGCAGTCCGGTGTACTGCGCGACCTGCTTGAGTCCCAACGGCTCCGGATGTCCCGCGAGCACGTCGAGCAGCTTCATCATCCGCGCCACGACCTGGATCGGATTTTTCTGTTCGCTCTTGGCGGCCGGCATGGGGGTGGCATTGTATCCCACGATGTGAAACACTCGTCACTCATGCCGGTCATCACCTGCATCGAAGACCTGCGCCAGATGGCGAAGCGGCGCGTGGCTAGGGCTGTGTTCGAGTACGTCGACCGCGGCTCCTACGACGAATCGACGCTGCACGCCAACAAGGCCGACCTCGACGCCCTGAAATTCCGCCAGCGGGTGGGCATCGACGTCAACCAGCGCTCCACGCGCTGCGCGATGCTCGGGCAGGAAGTCGCGATGCCGGTGGCGATCGCGCCGGTCGGCCTGACCGGCCTCAACTGGGCCGACGGCGAGATGCTCGGCGCGCGCGCCGCAGAAAAATTCGGCATCCCGTTCACGCTCTCCACCATGTCGATCTGCTCCATCGAGGACGTCGCAAGTGCGCTGAGCAAGCCCTTCTGGTTCCAGCTCTACGTCTTTCGCGACCGCGGCTTCGCCGCTTCGCTCATCGACCGCGCCAAGGCGGCGAAGTGCTCGGCGCTGGTGCTCACGCTCGACCTGCAGATCCAGGGCCAGCGCCACCGCGACCTGAAGAACGGTCTCGTGGTGCCACCGAGGCTGACGCTTGAGAATTTTTTTGACATGCTTTGCAAGCCGTCATGGACTTTTAATGTCTTGCAAAGCAAAAGAAAATCATTCGGAAATCTCGAGGGCCAGATCAAGGGCGCGCACAACGTCCTCACGCTGGCGCAGTGGATCGCGGGCCAGTTCGACCCGACGCTCAGCTGGCACGACGTGGCCTGGGTCAAGGAACGCTGGGGCGGCAAGCTGATCCTGAAGGGCATCCTCGACGTCGAGGACGCGAAGCTCGCAGCCGCCGCCGGCGCCGATGCGATCGTCGTTTCCAACCACGGCGGGCGCCAGCTCGATGGCACCGTGTCCTCGATCCGCGCCTTGCCCGAAATCGCCGCTGCCGTCGGCGACCGGATCGAGGTCCTGTTCGACGGCGGCATCCGGTCCGGGCAGGATGTGCTCAAGGCCCTGTCGCTCGGCGCCAGGGGCACAATGATCGGCAAGGCGTTCGCCTGGAGCCTGGGCGCGATGGGCGAGGCCGGCGTGACCCTGGGGCTCGAGATCATCCGCAAGGAGCTCGACGTGACCATGGCGTTGTGCGGGCTGAAGGATGTGAGGGAAGCGAGTCCCGCGATACTCCGGCGCGCTTGAGTGTTGGAGCGGATGATGCGTCCCGCGTCGCTGGAGCGCTTCGCCTGGTTCTCGGTCGCGGCCGCGCTCGCGACGATCGCGCTGAAAACCGCCGCCTGGCAGGTTACCGGCTCGGTCGGGCTGCTCTCGGATGCGCTCGAATCGCTGATCAACCTCGCCGCGGCGCTGCTCGCGCTGTCAATGCTGCGCCTGGCTGCTTCGCCGCCCGACGCGGCGCACCCCTACGGCCGCTACAAGGCCGAATATTTCGCGAGCGGCATCGAGGGCGCGCTGATCGTGTTCGCCGCCGCGAGCATCGCCTTTGCCGCCGTGCCGCGCCTGGCGGACCCGCAGCCGATCCAGGCGCCTTTGCTCGGCATCGCGCTCTCGCTGGTCGCTTCGGCGATCAACCTGGGCTGCGGCCGGATGCTGATCGCGGCCGGCAGGCGCTTGCACAGCATCGCCCTCGAGGCCGACGGCCACCACCTGATGACCGACGTCTGGACATCCATCGGCATCATCGCCGGCGTCGCGCTGGTCGCGGCCACCGGCTGGCACATCCTCGACCCGCTGATCGCGCTCGCGGTCGCGGCGCACATCGTGTTCACCGGCTTCATGCTGATGCAGCGTTCCTTCGCCGGGCTGCTGGATGCGGCGATCCCGGAAGCCGAGCGCGCCGAGATCGAGAAAATCTTCACCGAGTACCGGCGCCGCTACGGAGTCGATTTCCACGCCCTGCTGACGCGCCAGGCCGGCGCGCGGCGCTTCATTTCCTTCCACCTGCTGGTGCCCGATGCCTGGCCGGTCGACCGCGCGCACCAGCTCTCGGAGGAAATCGAGGAGCGCATCCGCTCGCTGGTGCCGAACGCGATCACGCTCAGCCACATCGAGCCGATCTCGCAGCCCGCGTCCTACGACGACATCAAGCTGGAGCGCTGGTAATGCGGCGCAGCGCGCTCCAAGGGAGAGGAGAGGCGCTACTAATGGAGAGACGCTTGTCAGCGCCGCAGTGCCGCGGATACAATGTTCCTACGTCTCGTGACCACATCGTGAAAACCGTCAACGTCCGGCAGCTCAAGAACAATCCTTCGGATGCGCTGCGCATGGCCCGCAAGGCGCCGGTGGTGGTGATGAACCGCGACCAGCCCGAGGCGGTGCTGTTCCACCTTGACGATGAGGGCTTGCTCGGCGAACCGGGGGTCCGGCTCGCGCTCGCGACGGCTCTGTACAAGAGCGGGAGCGTGTCGCTCGGGACGGCGGCAAAGGTGGCGGGAATGCCGCTCGAGTCCTTCATGGTCGAGATGGGTCGGGCGGGCATACCTGTGATCCGTGGGAATGCCAGGACAGTGCGCGAGGATCTCGCCAACCTGAAGGCGTGGCGCGCAAGATAGTCCTGGCGGACGCGAGCCCGCTTATCGGGATTGCGCGTGTAGGCGGCCTTCCCTGGCTGCGCAAGCTGTACCGGTCAATTTCAATCACCAAAGCGGTTCGCGCGGAAGCGACGGCCGCGCGCGAACTCCCCGGGGCGGTCGCGATTTCAACCGCGTTGAAACAGGGTTGGATCCGAGTGCTGCGGCAGGAGCGGGCCCAGCCAACGTTGCCGCGCCTCGACCTGGGCGAAGCCAGCACCCTGCGCGCGGCACTCGCGATAGGGGGAGGAGCGAAAACGCTGGTGCTGCTCGATGACCTGCAAGCGCGGCGCGAGGCACAGCGCCTGGGAATCGCGATTACCGGTACCGTGGGTGTCGTGGCCGATGCCAAGCGTTCCGGTCTGATTCCGGCCGCGCGACCCGTCTTTGCGCGTCTTTCGGACGAGGGGTTTCACCTTGGCGGCGATCTGCTTCAAGCCATCCTGACCGAGTTGGGCGAGGATTGATCGTGCACATCGCCGGCTGCTCTTGACGCCAAGTCAGTCGCGCCAGACTCTTGCACGCGGCGATGCCGACAAGGCCAAGCTGGGGCAGCTACAAAGTCGCGCGGCGCAGCGCGCGTAACAGGAATCGTCCCGGGTCCAGCGCGTCAGCGAGCCGCGCTTCCACCGGTAGAGGCTCGCCTTCCAGCTTGCTCGCGAGCAGTTCGGCGCCGAGGCCGGCCCAGAGGAGGCCGCGCGAGCCGTAGGCGAACGCGCCGTAGAGGCCCTCGAGCCGCGGCAGGGTGACAGGCAGCGGATTTTTCGGTGCCGCCGCGTCCTCATCCGCAAGGGCGCCGATGAGCGGCAGGCGGTCGGGGGCCACGGCGCGAAATCCGACCAATCCGTCGAGCGCGGCCGGATCGAAGCGCGCGCCGCTGCCGGGCAGGATGTGCTCCAACCGCTCGAGGTTGCCCGCGTGGCTGTCGGCGCGCGCGGCCGCATCGTCGTCATCGAAATCGTAGCTCGCCCCGGCGATCGATTCGCCTCGGTGCGCCGGCAGCACGAAGCCGCCGCGCAGCACCACCACCCGGGGCGCGGTGAACATTGACGCCGGCAGGAACGTGATCTGGCCGCGCACCTTCCGGATCCGCGCTGCGCGCGACGGTGCGAGTTTCAGAGCTTCGGCCGCATTGGCGAGCACCATGACGGGCGCCTGCGCGAGCAGACGGTCCGCATGGTCGTAGGCGCTCCAGCCATCGCCTTCGCGCGCGATCCGCGCGACCTCGCAGCGGTAGCGCGCCTCAAACCGGCCAGCTGCGCTCGCGAGCTGTGCCGAAATGAGGCTGAGCGGCCTCACCCAGCCGCCCTGCGGATACCAGATGCCGTCCGCCGCGACGGGCACGCCCGCATGCGTGCTTGACTCGTTGCGCGTCGCGTACTGCGCATAACCGGGCGGCAGCCGGAGAGCGTCGAGCGCTGCGCGCTGCGCGGCCTGCTCGTCCTCGCCGCGCGCAAGCTGCAGTACGCCGCAGCGTGCCCATTCCAGATGCTCGAGACTCTTCCAATGATTCAATGCATGAAGAAACGCGGCACGCGTGAGGCGGGCGAACAGGCTGTCGTCGCGCGTCACTACGGGATGGAAGACACCGGCGTGCCGGCCGGCGCCGGCAGGCGGAGCGGCATGCCGCTCGAGCAGCGTCACGATCCAGCCGCGCGCCGCGAGGCGTTCGCACACCGCGGCGCCGGCAATGCCCGCGCCGATGACGATCGCAGAGCGAGGGAAATTGTTTCCCGTTGTCGTTTTTTTCCTTGGGATCAAATTTCCCCTGAGCATTTCCCTTTTCGTCCCGAACCCTTTGTCCTTCTCGACTGCGAAACCGGCGTCTTGCAGGGCTGTGCGCACGGATGCGGCTACGCTCCAGGTCGCAAGCGTGGCGCCGGGCGCGGCGAGACGCCCAAGGTGGCGCAGCAGGCGCGCTTCCCACATCTGCGGGTTCTTCTGCGGCGCAAACCCATCCAGGAAGAGGGCGTCCGCGGCGAGCTGCAATTGCGGCAGCCCCGCGGCGACATCGCCGAAAAAGAGGGTCAGAACCACATTTCCGCCCTCGAACTCGAGGCGGTGCATGCCAGGGACCAGCAGCGGCCAGGAGGAGACAAGCTGGTTTGCCTGGGTTTTTGTTTCGGGAAATCGGTCGAGCAAACGCTGCAGGTCTGCAATTTCAAAGGGATGTTTCTCAATGGAGACGAAATGCAGCCTTTCGCAGCGCGCCGTGTCGTCCCGCCAAGCCTGCCAGGTCGCGAGGAAGGAGAGTCCAAACCCGAAACCGGTCTCAAGCACGGTAAACACGCGCCGGCCGCGCCAGCGCGCCGGCAGGTCGTTGCCTCGCAGGAAGACGTGCTGCGCCTGCGCCACGCCGCCTTCGGCGCTGTGGTAGACGTCGCCGTAGGCGGTCGAGAACGGCGTGCCGTCGGCTGCGAGCGCAAGCGTCGCGGGTACGAGCGGCGCGGGGAGCGCAGGACCGGACATCGGGGCAGTATATCGGCGTAAAATTTTCGCTTCCGGAAAGAATCCAACGATGAACAAGCCCGCCGAATTGAAGCTCGATACCGTCCCGGTCTGGATCAACGGCAAGGCCGTGATGCCTCAAGGACGCATGGGGGAGGTGTACAACCCGGCTACCGGTCAGGTGACGAAGCGCGTTCCATACTGCAACGAGGACGTGATCGACAAGGCGGTGCAGGCCGCGGCTGCGGCGCTGCCGGGGTGGCGCGACGCATCGATCCTGCGCCGCGCGCGAGTGATGCAGAAGTTTCTGGATTTGCTGCAAAAAAATCAAAAAGAGCTGGCAGCGATCATTACCCAGGAGCACGGCAAGACCCTGCCGGATGCGATGGGCTCGGTGCAGCGCGGCATGGAAGTGGTCGAGTTCGCCTGCGGCATCCCGCAGCTGCTGAAAGGCGAATACTCGGAAAACGTCGGCACGGCGGTCGATACGCATACCTTGCGCCAGCCCGTCGGCGTCTGCGCGGGCATCACGCCGTTCAATTTCCCGGCGATGGTGCCGCTGTGGATGTTTCCGATGGCGGTCGCCTGCGGCAACACCTTCATCCTCAAGCCTTCGGAAAAAGTGCCCTCGGCCTCGATCCGCATGGCGGAGCTGTTCAAGGAAGCCGGGCTGCCCGACGGCGTGGTCAACGTCGTGCACGGGGACAAGGTCGCCGTGGATGCAATTTTGAATCATCCACTTGTGAATGCAGTTTCGTTCGTGGGATCCACGCCGATTGCAAAATATATCTACGAAACCTGTGCCCGCAACGGCAAGCGGGTGCAGGCGCTTGGTGGTGCCAAGAATCACGCGGTAGTATTGCCCGATGCGGACATGGAGTTCGCCGCCGACGCGCTGATCGGCGCGGCCTACGGCTCGGCAGGCGAGCGCTGCATGGCGGTCTCCGCGGTAGTGGCGGTGGGCGGCGCGGCAGACCCGCTGGTGAAGTTGATCGAAGAGAAGGCGAAAAAAATAAAAGTCGGGCCGGGAGACCGGGACGGCGTCGACATGGGGCCGCTGATCACTGCCCAGCACCGCGACAAGGTCGCTGCCTTCATCGAGAAGGGCAGGGCGGAAGGCGCGAAGCTGGTGCTGGACGGCAGCAAGACGCCGCTGCAGGAGGGCTTTTTCCTCGGCGCCACGCTGTTCGACCACGTGCGGACCGGGATGGAGATCTACAAGCACGAGATTTTCGGCCCGGTGCTCGTCGTCCTGCGCGCCGCTACTCTCGACGAAGCAATCTCGATCGTGAATGCCAACCCCTACGGCAACGGCACGGCGATCTTCACCGAATCGGGGGGTGCTGCGCGGCGCTTCGAGAACGAAGTGCAGGTCGGCATGGTCGGCGTCAACGTGCCGATCCCGGTGCCGGTCGCGTTCTATTCCTTCGGCGGCTGGAAGAATTCGCTGTTCGGCGATCTGCACGTGCACGGCATGGAGGGCGTCAGGTTCTACACCCGAACCAAGGCGGTTACGACCCGGTGGCCGCACCAGGACACTCCCGCGCCTGGCCTCAACATGCCGACGCTGGGCTAGCCGTGAATCCGGTGATCATGACTTTGATCCTCGGCACCGCCACGCCCGGCGGCGGCTTTCCGGTTTACGGCGCCGCGTACGCCGAGATGCTGAACGCGCAGGAGCCGCAGCTGCGCATCGAGACGCGCAACACCAAGGGCAGCACCGAGAACGTGCCGCTGCTGGAGGCCGGGAAGCTCGACCTCGGGCTGGTGGCGGGCGAGCTCGCGAGCGCGGCACTCGCCAAGCCCGGCACCCAGCTGCGCATCGTCGCGGCGATGTATTCCTCGCCGGGCATGTTCATCGTCCGCGGCGACAGCCCGGTGCGCCGCATCGCCGACCTGAAGGGCCAGCCGGTGGTGCTGGGCACACCGGGGTCGGGGATTACGGTGCTGGGGCGCATCGTTCTCCAGTCTTTGGAGATTTCCGTCAAGGAAATCCTTCTTGAAAAGGTCGCGGATGGTCCGCCGATGCTGCAGGACGGCCGCGCTGCGGCCCACTGGGGCGCGGGCGTGGGCTGGCCGGCGTTCACAGCAATCGCCAAGGCGGGCGGGCGCTTCGTCGGCCCGGAGGCCGACGAGGTGAAGCGCATTCTCGCCAGTCAGCCGTCGCTGCAGGCGGTGACGCTGCCGGCGCGCAGCTATCCCGGGCAGGACGCGCCGCTCGACTCGGTGGGCTCGTGGAGTTTCGTGTTCGCGCGCCCCGGCTTGCCGGACGAGCAGGGCTACCTCCTCGCGCGCGCGCTGCACCGTGCCGAGGGGCCGCTCGCCGCGCGGCTGGAACAGGCAAGGGAGAGTACGGCGGTGAACATCGTGGCCGCAGCGCCGCGCGCAGAACTGATCCATCCCGGGGTAAGAAAATACTTGCGTGAGGTCGGCTTGCTGCCTCCGCAATGACTTTTCCCAGTTACCAGACCCTCGCGCTGGAGCCACGCGGCGAGCACCTGCTGCTGGTGCGCCTGAACCGACCCGAGGTCCTGAACGCCATCAACACGCAGATGGGGCGCGATCAGCTCGACCTCTGGACGCGCCTCGCCGCCGAGCCCGGCAAGCTGCGCTGCATCGTCTTAACGGGGGCCGGCGAGCGGGCGTTCTGCGCCGGCGGCGACCTGAAGGAGCGCGACGGCATGACGCAGGCCCAGTGGCAGGCGCAGCACGAACTGTTCGAGCGCGCCTTTGTCGCGCTGCTCGAGTGCCCGCTGCCGGTCATCGCCGCGGTCAACGGCCATGCCTACGGCGGCGGGCTTGAAATAGCCCTGTGCTGCGATTTCATATACGCGGTGCCCGGCGCGCGCTTCGCGCAATCCGAGGTGCGCCTCGGCATCATGCCGGGCGGCATGGGCACGCAGAACCTGCCGCGCGCGGTGGGCGAGCGGCGCGCCAAGGAACTGATCCTGTCGG
>Ga0247727_10013197_pt1 | contig 13986 bp, 12 predicted proteins | sample WisWelCaveWW1625_FD_202498 | JGI IMG/M metagenome (GOLD analysis project Ga0247727, IMG submission 202498) | Biofilm microbial communities from Wishing Well Cave, Virginia, United States - WW16-25 | ecosystem: Environmental > Aquatic > Deep subsurface > Groundwater > Cave microbial mat | place... | reverse complement strand
CGGAAAGTTCACTTCTAGTGAGGTTTGCGTCAAGGATACTTTTTGTCTCATATTATACTCATGCTCCGTCGATATTGGTAAAATTATCACGACAAATTTACGGCGTTTTACGCCTGATCCAGGTTTATGGCACAAGTTAGCTTAAGAAACGTCAGCAAGATTTATAAAGGCGGTGTCCGGGCCGTTGATGATATCAACCTTGGTGTTGAGAACAAGGAATTCCTGGTCCTGGTCGGACCATCGGGTTGCGGAAAATCAACGACACTGCGCATGATCGCGGGTCTTGAAGAAATCAGCGAGGGGACGATTTGGATCGGCGACCGTATCGTCAACGATACTCCTCCCAAAAATCGCAACATCGCCATGGTTTTTCAGAATTACGCTTTATATCCCCACATGACGGTTTTTGAAAATATGGCCTTTGGCTTGATCTTAAGGCGTTATCCGAAGATCGAGATCACCCGCCGGGTCAATGAGGCCGCCGAGATTTTGGGTTTAAAGAATCTTTTGAAGCGAAGACCCAAGGAACTTTCCGGCGGCGAGCGGCAAAGAGTCGCGGTCGGCCGCGCTATTGTCCGAAAACCGTTGGTTTTTTTATTCGATGAACCTTTAAGCAACTTAGACGCCAAGATGCGCGTGCAGATGCGTACCGAAATCCATAAATTGCGGTTGCGTTTGCAGACGACCTTTATTTACGTGACCCACGATCAAACCGAGGCCATGACCATGGGCGACCGCATTGCCGTCATGAAAGACGGGAAAATCCAACAATGTGCCGACCCGATAACCGTCTATGATAAACCCGCCAATAAATTCGTCGCCGGTTTTATTGGTTCGCCGCCCATCAATTTTTTGAGTGGTCGACTTATCAAGAAAGAGCGAAAGTATTATTTCGACGAAGGTAATTTCCAGGTCAAACTGGTCGAAGAGATGTTTGACCGGATGTCCGCTTATGAAGGCAAAGAGTTGGTTTTAGGCATCCGCGCCGAGGATATTTACGATAAATTGTTCGCTTCGGGGGTTTCTCCGGAGAATACCGTTAAAGTCACCTGCGAGGTTGTCGAGCCCTTAGGTTCTGAGGTATACTTATATTTGAATACGGGAAGGCACAATTTTGTGGCCCGCGTGGGGGCGCATGACCGCCCGGAAGTCAATCGCGACATGGACCTGGTATTCGATATGAGTAAGGTGCACTTTTTTGACAAAGATACCGAACAAACCATCATTTGATCGCCTGCTTATTCTCCTCGCCGTCCTTCTTCTGGTCTCCCTGGGAGGGTTCTTTTTTTATGCCGCTTTTGTAGAAGCGTCCTTTTTTATCCTCATCGCGTTGGCCTTAGTTTTCGTCAGCGTCTTTTTTATCCTCCTCTACCGAAAGTATGCTGGCCAGGCCACTAACCTCGAATTGAAGCAACAGGACATCTCAGAAAAAATCAATCTCATGGACGATGAGGTGCGCAAAGATGAGAAGGTTATCGAGACCTTGCGCCGGAAGATCGTGAATTATTCCGAACTCAAGGGGTTGACCGAACGGCTGAGCCTGTCGTTTGCGCTGGAAGATACCTCGCGGGTTCTCGTCGCCGAAATCAATCGGCTTTTTGGGCAGGACGATATCACGACTATTTTCTATCTTTTTCACGCCCGCACCGGTGAATTGGGTTTGTCTTCGTCCCAAAAGGGGCAGATGCGGGTCAATATCAAAGCGAAAAAAGGCGACATCTTCGATGAATGGGTAATTAAAACACTGCAGCCTTTGCTGGTGGAAGACGCCAAAAGCGATTTCCGTTTTGATATCGATAAAATTGTTTCGGATGACGCGCGGGTAATACGGTCTTTGATTAGCGTCCCCTTGATGATCGGCAATAAGGCCCTGGGGATCTTAAGGGTAGATAGCTTTCATCCGCAACTGTTTGAAACCCAGGACCTGCGGTTTTTGATGACGATCGGCGATTTGGGCGCGGTCGCGGTGGAAAACGCGCAGTTGTATGAACGCCTCGAAGAGATCGCTATTAGAGACAGCTTGACCGGACTTTATTTACGGCGATATCTTTTGGGCCGTTTGCAGGAAGAGGTCGTCCGGCATGTCCATCGTAAAAGCGCGCTCTGTGTTTTGATGATGGATATCGATCACTTCAAACAATATAACGACCGTTTCGGCCATATGGCCGGGGATTTGGTTTTAAAAACACTCGCGGAATTGCTTTCGGATCACTTTAAAGATCCGGGAAATCTTATCTGCCGTTATGGCGGTGAGGAATTTACCGTGCTGTTGACCGATTGTTCGAAACCGCAGGCGGTCAAATTGGCTGAGACTTTTAGAGAAGTCGTTAAGAAAAAGGAAATATTTTTGCGCCGGCAATCCACTCAGATCACGATTTCCATCGGAGTGGCTAGTTACCCTTCGGATGGTCAAAGCAAGGAAGAATTATTGCAAACAGCTGATGGGGCTTTGTACCAAGCGAAAAATCAGGGGAGAGATCGCGTATGTTTTTCGTGATGAGTTTGGGACTAGTGGCCTTTGTCCTTTTGACGATTATGCTTTTTAACAAAGCGGTTTTGAATTTGTTTTTAAAGGCCAATACCCATCTTTTGGAGACCGACACCCGATATGTTGAGCTTATCCGGCTGAAGGGAGACCTATCTTCACAGAAAAAATCCCTGTCGCGGGAAGTGATGAAGATATTTACCCTTTATGAGATTACCAAAGAGATCACCGAAAAACTCAATGCAGATGAGGCTTTCGAGGTTTTCAAAACGAAGTTAAGGGAAAATGTTGCCTTCAATGACTGTCATTTCCTGCAAGGGGATATGGCTCAATGTGAATATCTTTTGGGCGTGAAGGAATATTTTGTTTTTGAGATAAAAGGGCAGCAGGAGCATTTCGGCTGCCTGGCCGTTCAAGGTCTGGCGGACAAAGACAAGGAAACGGCCGTGGTCTTAAGTCATCAATTCGCTCTGGCCCTGAGGCGAGTGAAACTGTACCGGCATATCGAAGAAATCGCCATCACCGATGGTTTAACGGGTCTTCATACCCGGCGGTATTTTGCCCAGCGTTTTGAAGAGGAGTTGGCTCGTTCGCAGAAACGCGGTATCAAACTTTCGGTATTGATGTTGGACGTGGATCATTTCAAAAGTTTCAACGACCAGCACGGCCATTTGACCGGCGACCGCATATTAAGCGAGGTCGGTCGTATTATTCGGGAAAGCCTCCGCGAAATCGATATCGCCGGCCGATACGGCGGCGAAGAATTTAGTGCTGTCTTGCCTGACACCGACCAGAAGGGCGCGCAGTTTGCCGCTCTTCGTATTAAAGACGCGGTTGAGGCGGCACTTATTAAGGCCTATGATGTCCAAGTTCAGGTCACCGTAAGTATCGGCATCGCCACGTTTCCCACGGACGCGCAAAAGTCAAACGAACTGCTGGACAAAGCCGATTGGGCCTTATACCGCGCCAAAAAGCAGGGCCGTAACCGCATCTGCGCTTTCGGGGTGTATGAAAGTTGATAGTAGTTTTGAAACCGGTGAAATCAGAGTTAATTAAGAGATGATCAAATCCAAAGCCGATACGTTGAAGTCAAAAATCATCGAATATGCCACGCGCACGCTAAGATTTGATGATTGCCGGTTTACGGACCTGAGACTTTCCGGCGCCATCGCTGTATATAAAGAGTGGCTAAAACAAGGTTTTCATGGTGAGATGGATTACCTGGAGAAGCATCTCCCTTTCAAAGAAAACCCCGGTCTTCTTTTACCCGATGCGCGTTCGGCCATCGTGGTCATCAAGAATTATAAAAATACTCCTGCGCAAAGGTTACTTAACCGCGTCAAAATCGCCCGCTATGCCGTCGGCAAAGATTATCATGACATTATGCTCAAAAGCCTTAAACAGCTGGAGGGCTTTTTAACAAAGCAGGATCCTTCCATCACCTGTTACTGCGCGATTGACAGCCGTCCGGTGAGCGAACGCAGCCTCGCTTTAAAGGCGGGCATCGGTTTCCTAGGAAAAAATACTATGGTGATCAAGCCCGGCTTGGGGTCCTACTTTTTTATCGGCGTTATTTTAACGAACTGGGAATTTGAGGTTGATTCGCCTTTTAAAAAAGATTGCGGCGCGTGCCGTCTTTGCTTAGACGCCTGTCCCACGAATGCGATCAACGAAAATTCCACCATCGATGCAACCAAATGCATCAGTTACAGAACCATTGAACGGAAAAATCCCTTAACCGCGCATGAGGCTCAACATCAATCGGGCTGGGTTTTTGGCTGCGATATCTGCCAGGAGGTTTGTCCTTACAACCGTGGTGGCAATACCTTGACGGACTGGAAGGAATTTTTGCCCGGCTCTGGAGTGGGTTTTGATTTTTTCGATCGAATTACTGAGGGCGTTACGCTGCGCAAAAAACTTCCCAAAGATTCCCCCCTAAAACGCGCCAAGCAAAGACTCTGGTTGAATTGGGATACGATAAATTCGAGAGCACCCAGATAAAAGACAGGTTTATCCCATGCGTACCTTGGTCATCGGCGACATTCATGGCGCCTATAAAGCTCTGCGGCAATGCCTCGAGCGGGCCAATTTTGATTATTCCAACGATCGTTTGATTGCCTTGGGCGATGTCTGCGATGGATACTCGCAGGTCAAACAGTGCATTGATGAAATGTTGAGAATTAAAAATCTGGATTATATCATCGGCAATCACGATCTTTGGGCCCTCGATTGGGCGCGTAAAGGCATCAAGGAAGATGTTTGGTTGACTCAGGGCGGATCCAATACGATTGCTTCCTATGGACTTGACGAAATGCCTTCTGAGCACGTCCATTTTCTTGCCAATGCCCGTTCTTGGATTGAAGAAAATAATCGGCTCTTTGTTCACGGCGGTTTCAATCCGAAAAAACCTATTTCTAAACAAGATTTACAAACACTGGTTTGGGACAGGGATTTGGTGTATGCTGCTTTTCAAAAATATCATGTCCGACCCGATTTTCGCTACGGTAATTTTGAGGAAATTTTTGTTGGGCACACCCCCACGACCAATTTTGGTTCGCTGACGCCATTAAAATTTTGCAATGTCTGGGATTTGGACACCGGCGCCGGCTGGGGCGGCAGACTCACCATCATGGACGAGGAAACCAAAGAGTTCTGGCAATCGGATTTGACTTCCATTTTGTATCCGGGGATCGCCAGACGAAAATCTTAAGAAGAGAGGAGTCATATGTTCAAAAGATTTTTTTGTGCGATGAGTGTGTTCTGGACATTGTGTCTATGGATGAGCCCATTTCAAACAACAGCTGACCCGGAGGAAAACATGACCGTCGTTCTTGAGACCAATCGCGGTAATATCGAAATCAAATTGTCCAAAGACATCGCTCCCAAGGCGGTTGAGAATTTTACGGGACTTATTAAGAAAGGCTATTATGACGGGCTGATTTTTCACCGGGTCATTAAAGAGTTTATGGTTCAAGGCGGCGACCCCACCGGAACCGGTGCGGGCGGGGAAAGTATCTGGGGAAAAAATTTCCAAGATGAAGTGACCCCTCAAGTGAAATTCAACCGTCCCGGACTTTTAGCCATGGCCAATGCCGGACCCAATACCAATGGAAGTCAATTTTTCATCACGACCATTGCCACGCCGTGGCTGAATATGAAACATACTATTTTCGGCGAAGTGGTCAGTGGCTATGAAATCGTGACCGCCATTGAAAATACGGCTGTGGATTCCGATGACCGCCCCTTGGAAGAACAAAAAATCATCAAGGCGTATATTAAAGACTGAATCCTTGAATCCCTATAAATTTTTAGGTACAATAAGCCAACTTTTTGAAGATTCCACTGTAACTCAAGGATGATAGCACATCATGGATTCATTTGTTATTGGCCTAGATGTCGGGGGGACCAATATTAAATTGGGCATCGTATCTTCTACCGGCCGGGTCATCGCCAAAAACGTTTTGCCGACAAAGAGTTTCGTGCGTGACAAAAGAAAACTAATCGAGGTCATGATCTCTTCCTGCCGGGACATTATTCAAAGACACAATCTTTCTTCCAAAAATATTTTAGGCATCGGAATCGGCCTGCCCGGATTGGTTGATTTCAAGCGGGGCATGGTGCGCACACTTATCAATATTTACGGCTGGAAAGATGTCCCATTAAAAAAAATATTGGAAAAAGTATTACAGAAGCCGGTTTTTGTTGATAATGATGTTAACCTGATGGCCTTAGGCGAGTGGAAGTTCGGCGCCGGCCGGGGATATGAGAATATTTTTTGTGTAACTTTGGGAACGGGTGTGGGTGGAGCGTTTATTTTGAATAATGAACTTTATCGGGGCGAAGGCTTCACCGCCGGTGAATTTGGACATGTCCCTCTAAATGAACATGGGTCCCGATGCGGTTGCGGTGGTTATGGATGCCTGGAACAATATCTCGGTAATCGGTATTTAACAAAAAGGGCCCGGGAGATTTTTAGGATAAAGGATATTACTTTGCAAAAGGTCGGAGATTTGGCTGGACGGGGAGATCGTAAAGCTTTGGATTTCTGGCAGGACGCGGCGATCCATTTAGGCAATGGTTTGGTCAATGTGGTGAATCTTTTTAACCCCCGGCGTATTGTGATTGGCGGCGGGGTGGCGAATAATTTTCGTTTTTTTTCGAAAACTCTTAAAGGCATCGTAAAGAAACGAGCGATGAAAATTCCAGCCGCGATGGCAGAGATACTGCCGGCCCGATTAGGCGAAGATGCCGGCATTATCGGCGCGCAGGTCTTGGTGAATGGTGCGATTAATGAATAAATTCGTTTTGACTGTTTCCCTTTTTGCGGCATTCCTTTTCGCGAGCCCTGCGCATGTCTGTGCCGAGCAAACGGGTGTTCCCATCGAAATCAACGCTGATAATTTCGAATTTATGCAGGAAGAAAATAAGGTGAAGGTCGAGGGTAATGTCATTCTTATCCGCGAGAAGACCACCTTGACCTGCGATAAAGCCGTGATCGACAGAAATACCGGGATCGCGGTGGCCGAGGGAAATGTCGTCTTAAATTCAGAGGAAGGCGGAGAGATTTCGGGTGAGAAAATGACCTTTAATTTCGAGAACATGACCGGAGAATTTATGGGAGCTAAGATTAACTCAGCCCCGTATTATGGAGAGGGAGAATATTTATCGAAGGTCGGAGAAAACCATATTGTTATGGATAAGGGGCATATCACGACTTGCGATTTGCGTAAACCGCATTACAAATTACGGTCCCAAAAGATCGATATTTATCCCGGGGATAAGGCCGTTGCCAGGAATATGCGTTTTATTGTCGGGAAGACGCCGGTCTTATATATCCCCCGGTATTCTCAGGTCATCAATGATAAAAAGCCGCGCGTTATTTACACCCCCGGCTACGATAAACAATGGGGGGCCTTTTTACTGCAGGCTTGGCGATATTATTTCAATGAAAATTTTAAAGGGACCATCCATTTGGATTACCGCGAGCGAAAAGATTTCGCCTCGGGGGTGGACTTGGATTATAAAATTCCCAAAGGCGGCAGCGGTATTATCCGGACCTACTATATGCTCGAACGGCCCATCACTTCAAAACATACCTGGGAGGAGAGGCCGTCGCCAACGCCCGAACATGAACGATTTAAAGCCGAGTGGCGGCACAAATGGGACATCGATGACCGGACCAATGCGGTCTGGCAATATTACCGTTACAGCGATGTGAATTTTCTGAAGGATTATTTTAAACGAGAATATGAAAAAGACCGGGAGCCGCAGACGTTTTTTGTGCTGACGCACGCGTTACCCAGCGGGATTTTAAGTTTTCGCAATGATGTGCGCGTCAACCGTTTTGTCGGCGCGGTGGACCGCTTGCCTGAGATCGGCTACGATGTCAGCAATCAGCAGCTCGGCCAGACGGGAGTATACCTTAGAAATAAAACCACGTATTCCAATTTGGTCAGCCGTGACCCTTCGCCGACGGAGTTGCGCCGCAAGACCATGCGACTGGACACGGACAATGAACTATCCTATCCAATGAAGGTTGGCTTTGTGGAGTTCAGACCTTTTGTCGGCGGACGCGAGACCTATTACAGCCGGACCAAAGAGCCGGCCGATGACGGCACGATCCGAGGATTATTTAAGACCGGTTCCGATTTGAGTACGAAATTTTATAAGGTGTTTGATATCGACACGAAGTTCTGGGGCGTGGAGATTCATCGGTTAAGGCATGTGATCACACCGACGGTCAGTTATTTGTTTACGACCGATCCGACTCTCGCGTCCAGCCAGTTGAATTCCTTTGACGCGGTGGACAGTATCAGTCGGACCCATTCGATCACCTTTTCTCTGGAAAATAAATTGCAGACCAAACGCGAAGAGGTGAGCGTTGATTTGGTCCGGGCCATTGTCAGCTCGGATTTTCTTTTAAAAGAACAAGCGGGTACCGGCGGGTTCAATAATATCAAGACGGATTTTGAGGTGAAACCCGCGGACTGGCTGACGTTTAATGCCGACACGGATTATAGTTCTTTGCGTGATAAATTGCTTTCATCGAATTTCGACATTTACCTTCACGATCCGGACAAAGACAAGAAAAGATGGTCGTTTGGTCTGGGAAAAAGATATTCTTTGGACGTGGATGATCAAATAACAACCAGTTGGGAGTATGTGATCAACCCCAAATGGAAGGCGGGCCTTTACAACCGGTTCGATATCGACCGTGGCATCCATAAAGAACAGGAATACCGGATCACGCGAGATTTGCATTGCTGGGAAATGGACATTAATTTTAACGAGACGCGCGGCCAGGGTAGCGAGATCTGGATTGTTTTCCGATTGAAGGCTTTTCCGGAATTGGGTTTTGACATGGGAACCAGTTTCAACCGGCGTAAGACCGGCTCTCAGAGTTCGGAAGGATTGAGATGAACATCGCTATTATCGGAGCCGGATACGTTGGTTTGGTGACGGGTGTGTGTTTAGCTCAGATTGGCCATCGTGTGATTTGCGTGGACAATGATGAAAAGAAAATCAAAGCCCTGCAGAAATTAAAGATCCCAATTTTTGAGCCCGGCCTGGAAGATCTGGTCAGAACTAATATCAAAAGAAAACGATTGTCGTTTACCACTTCTATTAAAGACGCGGCCAAAAAGTCTTTGGTCATTTTCATCGCGGTGGGAACTCCGTCCAAAGAAGACGGCGAGGCGGATTTGACCTATGTGGAGAATGTCGCCCGGGAAATCGCTCAGAACATGGATGCGTATCGGCTGATTGTGGAGAAGTCCACCGTGCCGGCGGCTACCGGAAAGCGCATCGAACGGACCGTGCGTTTGAATCTGCCAAAGAAAAATAACGGAGGAATTGAATTTGACGTGGCTTCCAATCCGGAATTTTTGAGAGAAGGTTCGGCGATTTCGGATTTTATGCACCCCGACAGAGTGGTCATCGGTGTTGAGTCCAAAAGAGCGGAAGAAATATTAAGGGACATCTATAAACCCTTGAAGACGACGATCGTGGTCACCGACATTAATTCCGCTGAAATGATCAAACACGCCTCCAATTCATTTTTGGCGATGAAGATTTCGTTTATCAATGCCGTGGCCCAGATCTGCGATCGGATCGGCGCGGATGTGTTGAAAGTCGCCGAAGGCATGGGCTATGACAAACGCATCGGCCGGGCGTTTTTAAACGCCGGCATCGGTTACGGCGGCAGTTGTTTTCCTAAAGATGTGGATGCCTTTGTCCGGTTAAGCGAGAAGAATGGCTATGAGTTTGCCCTTTTAAAAGAGGTCCGGAGCATCAATGAATTTCAGAAACAATCGTTTGTTAAACTTATCGAAGACAAGCTCTGGATTCTAAAAGATAAAGTGATTGGCGTTTTAGGTTTGGCTTTTAAGCCGGAAACCGATGATATGCGTAGCGCCGCCTCCATTGATATTATAAAAGGACTGCAGGCTCAGGGCGCGAAGATAAAGGCTTATGATCCCGTGGCGATGGATAAGGCCAAAGAGATATTAAAGGGAGTCCAGTTTTGTAAAGACGCTTACGCGGCGGCCCGTGGCAGTGATTGTCTTTTATTGATCACTGAGTGGGAGATATTTAAGAAGCTGCACTTTAAGAGAATCAAAAATTCCATGAAACATCCCATGATTTTCGACGGCCGTAATATGTACGATAAAAAGACGATGGAGATTTTGGGGTTTGAATATTTTGGGATGGGGCGGGGAGGAATACATGGACGATAGAATTGTAAAAAATGTCAAATATCCAATGGTCAAATGACAAATGAATTTCCAATGACCAATTGGGAATTTGACATTCATTAGTCATTCGATATTTATCATTAATGTTCTATAAGATATCTTGAAAAGGATAAAATCATGAAAGGCGTCATTTTAGCGGGTGGTTTGGGAACACGGCTGGATCCGCTAACCAGGGTCACCAATAAACATTTACTGCCCGTGTACAATCAGCCGATGATTTATTATCCGATCAAGACTTTGGTAGGAGCGGGGATCAAGGAAATCCTGATTGTCACCGGCGGCAGTAATGCCGGCGATTTTTTAAGGCTCCTCGCTAACGGCGAGGGCTTCGGCATCCAAGATATCCATTACGCCTATCAGCCGGGAGAAGGCGGCATTGCCGATGCCTTGCGTTTAGCCGAGCATTTTGTGGGGACTGATAAATGCGTTGTCATCTTGGGAGACAATGTTTTTGACCATTCCATCAAGAAGTATGTTTCCGAATTCGCCCGGCAAAAAAAAGGCGCGCGCGTTTTGCTGAAAAAAGTCCCGGACCCCGAGCGTTTTGGCGTGGCGAAATTAGACGGTGAAAGGATCGTGGAAATCATCGAGAAGCCCAAGAACCCGCCTTCGGATTATATCGTGACCGGTGTTTATATGTACGACCGTCAGGCCTTTGATTTTATCAGGAGATTAAAGCCATCGAAGAGAGGCGAGCTTGAGATCACTGATGTCAATAATATGTATTTGAGAAAAAAACAGCTTTATTATAATGTCCTCGAAGGCCACTGGACCGATTGCGGAACGTTTGAGTCGCTGTACCGGGCCAATACGATTGTGGCGGAGAAACATTCAAAAGGAAAAAAATAGTCGGATGAAGATACTGGTCACAGGCGGAGCCGGTTTTATCGGCTCCAATTTTGTTAAATATATCCTTAACAAATATCCAGATTATAAAATCGTCAATATCGATAAACTGACCTATGCCGGCAATCCGGACAATTTAAAGGATGTCGCCGGGAGGAAGAATTATCGATTCATCAGAGCCGACATCAATAATGTTCCGGTCGTCAACAAGGCCATGACCAAATGCGAAGTGGTCGTTCACTTCGCGGCGGAAACCCATGTTGACCGATCGATTAAAAACGCTCAGGACTTCATCAAAACCAATTTTAACGGAACGTATGTTCTCTTAGAGGCGGCGCTTAAAAATAAAATCAAACGGTTTGTCCATGTCAGCACCGACGAAGTGTACGGCAGCCGACCCGAAGGCTTTTTTACGGAAGACGATTGCTTGAATCCCAGCAGTCCTTATTCGGCCAGCAAAGCGGCCTCCGATCTTTTGGCCCGTTCGTATTTCATTACCTTTAAACTGCCCCTAATGATCACCCGCTGCTCGAATAATTTTGGGCCCCATCAATATCCGGAGAAAGTCATCCCGCTATTTGTGACGAACTTATTGGAGAATAAAAAGGTTCCGTTGTATGCGCAAGGGCAAAACATCCGGGACTGGATTTATGTCGAAGACCATTGCCGCGCCGTGGATATTGTCTTACACAAAGGGAAGCCGGGAGAAATCTACAATATCACCGGCGAAAGTTATAAGACGAACATTGCCCTAACTCAGGCTATTTTAAAATACATGGGACAAAGCAGTTCCATGATTGAGCATGTCAAAGACCGGCTGGGACATGATTTTCGTTACGCGATTGATTGTTCCAAGATCCGACAGATAGGTTTTCATCCCCAGGTTTCTTTTGAGGATGGGCTGCGCCAGACCATAGAGTGGTACAGAGAAAACGGGCGATGGTGGAAGAAGCTAAAAAAGAAATAGCCGTCATCGGCTCGCGCGGCCTTTTGGGCAAGGCTCTTTTCGCGAAGGCCTCAGAATATTTTGATACCATCGGATTAACCCATGCGGATTGTGACATCACCGACCGCCGGAAAACTTTAGAAGTTATTCGTTCTTTAAAACCAAAGATTATCGTCCTGACCGCGGCTTACACGGATGTGGACGGATGTGAGGAGAACCCGCAATTAGCTTTTCGGGTGAATGTCGAAGGGGCGAAGAACGTGGCCCAGGCGGCCAAGCAAGAGGACGCGACACTCATCTATATCAGCACCGACTGCGTTTTTAACGGCCGACGGAATATTCCTTACAAGGAAGAGGATGAGGTCGATCCGATCAGTGTTTATGGCCGGACAAAATTGGAAGGCGAAAGGGCTGTTCGAACTGAATTAGAAAAGTACGTGATTATCCGCACGGTTTGGTTGTACGGCGATGCCGACAAGGGTTTTGTTCAGGCGGTTTTAAAGGCGATTAAACAAAAAAAGACGCTTCAGGTGGTCACGGATAAAACGGGGGCGTTGACCTCAGCGAAGGATTTGTCAAAAGCCATTTGTGAGATCGCCCGTTGGATTTTAAATAGACAATATGATTTTACCCAAGGAAAGATTTTACATGTCACCAACAAAGGCGTTTGCACTTGGCTGGAGATCGCCCAATTTATTATTAAGGAATTAAACGCGGATTGTGAGATGATCACCACGACTTTGGCGGAATTCCCTTTTAAGGCCCAAAGGCCGAAATATTCGGCGTTGGATAATACGAAGTTTGAACAAATGTTTGGTCAGGGTTTAAGACCGTGGCAGGAATCTTTAAAGGAGTATTTATCATGTCAGAAAATTTAAGAAGAAAGATCAAAACGAAAAGCGCGAAGATCGCCGTGGTAGGGTTAGGCTATGTCGGACTTCCCCTCGCGGTTAGTTTCGCTAAAAAAGGTTTTAAGGTTTTTGGTTTGGATAAAGATCATGACCGCGTTGAAAAGATCAAACACAAAGAAAGTTATATCTTGGATGTCTCATCGGCCGAGGTGAAGGCGGTCATCAACTCTGGCCGTTTCGAAGCCTCAACACATTTTGACGCACTTAAGGAAGCCGACGCCATAATCATTTGTGTCCCCACCCCGCTTAAAAGAAAATATACTCCGGATATTTCTTATATCGTTAGCGCGGTACGGACAATTAAGCAATATGTAAAGAAGGATGCGCTGATTGTGCTCGAGAGCACAACGTATCCGGGGACAACCGAAGAGTTGATTAAACCCTTGCTTGAGAAAGGCGGCCTGAAGGCGGGCAAAGATTTCTTTTTATCGTTTTCTCCTGAGCGGATTGACCCCGGGAATAAGAATTACGATGTCACGCGTATCCCTAAGATTGTCGGAGGCCTCACCCCCGTTTGCGGCCAACTGACCAAAGAGCTCTATGAGAACATTATTCAAAAAGTCCATTTAGTTTCATCCGCCCGGGCCGCCGAGATGACGAAGTTATTGGAAAATTCTTTTCGCATCATCAACATCGGCTGGATCAATGAAGTCGCCATGATGTGTCATAAATTGAATTTGGATGTCTGGGAAGTTATTGAGGCGGCCAAGACCAAGCCGTTTGGGTTTATGCCGTTTTATCCGGGACTTGGCGTGGGGGGGCATTGTATTCCGGATGATCCTTTGTATTTGTACTGGAAGGCCAAACACCACGGGTTCAGCTCCAAATTTATCAAATTGTCGGCGGATATCAACGCTATTATGCCACAGTACGCGGTGGAACGATTGTCCACGTTATTAGGGAAGAGCAAGAAAAAGCTTTCGCAGTCCAAGGTCTTGGTGATTGGCGCCACCTATAAAAAGGACGTTAAAGATTTGAGAAAATCGCCGTCTTTAAAATTCATTGAACTTTTGCAGTCCGCCAAATGCCGAGTGTCTTATTTTG
>Ga0247727_10013196_pt1 | contig 13988 bp, 19 predicted proteins | sample WisWelCaveWW1625_FD_202498 | JGI IMG/M metagenome (GOLD analysis project Ga0247727, IMG submission 202498) | Biofilm microbial communities from Wishing Well Cave, Virginia, United States - WW16-25 | ecosystem: Environmental > Aquatic > Deep subsurface > Groundwater > Cave microbial mat | place... | reverse complement strand
CTTCTGAAGATGCATCAATGGGAATCTTTCTCATACATTCCTCATGTCGTCCCTTTTTGCAAAACCAGCACACTTTGTCATTTTGAGATTTCGATTCCATGTTTCTTTCCTTTCTTAAAATACTGTTACATCGCCTGGTGTAGGTGAATGGTCATGCTTGTTTTGATGATATTCGATAAAGTCCTTATGTGTAATTTCTTGATGCTTTCTTAGCTCCTCAATACTCTCAAATATACTCTCACATAAATAGCACTTGGGTTTGTGCTGATCTATCATTGATAGAACCATGTATGATGTTGATGATTTGACGTAATTGAATCTTTCAGGCTATTATTTTTTAGACGGGTGTAAGCCACTTAAAAAATCGTTTGTCTTTTCCAGACACTACATCAATGAAGATCTTATGAAGCTGCAGAGTTATTCTGCCTGGCTTGCCACCACCTATTGATTTGTTATCGATCTCTGTGACTGGTTTTATCTCAGATGCGGTTCCAGTCATAAAGACTTCATCTGCAGAATACAAATCCTCTACGTCAAAGTTTTTTTCTGTAACAGATAATCTCTCAGCCTTTGCTATCTTTATGACACTATCTCTAGTTATGCCCGGTAATATGCCTGCACTCAAAGGTGGAGTAAATATTTTATCATCATTTATCAGAAATATGTTCTCTGCACTTCCCTCAGCTACCTTGCCATAATAATTGAGCATTATGGATTCGTCATAACCTTCGGTTAGAGCTTCTACTCTGGCAAGTGCCGCATTTGCATAGTTTGAAGCTGCTTTTGCTTGCATAGGCTGTGATCTTGAATCAATCCTTAACCACTTTGAAACCCTACATCGTGTTCCGCGAATCTTTCCTGCCTGTGTATATTCTTGTAATGCTTCCACACATGCTATGGCAACATCGATTTTGTTTGAAGTTGGTGTTAATCCAAGCATACCATAACTATAGTATACTATTGGTCTGATGTAGCATTCCTTTAGAGTACTATTTCTTACTGTTTTCATTATTGCACCAGAAATTTGTTTTTTTGAATAGGGCATTTTCATAGAATACATTTTTGCTGAGCTGAATAGTCTATCTACGTGTTCAGGCAAGCGAAATATCATAGAACCCTTTGGAGTACTATAACATCTAATCCCCTCAAAGACCGCAGTAGAGTAATGTAGCGCATGTGTAAGTACGTGCACCTTTGCATTCTTGAACGGCACAAGCTTACCATTCATCCATATCTTGCCTTGTTCTTTCATAAGAAAATTCAGTAAGTATGGTAATTTAAAGAATAATCATTTAATGTATTCAAACGCAAGAATCTCAGACATGCTAATATTGTATGAGATAAAACTGAGAACATGGAACCAATACTATCTTTCATAGCTGTCGCATTGCTAGTTATTGGTTTGGTAGGACAAGGCTTTGAGCTAAGAAAAATTAGAGCATCTATAACAAGAGATGAGGATCTATCATCAAAAAACATATTTACAAACAAAAGAAACTTGAAATGGTATGCTATAATCGGTGCTGGCTTGGTTCTATGGTACGTAGGAAACGGTTCTCCTAAATGATCTATATAGATCAGGTCTAAATATTGCCCTTACGTACTATACAATAACGCGTGTTTTGGGTAACGCCGGACTGATTCTAGATATGAGGTCCAAGAACAAACCCTCTTTGACTTCTATAGGTAAAGGCCTGTAGAGGTCAAATGTTTTGATGATTTTATACAAATGTGATTCTTGATCTTTCTGCATGAACCGCACGAATTGCTCTTTCTATATTGTCTGAAGTATCTTCTACTACTATGATAATCCGTGAAGTTTCTTCCTGCGCATCCATGTTTAAGATGTTAAGTCCTGCTTCTCCCACTCTGGAACTGGCTTTTGACGCAATTTGTTGCACACGCCACATTTCGTCTCCAATCAGAGTTATTACTCCTCTGTTGTAGGTTATTGTAGCTAAAGAATCAAATGCAAGTATGTATCGCTCATTTCGTTTTACATAATCTGCATCAAGGAACAATATTCTAGTAAATTCTATGTCATCTTTTGTATACGGCGACAATACTACAAATTCACTGTATCTTTTTTCTTTTTCAAGTGAATCAAATAAGCTCTTGGCAGCAACACTTTCTATTCGTAGGATTGCACAGTTTTTCTTTCCTGTTATTATCTTAAGTGGGTGTCCATCTTTGTTGGGCGGTATTCTTTCTATTGTTGTAATCTTTGTAGGATTATTCATGTCTGTGATTATTATAGGCATATCAACACCATTTTCTACTATTTCCTTGATCGCAATAGGATCAAGTATCTTCATACCAAACATGCCTGCAGTTCTTGCTTCATTGTATGAGAGATGAGTAATGTCTTCTAATTCATCTTTTACAACTCTAGGATCAGCAGAGAGTACTGCACTGTCTTTTTCAAAATCTATTCTTGTATTGTATTTTTTGTTAAATAATATGCCAAGATCTGCAGCTGTTCTATCAGAGCCACCTCTTTCATATGTAGTTTCCACACCATCAACAGTTTTTCCAATAAATCCTCCCATCGACAGTACTTCATTTTTTTCTAATAATGATTCAACTGGTTTCATATTTTGAGTAGACTCTGACACAAGAAAGTTTGCAGATTCGATGTTATTGTCAGTTATTATAGGCCATGCATCAAACCCTATTACATCAGATTTTATGTTATTACTTTTTAGAATGTAATTCATTACATATGACATCAATATCTCGCCAGAATATGCAAGTGTACTTGATCTTACTACATCCGCAAATTCTTTTTTTTGTAAAGCTTGTTTGATGGTTCCATGTGCTTTTTCTAAAAAGGAATCAATTGTTTTCTTGCATTCGTCTTGATATTTTTTATTAACAAACTCAAGTATTTTCTGATATGGCTTTCTTAGATTCTCAATACCTACATCTTCTCCTGCTTGTGCTTTTTGACCAATCATGATAGCAATATCAGTAAGTGAGCGTTGTTTGCCATCAAGTAATGTAAGTGGAGCAGAAAAGACAGCTATTACCTTTGCATCTTTTTTTAATTCGTTTATTCTTTTGATTACAATAGGGATTAACTTGCCATCTATTCCTATGGCACTACCTCCAAACTTGGCAACCACTAGATTCTTCAAAACTTTGATACAACTCTCAAAATCCTAGTATAAAGCATTGGGTAAAAATGCATTCAACACAAACCAATTCAAATCATGATGAGATTTCCTCTCATCTGTTTAGAACGACTTGTACGCATTCCTTAAAATCTTGAAAATGAAGTTAATATATGATTACAAACCGTAGCTTTTTTGAAGCCGAACAATTGAACGAGATTCAACGCGGTGAACTTTTCAAGGATAATAATACCAATCACATATTACAATTTGTTCCTGGTGTAGGATTAGTACACAATGAAACTTTATGCAAAGAAATAACGGGTTGCATTAATTTTCAGCAAAACAACTGAAATCACAAAAATTTCTTTATGATACTGGCAGCTTTTTGTGCGCCATCAAACATCTTGGGATTTCTTTTTTCATTGATTTTAGTGGGAATTAAAGATTCAAGACTATAAAGATCTTCAAAGGAAAAACCAACTTCTCTTGCATTTTCTTCTTGTTCGAAGTGACCTTTGATTGGAATAAAGATCCCAGGTGTTCCATAAGATACAGCTTCGTCAATTGTAGATTTACCTGCAAGAGAAATTACCAGATCTGCCGCATATATTATTTCATGTAAATTATTTACAAAACCAAGATTCCGTATGTTTTTATCTGAAGTTTTCAAAGATGGTCCAGAAACAATTAACATATCTGCATCAAGATTTAGTTTTTTGAAAACCTCAACTGTCTTTTCTATTAAAAACTGTCCTGCACTAGTACCTCCAATACTTACTACGATGATTTTTTTATCAAAAGAAAATCTCTTTCTGAGTTCTTCCCTAGAATAAGAAGTCTTTCTCACTATTGGCCCTGCTCTAACAATGTTGTCCTCATCAGGTCCATCTTCTGGCAGAATTACAACATTGCATTTTTTCATTATTTCTTTCATTGATTTATTCATCCTTTTTTCTATGAATGAACCAATACCGCGTGCAAATCTTGTCTCAAGAATATCAGTAATCAACACTGTTTTCAGATTTTTTTCCTGAGCCACAGTTAATGACGCAAAATCCTCGTCACTTACAATCAGTTTTGGTTTCTCTTTTTCTATTATATTTGATGAAATCTCTTTACATTCTTTGTAATAGGAGTAATATCTGAAAAGCCATCTCAATGGATTTTTTAGAGTCCCATTTTGAATATCAAAAATTGGCGGTTTGTAGAGACTTTGTGCCTCAAATCCATATTCTGAAAACAATTTTGGACCCCCTTCACCACTAACAAATTTTATCCTAGTATTGTCAAGGTGTTGAGCAATAGCTATGTCACGTGTTGCATGTCCAAGACCTATGGGACTTGAAAAGAAAGTTAAATCAGTCACACATCAAATTCATTACATGCTAATTTCTACATTTTTCTTTTTTTGTAAAATTCTCAAAGTTTAAATGCATTTTTAATTGGAGCCTTGTTGGGTCCATAGTCCAGCCGGTTATGACGTCGCCCTTACACGGCGAAGATCCAGGGTTCGAATCCCTGTGGACCCACCACCTTTCATGGTCCTAAAATAGACCCACAATGATGTATGTTAGAAATCCCCTTAAGAACACAAACGCAGTGACTAATATCCCTGTCTTGCTTTTACCGGATTCAAAATTTATAGAACAAACTAGTGAGAAAATATCTTTAGCACTTTTGCATGTCGTAAAACCCACTGGATAAAACTGAAAATTACTTTTTCTTTCTACGTGCAGCATGTTGATCTGCTATCCTCATGTGTTTACCTTTTTTCCTTTTTGCCATGATAAAACAAATGAACTACGCTACTTAATTCTTGCATTTGACGATTTAAAGAATAAAAATCATTTTCGGTCATGAAGAAAAAATTTGGACGTAACTTGGTGCTGTTTTTAAAATTCTCTAAATCCTTGTGGTCTACAAATCTCAGGATGTTCTTTTAGATATGATATCCTTTCAAGTATCATGTTTCTATCTTCTGGAAAGGTACCACCTATTGGATATGCATTTGAGCCATGGTTTGCTCTAAATACAATTGGAGATTTTGGTTCAATCTTAGTCACTAAATTCTCAAGCTCAATCAATGCATCAGCATCATCGATTGGCACAAAAGGTTCTTTGAATTTTGTCATAAATTCCTCTCTAACACCATCTTCGATGTGTAGTGTAAGAGCACCAAGATAATGTGGTGAGGCTTCACTAACTACTCTGGCAGTGTCATCAATGTGTTCTTTTGAATATGTCTTACCTCCCAGTCCAAGTATTATCATGCATGAAATTGTGTATCCAGCATCCTTTGCTTTTTGACATGCTTTGATAATGGTCTGACCTGTTGCGCCTTTTGTTACTTTTTTTAAAATTTTATCAGAGCCGCTCTCTATTCCTATATAGAACATAGTAAGTCCAGCATCATAGAGTTTTTTTAAATCCTTTGCAGATTTTTCAAGTAAATTTTTTGGCATTGCATAACATGATACTCGCTCTATCTTTGGAAATTTAGTATATATGTAATCAAGGATCTGAAGCATTCTGTCTGTAGAAAGGTTTAGCGCATCACCATCTGCCAAAAAAATCCTCTTTGTATCCTGCATGTGTTTTGCAGCTAAATCGATTTCTGTTTTTATTTCGTCCCAAGGTCTTTCCACATATTCTTTTGTTCTGTACATATTACAAAAGGAACAGACGTTAAAAGAACAACCAAGAGTTACCTGAAATATGAGAGAGTTTGATTCTGAAGGAGGTCTGTATAACGGATAATCATAGGAAAGCATAATCTCTCTTCCATTCTGCTCAATTTATCGGTTATTCTAATTCAAATCAATATAGAACCGCTTTAAAGCAAGATTTGCAGATTATATGTTGTTGAAAACACAATCCGCAAAGGAGCTAGTTCCAAGGTTTTTTGAAAAAACTGCACATACTTATGACAAAATTGTGAATCTGACCACATTTGGTAAAGACAAGCACTGGAAGAAAGAAATCATAAAAAAAATCCCAAACTGTAATTCAGTACTTGATCTTGCATGTGGTACAGGAATTCTAACATTTCAAATTGCAGATAAATTGCCCAATGCAAAAATACTTGGTGTTGATATCACAGAAAGATATCTGGGAATCGCTTTAAAAAAGCTAAAACCATATCAACAAATTTCTTTTTTATGTCAAGATGCAGAAAAACTAAACCTTGATCAAAAGTTCTACTGTATAACATCATCTTACATTCCAAAATATTGTAAAGCTGAGACTCTAATCAAAATGTGTTTGAACCATCTAAATCCTGGAGGTAAAATTGTTCTACACGATTTTACTTATCCTAAAAACAGAATCGTTAGATCATTATGGAATCTCTATTTTGTGGTGCTACATGTGATTGGATACCTAATACCTCATTGGAAAGATGTGTTTGTAGAGCTTCCAAAGTTGATACGAGCAACAAGATGGCTTGATGATTACGAAGATGTCATGAAAAAATATGACCTTCAGGTAGGCAAACAATCTCTAACTTGGAATACTTCGGCCATTTTGACAGGCATTAAGAAGATCTAATCTAATCTCCTCAGAAATTTCAAACCAAATCGAATTATTACACCAAATCTCATAATCTCGCGTTAATTTTTTCCCGTCAGGTTCTACACTAATTCCCAAGGTTTTTCGTTGCGTTATAGTGTTATGTTTTCTGAGTATGTTTCCAATTCCTTCCTTTTTTTGTGACAACTCGGTCATTATTAATTTTGGAATATGTCTAGAATCAAATCTAGCTGTTGCACAAACAATTGGTACTTGTCCAAATGCTATTACAATTTTCCTATTGTATATGGTTCCAGATACTAAATTCTGTTCTATTACATCAAGATGAACTGGTCTGCTAAGAATCTCCATAATTGTTTGTTCCATGTATCCTACTGGTGCATCAAGAAGAGTTTTTGCTAAAAGATCAAGAGATGCTGTCATAATATTATGGAGTAACTAGATCAATTAAGCTTGTCTTAAGATAAAATAAGAAATTGTACTAACGATCACTCCTATGCTAATTATCTTTAGGACGATCTCTTTTTTGCAAATATTTGAATAGTCTGCAGATTGTCTTTTGAGCTCTTTGTACGCTCTTGAGGTTTTTATCAATATGTAACTTAGCACACCAGCTAAACTAGCCATGAGAAGTGTTTCTATTGTAATTGTGTTTGTCTGTATGGCAGAACCAGCTAACACTGGTAGTACCCCCCATGATATCACAAATACTGTATTATTGTGAAATTTTCCCTTAAACCATTCTAAATTATATGCAAAAAGAAAGAACGATTCAGCAATTCCTATGGGAAACAAAAGTGACGAGTCTAAAAACGCATAGTATAATCCAATAACAAAGGCTCCTGCCAAAGAAAGCAGAGAAATTATCCACGTGTATTTTTTTGGTAAAACTCCCCACGGTTTTGTCTTGCTACCAAGCGAATCAAGATAATGTGCAGATATTCCTAGTGCAAGAAAATATAAAATACAAATTGCTCCAAGTCGTTCTAAAGAAAAATTTGCTGCAAATGAACCCCATGCTGCAAATGACATCACCATTCCTGTATATGGTAAAAAAAGTATTCCTACACCAATTCTGAAATTTTTAGAACCAAATCTTGGAACAAACCATTCTGACATTCTGTCCTTTTGCATTATTTCTTAAATGATGTTTGTTGCTTATAATGTTGGTTTTATTATTGGAATTTCTTGAAGCACAGAATCAAATCCAGTTATCATCAGACTTCCAACAAATAGACTTGTCGCTGCACTAACAATGCTTGCATATTTGTAGATGTTGTAAGATTTCAAAGAATGTACAAATCCAGTTGAGATCATTATACCAAAAATAAGATTTGAAATCATGATTCCTGATACAAACACTACAAGCGCAGTAGCTCCAAGAATAATCCCAAAACCAAGAGACATTGCAAAGATGGCAATCTGTGTTGGAGACTCGGCACTAATTCCATGTATTATGCCTACCACAAATGATGAATGATGGCCATATCCATTTTCAAATACTCTTCTTTGTTGTATTGTTCGTCCAAGCAATTTACTTCCCAATTTAGCATAAACATAAAGAATGCCATTTGCAATTATCGTAAATCTAGTTGCCGCACGAAATTCTTTTTGTCCTTTTTTTACTAAATGATATACAATATAGATACCAAGAATTACAAGGGTTGTGCCTACTGCTTTACCCATAAACTCGTCAAGCATCTCTGGCATGCTGATACCAAGCAGTATTATCGATATTCCGATTGAAATTACAGCAAGTGCATGTCCAAGAGAATAAGATAGTGTAAGAAATACAGCTCGCTTTTTCTTGGTTTGAGTACTTGCAACATCTGTTATAGCTATCATGTGATCATAATCAAAACCATGTCTAAATCCAAGAAACATCGAGGTTAGAAAAACAAGTGATTCGATCACAAATTGAACTGATTTTCGTATTATTTAAATTCTCTAGAAAATTCTTTGAAAATTAAAATTACTTTGCATTTGTTAACGAATCAATTTTTCCTTTGTATTTTTCCTTATACGAAGTTCTACAAGTTGTACAACAAAAAAATCTCTCCATGTTTGCAAACTTGAAAAAACTGGGTTTTCCCTCTACAGGGCCTTTGCAATAATCACAAGTTATCTTCACTAACATACCTTTGTCAAGTTTTATGCCATGACCTTTGTGTGCTTTGAACTGGATTTGGTCAAGTCTTACACTTGTCTCTTTTTCAAGTTTGCCCATGTCTATTACAGGCGCAACTGCTTTAATCAAACCCACATTAACAAGTCTCTCATATCTTGCCTTCACCGTGGGAGTGCTAACTTTAATCTCTCTTGAGATTTGTCGAAATGATTTTCTTCCATCTTTGATAAGTGATTCAAGTAAGGCAAGATCAACATTATCTAATCTAAGTGGCATATATCATACATTCATGTTGCCAATATTTGAATATTTTACAATTGTAAAGTCATTTTCTGCATTGCCATTTGTAAAGTCTAGTGGTTAAGTATACTCACAATATATAGAATAAACATGTCAATACAAATCACCACAAAGAAATCCATGGCAGTAATCTCATTTGCTCTTTTTTCATTAATTTTTGTTGGAGTGATTTTTTCATTAACTAATGATATTGCTGTTAAAGGGAATCAGGACATATCATATCTTTCTTGGTTGATCATTGCTTATGTTGCAGGCCTTTCTATGATTATTTTGCCATGTACCCTGCCATTAGTTTTCATCATTATTCCATTAAGCATGGGACAAGGACACAAAAAAGGACTTGGAATGGCTTTGTTGTTTGGAGCTGGTCTAACCACCACAATAACAGCTTATGGAGTTGGCGTTGCTATTCTTGGTAAAACAGCTTCTTTGGATCAAATTTCTTTTTTGATGTTCCTTATTGCAGGAATAGCTGCATTTGTCTTCGGATTATCACAACTAAAACTCATCAAACTAAAGTTGCCTTCTTATTCAGGAACTCCAAAGTTTATACAAAATCGTGGTGACTACTCAAAATCTTTTCTGATGGGAACTTTATTGGGAAATGCCGGTGTGGGTTGTCCAAATCCATTATTCTATTGGTTGCTAATTTATATCGCAAATGTAGGGAGCGTAGAGATTGGCGCATCTCTTGGTATTGTTCATGGAGTAGGAAGAGCTATTCCACTCATACTTATGTCCGTACTTGCAATAATGGGAATTAACGCTACAAAGAATCTAACATCAAAAAGAATTTCCATAGAAAAGGCCACTGGGTGGATGCTTATTGTTATTGGTTCATTTCTGATAATTAACGGACTCCCAGGTGGTCATGGATGGTATGAAGGAACAGTGGTCCACATTGTATGGAATAATCTAGTATCTATTACTAACATTCCACCAGAATTTCATGTTGGACAACATGCACATGAAAACGTCTATGGATATAAAATCTCTGAAGACTATGTGCCTATCATACTCTTTAGTTTAATAGCTGTACCAATTGTATGGTATGTAATCAATAAGAAAAAGGAAGTAATGATATGAAAGATCCTGTTTGTGGAATGGAAGTAGACAACAAAGGAGAATCATTAATTCATAATGGAAAAGAATACAGATTTTGTTGCGCTACTTGTAGATGGGCTTTTGAAAAAGATCCAAAACAATTTGAAGAAAAAACGACATGAAAGTAGAAATATTGACAACCCCAGACTGTGCAAATTGCGGCATACTTGAAAAGATGCTTAATGATATTGGAGTTTCGTATGAAAAAATAGACGTAACTGAAAAACCAGAATATCTGCAAAAATATCCGATATACACTGCACCAGGATTGGTTTTGAATGGAAAGTTGGAATTTACAGGTATACCAAAGAAAGAACAACTTGTTGAAAAATTGAAAACATCTTAGGAATAATTTTCTAAAATATTATAATTGTAAAAATCAAAGTCATCTTACAAAGACCTTTTAATTGTTGAAAAGTACACAAAACTGGTAATACACAAAATGGCAGGTGATCCATATGCAAAGCGTCTCTTGTGGTTTGTCTTTGCTGGATCAAAAGGTGGTCTGAATAGAATGCGTCTCATATCTACAATACGAAAGACACCGCTTAATACCAATCAACTTGCGAAAGAGCTTGGATTGGATTACAAAGCAATCCAACATCATATAGGCGTCCTTGAAAAAAATAATCTTATTGCACGAGTTGGCGACAAATATGGTGCAACTTTCTTCATTTCTACATTTTTGGAGGTTAATATGGAGACATTCGACGAAATTGTAACTAAATTGGAAAAAGGTAAATAAACTTAGGAGGATGAATTTTTCTTATATGGAACCAATAATGACAATCAGCACAATTGTATCTGGATTAAACATGATAGTCTTGGGCATTCTAATAGGCGTATTTGCCAAGATGTATCAAAAAACAAAAGCGCAACTTCCATTAGGTATGATATTTTTTGCTGGACTTCTCTTTTTACATAACATAATTGGAGTGTATGCATACTTTTCCATGATGGAGCTTTATGCCGCAGCACTTTTGCCATATCTTCTTGCGGTTCATATTGCAGAATTTGCTGGCATCTTGATCTTTCTTAAGATCACTTTGCAGTAGCTCTGATTTATTTGTGAGTCATATACAGTATTTTTATGAGACCGCAATACAAAGAATATCTTAAACTAAACAAGAACATTCTACTTGGATTTTCTGCATCAATTGTTATTTCAGCTATTGTAGCACAGCTACTTTCAGAACAAGAACATTACCTGAACACAACCTTTACACTTGTAGTAGATTATGTTGTATACTTTTCCACTTTTGGTGGATTGTATTATTTAGATCATAGAAAAAAGTATATTCTAAAATCTGGCGAGACAGACAAAACCGCACTAAAAAAGGATCTCATCAAAATCATAACCTCACTTGGCATTGGTGAAGTTGTATATACTATAGTGAGATGGCTTTTACAATATTATTTACTAACAGAAAACTACGATCCGTATTTGGCATCGCTTATCTCTCAATCAGCATCCACTACAATATACATGGCAGTCGTGAATTTCAGTGTTAAACTAACGAGATTATACAAAGATGGAACTTAGCATATACGTAGATGGTTCAGGAGGGCCAAACTCTGGATTTGGTTTTTTTGTGAAAGAAACTGGCGAATCTTTCTATAAACCAGAACCAAACATTACAAACAATCAAGCTGAATATCTAGCCATAATTACAGCATTGAAAAAATTTTCAGATTCCAAAGACGAGATAAACATTTACAGTGACTCTAAAAACACGGTATCTCAACTAAATCACGAATATGCTATAAACAGCCCTGAACTCAGAACGTTGGCAATGGAAGCGTGGAATTTGATGGGAAAATATTCTAATCTTTCAATAAAATGGATTCCAAGAAAAGAAAATCTGGCAGGAAAGATGCTTGGAAGTTAATTACAAGGATAACTTATTATACAATTCAATTTGATCCCAATTCATTAAAAATGACTGAATCTGTTTTTCTTTCTCCAAAATCTATTGCGATAATTGGTGCGTCAGATAAAGAAGGTAGCGTAGGACGAGCAATTACGTCAAATATAATGAAAGGATATACTGGAAAAATTTTTCCAATAAGTCCTACCAGAGATACAGTATTTGATAAAAAAGCATACAAGAGTGTACTTGATGTTCCAGAAGAAATTGATCTTGCAGTAATTATAACAAAAAATGATGTAGTGCCTTCTGTACTAGAAGAATGCGGCAAGAAAAAGATTAAGGGTGCTATTGTAATCACAGCCGGATTTAAAGAAGTAAACGAAGCGGGGGCTGCACTTGAGAAAAGATTAGGAGAAATTGCAAAACAACATGGTCTGAGAATCATAGGTCCAAACTGTCTTGGTGTGATGAACCTTGCACCCCAAACAATGATGAATTCAACATTCCTAAAAGTAACTCCAAAATCAGGTGGAATAGCACTTGTTTCACAAAGTGGAGCTATTTGTGCAGCTCTTGTAGAAGATGCTAGTGCTCAAGGAATTGGATTCTCTGCAGTAATTAGCATGGGAAACAAAGTGGATCTAAATGAAGTAGATATTCTAAAGATGCTTGCAGAACATGAACAAACCAAAGTAATAGTCATGTACCTAGAAGATTTGGGAAACGGTCCAGAATTTCTAAAAATTTGTAAACAAATAACACGTCTTAATCCAGTAAAGAAACCAATTGTTGTTTTAAAATCAGGTCGAAGTCCTGAAGGTGCTAAGGCAGCAATGTCACACACGGGAGCTCTGATGGGTTCTGACGAAATTTATGATGCATTACTAAAGCAATCCGGTGCAATCCGAGTTGATACAATGGAAGAGTTATTTGATTTTGCAACCGCGTTTTCTAAACAACCGCTCCCAACACAAGGAGATCTTGTCATTGTTTCTAATGCAGGAGGGCCTGCTATCATATCAACTGATGCCTGTTCCAAGCTTGGAATCAAAATGGCAAAAATTGAAGAAATTAGACCAAAGATAAATGCAGTTATACCGCCTTGGGGTTCTTCCAGAAATCCAGTTGACATTGTAGGTGATGCAGATTTTAATAGATTTGATAATGTGCTAAATGAAGTTCTTGCACATCCAAATGTTGGTTCTGTTATTGCAATGTGTACTCCATCTGCAACTTTGGATTACAACAAACTTGCTGAGGTTATAGTTAACGTATCTAAAAAACATACAAGTAAAACTATACTTGCAAGCCTCATGGGCTTGGATGAGGGAATCAAAAACAAAGAAATACTTGCACAAGGGGGCATACCTCACTATACATATGCAGAGACTGCTATTCGCTCTCTTAATGCAATGCTGCGATTTACTGAATGGTCTCAAACTCCTGAGGGCACCATTCAAAAGTTTACTGTAAACAAAAAGAGAGTTGAAAAGGTATTTTCACAAGTCAAAGCTGAAGGAAGAAAAAATCTTCTTGAAGAAGAAGGACAAGAAATTCTACGAGCATATGGTTTCCCAGTACCAAAAAGTATTCTTGCTACAAAAGACAAAGAAGCAATACAAGCTGCAAAAAAAATTGGTTTTCCAGTAGTAATGAAGATTGCATCACCACAAATTATACACAAGTCAGATGCAGGTGGAGTAAAAGTTGGATTAAAAAATCTACAAGAAGTCAGAGCTGCGTTTAAAGAAATAATTAAGAATGCAAAAAAATACGACAAAAAAGCGATCATCAAAGGAGTCCTAGTACAAGAAATGGTAAAGGGCGGAAAGGAAACAATAATTGGTTCTAAATTAGAGCCTGGGTTTGGACCAGTTGTGATGTTTGGTATGGGAGGAATTTACGTCGAGGTCCTAAAGGATGTCACATTCAGACTTGCCC
>Ga0247727_10013195_pt1 | contig 13989 bp, 11 predicted proteins | sample WisWelCaveWW1625_FD_202498 | JGI IMG/M metagenome (GOLD analysis project Ga0247727, IMG submission 202498) | Biofilm microbial communities from Wishing Well Cave, Virginia, United States - WW16-25 | ecosystem: Environmental > Aquatic > Deep subsurface > Groundwater > Cave microbial mat | place... | reverse complement strand
CGGATACCCCTCAACTCCTCATTAATACATCCCTCCGCCTGGCGGCATAGGCGGCATAGCTGGTCTATCCTTTTCCGGAAGATCGGTTATCAAACATTCGGTCGTTAACAGAAGCCCTGCAATCGAAGAAGCATTTTGCAAAGCGGTTCTGGTCACTTTGGCCGGATCAATAACACCCGACTCTAACATATCGACATACGCATCTTTGTTGATATCATATCCGATGTTCTTCTTCGTGTCGTTTTTTAGATGCTCAACGATGACGGAACCTTCCAAACCCGCGTTGGTACACAGCTGCCGGACAGGTTCTTCAATAGCACGACGGATTATGTCGACACCTGTCTTTTCATCGCCCTTGGCGTCCACCTTCTCCAAAGCGGAAATAGTTCTTAAAAGGGCCACACCACCGCCGGGGACAATCCCTTCTTCCACCGCCGCGCGCGTGGCATGCAGCGCGTCTTCGACGCGAGCCTTCTTCTCTTTCATCTCGGTTTCGGTGGCAGCGCCAACGTTAATGATCGCCACACCGCCGGAAAGTTTGGCCAGTCTCTCTTGCAACTTTTCTTTATCGTACGATGAATCCGTGGATTCGATCTGAATTTTGATCTGGTTAATCCGGCCGTTAATTTCGGCGGTTTTACCGGCGCCTTCCACGATGGTGGTGTTCTCTTTATCGATTTTGACCTTCTTAGCGCGGCCTAAATCAGAAAGATTCAAATTTTCTAATTTAAGACCGAGGTCTTCGGTAATCGCCCGGCCGCCGGTTAAAACGGCAATGTCCTCGAGCATGGCTTTTCGGCGGTCGCCATAGCCCGGGGCTTTGACGGCCGCGCAGGATAGGGTTTTACGGATATTGTTGACGACGAGCGTGGCTAAAGCCTCCCCTTCCACTTCCTCACAGATAATCACGATGGGCCGGCCGGCTTTAGCAACTTTTTCTAAAAGCGGTAAGACATCCTTGATGCTGGAAACCTTCTTTTCATAAATAAGGATGTAGGGTTCTTCCAGTTCGCAAATCATTTTCTCGGGATCGGTGGAAAAGTATGGAGAAAGGTACCCCTGATCGAACTGCATCCCTTCGACGATCTTCATCTCGGTCTGGATCCCTTTGCCTTCTTCAACCGTGATAACGCCATCCTTGCCCACCTTCTCGATGGCCTCGGCGATCTTTTTGCCGATCTCGAGGTCGTTGTTAGCGGCAATCGTGGCGACCTGCTCGACCTCTTTGGTGTTCTTATTATCAATTTTTTTGGAAAGTTTCTTAAGTTCAGCGACAACGGCCTCAACGGCCTTGTCGATGCCCCGCTTTAAGCTCATGGGGTTGGCCCCGGCGGTGACATTCTTTAAACCCTCTTTAAAAATGGATTCGGCTAAAACCGTGGCAGTGGTGGTTCCATCGCCGGCGTTGTCCGAAGTCTTTTCAGCGACTTCCTTGACCAGTTGCGCTCCGAGATTTTCAAAGGGGTCTTCCAATTCGATTTCTTTGGCAACGGTGACCCCGTCTTTGGTGATGGTGGGGGAACCGAATTTCTTATCCAACACGACATTGCGGCCCTTGGGACCTAAGGTCACCTTGACCGCGAGAGCCAGTTGCTCGACGCCTTTTAAGACTTTGCGCCTGGCTTCTTCACCAAATAATAATTGTTTGGCCATGTTTCCTTTCCTCCTGATCTTATAAGTGGTTTAAATGCGAATAATTTTTTAAAAAACTTATTTAACGACGGCAAAAACGTCTTCTTCGCGCATGATTAAAAGCTCTTCGCCCTCTTTCGTGGTGATCTCGGTGCCGCTGTATTTCCCATACAAAATGCGATCACCGACTTTGACTTCAAGCGGCTGAATGTTGCCATTTTCGAGAACTTTGCCTTTCCCAACCGCCACGACTTTTCCTTCCTGGGGTTTTTCTTTGGCGGTGTCGGGAAGCACGATTCCTCCCTTGGTCTTTTCTACCGCTTCCAGGGGTTTGACCACGATCCGATCCGCGAGTGGTTTAATGTCCACGTAACACCTCCTTGTTGAGAGTTAGTTTAAATGATTGTGTTGACCTAAAATAGGCGCTTCGCGCACTATTTTATTGTTGATCTTTTCCATTCTAACGTTAAATCTCCAAGTCTTGATAAAAATGGAGATTGGAGATTTAACGTTCTTATTATCTAGGAGAAGATCAACAACGCGTTGGAAACTTTCAGTTTCCGATGCTATGAAATATCAAATTGGCACTTAGTCCCGGGCCAGTTTTATTTTTATCAGGGTATTAGCACTGGCCTTGACAGAGTGCTAATATAGCTACACTCGTTTTTTTGTCAAGATTTTTTTCGCACTTATTTGACGCGATTGCTAATCCTCGTCTCAAAATTCTTTTCTCAACAAAATCTTTGACAAAAAAATTGCCCTCCCCCATAATGCCCGCGTGGAAAAAAAATTTCTCCCCGTCGCAAAAATCCCACCAAACTGGGATGCCATCATTTTTGTCATCAGTCTCTTGTATTTTTTCCTCAAGGTCATTTTTCTCGCCACCCATGTTTCTCCGACGATCCCCCCGGATGAACTCACCCACATTCAATTAGGACTGCTACATCACGATACCTGGCAGTTGACCCTGCCGGACTCCATCGACACTTACCACCTCGGCCCCGTCAGCCGTTTCCCCACTCTCTATGGTTGGATACTGGGACGTTTATACAATTTGAATCTTTTTCTCCTCTCGCCGATCTTGTTTTTCCGTCTCCTCAATGTCCTCCTGGGCCTAATAACCGTTATCTTCGCTTGGAAAATGTTCCGGCTGCTAACGTCTAATAAATTTGTCAGCGCCTTAGGAATCGTTGTGTTGACCAACATTCCGATGTTCACCTTTCTTTGCGCCGCCATCAGCTACGACAACCTCGCCAACCTTTTCGCCATTATGGCGTTTTATCATCTATTTAAATTCCTTAACGATTATCAATGTCGTGATTTCTGGCTGGTGGTTATCGTCACGCTCGCAGGTTGTTTGACCAAACATTCGTTTTTACCGCTGGGTTTTATCCTAGGCGCGATTTTGCTGTGGGATTTCTCCAAAAGCCACCGCCGAATTCTTAAAACTCTTTGGCCGACCGGATGTTCCTTCGAAAAAATTTTTTTGACTCTCTTGATCGGGCTACTTCTCTTTTTGAACATCCGGCTTTATGGGATCAATTTTTATAAATTTCATAAACCCATCCCCTCCTGTCACCAGGTTTTGACCGTCGAGCAATGTGCCCGGGGAGAAAATTTCCGCACCTACCATACACTCTGGGAACAGGCCAAAAAAATTCCCGAGGATCAATTCTTAAAACCATCCCTATACTTCTATCACTGGGCGATCATGATCGAGAAGGGGATATTAGGAATTTTTGGATATAAAATCATCTTTAAATCATTTGAGGAATTGCTCCTCTATAATATACTTTTGTTGCCAGCGCTCTTTTCGTTTATCCGGTATTACCGATTCAAAGAAAAAACCATCGACTATTGCCTCTTCGCTATCATCTTCTATGCCGCCGTGTTGTTCTGGTTCGTTAATTATAAAACCTACCGGATGACGGCCCACCCCCTGGCCGGTCTACAGGGACGTTATCTTTTCCCTGTCCTCGCGCCGTCGGTATTCGTCTTTTGTTATTTTCTAATAAATAACTTTAGAGGGATAGCCCGTGTGGGCCTGATGGTTGCGGTGAGCTTGACTTTTATCTGGGGAGACCTACCGTATTTCCTGGGACACGTGAACGATACATGGTATTTACCTAAGGCCAACGATTTTTCTACTTTCAACGCCGCGGGCGGGACTGATAAATCATCTCCAATCCCTTAAAAATCAGCGACTGATCCACCAGTTCAATTTTCTGGGCAAACTGCTTCATGGTGTCCACATACCCGCCCGTAGCCACGACGTGTGGCTTGGCCTTGAGCGCGCGGCTAATCTGGGCGATGAGCCCGTCGCAGAGCGCCCCATATCCATAAAAAATTCCGCTTAAAATGCTGTTGGTCGTATCCCGGCCGATTAATTCCTTCGGTCTCATAATTTTAACCTGGGGAAGCAACGCCGTTTTCTTAAATAACGCCTCGGTGGTCAACCGAATCCCGGGGACGATAATCCCGCCCCGATATTCTCCATTTTTAGAAACGACATCGAGAGTAATGGCTGTCCCGAAATCAATGACGATCAGCGGTGTCCCATAAAGTATCTTAGCCGCGTAAGCGCCCACCAACCGGTCCTGGCCTACCTGTTGCGGATAACAATACCTATTTTTAATAGGGACCAACACGTCTTTGCCAACGACCCATACTTTCACGGCAAATTCTTTTTGGGCCAAGGGTACGACTATGGCCAAAACCCGCGGGACAACGCTGCAGACCACCACGCCCTGGAGGTTTTTTTCGCGCTTAATCTTTCTAAAAATCGTCCGCAAACTCTTTTCCAAAGTCCGCGCAGAGTCCGCCGTCAAAACGGACCAAGACAAATGAATCTTCCCTTCCCTTATTAACACCAGAGATATCGTTGTGTTCCCTACGTCAATGGCGAGTAACATCTCCACCCCTCTTAAGTTGTTCTAATTGCTTGATTGCCGGCTTAAAACCAGGCGACCTTCCAACAATCTGTTCAAAAATCTTTTTCGCTTGTTCGGCGTGACCATCGGCGAGCAACGTCAAACCGAAAAGGTAATGCGCCTCAATAAAATCTTTATCGGCCATCGCCAGGACAAGGTGCTCTCTTGTTTCCGGATAGCGGCGCTGGGAATAATACAAAACGGCCAGATTATAGCGGCTTGTCGGAGAATTTTCATTATAAAAAATGGCCCGCCGGAAATTTTCTTCCGCCCCCGCCGGATCGTTGAGATGGACAGACAGGAGTCCCAATTTATCATAGACGGAAGCGGGATTTAATTTAATCTGATTGGTGATCACCATAGCCTGCCGCAATTGTTCTCGAGCCGCCTCAAACTGTTTCTGCTCAATAAGGATGGCCGCGATGTTAAGGCGGGTTAGATAAATGCTGCTCAGGGCTTTGGGCCTGGGGGTACCCAAACTCTTATTAAATTCCACCAACGCCTCTTCGCTTCTTCCCATCGTCATGTAGGTGTCGCCTAAATTTAAATGCGCCAATTGATCTTGAGGGTCCTGAGCGACGGCGTAGCGCCAGAGCGTGAGGTTGTTGCGCCATGCGTAATTAGCCTCGATGGTCTTGGTTCCCCAACTGAAAACCATAAAGAGAAGGACCATGAACCAAAGCCTCTTGGAATTATTCGGTACTGGAGAAGAATGATAAATAAAGAAATAGAGGGCCACAATCCCGAAACAAATACTTAAGGCAGGCAAATACGCGAACCGCTCCCTGAACGTGTAAACCTCGGCGATGGGCAGGATATTTGAAAACGGCAAAAGCGTTATCAAGAAGAATGAAATAAAAAATAGTTCCACCGGACGCCTGTTTCGCCACCGCCATCCGGCCAAGATCAGGACGAGCAACCCCAGGACACCGATGACGACCAACGATTCCGCCATACTTTTCACCGGATCAATCCAATAGACCGGCGAAGGCGAAGAAAGCCAAATGATTTTTGTCACATAGAGCATGCCAATTTTTACCGTCGTTAAAAGATGCCAAAACCAATTTTTGGCCAGGGTCATCCCCCAGAGGTTCTCTGTGTTAGTGGATAAAAACCGGTAGTCAACGTTTGCGGCCCGCAATGAAAGGTAACTCAATCCGATCAGCCCACAGGACAGATAAAAAATTATCCTACTACGTTTGATTCCGTATATGCGTTGGAAGTCTTTTAGTGTCATGTCCTGCTCAGACAAGAGCCCCTTTCGGGGAAAACTCGCATGCCCTGACCCCAAAAGACTTCCTCTTCGCCAAAACAAATAATCATAAACCACGAACAAAACCGGGAGGACAACCGCCTCTTCTTTAGAAAATAAGGCCGCCGCCAAAAATCCCAAGGCTGCCGCCAGCAACGGCCCTTTTTGAAACTTCTCGGCATAAACAAAACAAACAAGCGATGACAGCATGAACATCGCTGTCTGAATTCCCATCCGGTTATAAATGGGCGTCACCGCCTCCACATGGATCGGATGAACAGCAAATAATAACCCTGTCCATAAAGCGACTGTTTTTTCCTTGCTCACTTTCAGGACCAACAGATAAACGAGCAGCACATTAACGAAATGGATCAAAACATTCGTCACATGAAACCCAAACGGATTTAAACCCCAGATATGATAATCAGCCATAAACCACAACATCGACAATGGCCGATAATAGCCGGAAGCGATATCCCGCATCGTGGTCGATTGGACCAAATCGCCACTGAACAGATTGGGGAGGGACCGAAAATCTTTAATATACGGGTTATTGACGATCAAATACCCGTCGTCCCAGACAAAGTGATTGAACAGGGCGTTGCCGTAAACCAAAAACACAACAAGTGCCAACAACCCCGCGACATACCAGCCATGGAAACGGTCTAAGAATTTCATCGCTGTATCCTTTGTAACGCTTCAATGGTCCCGGCATGCTGCGGGTCCTTGCGGTGCGCCGTTAAAAATAGATCCCTGGCTTTGGAAAGGTCTCCTCTCATTTGCGCAACTAGGCCCAACCCATAATAATTCCAGGCATAATCCGGATTAACAGGGATCCCTTTTAGAAAATAGGATTCTGCCGCTGGTAAGTCCCCTTTGTTAAAATAACTGATCCCCGTGTTGTAATAGCCTTCGCTAAAAGCGCTGTTCAACGCGATGACTTTAATAAACTCATCAATAGCGAGATCATACTGTGCCCGGCGGCCATAAATTTTGCCCAGCGCGTTGTGAATCTGAAAAGATTTTAGCGAGGGCGTTGTGAGGGCGTTACGGTATTCAACAATGGCTTCATCTAAAAGCCCCGCTTCAGCGTAAGCTTCCGCCAGATTCAGACGGACGATCAGACTTGATGGCGACTGAACAACAGTATCCCGCCAGAGTGTGAGGTTGTTACGCCAGACGTAATTTCGTTCCACTGTTTTAAATCCCCAAACAATCACCAGGGCTACAACTAACAAATAATGAACTCTGATCCGAGGAATATTCCAATTCTGAGCGCCGGGCACTAAAAGATTTCCTGGTGCCCCTACAACTATTTCTTGTCCAAGATTCGGGGCAGTAGTACCTCTTAGCAAAAGTTCAATCCTTTCAGCAAAAGTTAATTGGAGGGATACTAGCAATATACCGACAACCGCACAATACGCCAATGATGGAAAATAGATTAACCGTTCGGCAAACAGTCCGCCGATGGGAATCAGATTAGAGACCGGCAGGACGGAAACGAAAAACAGCAGTATAAAAAAAGAGAGCAAAGAATTGCGCCGCATAGCGAGAACAGCATAAATCAATAATCCCAAAATAACCGCCAACCCCAGCCATGTCGTCCAGTCACCGGCCGACGCTGCCGGGACCATATAAAAAGCTGATAAATCGCCGGGGGTTATCAGCGACAACAGGTAAAGAAAATAAACCTTCACGATGGTTAACATATGCCAGAAGGCATTGGCTGCCGGGGCTACGTTAAAGGTGAGGTTTAGGTCCCACAGACCAAAAGCGGCCGGCCTTTCGATGACCAGCGAGCGCATCCATAAATAAAAAATCTCGGCTGCGGCCAGGCCAAGATAAATCCACCACCGCTTGAAAAGTTCTTTGCCCTTAAACCTGGCGACAAAATAATAATCATACACAATGAAAACGGCCGGCAGCACCAGTACTTCCTCTTTAGAAAACAGCCCCAGGAAGAGAAGGATAACCGATAATCCCAGAAACAATTTTTTTTCCTCCGCCTTTATAAACGCCACCCATGCACCCAGGCTAAAAAATGTCGCCAAGAGTCCCATGAAATTATAAATGGGCGCGACCGCTTCCACATGAATCGGATGAACCGCAAAAATCAAGGCAGCGATAAACGCGGGGATAATGCTTTTGACCAACCTAGCGAGGAGAAAAAATACCAACCACACATTGGCCAGATGCAGAAAAATACTCGCCAGATGCCAGAAAAACGTGTTGAGCCCCCAGAGATGATACCCGGCCATCAAAAAGGTCATCGACACGGGGCGGTAATATCCGCTGGCGCGTTCGTACGGCGAAGTTTTGGTGACGTCGCTTAAGAAGACCTCTTTTAAATAGGCAAAATCTTTAATGTACTTATTTTTGACGATCAGGTAGCCGTCGTCGTAAACAAAACCGTTAAACAGGGCGTTGCCATAAGCCAGGAAGACGACCAAGGCTAAAACAAATAAAATTTTTAAATTATTTACGTTTAGAGTTTGCTTCACGAACATTCCCTTTTTTGGGGGCTTTCTCTCGTCCCAGCCCCTCCCCTTGCAATTCCTGAATTTTGTCCCGCAACGCGGCCGCCCGTTCGAATTGCAGGTTACGCGCGGCGAGGTCCATCTCACGTTCAAGGTCGCTCACCATCACGGCGAAGGCGTGCTCTTCCCCGCTCTGGCCGGTAACGTCAACAACCAACTCTTCGGCGTCGGCCAATTCCGCGATGCCGTCTTTGATCGCTTTTTGAATGGTCTGCGGGGTAATATTGTTTTTTTGATTAAATTCTAATTGAATCTTGCGCCGGCGCTCGCTCTCTTCGATGGTTTTACGCATGGCCGGGGTAATCTTATCAGCGTACATGATGACCTGGCCGTTGACATTACGCGCCGCGCGGCCGGAGACCTGGATCAAAGTCGTCTGTGAACGTAAAAATCCTTCCTTATCCGCATCGAGGATCGCCACCAGACTCACCTCGGGCAAATCCAAACCCTCGCGCAATAAATTGATCCCGACCACACAGTCGAATTTTTTCTGCCGCAGTTCTTTTAAAATTTTGACGCGGTCGATGGTCTCGATATCCGAGTGCAGGTATTTAACCTTCAAACCCTTTTCCTCCAGATACGCGGATAAATCTTCAGACATACGCTTGGTGAGCGTGGTCACGAGAGTCCGTTCATTTCTTTTCGCGCGCGCCGTGGCTTCCAAGAGCAAATCTTCAACCTGTCCTTGGGTGGGTTTGACGACAATCGGCGGGTCGATGATCCCGGTGGGGCGGATGATCTGCTCGACAATCCTTCCCTGGCTGTCTTTCTTTTCAAACTCCGCCGGGGTCGCGGAAACGTAAACGCGCTGACCGATGATGCCCATAAACTCCGCAAACTTCAGCGGCCGGTTATCCAGACAAGACGGTAAACGAAAACCGTGCTCGACTAAAACCTCCTTGCGCGACTTATCTCCTTCATACATCCCGTTAACCTGCGGGATCGTCACGTGCGATTCATCGATCAGCGTAATAAAATCTTTGGGGAAATAGTCGATAAGCGTATACGGCCGGCTGCCCGCCGGACGGCCGGAGAGATGGCGCGAATAATTCTCGATGCCGTGGCAGTAACCCATTTCCCGCAGCATTTCCATATCGTAGCGTGTGCGCGAATTGAGCCGCTCTGCCTCAAGTAATTTTCCTTTTTGCTTCAATTCGGCGACGCGGCTGACAAATTCCGCCTCTATCTCTTTGAGGGCTGTTTCAACGTGGGTGGAAGAAATAATAAAATGTTTGGCCGGATAAATGGCGATGCGCTCTAAAGTGCTGATAATTTCAGCAGAAACCGGATCAATCTGGGAGATCTTGCCGATACGCGTGTCATCAAATTCCACGCGTATCGCGTCGAGCCGGTAGGCCGGATAAATCTCCAAAACGTCCCCGCGCACACGCAACTTCCCGCGGCTGAAGTCATAGTCGTTACGCTCATATTGCATTTCGACCAATTTTAGGATCACTTCATCCCGGTCAATGGTCTGCCCTTTTTCCAAAAACAGCAACGACTCCTGGTACTCCACCGGGGACCCCAGATTATAAATACACGAGACGCTGGCCACGATGATCACATCGCGGCGCGTCATCAGTGAAGTTGTGGCTGACAGGCGTAGCCTATCCAAACGGTCGTTGATGGAGGCGTCCTTTTCGATATAAACATCCGTCTGCGGGATATACGCCTCAGGCTGGTAGTAATCATAATAGCTGACAAAATATTCAACCGCGTTGTGCGGAAAAAATTCTTTAAACTCGCTATAAAGCTGGGCGGCGAGCGTCTTGTTGTGCGAGATCACCAGCGCCGGGCGGTCGAGGCGGGCGATCACGTTGGCCAGGGTAAAAGTCTTCCCGCTGCCGGTAACCCCTAACAAAACCTGGGCCCGTTCTTTTCGAGTAATCCCCTCGGCCAGATAATCAATGGCCTTGATTTGTTCAGGGACCGGACGGAATTTGGATTGAAGGATGAATTGATCCATAAAGCTTCGCTTGAAATTTTTCTATTTCTTTTTCAACAATTCACCAATACGATCCAAAATTTTATTGACCACCGCGTCGTTCTTTTGACTGCGCATATCCTTAACCAGCACCGGGGTCACCGCCTGATAACGGATCTCAACGCCCGTCTTCTGCCCGTCCCAACGTAAAAAAACATTTAAATTCATGTACCGTGAGGAAACAATCAGCGGGGTCTGGCGGACCTCCGTGAAAAGCAGGACCTGCCGGACACTCTCTCCGGGAAGACCCTGATCGCGCTCATAGGTCTGGGGATCGGCGGTTTCGGTCACTTTCCAGCCGAATTCCTCCAACGCTTTATTCACGGCCAATAAAGTTTCCTCAAATGAGGCGTAAAAATTCTTTTTATACGGTGACTCTTCTTTGATATAGCGCGATACTTTTACGCTCACGCACCCGGCGCACAGAAAAACTAAAATCAGACAGATAATTTTTCTCATCAATGTTATCTCCTCTCTCTGATGCCGTTGTCTTCGATCGTGCTTTTGAAAACATTTAAACTCACGGCTCAATCGCCTGATTGATTTTATCCTGAATATACTGCTGGATCCCCGTGCTCAAGCGTTCTTTGAGGGCGTCGCGCAGTTCGCTTTCGACCAATTCCGTGCGCAACGAATCCAAGTATCCGCTTAAACGCACGACGAAATCCAACTGTTCGTCCCGTTGGCGGGCGATGGCCATCAGTTTCTGAAAGATTTTTGATTCGGCGAGAACGTCTCTGGGAAGGCTCATGGCCATACTTCCCTCCAGCCAGCCTTCCTTGTTCAACTGGAAATTTGAACGCATCCGCAGGGTGTCGTTGTCAAAATCGAACCTTTTAATCTCGCTGCCTTCCCTGGACAAATGGAAATCGGTCAGGATCTGGGCATCCTTAATTTCCCGGATGCTGTTGATCCCCAAGAACTCCGCCGTCTTTTCCAACGGCTGAAAAGACTTTAAGCTGAAATGTTCCGCCATAAAAAAACCACGCGCGACCAGACCGTTGTCCATGGTGATATGCACCATCCCATTGAATATACCTGAAATCTGAAAATTGACCGGATACAGGACGTTAATCTCGGCGAAATTAAGATGCTCGACATCAATGTTTAAATCGCATTCACTGTACTGGCGATTAAGATAGACGCTACCCCGGATGCGAACGCTCCCGGAATATCCTTCTATTTCCCCGCGGTCAATATACGTGTGTTTTCCCTTAAACCCCGCAGCGAACACAGCCCGGTCAAAATCAAAACCCTGCAAAGTCTGCCACTGTTCTCCCTCGAAATCCTGGACCATCAACTGAATTTTGTCCGTTACCAAGGATACGATGTGACGGTCTTCCTTTTCACCTTTTAATTCAGCCGATACATTTTGGAAAGTACAAATATACCGGCGCAGCCCCGGGCCCGGCCAAACCAGGCTCACCTCACCGCGGGCCTGGCGCAGAGGTCGATTCAGCTGCCCCTGGACCGTCACGAAAAAAGGGTCGCGTTTCTTTGTGGGGTCCTCTTCGGTAATTTCCTTGAGCTTAACGGACACATCAAATTCCGGCGCGGAAAGGTTTTTCAATGTTCCGCCGGCCTCGATAAGAATACTATCATCGACGGTTGCCTGGAAATGTTCAACAGACAGTTGAGCCGTTTTAAACGCATAATCCGAACGCAACGAAAAGTCCTTTAGCGACATGACGTCGTCATCGATAAAGGCCTCGGCGGCGGCCATGATCATCTCCGTGTGCAGATTTAGGTCCGTCACCGGACCCGTAATTCGCCCCAGCAAACTCACCTCCCCGGATCTTAATTCGATATTATTAAAAAATTTCCACCCAACCAGGGGCATTAACGGTGAATTAAACTGTAAATTAAATTTCGGAGCGTGTAAAAAGTTGGCAACCACTCCCGAAAATAATAACGTGTAAGCCCCATACCCAACCTTAAAATCCGTCAAAAGGTCAGGGCCGACGGCCTCGGCTTTCAAAGAAAATTTGAATATTTGCGGAAGATTGTTTTGCACGGGACGGGACAGATGAACTTTTCCCTGACAGGAAAATTGTTTTTTCTTCTTATCCACACAAAATCCCAGATTAAAATTTTCATCATATCCCTGCATTAAAAAATTGGGGACTGTCCCGGCCAAATCCTTAAAACATACCCTGGCCTCATGAATAACGAGACTGATCCCACTGGGCAGCGGATAAATTTTTTTCCGAAATAATTCCCCGAAATCCTGTTGCGCGGGAATCTCAACCGGCAGCCCCCGCATATACCGTGGCGATTTGACCACCACCGAAGTCAGCACAATCTGACGTTTAAGGATATTACGCAAAGAATATTTTATCTCAATCTCCTGAGCGGAACAGGGCCATTGTCCGACGGAGACGTTCACATCTTCCAAGCGAATAGCATGATTAGAGGTATTGCCGACGCGCCCGATGGCATACCCGGGGCCTAGGGCCGCGGAAAGCACTTTGGCCATCCTTAAAGAAAGAAACGTAGAAAACTCTAAAAAAATAAAAATCAGACCGAAGCTGACAAGGAGGGGAACAGAAATGGCGACAATCGCTTTAAAAACGGATGGTTTCGAATGCATTCCCGTTTATAAAAATTTCAATTCGATCCACGAAATAATGGACATCATACTCGTTACCGGACAATGAGCTATAAGAAACTTTTTTGTAGTTATCAAAAAGAAGAATAAACTTTTGATTAAAAATCTCTTTTTTTAGCTGAACCATGCGTTGTTCATCCTTTTGGTTTTCGGCGATCTTATACAAAAAAATATTCGCTAACAGCATGCTGACGTCGACAGACTTATCCTCGAGATATTCCTCCAAGCTTTGCCTGGCGTCAAAGAGGTCGTTGACCTGCAGGTAATATTCAGCCAAGGCAAATTTAATTTTATTTTTCTCCCCCTTTTTGAACTTCCCTTGCCAGCTGGCCGTACGCAGCTTGGAAAATCTTAAGGTCGCCTGCGCCGGGTCTGTCTTTTTAAAGGGGATCAGCAGCGCCTGGGCCGAAACCGGACCAGCAATGGTCCCTATGAGCAGGCTGGCCATTGCTACCTGGACAAATATTCTTCCTTGTGTCTTCACCCTTCTTTCTTCCCCCCTTCTCAATATTGCCTTCAACAAACCTTCCCGTGCCGGTAAGGCCGATTTTTGTTTCTTTCCGACTTCTTGGCGATTTCTTCCTCAATATCAATTTTGAGCCCGCCGCATAAATCCAAAAGACGGATAAACGTGTCGGCGAGTTCTTCCTTAAAATTGGCCTGGTCGTTTGTCCGGTGGGCCTCCATGGCCTCGGCCAACTCGGTGACGATGAGCATCAGCGCCTCGCCGATATTGCGCTCCTTGTCCCAGAACCCTTTTTCAACGGCAATACTATGGCATATCCTGCTCAACTCATTTAACGACTGTCCTTTGATTTGTGTGTCCACGAATATTCTCCTTTTGTAAACATTCCACTTAGCGACAGATACTTCTCAATTTTGCCCCAAAAGCTTTCGCATATCATCGGCCAAAGGGGCCTTGACAGTCACCATCCGCTGATACTCCGGGTGCGGCCACTCCAATTCACTGGCATGCAGGGCCGTCCGGTTGAATTTGACGGAAAAATTTTTTCCCTCCGCGTATTTCCGGTCGCCTAACAGCGGGT
>Ga0247727_10013194_pt1 | contig 13989 bp, 13 predicted proteins | sample WisWelCaveWW1625_FD_202498 | JGI IMG/M metagenome (GOLD analysis project Ga0247727, IMG submission 202498) | Biofilm microbial communities from Wishing Well Cave, Virginia, United States - WW16-25 | ecosystem: Environmental > Aquatic > Deep subsurface > Groundwater > Cave microbial mat | place... | reverse complement strand
GTTCGGCTTGAGCGCGCGCTTCTGAGCACTTCCCCGAGCGGCGAGCCCTTCAGAGCTTCAGGAAGCACCACTCCTTGCTGAGGGGCACGCTGCTCTGGGGGATGCCGGTCTTCGCCGTCACCAGCACGTTGTCGGAGTGGTTGTAGCCGAAGCCGTTCTCGGCGTCGTAGAGCCCGGGCTCGTTGGAGAACGTCATCCCTTCCTCGAGGGTCGTGAAGTCGCCGAGGGCGATATAGGGCGGCTGATGGCCCTCCATCCCCTCGCCGTGGGCGGGGCGATGGTAGATGTACTTCTGCATCCCCATCTTCACCTGGTAGTCGTGGACGACCTTGGCCACGTGGGAGCAGGAGGTCCCCGCCGCCGAATGCTGCTGCTGCAGGCGGGTCGACTCGGTGTGCGCGTCCCAGACCTTCTCGCGGTGGTCGTTCCAGGGGGCGAGCTGGTAGGCGCGGTACAGCTCGCCGCCGTAGCCTCCGATGCGGACCACCCCCGCCACCTGGAGCGCGTCGCCCTTTTGGATCCGCTGGTGGAAGAACTGGTTCGGATGCGGGTAGGCGGTGGCGGCGCCCGTGCGGCAGCCGATCCCCACGGAGATCCCGACCGCGGAGTGGGGCCGGCCGTCGCGTTTGACGTCCTTCAGGATGAGGTCGGTGCCGTACTTCACCGCGGCGTGGGACACGTCGAAGTCGGTGAGGGTCGTGCCTTTCTCGAGGATCAGGTCGCGGGCGAAAGCGTGGATCTTGTCGAAGTACGAGTAGGCGCGCTGGATGAGGGCGATCTCCTCGGGCGTCTTGACGATGCGGAACCGCTCGCAGCTGTCGGCGATCCGCTTCAGCGTCACCTTGGGGTTGGCGTCGGCGACCGCGGCCCGCAGGTCGTCGGTCAGGCTCGAGTCGACCCCGACCGTGCCCCCGGCGACGCCCCGCTTCCGCAGGCCCTCCCAGAGCCAGCGGGTGAGGTCCACCGCGTTGCCCTCGCGCACGACGCCGCGGTCGGGGAATGCGTCCCGCGCGTGCTTGAAGTCGAAGTAGCTCTCGGCTTCTTTGATCCACCAGGAGGTCACGAGGTCGCGGTCGAGGCCGGGGTGGAACCAGCAGAGGCCGTCGCCCTTGGCCGGGACCCACAGCCAGAACGGGCGCTCGGTCGTGGAGTGGAAGAGGCCGCTGAAGTAGACCAGGTTCCAGCGGTCGCCGAGCACCGCGCCCTCGAGGCCCTGCTCCTGGAGCTTCTCCTGGAGGCGAGCGACGGCTCGGCGGTACCACGCCTCGTCGAGGCGGTCGAAGGCCGCGAGCTTGGGGTGGTCGGGACGGCCTTTCAGCAGCGACGCGGAGCCGCCCGCGGCCGCGGCCTTCTTCTCGGGAAGCAGCCACGCCGCGGCCGAGGCCGCCGCTCCGCGCAGGAGGGACCTTCGGGGGAAGGACATCGGGGACCTCTCTTTCGATTGGAGGCGGAGAGGCTAGCCCGAGGCGACCGTCCCGTCAACCGCGCCGGGCATCGCTGTAGAGAGGGCGAACTCGAGCCGCCCTGGAGGCTCGACGACAGGGCAGGGAGGGCGCCCACGAGCGGGCGCCCTCCCGATGCTCTCTATACTCAGTCGCGGTCCCCGTATCCGATCTGGCCGCGGATCTCCCCGCCCGGGTAAGTGGGGGTCGTGTGGACGTTGACGTAGGTCACGCCGAGGCCCATCGCGCGGAGCAGCTCCGCGAACTCACCGGGGGCGATCCCCTGAGCGGCGGGGCCAACCACGTTCGCCGCCGTAATTGTTCCCTCGACGGTGCCCGAGGCAGGGCAGGGAGTCCCGCTGCCCCCGCAAAGGAAGGCGCTCACGCCCCCGTTGACGCCCCGCTGCCCGAAGTGGATGTGCGCCGCTGCCACCGCTCCTCCCTCGAGGCCGGTATAGTTCAGGCGAAAGCGGAGCGCGACGCCTCCGTCGTGGGGGGCGACGGCTTCGGGCTCATCGCGGGCGCGCCGCACGCGGACGCCGCGCGCCCCTTCCTCCGCTACCTGGCGAGCCAAGAGGCGCACCAACTCGCGCGCGAGAGATCCGGACGGCGATCGGCACGCCGGGACGTGCCCGCCGCGGACGGGCTGCTCGACCTCCGGGGCCGCACCCTGATTCGCCCCGATCCCGTGTGGCTCGGCCGGGACCGCGCCCGGATCCTCGCGCGCTTCGAAGAGGCGAGGGAGGGCCGGTGAGCTTCCGCGAGCGGCTCGCCCGCGACCCCTGGCTCGTGGTCGCGCTCGTGCTCGGGATCCTCCTCTTCGGGCTCGTGCTTCTTCCCCAGCTCTGGCTCGTTCGGGCCAGCTTCCTCGAGCCCGACGGCGCCACCTTCACGCTCCAGGGCTTCGTCCGCTACCTCACCGCACGCCGCTACCGGAGCGCGCTCCTGAACAGTCTGGCCATCGGACTGATCACCACCGCGTTGTCCCTGATCGTCGCCGTGCCGCTGGCCTTCCTCCACGCGCGCTACCGCTTGCCGGGGCGCGACACGGTCCTCACCCTGGCCACTCTCTCCACCGCCTCCCCGCCCTTCCTCGGGGCCTACGCCTGGATCCTCCTCCTCGGCTGGAACGGCTGGCTCAGCCGCGCGCTGCGCGAGATCGGGATTCCCTTCGGGAGCATCGTGGGCTTCGGCGGCATCTGCTGGGTGGCCCTCTGGGGCGCGGCCGGGCTCGTGTTCCTCTTCGCCCACGACGCGTTCGTCAACGTCGATCCCGATCTCGAGGAGGCGGCGCAGAGCACGGGCGCGAGCCGCCTGCGCGCGCACTGGCACATCGCCCTGCCCCTGGCCGCTCCCGGGATCCTCACCGCGGCCTACCTGACGATGATGGGCGTGCTCGCCGACTTCGGGACCCCGCGTATCGTGGGAGGGCCGGTGGAGGCCTTGCCCGTCCTGCTCTATCACGAGTTCCTGAGCGAGTCCGGGCAGAACCCGACCATGGCTTCCGCGGGCAGCCTGCTCATCGTCGGTCTCTCCACCGCCCTGCTCATGCTCCAGCGCCTGGTCCTCGCGGGGCGCAGCTACGCGGTCTCCGGCACGCGGCGGCCGGAGCGGCTCCCCCTCTCCGCCGGGGCGCGCGCCCTCGCTCTCGCGGCGACCGCCGCCTTCTTCCTGCTCACGTTCACGCCCCACCTCGTGATCCTCGGCTCCTCCTTCACCACCTGGCGCGCCGACATCCCGAGCCTGCCCCTGACCCTCGGCAACTACGAGGTGCTCTTCACCCGGTCGCTCCGCCCCGTCTTCACTAGCTATGCCCTTTCCGCGGGGGCGACCCTCCTCGCCGTTCTCGTGGGCACCCTCCTCGCCTACGTGTCGGTGCGGCGTTCCTACCGGCTGCTCTCGCCCGGGCTCAGCGCGCTCGCCACCTTCCCCTACCTCATCCCCGGCACCGTGCTCGCCATCGGCCTGATCGTCGCCTTCAACCGCGAGCCCCTGCGGCTGACCGGCACCTGGATGATCCTCCTGCTCGCCTACCTCATCCGGAAGCTGCCCTACGCCACCAAGGCCGCGGAGGCGGCGCTCTACCAGGTTCACCCGAGCCTGGAAGAAGCGGCCCAGAGCGTGGGCGCGACGCCGGGCCGCGCGCTTCGGGACGTGACCGCCCGCCTGATCCTGCCCGGCCTCGTCACCGGCGGGACCCTGACCTTCCTCATGACGCTCACCGAGCTGAGCGCGACCCTCATGCTCTACGGCGCCGCCACCACCACCATGAGCATCGTGATCTTCAAGGCCGCGCTGGGCGTGGGCGGCCAATTCGGTCTCGCCGCGAGCACGGCCGTGGCCATGATGGTCTCCGTCTACGTGCCCCTGTTCCTGGTGCGCCGCCGCTACACGCGGCTGGCCGTCGCCGCCTAGCATGGACACCCCCCGGCGCATCCCCGTCCGTGTGGAGTCGGTCCGCAAGCGCTTCGGCTCCTCGGCCGCCCTCGACGGGGTGACGCTCGACTTCCCCGCGGGCAGCCTCACCACCCTCCTCGGCCCCTCGGGGTGCGGCAAGACCACGCTGCTGCGGGTGATCGCGGGTTTCGTCACCCCCGACGAGGGAAGGGTCTTCATCGCGGACGAGGACCGCACGGCGACACCTCCCTGGCGCCGGCGTATCGGCTTCGTCTTCCAGAGCTACGCCCTCTGGCCGCACATGACGGTATTCGACAACGTGGCCTACGGCCTGACCCTCCGGCGCCTCCCCCGCTCCGAGATCGCCCGCCAGGTCGAGCGCATGCTCGCCACGGTCGGCCTCGAGGGTCTGGCGGGACGCGCCCCCGGGCATCTGTCGGGCGGCCAGCAGCAGCGCGTGGCCCTGGCCCGCGCGCTCGTGCTGGAGCCGGACGTCCTCCTCCTGGACGAGCCCCTCGCCAACCTTGACGCGCGCCTGCGCGCGGAGATGCGACGCGAGCTCCGGGGGTTACAACGACGCGTGGGCATCACCACCGTGTTCGTCACGCACGATCAGGAGGAGGCGCTCGAGCTGTCGGACCTGGTGGTGGTCCTGCACCAGGGACGCGTGACCCAGTTCGGCCCGCCCGACGAGGTGTGGCAGCGCCCCGCCTCCGCCGAGGTCGCCGCCTTCCTGGGGTCTGCCACCGTGATCGAGGGCCGGGCTTCGGATCGCGGCGACCTGATCACGGGCGCGGGCACGCTGCCTCTCGCCCTGCCCCCCGAGCTGGCGGGCAAGCGGGTGCGCGTGTCCGTGTCCGCCCGGCGCTACACGATCCTGGAAGAATGATGGACCTGCTGCGCGTCACCGGCTCGCTCACCCGCGCGGACGGCAAGACCTATCGCCAGCATCCTTTTCGCGTGCCTCCGGGCATCGAAGCGCTGCGGATCGCGTTCACGTACGACCGCGGCGGAGACTTCCCGCACAGCCTGGTGACGCTCCAGCTCTTTGATCCTATCGTCTGCCGCGGCGCGGCGCATCGTTTCGCGCCGCGGCAGACGATAGAGATTGGCGAGCACGGGGCGACCCCCGGCTTCCTGCCCGGGCCGGTCTCGGCCGGCGAGTGGACGGCCGAGATCGACGTGCATTGTGTGATCCCGCGGGTTGACGGACGGGCAAACGAATACAGGCTGGAAATCGAGGGACTGGCCAGCTCTCTCCCCGGCGGGCAGGAAACGATCCGGGGCACTGCATCGAGTTTCGTGCCCACCGGGGAGAGGACGTGGCTTCGCGGCGAGCTGCACGTCCACAGCGAGCATTCGGACGGACGCTGGACGATCGCCGACATCGCCGAGCGGGCGCGGGGCCGCGGCCTCGACTTCCTCTTCCTGACCGATCACAACACCGCGAGCGGTGTCGACCTCCTGCGCGCGCGGCTGGGCGACGCGGTCGCCGTCCATCCCGGCATCGAGCTCACGACCTACCACGGGCATGCGCTCGCCCTGGGCGCCGAGCACTGGCTCGATTGGCGCACCGGCCTGCGCGGGCGCACCGCCGACGACGTGGCGCGCGACGTCCGCGCCGCCTCTGCCTTTTTCGTGGTCGCGCACCCTGACGCTCCCCCCGACGACGTGTGCACCGGCTGCCGCTGGACGTATGCCGACTTCGATCCGTCGCTCGCGGGCGCGGTCGAGGTCTGGGGCGGGCTCTGGGACGGCCCTGAGGAGCGGAACCAGGGCTGCCTCGAGCTCTGGCGAAACTGGCTTAACGCGGGCCACCGCCTCACCGCGACCGGAGCGACCGACGCCCACCGGCCCGAGGATTGGGAAGGTCCGGTGCCCCTGACCTACGTGCGGGCACCCGATGCCTCGCTGCCCGCGATCCTCGAGGCGCTGCGGTCGGGTCGGACGTACGTCAGCAGCGGGCCTTTCCTAGAGTTGCGGGCCCTGCGCGGCGGCCAGGTGGTGGCCGAAGTGGGCGATTCGGTCGAGAGGTCTTCGCGACCGGTCGTGGAAGCGCACTGCCAGGGCAGTCCTCCCGCCCTGCTCCGGGTGATCGCCAACGGGCAGGTCGTCGCGCAGGAGCCGGTGACTGGCGAAGGACGGCTGGCCGTGCCTGCCGACCCCGGCCGCTCCTGGTGCTGCGCCGAGCTCTGGAGCCCGGCCGGGGACGTGCTCCTCGCGGTGACGAGCGCGCTCTACCTCGCCTGATCACCGCAACTTCAACGGCGGCGCCATCCCCACGAGGGCGAGCAGCCCCCAGACCGCAAGTGCCATGCCGCCGCAGAAATACAGGACGAGAAAAACATGGAACGCGAGCGGATCGTCTTCGCGATTGGGGCGGTAGGCGCGGAAGCCGCTTGTGCCGGCCGGTAGTTCCCCGTCGCGGTAGCCCCGATATGCAACGGCGAGCACGCCTGCACCGATGGCGACCAGGAACAAGGCACCGAGCGATGGCAGCAGGCTCATGCCCCGCCGCCCCGCACCGGTGAGCTTTCGCGCCAGCAACAATACGCCCATGACGACGACGCTGAGCGCGCCCACCTGCAGGATCTCGAACGGCCACAGGTTGTGCGATGTTGGATCCCGTGCGCCGCCGACCAGGATGCGCGATACGACGAAGGCCAGCATCACCGCTGGGACCGCCGCGGCGATGCGCCAGCCGTGTTTCCGCTGCTGCCGTCGCCCGCCGTGATGCGGATTTCGTCCACCTCGTCGCCGGGCTGCATGAAGAAGAACCAGCCGAACGTCTCGCCGCTGCCGGTATGGGTTTCCGAAGGATTGCTGCCCACGTTTACCGGCTTGCCCTGGACGTACGGCCTCACCTAGATGCCGACCGGCTGGTCGGTGGTGTAGGCCAGGCGCAGGGAGAAGTTCTGGTTGCGGCCCAGCATGACGTCGTCGCCCGCCGAATGAGTCTCGAGCACCCGCACCGTAGGGTCGGCGTGCGCGATGCCGATCAGCGCGAACCACGCAGCGAGCAGAACGAGCACGGTCATCCCCCGCAATCGCATGCCAGCGTCCGCCTCCCCTGTCATGTCGACGAAAGTGTATCCGACACCGTTCCGGCCCTGACCACCCCCGGCTTCAGGGCGCCGGCCCCGAGCGGAAGCGCGAGCCGCAACGGGTGGGAGGCTACAATTCCGGATGCCCGACAAGAACGCGGCCGTGGGTCGAACCCACCTGCCTCGACGATCGTTCCTGCAAGGCGTGGCCGCGTCAACCTTCGCGGCGCGCATTCATGCCCAGACCGCACCGGGAGCGCCGACGCCGTCACGCCCGGACAGCCTGGTCATGGACGCCATGGGCGAGCTTCGCATGCAATACGAGGCGGCCCTCATCCGGGAGATGCTGGCGAGCGGGCTGGATTCGATCACCATCACGCTGTGCGATCCGAAGCCCGAGGGAGCCGAGGCCCTCGAGCTGGCCGTTGATTCCCTTCTCCAGCACGACCGCTACCTGACCCAGAACCCGGCCTTCTTCGTGAAGGCGCTGTCGGTCGCCGACCTGGAGGGTGCCCGCCGGGACGGGAAGCTGGCCGTCTTCTACCTGTACCAGAACACGGTGCAGTTCGGCCGGGAGCTGGACCGCGTCGATCTCTTCCACCGCCTCGGCCTGCGCAGCTGCCAGCTCACCTACAACACCCGGAACCACGCCGGGGTCGGGTGCTGGGAAGAGGGCGGCCTCACCGCCTTCGGTCGCGAGCTCATCGACCGGATGAACGCGCAGCGCATGCTCCTCGACCTTTCCCACGCGAACATGCGGACCATGGCGGAGGCGATCGCGGCCTCCCGGGCCCCCATGATCGTCTCCCACACCGCGTGCATGGCCCTGCACGCGAACCGGCGTAACACCACGGACGAGAACCTCAGGGCCCTGGCCAATCGCGGAGGTGTAGTCGGGGTCTGCCAGATGCGGCCGTTCCTGACCCCCAAGAAGTCCGACAACCTCCACGCCTACTTCGACCACCTCCTGCACGCAATCAAGGTGGCCGGGGTGGAGCACGTGTGCATCGGGAGCGACCGCGACCACCGCGTGATCCGGCTCAGCCCCGAGTACGTGGCCGAGCTCAAGCGCGAGGAGGGGAGCCAGGTGGTGGACGCCGAGCTGCCCTACTTCATCGACGAGCTGAACGGGCCGCGGCGCATGGACGTGGTGTGGGACGGGCTCGTGAAGCGCGGCCTCCCCGCGGGCGACGTCGAACGCGTGATGGGCGGCAACCTCCTCCGGCTCTACCGGGACGTGATCGGGTAGGGAGCCTCCTCGCGCCGAGCTCTGGAGCCCGGCGGGGGACGTGCTCCTGGCAGTGACCGAGCGCGCTCTACCTCACCTGAGCAGGCGGGCATCACGAGCCAAAGATCACCGCAACTTCAACGGCCCAGCCCTCCTTCATAACGAATCAGGACGAGCGAGCGAGCGTCAAGCGCCGTTGACGAGGTCCCTCGACTCGCTCGAGGGGAAACGATGCGAAGCCGGGCATCCCGTACCGCTCGCCCTCTCCTGCTCGCCTCACACGTGTCGCTCCATCTGTGTATTCCGCAACCGGCCCCAGAGCCATGTCCACCTGGCGGCCAGCTGCGCATCAGCCGCGGCTCGCTGCGAAGCCGAGTGGATGGAGGAACGTAAACAAGGGTATTGGAGCGGCGGATCTGGCCCGCTGATCGAATACGCTCCCGGGTCGCAGAGACGAAGCCGGGGTGCAGCAGACGCGGTCCGACAAGGCCTCCACCGGCAACGTATCGCGAGGTCCTATCCATGACTTCCTGCGAGAAACGGCGGGCTTCAGCGTGACCGTAGTGCCCGAACGGGATCAACTCGGGCGGCTCGTCGAGCCGGGACGACGCACGCCGCAACCGAGACAAGCACAATCACCATGGGAGCAAAGGTAAAGCTCACGGCATCGCGTGCAGTGATGCCGTACAGAATCTTCGACAGCGACTCAGCCACCACGACCGTCACGAGGAGACCCACCAGGAGACCGGCACCAGTCATCATTACGGCTTGGCGCAGCACCAGTCCAACGATTGCGCGCGGCTCGGCGCCCATCGCTACCCTGACGCCGATCTCCGGTGTCCGCTGCACGGTTGTATACGAGAGTACCCCGAACAACCCTACGCCCGCGATCGCAAGCGCAAGCGTCGCCAACGCTCCCAGCACCAGCGCGTAGGCTCGGGGCCGCGCTAGACTTGTCATCACACGGTCTTCCATGGTCATGACCGAGTCGAGCACCAGCAGTGGGTCCACTTCGCGAACCAGGGCCCTCAGTGTTCCGATTTGGGTTGTCGGATCTCCATCGGTCCGAAGAAGCAGCATGGGATCCCACGCGATTCCGTCGGGCACCTGTCGGTAGGATACGAAGAACTCAGGCCGCGCCGGTTCGGTGAGGGCACCCTGTCGCACGTCATTAAGGACTCCGACAACCTCCCATTCGGGTTTCGAGGACAGTCCAAGTTGCAGCCGCTGCCCGACCGAGTCAGCTCCTAGGTACTCCCCAGCAAAGGATCGGTTGACGACGATTACAGCGGACGAGGAGGAGGTATCGGTCGAGGCGAGCGACCGTCCGGCAGCAACGGATAGCTGAAGCGCGTCAAGGTATTCGGGGCTCACCACCCGCCATGTGGCCGCGATCTGCAGCTTCGTCGTCGGATCGCGCGGAGATGGAATGATGCGGCCGAAGACGTTGCCGTGCTGGACGAGAGGCAGGCCGTTCCCGAACGCTGCGTGGCTTACGCCGGGGATGGACCGAAGGCGTTCCTGCAACGCTTCAAGGAGCTGCAGGCGACGCACCGCTGGTAACTCATGTGGAAACGTCAGCCTGGCCGTTAGCAGATTGGTGGCATCGTAGCCGCGCTCCGCATGCACCATCGCCATAAGGCTCCGCGCTAACAGCGCGCTGCCGATCAATAGCACACAGGTGATGGCAACTTGGCCGATGATAATTGAGGTCCGGAGGCGAGCGGCCGGTGTCCGCATGGCCAGCCCGACTGGAGCAATGCCGTCTTCCGACAAAGACCCGGCCAGCTTCACCGGTCTCACCCAGAGCGCCGGAACCGTGCCGCAGATGGCGCTGATGGCCAGGGTAATGGCCAGCGAGAAGAGCATGCTCCGCGCATCGAGGCTGACGTCCTCGATCCGCGGAAAGTCGGCCGGCAGCAAGAGCGGTAGGAACCAGCATAGTGTGGCGGCCAGGCCGATCCCGACGATCCCGGCACACAGGCCGAGCAGCGCGCTCTCAGCCAGCCACAGTCGAGTCAGGCGCCAGAGGCCCGCTCCCATGGCAGTCCGGATGGCTGTCTCATGCCGCCTTGCCGTGGCGCGTGCAAGCTGAATACTCACCACGTTGGCCGTAGATGCGGTCAACAGCAACGCGACAGCGAACAGCAACATGACAATCGCCGGCCTCACTTCGGCTGTCAACACGTCGAGCACGGGTACGACAGCGACGCTCACTTCACCTCTGGACCCGAACAGAGAGAGGGCGGCCTGCCGAATGTCGGGAACACTGCGTGCACGTGCGGTCGCTTCAGCTGCCGCCTGGCCCGCCGTCACGTCGGCTCGAAGCCGGGCGATTGCCCCGACGACAATGACCCGAATCTGACGACCGTCGCTACTCATGAGCGGCAAGGGTTGGAACGGCACCCACACTCGCGTTTCGCGATCCGGAAACGCGAAGTCGCGCGGCATGACTCCGACGATGTCGTGGGATGTTTCGTCAAGCTGAATCGTGCGGCCGATAACGGAGCGCTCGCCGCCGAAGCGCCGCTGCCACATTCCAAACGACAGAATCGCTGTACGGCGCCCGCCCCTCTCCGCGTCCTGCTCCACGAACAGGCGACCGATCGCAGGACGCGCTTTCAGGACGGTGAACAGGCTTGGCGTGGCCGCCGCCACAAGAAGACGTTCTGGATCTCCGACGCCCCTGAGCGTCTGGGGCGTAGACATCCAGCCACCTAGTCCTTCGAGTGTCGACGGCGCCTCTCGCCACGCGTCATACGTGCCGTTCGTCACCGTCCACGGCGTCCGACTCCGGAAAACGCCTCTCCGCTCTTCGACCCGCACCAGCCGATCTGCTTCAGGCCAGGGTAGCGGCCTCAGCAGCACGCCGTCGGCGACGCTGAACAGCGTCGCCGTGGCCGCAATGCCGAGCGCCATCGTGAGGATGGCCACCAATGAAAACCCAGGCTCACGCCGCAGCCTCCGAAATGCATGACGGATGTCCTGCACGACGCCTTCGAAAGCCGTCTTCGCCAGTGCGTGAGAAACCACCGCGGCGTGACGAGACTGGCCGCAGACTTCCGACGCCTCACGCCGCCACCCCGTGATCATTGCGTCGATCCTGGCTGTCGCCTCCTCATGCGAGTAGCCTTCCGCACATGCGGCCTTGTACGCAGCGGCTGCGCGCCGGGAGATTTCCTCGACGATCTCGGCGTCGGGCGTGTCACTGCCTGCGGCGAATCTTTCGTGAACGCGAGCCTTCCAGTCCATCGACGGTCTGCCCACTCTCTCAGGCGTGACGGAGGCGCGCCCTGGCGAGCGCGAGCCACAAGCTTCGCGGGCTCTCGAGGGCCTTCCACCCGTTGGACGTCAGCAGGAGGGAGCGCCGCCCGCGCTGCTCCGCTGTGTTGACCCAGCGTCCTTCGGCGAGCGCCCTGTTCTTGCGCCGATACAACGTCGGGTACGATTCCCCCACTTGAATGCCGATTGTAGCGTCGGAACGCTCGCCTATGAGTCGCAGGATCTCGTAGCCATGACGCTGCCGCAGCTCGAGAGGAGCCGGGGTCATGAGCTCGGTGCTTCCACGTTTCAGCTCACGCAGCGGTATGTGCATATGTCGTTGCCTACCTATTGTGTATGGGCTCCGGAGGCTTGGCCAGCTGAACAGCCTTGCATGGCACAGGCGAGTTGTCGGTTGACGCTTGATGCCCATCCGATTCCGGGGGAATCTCCGCGGTGCATGACGTCATTATTCAGACGCGAAACCTTCTGTTCCGGGGCGCACGCGAACTCTCAAGAGCCGGACTTCGCCGGCGTTGGAGCGCCGACCGGCGGGCCCATAGTCAATCACCAAGATATGCGTATCGTCATGGCCCACCGGAAGATCTGGAAGATGGATGTCGCTGACCAATCTCTCACCCATGGCCGAATACAGATTCATCAAGACGTCGAACTGGACTACCTGCCCCCGCTTCCAGTTCTTCGTCGCGTGCCGTGCGTGTATGACGGCGATTATGTCACGAAGCACGTACACGGCCCAAATGCTGCTATTCGTTTCCCCCCACTTGATCTGAGTTGCTGCCTTATCTCCCGGCGACGAGGTGTCTCTTAGAAACCCCGGCGATCGCACATCAATAGTACGGAGCAACGCACCAGCGGCGGAGAACACGGCGATGCGCGTGCCCCCTCCCTGGCCAACAGCCCATCCACTCCACCCGCTAAGAGGTTCGACGGCTACACGAAGACAGGCACTTGAATCGGCCTTGCAGCCACGTTCGATGGCGGCCGTCATCGGCTTGCTCGTTCCACTGGTGAGGGACAACGCCATGCCCAGGTTGGTGTCCGCGTACATCCGGACGCGCGACTGCCGATCGAAACTACCTCTTTCAGCGGGCCAGAGCCCAGGCAGAAACAGGCGCGTGCCATCCTCGGATACTGAGATCCGAGAGCCCATTGATGCCCTGAACTCGAGCGGGTGCGAGTTCGTCGTGAGATATTCGCCAGTCTTGAGATCGAAGGAGAGAATGCCGCCTGGCCCTTCGACGCAATAAACCTTCTGGTTCCGGCAGTCGATTCCCATAGATACGGGACGTCTCAGGTTGCCGGGTCCGTTGCCGGGTCGACCGATGCGACCGTCCACGCGCTGCGTTGCGAGATCGGCCACTTGAACGCTCTTCACGCTCGGCGCAAAGAGGTAGGCTCGACCGTCGCACAGTTCGGCATTCAGGATGAGCCCCGAGAACTCGTTTTGAGGCCACGACAGAGGAGTCGCCCCGTCGACAATGGCTGGACGCCCGCCAGCATGTACCGCATATTCTCTGACATCTTGACGAGCGGGACCAGACCCTCCACAGGCCGCCGAGCAACCGAGCGCAACCCACCAGAAGGCCAGACGTGCGGCGCGACGGAGCGGGCCTCCACCCTGCTCACTTCCGGCCGTCCCGTCGGCGGCAACTGGATGCGCGATCACGCGTACGTCCTCAACGTGCGGCCGCGCAGCTGGCGAGTCAAGGTCCACTCCGACGACCTGCGCCACGAGCAGGCTACGCCCAGAACGCTCGCGTGCCTCGAAGGGGCTTACTCGCCTCGTGGCGCCTCCGCTGGGCGCCCAGTCTCAAAGTGGGCCGGGATGCTACGGTCGCCTGACGCGGGCATGGGCGGCGGCTCGAAGATGCCCTCGGGACCGCCGCCCACACCCGCTTCGAAGACCCGGCCAACTGACAACCGGACTCACAGCTACTGTCAGCGCAGCCAAACAGACGACCATTCCTACAACGCCCCAGGCCTCGCCTGCGCTGGGACGTAGGCGGTGCAACTAAGGTCGGGGCTCGGACACTACTCCCGTGGTGGCATCCACCGAGGCCTATTCGCACACCACGGTGCAACCGCTGCCGCCCGAGTCGCAATGATCGGCTCCGGCGTGGATGTGATAGTTGTCACCAGGCGTGCACTTCAGCGCGAAAACCGCGCTCGGTGCAGCTGCAAGCAGTGCCGTGCCAACTAGTACGAGAAGAGCTTCCTTGCTCCACGAGGCACCTATGTTTTTCGGCTTCTGTAACGTCATCGTTCCTCCTTGAATCAGAAGAGTGAGTTCGTCGCCTCACCTGGCGCTAGCGCGCCGTTAGCGTGAGCGAGGCCCGCCTTCTGTTGCCAGCAGGACTCGGTAGAGAGTAGGCTGCAGTTTCAACACTCCGCGGTTGGCCTTGTTACCGCCCCTTCTGGCCCGCGACCGGCTGCGCAGTCTGTGGTGGCTCTGGAGTATCCGTCCTGAAAGTGAACCTCCCCCGGTTTGGTGGACACCTTAGAAGAGGCGAGGATGCCTCGAGGAGTCCACATGAAGAAGCGTTCGCGACGGAAGTTCACGGCGGAGTACAAGGCGGAGGTGGTGCGGCTGGTG
>Ga0247727_10013193_pt1 | contig 13990 bp, 11 predicted proteins | sample WisWelCaveWW1625_FD_202498 | JGI IMG/M metagenome (GOLD analysis project Ga0247727, IMG submission 202498) | Biofilm microbial communities from Wishing Well Cave, Virginia, United States - WW16-25 | ecosystem: Environmental > Aquatic > Deep subsurface > Groundwater > Cave microbial mat | place... | reverse complement strand
AACGCCGGCATCGTCGACATCGGCGACGGCCTGGCCGTCATCTTCAAGATGGAATCGCACAACCATCCGTCGATGATCGAACCGTATCAAGGCGCGACCACCGGCGTGGGCGGCATCCTGCGTGACATCTTCACCATGGGGGCGCGGCCGATCGCCTTGCTCAACTCATTGCGCTTCGGCGATCCCAAGCACCCCAAGACGAGGCATTTGGTGAGCGGCGTTGTCGGAGGCATCGCCGGTTACGGCAACTGCATGGGGATTCCGACGGTCGGCGGCGAGGTCTTTTTCGACGACTGTTATAACGGCAACATCCTGGTCAACGCCATGTGCGTGGGCGTCGTGCGCCGGGACAGTATCTTCTACGCCAAGGCGGCGGGTGTGGGAAATCCGGTCATTTATGTGGGCTCAAAGACAGGCCGAGACGGCATTCACGGAGCCACGATGGCGTCCGATGTTTTCGACGAAACGTCGGAGCAGAAGCGGCCCAACGTCCAGGTGGGCGATCCTTTTACGGAAAAACTTGTGATGGAGGCTTGTTTGGAGCTCTTTCAAGGAAACGACTGCGTGGGCATCCAAGACATGGGTGCCGCGGGCCTGACGTGCTCCTCGCTCGAGATGGCGGGGAAGGGGAAGGTCGGCATCGACATGGAAATCTCGCTGGTGCCGCTGCGCGAGGAAGGCATGACGGCCTACGAGATGATGCTGTCCGAATCGCAGGAGCGCATGCTGTTGGTGGGCAAAAAAGGTTCGGAGAAGAGGATTCTGAAGTTGTTCGACAAGTGGGACTTGGACGCGGCCGTCGTAGGCCGCGTGGTGAAGGGCGACACGGTCAAGGTCTTCCACAATGGAAATCTGGAAGGCACGATCCCGACCGGGCCGATCACGGACGAAGCGCCGGTGTACAGGCGGCCCGTGAAGAAACCGGCTTATTTGGCGCGGGTGCGCGAGGAATTCGAGGACATTGTGAGAGGGCGAACACAAGGTTCGCCCCTACACGGAGATTTCAGCGCGATTCTGCGGCAATTGCTGTCATCCCCCACCATCGCCAGCAAGAAGTGGGTTTACCGTCAATACGACCACATGGTCGGCGCGAACACGGTGATCTTGCCCGGCTCGGACGCCGCGGTGGTCCGCATCCAAGAACCGCACGCCGAAGGGAAGCTCACGCGCAAGGCCCTGGCGATGACCTCGGATTGCAACAGCCGCTACGTCTACCTGAATCCCAGCCGCGGCGCGGCCATCGCCGTTGCCGAGGCGGCGCGCAACATCGTCTGCTCCGGCGGCCGCCCGCTGGCCGTCACCGATTGCCTGAATTTCGCCAGCCCCGAGGACCCGGAAATCATGTGGCAGTTTCGCGAAGCGCTGAAGGGGATGGGAGAGGCTTGCAAGGCCCTCGGTACGCCCATCATCTCGGGGAACGTCAGCTTTTATAATCAGTCGATGGTATCCGGGGGGAACGCTGCCCCTTCAGGGCCCCATCCCCCCAGACCCCTCGATCCAGAACCGGTCAAGCCGGATTCTGGATCGCCACAGGTTAGTGCCATTTACCCGACGCCGACCATCGGCATGATCGGTCTCCTGGACGACGTCGCTCAGCATTGTACGCAGTGGTTCAAGGAAGAGGGGGACGTGATCGTTCTGGTAGGGGCGGCTGGCCAGCCGCCCGTACAAGATCTCGGGGGATCCGAGTATCTCAAAATGACGACGGGCAAGATCTGCGGGGATGCGCCGGCGTTGAATCTGAAGAAAGAGAAGGCGGTTCAGGATCTCTGCCTGGCGGGAATCAAGAAGGGTTGGATTCGCTCGGCCCACGACTGTTCGGAAGGGGGACTGGCGGTGGCGTTGGCGGAATGTTGTTTTACGGGGCCGAATTTGATGGGGGCGGACATCGACCTCGGGCGAACACATCACAAAGTGACAGCTTCGCGAGGTTCGCCCCTACAACCGGTCACTGAACTCTTCGCCGAGACCCAATCCCGCATCCTGGTGACGGTCAAGGAATCCGATTTGCAGTCCCTCCTCAAAGCCGCTAGACTGAAAAAAGTCCCGGCAAAACAGGTCGGGAATGTCGGCGGAAAGACTTTTAATATCAATGGCTTGGTTGATCTTTCGGTGAAGGAACTTGAAGCGGTATGGTCCTCGGGTTTTGAGAAGGGAATTTTTGGATAACTATGTGCGGCATCGTCGGCATCTTTAATCATCCGGAGGCGGCCAATCTCGCCTACCTGGGGCTCTATGCCCTCCAACACCGTGGGCAGGAGAGTGCTGGCATTGTCTCCTCCGACGGCAAGGCCCTTCACAGCCACCGCGACATGGGGCACGTGGCGGAGATCTTCAACGAGACCAATCTCCAAAAATTGCCGGGACCTCGGGCGATCGGCCACGTGCGGTACTCCACCTCCGGGGAAAGCGCCCTCAAGAACTGCCAACCGATCGCCGTCGATTATTCCCGCGGCGGTTTGGCGGTGGCCCACAACGGAAACCTGGTCAACGCCCAGAAGATCCGGGCGGAGCTGGAGGCCCACGGATCGATCTTCCAGTCGACGATGGACACCGAGGTGATCATCCACCTGATCGCCCAGTCCACCAAAAGCTCGCTGGTCGAGAGGATTGTCGACGCCTTGAAACAGGTCCGGGGCGCCTATTCGCTCGTCTTTTTGACCGAGACCCGCATGATGGCGGCGCGCGACCCGTTCGGCTGGAGACCCTTGGTCGTCGGCCGCAAGGGCGACGCCTGGGTCGTGGCGAGCGAGACCTGCGCGCTCGACCTGATCGAGGCGGATTTCGTGCGTGAGATGGAGCCCGGCGAAGTCTTGGTGTTCGACAAGGACGGCATGCACAGTCAAAAGCCCTTTGGAATTCCGCATAAGAAGGCCATGTGCATTTTCGAGTTCATCTATTTTGCGAGACCGGACAGCCATATTTTTGGCCGCGACGTCTACCTGATGAGAAAGGGTTTCGGGCAGCAGCTGGCTCGCGAGCACAAGATCGACGGCGACGTGGTTATTCCTATTCCCGACAGCGGCGTTCCTGCGGCTCTGGGATATGCGGAGGAGTCCGGTATTCCGTTCCAGTTGGGGCTCATCCGAAACCACTACGTGGGAAGGACGTTCATCGAGCCCAAGGACGCGATCCGGCACTTCGGCGTGAAGATCAAGCTGAATCCGGTCCGCGAACTCATCAAGAACAAACGCGTGATCGTCGTCGACGACTCGATCGTCCGGGGGACCACCTCCAAAAAAATCGTGAAGATGATCCGGGACGTCGGGGCGAAGGAAGTCCACATGCTGATCTCCTCGCCGCCCACGACGGACCCCTGCTTTTACGGCATCGACACCCCGAGCCGCGGGGAGCTGATCGCCTCGTCGCACTCGGTCGACGAGATCCGGAAATACATCGGGGCGGATTCCCTGGGTTATCTCTCGACGAAAGGGCTCTACTGGTTCGAAAAGAACCCGGGTGAATGGTTCTGCGACGCCTGTTTTACGGGCAACTACCCGGTTCCCGTGGAAGAGAGCACCAACAAGCTCAAGCTGACCAAAGCGACGGCCTGATTCCTATTTTTTCTCCGGCACCTTGAAGCAGTAATGATCCCACAGGTTCACCTTCTCCGGAGGGGCCTCGCTGGTGGGCAGCGTGTCCTCCCTCATGTAATAAATGGTGAAGCGGTCGAGCTTTTCCCCGCCCTTGTGCGCGTCGTTCCAGGACCTGCAGAGGTATTTTCCGTAAAATTCCCTGAATTTTGAAAAATCCCGGTTCCAGAGGTTCATCATGTATTTCTGCCAGCGCTGGTTTTTGTAGGTGTAGGCGACGAGCTTGGGTTTTTCCCAGGAGACGGGGCCTCCGCCCTGGAAGACGTCCACCTCCGTCCCGTTCATGAGCGTGCCGGGGATCACGTACCAGCCGTCGTCCTTGAGGGGGTAAGGGGCGAACATGTTCCACTGCTGGTCGATCCGCAGGGCTGAGCCGATCCACTTGGCCTGCCGGGGCACGTCGAGCTTCTTTTTGAAGAAGAAAGCGGGCAGGGTGCCGAAGTTCCAGAGAAGGACGTAGACAAGAAAGAACGCGGCGGCCGCGTTGAGCCATCTTGGAGTCGTCTCCGAAGGAGACTCGGGCGGCAGGCGGCGCTGCAGCCACGCGAAAAAGGTTCGTGTGCGTATCCGTTCGGCCGCGCGAAGGCCCCATCCGCTTAAGGCTTTGACCGCGCGAGGCAGCCTGTCCCAAAAGACCGACGGGATCATCGGAAAGGTCGCGCAGAAGCAGATCCAAGGAAAGATGTAGACCCGGATCGTGGCGCCGAAGCCCATTTGCATCCCAAAGAGGAGGAGGATGGCGACGCCCCGGAAAAAACCCGTCCAAAACGGGATGAAAAAAAGAAGCGGTCCGAAGATCTCGACCTTGACCGTCAGATAGGAGAGCGCCTTCATGAGGTCCGGATGGCCGAGGAGCCAGTGGCCGAGAGGCGTCGTCAGCTGGTCGATGCTCATGGCGTAGTAGACCGCGGTGTAGTTTTTGGTCCATTCGGCGCTCGTCTTGAGGATGCCGGCGAAAAGATAGAGGAGGACCGATTGGATGAGGACGGCCGCGGTCGCGGCTGTCAGAACGGGGGATCCCTCCGGGCCTCCCCCGGCCCCCCCTGGTTGCGGAATCGGACGGGCTAAGCCCGATCCGATTCCTTTCGACGAGGCTTCGGAGGCCCGGGCGAGATGACGGTCGAGGGAGCATCGGGCCCCGAGCGGAAGGAACATCGCCCAAAAGAGAATCATCCGGAAAAGGATGTCCCCGCCCTGCAAGACCAGAGGGTTCCGGTTCTGGAGGGAGACGAGCAGAATCCAAGACGCGACGGTCATGAACCGCGTGCGGTAGCCGACCAGAAGTCCCGCCGCGGAGAGAAACGCCAGGGCGAAAAGAAAGAGTTGCCACTGCCAGGTCCCGTTCATGAAGTGGAACGAAAAGCAGGAGGGGTGGAGGAAGAGGTCGAGCAGGGCCCCTCGCGGAAGGACGCCCCAGTCGGTGTAGTGAGCCCTCAAATCGCGGGCCCGGTCGGCGAGGTCGAAAAAAATGAGGACCGCCAGCCCGATCCGGAACGCGGCGAGAGAGCGCAGGTCGCTGCCGAAAATTTGCGTGAGCTTGTCTTTGAGCCGCGTGCGGAAGTCCCCCATCGGACCCCTAACTTAGCGTATGGCGGCGTCGCGCGCCACAAAAGCTTCGAACATCGCGCCTTCCTCGAGGACGGCGTCCCGTCCCTTGAAGAGGGGGTAGAAGGGCAGGAAGAAAAAAGCCGTGACCGCGGAAGCGACGTCGGTCTCCGTCTCGGAGCCGGCGGGCGAAAGAGAGCCGGCGGGATTCCGGGAAATCATGCCTTCGAGCGGGACCCACTGGCCGTCCACGGCGCGGACGTAGCCCAGGCGGCAGACCAGCTCGCCGTGGACGATGCCTCTCTTTTGGCGGAGCGCCAGGATTTCGCCCCGCGCGGGGGCGCCGGCGGCGATGACGAGGCGGTTGTTCACGTACACGTCTTCCGCGGATTCGAGCCTGACCTGGTCGCCGGCCTGGTTCGCCTTGCTCGTGATCCTTTCCAAGAGACGCAGGCGGACCATTTCCCCCTCGCGTAGGGCGACGGCCGCGGTCTTTCCGTCGGACTGCGGGACTTGGATGCGCCGCGCCGGGCTGATGCGGACCCTTTGCGCCTCGTCCGACCGGAAGTAGTAGAGGCCGCCCAGATCGGCGTCGATGGACTGTTCCTGGTAAAAGCCGGCCGCGTTTTTGCGAAGGCTCAAGTCCCCGAAGGGGAGGGCGACGTAGCGCGGCGCACCGGCCTTTTTGGGGACCTCCGCCGCGAGCGCGCCCGATTTGCGTTCGTAGACGAGGAACGTTCCCTCCTCGGCGGGCGGGAGAAAGAGCAGGGGCGCTCCCGCCATCAACTCGGTCATGTAAATTTCCCCGGTTCCGGAGAGGTTGAATTCGTACGTCGGGTGCTGGCGTTTTCGGACGGCGCTGGCCTTGAGCGAGGTGTATTGGCTCGCGAAAGAGAGGACCTCGTTCAGCGAGACCCGGCCGTCGAAGTCGAAGTCCGCCGCGCCCCTTAAACCCGAAACGAACGTGTGCGTGAAGAGCGATCCCTGAAACTCGGAGGATTCGATCGAGTCCTCGAGCGGCATGCTGGACGTGATGAAGACCTCGCCCTTGGGCAGGCCGGGCCGGTCGGAGGGGATGATGAACGACGGGATCGGCACGCCCCCCTTGGACTGGATCATTTGGCCGCTCTGGCAGGTGTCGAGGATGACGACGCGGGTCGTCGTCGGGATCTTTTTCAGCTCGTCGTACAAAGCCTGAAAGTCCAGTTGGGAAGGCCCCAACTCCAAGAGACTCCCTTCGGAATGCCCCGAAAAGTAAAACAGGAAGAGAACCTGATCCTGGGGGTTGCGTGAGAGGTGGGAGGCCTTGGTTGCGAGCGAACGGGCCTTTTCCAAGACGGTGCCCGGGTTTTTCCCGAGCAAGAGGGCGACGTTCGCTTCCGCGAATCCTCCGATCTGAGTCAGCGTCCGGGAGAGGTTTTTGGCGTCCTGCTCGGCGTAGCGGAGAAAAGGCTTCGTGTCGCTCCCTTCGTTGTTTCCCACGACGAGGGCGATCCGGTGAACGGCCGCGCCCGCCGGGAGCGACGCCAGGAAAAAAAGAACGAAGAGAATCGCGCGGAAGATGGAAGCGGCGTTCACTTCCGGTATAAAATCACAGAGGCCTGCGGGTAGGGAAGAGGAAGCTTGGCGGACGGTTCAACCGCAATTCCTTCCAAGGTCCTTTTAATCTCGTCCAGTTTGACCGGGGTTTTCGAGAAAACGCCGTAAAAACGTTCATAGCCGGTCTTGGGTTGCCAGCGAAGGGCGTCCGGCAGTTTCGCGTGGGTCCCCGGCGCGACGGAGGCGCTCTCGGTTCCCGAAGACGGATAGTAGACCGACACGGTCCGATCCTCCTCGACGCCGATCAGCAGAAGATAAGGATAGTCGGAGGCGGTTGAATAAACGAACTGGAGAGAAGTCCCACCCGGAAGGGTCATGCCGCTTTTCCCGCGTTCCGCCTCTCCTCCCTTTGAAGACGCGACGTAAAAACCCAGGTCGACCCCCCCCTTGGAGAGGATTTCGGGTGTTGGCGCCGGAGGGTTGGGGCGATGAGAGACGAGCAAGACGATGACCCCGACGCTCGCCATGGCGGCGGCGGCTCGAAGGGTTCCCGAGGAGCGGACCTGCTCCCAAAAACGCCCAAAAGCGGAAGAACGCTTTTCACGCCGCTTTTCCAAACCTTCCCAAAACGACGAAAAGGGGTGTTTCGCCAAAAACGCTTTCCGGTCCGCCTCCAGCTCGCGGATTTGCCCGGCGCAGGACGGACAGCCACGGACGTGAACGTCCAGTCCCTCGCTCCCCTCGAGGAAGGCGGTTACCAAGTCCAGCGGTTTGGGGCACTTGTCATTCATTATGTGTCATTCTATGTGTCCGGGCATAGCTTGTCCCGGGCCTTGTCCATGAACTTCTTGAGCCTTTTATAAACCGTTTTTCGGGAAATTCCCAGGGCGTCCACGATCTCTTCCTGCGTCATCTCGTCGAAATAGTAGCAAAAAATGATGCGTTGCGTGGTCTCGTCCTCGCCTTCCATGATTTTGACAAACCAGTCTTTGTTGACGAGTACTTCCGCGCCACTTTCATGCGTTTGCTCCAAGACCAGTTGCTCCCGGCCCACGCCTTCCATGGCCTTCCGCCAGGATTTTTGGCTTCGGATCATGTTGAGGCAGTGGTTGGTGGTGATCCGGTAGAGCCAGGTCCAAGGTGAGGAATCCCCCCGAAAGTCGGCCTTGGCCTCCAGGACCTTGAGAAACACGTCCTGCATCGCCTCATGGGCGGCCTGCTCGTTCTTAAGCAGGGAACGCGCCCGGTTGAAGATCCAGCTGCCGTATTTCTCGTAGAGCTTTTGGATGTCGTCCTTGGTCACGAGGGGGTGTTCTTAGACACAAGAGCCTCCCTCCGCGCAACCAGCGATTCAAAAAATAAGTTTCGACGCAATCTCAATGGAGGGTGTGTCGAACGGGCGAAGGAGACTCTATGAAAACTTTCATCCGCCTCGCCGTTCTCTTCGCCCTGCCGGCGAGCTTTCTCTTCACCTCGGGCGCGAGCTCCAGCTGCGGGTCCCAGTTCGCCAATGCGCTCTTGGACAGCGACGGTTACAGCTACGGCGACGATTCTTCCGACAACGGGGAGGAACTGGACCTGGAAGACAAACTTCTGGTCGACGGGTCGGGCGAGCACGTCAACATCGAGTACAATACGCTGGTTTTTCCCGCCCAACTGAACTTCGACAACGGCCTCTATTTCTTCGCCCCCGACCGGGAGGGTGCGATCACGGGAGACAAGATCATCTGCGCCGCGACGATCGATGAGGATGAAGTGGAAGGGGACTGCTTCCGCCAGGGGCGCGTTTGCCATTTCAACTACTGGAACGATGGTCTGAACTCAGTGGACGACAAGGACGTCTATTACCTCGGCACCTCGACCTGTCGCCGGGGCGGCGACGTCGGACCTTTCTTGGTTCCCTTGGAAAGCCCGATGTGCGGCGAGGACCCGTACCCGGCCTGTCCCTCGGATGATTTGTTCCCCAGTGGACCGACGGAAGAGCCGGTTGAAGAGACCCCTGCGGAGGAAACCCCTCCCGCGACGGAACCCGAGACCCAGCCTTCGTAATTCTTGCGGCCTGAGGCATTCCGAGCTATAACTCGTGGATGCCTCAGGCTTTTTTTCAGTTTCACTGCCCCACGAAAATCATCTCGTGCCCCGGGATCGCGCGTGAATTCACGGCGGAACTCGAGGCCCTGGGCCTGACCAAGGTTTTGATCGTCACCGACAAGATGTTGACTGAGCTCAAGGTCATCGACCCGGTTCTGGAAGGGCTCCAGAACGCGGGGGTTCAGGTCAAAGGCATCTACAAGGACGTCCCGCCCAACTCCGAGCTCAAGGCGGTCAAGCGGTGCGCGGACGAGGCGGCGCGGCTCGGCGTGGACGGGTTCGTCGCCATCGGCGGGGGGAGCGTCCTCGACACGGCCAAGGGCGCGGCGATCCTCTTCACCCACGGAGGCGACCTGGTCCGCGATTATTCGGGCGCCGAGACCTTGCCCGGACCCCTCAAGCCCATCGTGGCGATTCCCACGACGGCGGGGACCGGGAGCGAGGTGACGCGCGCGGCGGTCATCCTGGACGAGGACACACATACGAAACTCTCGTTCGTCGACCGGCACCTGGCGCCGGCCCTGGCCGTCTTGGACCCCGAACTCACGGTGGGGTTGCCGCCCAAGCTCACGGCGGCAACGGCCATGGACGCCCTGACGCACGCCATCGAGTCCTTCACGAGCGTTCAGGCCAATCCGTTCTCCGAGTCCATGTGCGCCAAGGCGATCCCCTTGATCCGGCAAAACATCCTCAAGGCGGTCCTTCACGGGGAGGACATCGACGCCCGCGGCGAGCTGCTCACGGCGGCCACCATGGCGGGCATCGCCTTCGACCACGCCATGGTGGGCGTCGTCCACGGCATGGCTCATGCGACGGGCGGTCTTGTCGGCGTCCATCACGGGACGGCCAACAGCATTTTTTTGCCTTGGGGCATGGAGTACAATCTGCCGGTTTGCGCGGACAAATACGCCGAGATCGCGAACCTTTTGGGCGTGAAGACCGCCGGCTTGAGCGGGGAGGCCGCGGCGCGAAAGGGCATCGAGGCGATTTTAAGACTGCGCGAAGAGCTCTATCAGGCGTGTGGGCTGGCTTTCAGGCTTCGGGAGGTCGGAGTGGCCGAAAACCAGCTGGATGCGATCGCCGAAGGCGCCGTCAACGACGGGACGAGCTTCTACAATCCGCGGGACGTAGTGAAGGAAGATGTCCTCGAGGCCGTGAAGAAAGCCTATTAAGGAGGAGACGATGCCCACATTCGAGTCTTCGGAGCGGCTGAAGGAAATCCTGGGCGGTTTTTTCGAGTATTTGACCGCGGACGAAATGATGCGGAAAAAGCTGCTGGACTCGAAAATGATCCTCAAGTTCTCTTATGCCGAGCCGCCGTTGGCGATTACCATCGACCTGACCGGCGACTCGCCGGTCTTCACCTACGACGACGCCGCCAAGAAGGCGGAGGTGGAGATGAGCATGAAGGCCGACACGGCCCACCGCTTTTGGTTCGGAAAGGTGAACCTGGTCGTCGCCTTGGCCCGGCGCGAGATGGTGGCCAAGGGTCCGATCCCGAAGATCCTGAAGCTCCTGCCGATCATCAAGCCGGCGTACAACATGTACCCCAAGTATCTTCAGGAAAAGGGGTTTGCTTCCTATCTCATCCCCTAAGGAGGATTTTATGAAGGCCTGGTCAGCGATGATTCTGATGTTGGCGGTCTTGTCCGGGTGCGGGGCCGAGACAGGCAACGAAGCCTTGGCGCAGCCGACGGAGGAAGTTGTGGACGGCGAGATCACGGGCGGCGTCAAGGACACGGCGATCACCGGCGCCGGCGGCAACGTGGCGGTGGACGCGGGTTTCGCGGGTGACGGCAGCGTCATCCAGATTCCGGCAGGGTTCACGGCCGCTCAGTGCAAGTTTACGGCGTCCGCGGCGACGATCGACGGCGCCGCCATCTCGACGCAGGTTTCCATCAACCGGGAGACGGGGGAAGTCATCTGCGAAAAGGTCGTCCAGCCGCGCATCGAAATCCCCCCCGAGGTGCAGAGTTGCAGCGCCTCCTATACGATCGTCTGCGTGAAATGAAAAATAAGAGTGAACGAAGAAGGGTTCCCCTTCGCAGTGAACGGTGAAATCATGAAAGCACAGATGGGGGGATCGGAGGGAGAGCGGCATCACCCCCCGACTAAAACGGACATTCTTTTCGACTTCAATCACATGATGTCCGAATCCGTTGGCCCGTCCGGTTTGACCCGCGACGACGTCGACGCGCTCAGGCCTCAGGCCGCGCAGGTCCATCGCGGCATCCAGGAATTGAGAAAACTGGGCCAGATGCCGTTCCTGGACCTCCCTCATTATACGGACGATCTGACGAAGCTTTCGGACCGGGCGCGCGAGGCGCGCGGCCGTTTCCGGCGCGCCTTGGTTTTGGGCATCGGGGGATCGGCCCTGGGGCCGCGTCTTCTGGTCAACGCCTTGGGTTCGCCGGCCGGGATCGAAGTCGAGGTCTGCGATTCGCTCGACGCCCGGGCCTGGGCGCGCCTTTCCGAACGCACGAAGCCCGAGGAAAACCTCCTCGTCGTCGTCAGCAAGTCGGGCCGGACGCTCGAGACCTGGGCGGCCTTCGTCTATTTTTTCGAGAAATTTCGCGCCGCTCTCGGTGACAATGCCTGGAAGCATCTTTTTATCGTCACCGACCCGGACAAGGGCGTGCTCCACGAGCTGTCGGTGCAAAGAAGGGTTCCACGCTTCGGGATTCCCCCGGGCGTGGGCGGGCGGTTTTCCGTCTTGAGCCCCGTCGGGCTTTTTCCGGCGGCCTTGGCGGGCGTCGACGTGGAGTCCCTCCTGGCGGGGGCCCGGAGGATGGAGGAGCGCTGCGGCACGGACGACCCCTGGCTCAACCCCGCCCTGATGAGCGCCGTTCTTCACGAACGTTTTGAAAGCCTTCGAAAAAGAAACGTCCGCGTCTCGCTTTCCTACGCGGAGGGGTTGAAGGATTTTGCGCCGTGGTTCGCCCAGCTTTGGGCCGAAAGCCTGGGCAAGAAACCGCTCGACGGTTCGCGGGCCGCCGTCGGTTCTACGCCGGTCTGCTCCTCCGGGCCCCAAGACCAGCATTCCCAACTTCAGCTTTACCTCGACGGCCCCGAGGACAAGACGGTGACTTTTTTGGGCGTCGAGGAGACCGCGGAGGCTGAAAATCTTCCCGCTTTTCCCGATTGGGCCCGCGCCTTGGACGTCGGCGACGCCGCCTTGCTCGACAAGAGGTCCGTCTTGGATTTGTCCACCGTCTCGCGTGCGGCCACCGAGGAGGCCTTGCGGGCCCGCGGACGCCCCAACCAGACGATCCTCCTCAAACGGTTGGACGCCTATTCCCTGGGCCAGCTTTTGATGATGGCGGAGCTTGAGACCGTCTATGCGGGCCAGCTTTTGGGCGTGAACCCTTTCGACCAGCCGGCCGTCGAACAGATCAAGCGGAACGTGAGGGAGTTTTTGAGAGGAAAGATTACCCCGACGAAGAGCCGTAATTATACGATTTGACCTTATCCAAACCAGATCGAGCGGCGCTTCTTGAGCGCCTCCGTCACCATGTCCTGAATCCGCATGCGGACCATTTCCGAGAGACGGTTGACGAGGAGTTGATCCTCCGCGTCCTTGGGCCCGTATTTGGGCGAAAAGCGGATGGGCTCGCCGAAGACGACCGTCCATTTCGAAGGCAATGGAATCACCCCCAACACCCCTAAAAGCGGCAGGGTGGGCGTGACCGGAATGTAGGGAATCCCGAACGGACGCGCGAGAAGGGTCGATTTGTAGAGCAGGGGATGGATCTCCTCCGCGCCGATGACCGCGGTCGGCAGGATGGGCGCGTTCATCCGGAGCGCCAGTTTGATGAAACCTCCGCGCCCGAAGCGTTGCAGGCGGTAGCGCTCCTTGTAATTTTTGCCGATGCCCTTGATGCCCTCCGGAAACACCGTGACGAGGTGCTCCTTGGAGAGAAGGCGTTCCGCGTTTTCCTGGCAGGCGCGCACGCCGCCGATCCGGTACATGAACGTGCCCAAAAAAGGAAAGTGGTAGACGAAATCTTCCACCAGGAAGCGCACGTCCTTTCGCGAAGGGTGTTCGTTGACCACCGACGCCGCGATCATCGAGCCGTCATAGGGCAGCGTTCCCGAGTGGTTGGCGACGACGAGACCTCGCCCGGCGGCGGGCACGTTGAGCAGACCCTCCACGGAGACGCGCCAATAGTTGTAGTAGAGGAAGTCGAACAAAGGCTTCACCTTGCGGATGAAGCCGGGGTCCATCCCGAACTCGTCGACGTCGTAGTTTTCGTCCTTACCGCCCGGGCGTCCGAACCAGAGATCGCGCAAAAAATCCTTCGTGGCCTGGAGGCTCAAAAGCCTCTTGAGGCGCTGGAGGATCTCGACCAGCGCGAGCGACTTCTTGGCGTCGGCAAAGACCCGTCCCGCGCGGATCTCCTCCGAGACCTTTTGGATGCGGTCCTCGAGCCGTCCGATGAGGGAGGAAAGTTCGCCCGGCTGAGACGCCGGACGGATGTCCCGAAATTCCTTCTCGATGCGGTCGATCCGGCCTTCGAGTTTCCGGATCAGATCTTCATGGGGCGTCGTCGCGTCCGGACCGGTCGGGACGGATTTTAAATGGACGATTTTTCCTTCGTGTTTCGCCATGGGTTATGTCGCCTCGAGCAGGTTGACTTCGCGGAGCCTCTGGGCGCCGATGAACGACAAAAGCGTTTCCTTCGTCGAGTAACCGGCCGTGAATCCCATCGTCTTCTTCGCCTTCGTCCCGTCTGCGACCGAAAGGTATTTGAGAAAATCCAGCCTAGACGCCGGGGCGGGCACGACGTTGCCGTACCAAAGCAGCTGGACCAAGGGGTAGAGGAGCGGCGCGGGAACGGGAAGCGTGATTTTTCCGGCCAGCTTGAGCACTTTGGAGAGGGGAATCACGCCGTCGCCGACGACGTTGAAGATGCCCGGAAAATTCTTGTCCAGGCTCAGCTTGAAGGCGCGGATCGCGTCTTCCTCGTGCACGAACTGGAGAAGAGGGTCATAGCCCATGACCGTGAAGATGACGGGCGACTGCAAAAAATTCGTCTTATAGTTTCTGACGTTCGGACCTAAAATCGTACAGGGCCGGAGGATGGTCACGACGGTCTCGGGGTGTTTGCGGGCGAATTTTTGGGCTTGAAGCTCCGCTTCGATCTTGTCCTTCAGGAACCGGCTCTTGAACCCGCCGCGCATCGGGTGGTCCTCGGTCAAAAAATTGGGGTTGGTCGCGTGGG
>Ga0247727_10013192_pt1 | contig 13990 bp, 22 predicted proteins | sample WisWelCaveWW1625_FD_202498 | JGI IMG/M metagenome (GOLD analysis project Ga0247727, IMG submission 202498) | Biofilm microbial communities from Wishing Well Cave, Virginia, United States - WW16-25 | ecosystem: Environmental > Aquatic > Deep subsurface > Groundwater > Cave microbial mat | place... | reverse complement strand
GAAGTCAACGACCTTTCACTATTCCTCTGGGACTATTGTCTTGGTCTTGGTCCAGAATGACGTACACCGCCGAGTCACAGTGAGGACAACACCACACCATAGCACTGTCTTCTGAGAACTTTACCGCGGGAACGTTACACGTCTCGCAGATTACTATCGGTTGTACCATACCTTGTCCAACCAGATGTTGAACAGTGCGAGAGTGTACTGCGTCTCGGGAGACAGTTCTGCCACACGGCAGTTCTGATTGAACAACGGCTCATCATGTGGAACATGTGCCCATCTTGAAATAACAGATTCAAGACTGGAAGCTTCAATCTTGAGAGCCTTCTTAGGACGCTGTGTTAGCCTGCGTGCTGTTTCAGGCATGATGTCACACTTGTCAAGCAAGATTTCGTAGGTTAGGTTCCTCAAAGGCATCTTTACAGGGCTTGTCACGCGGTGAATATCCGCGCACATGGCGCGTGATAAGATTGCTGGATGCTGATATGGAAGTATAACACGAGTACCGGGCGAGAACTGTTGGTATCGCATTCTGTAATAGTAAGGTATTTCATGCAAGGCATCAAAGAGCATAGCTTCATGAATAGGATCAACATGATGATACTTTTCAAACAGAGCGACTTTTTTCGCATTATTGAAAAGTGTCAATACGGACATGTTAGGCTTAGGATATGGGTCTTCACCATGTTCCATTATTCTAACATGAGATGACATTCCAGGAGCGAATACACAGTCCGCAGAGTCGCCTACAATGAGGTCCATGTCATTCACCTCTGCCCACTTGCACATGACGTAGACAGGAATTGTGCTGCCGCGGTCTATAGGCATGCCCAGTTCTTCGATCATAGGTACAACTACTTCTGAAGCATTGAATTCTTCTTCATGCAAGCGCACACCCAGTGCCTGGCATGTCTCGTAAGCTTCCTTACTCTCACTGTACCCACTGCCACGTACGTTGATGGCTTCCACGCCATCACGTCCGAATAGTTGAACGCACTTGGCAAGAAGATAGGTACTGTCTACGCCGCCACTGACAGCAACCAACGGTCGTGCGTTAAACATGCGAATACGAAGATATTCGGTCATGAAAGAGTCAAACAATGACATGAACGCTCCTTCTGAAAGGGTGGTCGTCAATGCGAGGCTTCTGAACAGTCCTTCTTCCAAAGTGTGCCAGCACGACTTGTAGGATATGTCCTTCACAAGAGTATCTCCGCCAGGTATCCAACGGTAAGCGAACAAATTCACTATAGACTGTAGATCAAGTTCGCTCTGTATGTTCAAAAGATTCTGAACATAGAACGCTGTGCGTCCGTAAGAGTCCCTGTAACACTGTCTATTGTCAATAATCAAGGTATCAACTTCTTGACCAGTTCAAACACGTAGTTCTCGTCCTTACGATAGTAATGCGCACTTGTGAAAAACTGGGTGAACGCTCCTGGTGCGATCCCCAACCTGAAAGCAATATCGTTCTGAACCTTCTGCCATGCGAGAAAGTCTCGAGGAACCTTTCGGAGAAGTTCACCACTGCGCTGGAATACTACCGTATGAAGGCGATTTCCTCTTATTATGAATTGCACAGCGACAATGCAGGGTTGATGACTCTGCACTTCCCTATTCGGAACGAACACAGCCTGTCGCGTGTATTCGTCCTTACTCAGTGACGCTACAAGCGTCTCAAGTGGAAGACCTCCGACATAACTGTCGTGGAAATCTGGCTTTGGAAGAGTATTGACGTATTCTTCTGTGTCACCAATGCTATCTGTAACCACGTATCCTTCACACATCACTTCCTTAGTATTGGTGACGCTGTGTCCGTACTGGTAGACAAAGAACAGAAGCTTCTTGTGAGCATCTTCGAAGTTATTACCTATGAACAAATTGCTTCACGTTAAGTAACGCATCGCGGCATATTAGTACGTGCTATAATGTTGATCAGTTGAACAGTTGATCCGTTGAACACGTGAATACTACTCACTTATACACTCCGACGCCTTAAAGCTCTTGGGAAACGTACTTGGGAAACCAAGCCAATAAGGCGCTGAAGGAAGTATCAAAAGCGGTTGGCAAGGTCAAAGAGATGTTCGGCCCCATAGTGCAAGCGCGAAAGCTCGCGGAACAGCTTCACGGACAAGCAAGGTCCCTTGAGGACGCGGCAGACATAGCTCGTAATGACATAGACGCACTGTTGGAGGAACTCTGAGACCTTGTCCCCGGTTTTTTATCGTGAGTTGGCTTGGACTGATGACAACGGTTTCAATCGTGGTTATGGTCATGTTGTTAATGACGAGATTGGTCTTGAAGGGTTCCGAAAGTACATCTTCGAGAAAGGGAAGGAACGCCATGTTCAGGGAGAATTCGCTTCCATAATGGCGTTTGATTCTTACACGCAAGATGACGACGGCAAGCTTGTAATCAATGGTAACATGAAGGGACCTCTCGTGTTTGACTTCGATGGCACTGGTGACGTTGGTGCCGCGCTTAAGGACGCTATCAAGCTTGTCAAGTGGTTGTTCGACATGGGCACCGACGAGCAGGCTGTCAGAGTGTACTTCTCGGGAGCGAAGGGTTTCCATGTCATTATTCATGAGAGCGTGTTCGGAGCCACAGCGTCACCGGACATGCCACGCATTTACAGGGACTTGGCACTTAGCATTTCGGGAGCGTTAGGGTTGAAGACTGCGGATAGGAAGATTTATCATGCTTCACGTATTCTGCGTTTGCCTCGTTCTATGAACGCTAAGACCAAGTTATTCAAGATCCCGCTCAATGTCCAGCAATTGGGCAAGTTGAAGGTTGAGGAAATCAAGCGTACTGCCTCGTCTGACAAAGTGTCCGAGACAGTGTATGGGCCTGGTGACCCCTGCCTCGCAGAAGACTTTCGTAACGCGGCAAGACGCGTGAAGGAAAAGGCGGAAGCCTTCCAAGAGATGGATATTCCGGACATTAAGGTCTTCCAGAACGATTGTCCTTGTATTGAGGAAGTGCGTGCAGGCGTGCCTGAAGGACTGAGGAATGAGGCACTGTACCACATCGCTCTCAATGATAAGTTCTCTGGAAGAAGCAAGACGGACACTCTTGCATTCTTGGTGGCGTGGAACCAAAAGCTGGGTACGCCACTTCAACCTCATGAAATCAATTCCACAGTGGACAGTGTGTTCACGCGTTCGTACAAGTGGTCGTGTTCTCGCGCGAGGGACTGTGGGCTAAACTGTGACCCGAGCAAGTGTCCCAAGTACAAGACTTCCGCGTTACTTACGAATTTCCTCGAGAAGAATGACCTTCTTAATGAGATGGTTGCATCTCTTGACGACAAAGTTGTCGGCGAGCGAGACACTCGTGCTGTTCTACTGGCGTTGAATGTTGGTGAACAGAGCGTGCGCATTAGCGGTGATTCAAGCACTGGTAAGAACAGTCTCGTGGACGCAGTGTTGGACCTGTTTCCAAATGACAGCTACCTCAAGATTATGGGTTGGAGCGACAAAGCCATTCGTTATCTTCCGCCTAACATTGGCACTCTTTACATTGCTGAGATGCCGCACGATGAAATGTCAAACCGTGGCGAGAGCATGGCCGAGTTCGACATCAAGTTGATGATTAGTGAAGGTGGCTTCACTGTCACGTTCGTGGTATCTGACCAGGAAGGCGGCTTCATCTCCAAGACTAAGAAGACAGCGTTGAAGAACGTCATACTAACAAGCACGGAGGTCACCGTGGCTCCGCAATTACAGAACAGGATCTGGGAACTTGAGACGGACGCCAGTGCTCAGACAACCAAGGAAGTTATCCGCAGGAAGCTGGAAAGATTCACTATGATGAAACGCGAACGGTTCGTTCTTGAAGCCAAAAGAATCACAGTGCGCAATTCCATACGGCTCATCATGGACGAAGCTCCGCCTGTTGGAAATGTCATAGTGCCTTTCGCGGACAGTCCAAGCATGCTGTCGTTCTTTTCGCCCATACCGCGCGCGAGACGTGACGCAGACAAGTTCATGGGTCTTATAACCGCGCTCGCGCGAGTGCATTATTCACAGCTTCCAAGTATTAACCGTGATGATGAAGATTACATCATTGCTACGCCTGAGATATTCCTACTTGCCTACATGATAGGGCGGAAAGCGTTGACGACTACGTTCACAGGTATCACTGATAGATTGAAAGAGGCGTTCCGAAAGTGCATGGAACTCAGCGCATTGAGTAGTCCTATCAACAAGATCACTCTTTCCGGGCATATCGGGAGTTCCCCACGTACTGCCAACAACAGATTGGAACAGTTGGTTGGTGCAGGGTTGCTCGAGATAGACAGTAGGAGTGAGGGTAAGGACCCGAACTTCCGCAAGAGCAAGCTTGCTGAGAGTATGATTGGTGCCGCTGTTCGTAACGACGTGCGCAAGGTATATGACGAACTGAAGGAAGCTTATGTCAAGCGGGCTAAAGTGTTAGGTTATGACCACACAGTGTTACGCCATCATTACGTTAATCCGTTTGATCAGAAAAGGTGCGACAAATGGGAAAGGGTAGAACAGTGATATTAGACGTGATGCTTCGCGAGGAGAGTCTCGTCTATGACTTAGCGAAGCTCATTTCCAACTTCCAAAAGCCAGGCCTTATGGGCTTCACATTCCTGCCTGGGGACAAACAGGGCGGCGTGAAGATGCCTGAAGCATGGGCCGACGAGGCTGCCAAAGCTTCATGGTTGAGCGCAGCGTTCAACTACCTTGCGGACTCAGGTGGCTTACTGTACCCGGCTTTCGAGATGGTACTGATAAGTACGCTTGTCAAAACGCTTGAATACGTTGACGTGCACGAACTAATCCATGGGTACACTGAAGAACCTGATGAATGGACTCCGGAAGATGCTGAGAAGAAAACTATTGAGAAGACGGCCGAAATGATATCCGGCCATCTCAAAATGGTGATAGTGTGATGAACAAGGATGAAGAAGCTAAGTGGATGGAGTTCCGAGACCTGATGACGTTCCTTGACGACATGAGAAACAGAGGACTGTGGATATGTCGGCGAACAAGTGAAAAGGAGCAGAAACGTACGGATCAGTTGTTCGTGGACATTAATTGGAATGCGCAGGAGAAAATGGTGCGGAGATACTTAGGCCTGCCTTCTAGGGAAACTATCGAGATGGAGCTTGACACTGCTCTGAAGGATCTTCGTGAAAGGCACGCGCGCGACGCTGTACTGGAGGTTCTTCCAAGTTGAGCTATCATGGTGATGAAAATGGAATGTGTGATCAGTTAAACATGTATGGTGGAATTCGAGACTTCAGGCCACGTGTCACACGTCGTGCTCGTGGGCCGGGACCAAACTCTGCCGGGCTAACCTCTGACTACATACTAAGCGTAGGCAGCCAGTCGGATCCACAGGGAGTGGGAACGATTCGGTCTGTCCGAGAAGGCCGGCGGAGCAGTCAGACCGGCTCAGGAGGTGGGAAGCACAACATGGATTCTCAGGAACTCCGAGACCGCGCCGATGAACTCCGGGATAAGGTGGCAACCATCGAGGAAGCCATCGACTCCCTTGAGGATGCGGCCAATGCTCTGGAGTCCGCTGAGTCGGAAGCCGAAGAGGCTTTAGACTCTGCGGACAATGTGGAGGCAGAAGTATGACAACTGAACAGCGGGGCGGACACGCCTCGCACTCTTCCCTATTTGAGAAGTTCCAACTTGCTTACGACAAGGCACTTAGGGAAGCACAGGGTCCACAGGGTAGAGGCGTGTGGTCTCGTGTACTGTGTGAATGCGGAAAGGAACATTCCTGGGATGATTACCTTCTGTGCAAGGACGCCAAGCTGCCTGAGATCTTGCGGTGGAGTATTCGTCCGCGAAAGCTTGAGGCAGGAGTGTATCACGTTACGGAACTAATCAATCCGCGTTATTCGTTCTACGAGAGGACAACCGAATTCGCAGACCGTGTAGTGGACAAGCTTCACTTCTTCGTTGGCAAAGCAATTCACGTGGCTCTCCAAGAGGCATTTCCTCAACAGTGGCGCGAAGTGGAAGTGTTCAAAGACTTCAATGTAGACGGGGAAGTGGTCACGCTCGTGGGTCACATTGATGCCATTGACATGACAACTGGCATCATGTACGAGTTGAAAAGCATTTCCTCGACACTGTGGAAACAGAAGTTTGGAGTGGACAAGCGGCATGTCTGGCAGTTGAGCGCATACTGGAACATGTTCCGAGAGAACAGGCCTGCGCAAGCTGCACGCCTCCGCGACGCCTGCATCGCTTACATATCCAAGTCGCGAGAATACAAGGCAAGTCCGTGGATGGAGTTCCATTCCAGCAAGGGTGAGGTTTCGCTTGCCATGCCGCCTGTAGAGGACAGGCTTGTCATGCTGCATCGCGCGTTAAAGACAGGGATTGCGCCGCCGCACTTGTGCGACGACATAACTACTCTTCTCGTGAAGCCATACGTCAAGACAGAGAAGTATCCTTGTAAAGGATGCAAGTTCCGAGAAACCTGCGTTAAGGCGTACGAAGCCGCGGGTGGTAAAGCATGACACGAAAGAAGAACATTCTAACACTGAATGATTACCGTCTTCAGTTGAAGAAGAAGATTAGTGGCAACTATTCTGCCAACTTCTTCGATACGCGTTTCAATCTCAGGGAATGGATCCAGCTATTTGGCGCAACGACTAAGCTATTCCGAATCATGTTCAGCGACACCATCGAAAAGGTTCCGGATGACGCCATAGACGTAGTGGGTTACTTGGAACTGTTCTGGCAGTCATTCCAGGGGCGAAATAATGTCAAAGTGCGCATTAGAAAGGAGTTGTATCGATAGTGCGAAAACCGGGTTGGCTTGCACGCGAGTTGGATAAGGGTAAAGCGTTCACGCATCACAGTCCACTGCCTAAGAACGCTCACATCGCTCGTGGAGAATTCTGTATGGATGGCCACTGTTTTCATCTGTTGAAACCTAGTGAAGGTCATCCTGAGGTCCACAAATATCCTAAGTGCTGTCGTTGTGGCAGGCAGGAGTGTTTCTGATGGAACGCTGCCATCACATGAGCATCATGAAAAACAGTCAAGGTGTGATTAAGATAGCGCACTTTGCCCTTGCATTCGGAGAACCTCACGGCACTGTGGAAATTATTCTCGATAGACCTGACGGTTACACGGTCGTTGAAGGAAGACGATATTTCACTCCGGAAGAGGCCATAGAACTTGGTGAAGAGTTGATACTTCGCGCCAAAAAGGCTCGAGCGTGTAGGAAACGGTGGGAACGGCAGCATGTTGAAATGTCTGTTCCACTTAATCCAGACATTCTAGACAAGGAAGACAGAGGAGCGGAACTCTTACCGGAGAAGGTGTCAACATTATGACAACTTACGAGAAGTGTGAAAAGTTGGAAATACAAGGTAGATGTGTTCAATGCGGTGACAGAGAAGCAAGACATCGCTCCGGTTTAGGTGGTTGCGATGTCATTGAGCCTATTCCATATTGCTGTCCGCATGTTCCGTATGGTGGGTGTAGGCGGAAATGACCAACTACACTCGCGGTCGCGCGTTGGAATACAAGGTTAAGAAGATCATGGAGGACAAGGGTTACTTTGTCATCCGTTCCGCTGGAAGTCATGGTCCTGTAGATCTACAGGCCACATGTGGTGTAGGACCAGACTTGAGTGGACATGTCCGTACGGAAAGTTGGATAATCCAGTGTAAGACTAAGGATAACGGGCGTTCGAGTAAGGAGAAGAAGAACCTGATTAAGCTCGCGAAGAAGCTTGGAGCGGGTGCGGTATGGTGGTCTAACAATCATGGGAGGGTGAATCTTTGGGTCTAGATGAGCCGTGGATAGACTTAGCTATCGCTGCCGCTGTGTGCCTGACGTTCGCAATTGTCTATATCTGGTTGACAACAGGCCGTTACAGGGAATGGATGGCTAAACGATGAGGAAGCGAGAACACGTTGAGGAACAGTGGACCTGTATTGGGCACAAAGCTCCGGTTGAGATTGAAATACTGCTTGACATTCGTGACCTTCTCAGGGAGATAGAAATTCACATTGACGCGCACGCAGGCAATGCGAGAGGGAGGACAGTGCGTTGAATTTCCACGTGTGGTTCAGGAGGAAAGGCGCGGACTTGACCAACTTCAAGAAGTGGATATTCCGTAATAAGGATCGAAAGATATTCTACATGCTTCATACGGGTGCCAAACCGCTACTGTACCTTGCGGGCTTCATAGCGGGTGCTGCCGGGTGGGGATGGGGATTTATCGCGATAATACCAGCGTGGGTTATAGACATCGCGGGAGATGTGTTCTACTGGAGAAACTTTGACCGTTCGCGCGCACGCTGTTTCAAGTGCTATAACGAAATGGTATGTCCAAATTGTGGAGGATCGAAGGTGGAAGTATGAACGACGAAATAGATTCGAACAAAGTGGTGGCGGTAGACGAGAAGTTGAAGCACCTGAAGAAGTTCATCGCACTGATGGAAACGAGTAAAGGAACAATTTTCCACAGTGCGTATGAAATCTGGAAGGCGAGGTTTCCGGGCGGTACGTTCGCCCAATTCTGCGTAGAATTGCAAGCGCGCTTGGTCATGGGAAGCCTCAAGTATGGTGACACTTGGAAGTTCATCGACTTGGGTAAAGAGATTGACTCCGAGGCTCTGGACCTTGCTGTGTATGACTACCTTACATGGCTGAAGAAGGAGACCGGCGGACACTGGTCTCAAAAGGCAATCGCAGGAGACGAGAAGAAATGAGTGAACCTGTAGATGAAAGGAAGGACCTTCTCAAGCGCATGTACAGGAAGATTGTCGCGCTTGACGAAATCTTCGAAAATGAAATGACCAAGGCCGAAGAGAAGCGAAAGATTGCCGCTGTTATGGGCAAGCTTCTTCAGGAATACTTCAGCGTAGTGGGCAGCGTTACTGGCAAGGAGGTTGGCGAGCTGGACTTGGAAGCCTTGAAGAAGAAGCTTCCTAAGGATGTGGTGAAGACGTTTCACTGAACACAACGGGCACAGGGAACGTCTGGCGGAAGTCTCGCTGATAGGCTGTTTCGCACTGTTGGGGATTGCCATGATAGTAGGCGGAATAGATCTCGTGAAGGAGATATGGATTATGGTTGGCCCCGTGGTCGGCATCGTAATCCATCATTTCTTCACTTACTATTCATCCTGGCTCAGGAGGCTTAGACGATGACCAAGAAGAAGTTTAGTATCGATTCGGTAGTGTTGAAACTGGTTCGTGAAGACGCACGCTACGCCATTGCCATGATAAGAAGCGGTCATATTGAAGTGGCGTATGAAATGCTGTCTCGGAAGCTTGGGTACAGCATGCCAGAGGTACATGTTGGGCCAGAGAACATGAGGGCGTGGCCTGGAGCCGCTGCCATTTGCCGTAAGGAAGAAGGCAAGATAGTCATACGGTTCCGTGACCAGCGTATCAGTGAAAGTTACTTCACTGCCTTGCATGAGTATGGGCACGCCATAGCTTATAGTGAGGGACTGGCACTTAACCCTCATGATGATGAACTGTGGGCCACAGAATTCGAAACAAGGATGGTGGAACTGGCTGAACTTAAGGGACTTAGATCCGATTATTGAGGGGTGTCTGAAGTCCGAAGAGTTCCTTGCTGAGACAGGCAAGGATCCAGATATTGTCGATGAGTTAATGCGCGACCAGCGCATAGTGCAAGCCTGCCAAGACCCCATATTCTTTTCAATCCTACTGTGTGGTCAGGACTGGCTGATACAGCCTGGCGCGAAAACGCACCGTAGATTCCTGTCTGATGATTGGGGACGTATTGTTGCGGCGTGTGGTAGAGGGTGGGGTAAGAGTCTTCTCACAAGCTTGAAAGCTATCACCATGTTGTACAACTACGCCCCTGTGGAAATACTCATAGTGTCGTCATCACAGAGGCAGTCCATGCAGATCTTTGAATACCTGTATGGCCATGTTCACCGCACCAACACTCTTGACAAGACAGTGCGTAGGGAGACGCGAACCACCATCAAACTGAAACACCCGTTCTATTCCAAAGTTACAGCGTTACCGTGTTCTCCCAATAAGCTCAGAGGACGCCATCCGGACGTGCTCATACCTGACGAGGCGAGCATTATACCTGCTAAGATGGTGTCTTCAGAGTTGCTTCTAATGCTGACTAAGAAGTATCCGCCTGGAGACCTTAAGCAGGCACCGTTGTGGCCTAAGTTAATCATGCTTGGAACGCCGTGGGCTTATGATCATCCGTTTAGGCTTGCCTACAATAACCCTGACTTTCACACTTACAACGAGCCGTCATACACGTCACCGCTTGTGAATGCGGACATGCTCCAAGAATGGAAGGCGTTGATGACAGAGGACGAGTGGGAACGTGAGGTGGAAGCCAAGTGGGTAGAGTTGGAGAATACCTACTTCCCTCTCGAGCTGATAAACCGTTGTGTGGATCCTACACTGTCACTGTTCCAATCTCTTGAGGAAATACCATTCTGGGTGAACAGGATAGGACGTAATTTCGGTGGGCTGGACCTTGGCAAGCAACGAACGTTCTCGGTACTGTCCGTTGTGAACTTTGATGGTATCAAGTTGAAACATGTCCACACCAAAGCATTCCCTCTCGGTACAGAATATGCCTCGGTCCAGGCGTACTGTGCGGAGGCGTACAAGCGGCTTCAGTTTGGAAACCTTGTCGTTGACAAAACTGGCGTTGGTGACCCCATTGTTGAAGAGCTCATTCGTATAGGCGTGCCCGCTGTTGAAGGCGTGTTCCTGACGGAACCTATGAAGGAGACAGTGTTTGGCGCAATGAAGCTTGGCATGGAACAGGACCGCGTTAAGATTACGGATTGGAAGCCACTTATGAACCAGATGTCAGAACAAACATACGAATACTTGAGACCAGACCTTAAGCGCGAGTCGGAACGTCTTCATTTCAAGTTCAACAAGCCCTCTGGAAAGTATGATGATATTCTGATATCATTCGTTCTTGCAGGCTATGGCGCGTTTAAGATTGGAGTCGGCAAGCCCTTCGTAAGTGGGGTAAAGAAGGGGGGAGGTAGAGGAGCAGTTATTGACGGGCTAATGCGTAGACACCAGGTGCCTTACAGTATTGACAGTTTCTACGACGTGTCTTGGGAACGCCTTGTACTTCGACAATGGCCGTTGGAAAAACGACTCTACCGTCGTAGTCAGACATTAGATCTGCTATTGAAGCGGTGATATGCGCAGCGCAGGAGTCACGCCCGTAAGGCTTCGGTGGAATAATTTCTATCGCAGGCGCGGCGGGCATGTTATTCAACCTGTTCCTGTGGAATTGACTACGTCTTCACAGAACTTTTGACGGTCTTCTGGGGTGTCAAAGTACAGTGTGACCTCATTGTCCAAGTGCTTGAATGTTATGCCGAAGTAAATTGCATCAGTTACGCGTCCCTTCTGTTCAGTGTGTAATATTGAAACGTACTTGGTTTCGTGGGCCCACATGTTCACATGCATGGTCTACACGTCGTGCGAAACTTTCATTGTCACGCGGTAGTTGACTATTTTGCCGTCCTGTACTTGAGCTGTCTCTGAGATGACGTGTACGCCGGTCACGTTGAGCAACTTTCCGATTGCAAGCGATGTTGCGAGAAGCTTGGCTTCGTTCCATCCTTCTGGAGAATTGCCTATGATTTCAGACACGGCGCACATTGGCTTCGCGTGTTCTATGAGAACTTTTTCGCCAGTCATATACGCAGTCTTCCAGTTTGTCCATGGGCGTACTTCTTGACGTCAAAGTCAAAGTACCGCTTGCCTTCTACAAGCCCTTTGAACAAAACGTCAATAACGTCGCCTTCTACAGGTGCGACTTCCGTAAGACGCGCCTTGAGGAGCTTGTGTGAGACGCTGAGTGTCACAAGTTCATTGATCTGAACAGGACGCTTTTGTCCGTCTTGACTAACTGTGCATTCCTTGTCGGTTGTTCCGAGGAGCAAGCCTGTGACATAGATTCTTTCGCCATGCTTGGTTGTGACGTCGCGAGGGTTCGCTGTCAGCTGGAGCCTGTAAGTGTTGTGTTCCATGATCTTGATGAACGGTGACCGTGTACCTTTAGACTCTCGTGGTTCGCCTGGTAGAGCAATTTCAGGTAGTGGTGTTGGGTTCAATGTTGTTCAGTACGGCTTACCTATCGGACATTATATTAACATTATTCCCCTGTACTTTCTTCTTGAAGGTATAGTGTGAACAGTGTGCGTAACTTGTACTCCGAAGTGACAGGTCTTCCGCGGAACAGCGTACTCTTCACTTCCTGCCACATTCCTTCTGTGCCATACTTGATCTTCATGTCCATCGAGATTGCCGTGGAATGAGGCATGTAGTTGTATCCAATATTCTCGCCAGAATACTTGTAAGACAGTGCGGTTGTAATCGGCAACGAAAAGTCCGAACAATGTTCCATAATGAATGGCGTGTCGAACAGTACCATTACGCGTCCAAGCATGCTTCCACTCATTATAAAAGACGCTACACCTACGAAATGCGCGCCGGCCTCCACGGCAAGTCTCATGTCTATTGGTGAGACAAAATATACTTCCACATGGCTGCCAAACGCACCGCGCGCGGTTCTGTGCGATACACCGTGTAATGATCCGGACTGTTCTACATATTTGAACGTGGTCAGCGGCATGGAATACCCGCTATGGAGCTCCATGCTGAACGCGCACTGTGCAGGTACACTATCTGCAAGATCCAAGTTTCCAACGGATTGAGCACTTAGTAACATCTCATAGTATCCGAGGAAAAGGTAGAAACGATAAGCCACAAGAGCAGCAACGAATTCTCGTCTTAACATTTCCCACCGAACAATCCTGTCAGCAGGAATTGTTGTGGTTGGTGGTGTTGGTGGCGCAGGTGCGTCTGGAACTTCAAGCTCAACCCATGACACGTAGCACTCAGCCTCATCAGGTTCGGGACCGGGAAATGCGGCTACGAAGCCGAAGCGAAGAAGTGAATAATTGGTTATTAGGTTCGCTTCCGCCGCTGTAAGAGTGTACGTGTCTTGGACGAATGTTGAACCTATGTCATTAATCTGTCTTACAACGATGGTTATTCCATTCTGTGAGAGTGTGAGACGGACATTGGTTTGCCTTAGGCCACCCTTGGCGAACCGCCACCTCAATACATGACCTGTTGAAACATTGGGGTCGGTAACAGCAGAACCGCGTGCCCTATATTCCGTTTGGACAGTGATACTACCCGTCACTATGACGTCTGTATCATTGGCAACAACCTCATCAATGTTCTGGTAAATGTTCGGGTCAACTGGCGAACCAAACCAAGAACCAAGAAGAAGGTCAGTAATGGGGCGAACGAACTGTGTCACTGTTGACGCACTACAATCATTCTGACACCATAGATTCTGTTCCCATTCACGTCCCACGTTATACGCTGTGTCAAAATATAGGCTCCGCGAATGGGCCTATCTGCGAACTTAGACAAGGCGTCTTCCATAGCGTCAAAGAAGCTTGTTGGTGATTGACCAGTCACAAGCGCATTCTCTCTGTCGTCAAAATCCGCAGGTGGTTCTGGAGGCAGTGCTTATCACTTGAATGGAATGCTTCTCGGTCGTACTTTGCCACGGAACTTGAGCATTCCTTCGAATGGCAGTTCGCGGTCCGCGGAACTTAGGATCTTGATAGTGACGGTTGAGACAGCGTTCGGCGCAAGATAGCTCGGTGACACGGACTCAACAGTCATGTCTTTGTCATTACTGGTTATCGTAAGATCACTAATGTCCCGTGTGCCGCGGTTCTTAACGTAGAACTTGAATTCCGACTCAACACCTTCTTCAATGTCTCCCAGGTCCATTGCGGAAGTCAACTTGTCCTTAGCGTCCCTGTCGGCGTAAAGGTCTATAGGCAAAGGCATGTTAATCACGAACCCTATGCTTCTCACATTATATTAACATATCCTGTCAATAGCGGCACAGTATGTCTTCATGACGTATGCTTGCTGATTCAGCACGTTTATATATTATGAGAA